>Ga0181520_10000352_pt1 | contig 101940 bp, 88 predicted proteins | sample PEATcosm2014_Bin_29_FD_132451 | JGI IMG/M metagenome (GOLD analysis project Ga0181520, IMG submission 132451) | Peatland microbial communities from MTU Mesocosm Facility, Houghton, MI, USA - PEATcosm2014_Bin02_30_metaG | ecosystem: Environmental > Terrestrial > Soil > Wetlands > Peat | place...
ACTTTCCCACGAGCGGCGCTGGGAGCCAATTTTTCTCGGATCGAGGAGCGCGGAGCGACGAATATGGAGTATCTTCGAGCGACAAGTGACGACGAAACGAGGGAAATGGGCCCCAGCCCTTCGGGTTGCGGCGCAAATCGGGCCATACTTCGTTGTCATCCTCGACTGTGGTCCAGTCACAGCCTTCGGATTCCGCCTCGTCTGGCCCGATTTTCGTTCGCAACGCCGCCCGCGCGAAAGTTCATAACAGGCTCTAGACTCAGAAGGCAAGGAAGCACCGATCCGTCGACACCAGCCGCCGTGAGGGGGCAAACCCCGGTCGCACCTGGAACTCTGTTCAGGGAAGCGAGAGACCCGTACTGGCCTCCTTTGTGGATATTTCGTGATCGATTTGAAATCCCCTTTCTGCGGTGCTAGTGTTCCTGTGTGCCAAATCCCGGCGCAGTGAGGGCTCGGTTCCTTCCCCTGGTCATCGACCTCCCAAATGGGCTGCTGCCGTCGGCACTGGAGGTTACCCACATGGCAACTCTGTCTATCGATCCGCGTGTCAGCGGTCGTACCGCCGGCTTCGTGAGCAGCGATCACAGGATGCTCATCGACGGCCGCTTCGTAAAGGCGGCATCCGGCAAAACGTTTCCCGCCTACAATCCGGCCACCGGCGACGTGATCGCGCACATCCCGGAGAGCGAAGCTGAAGATGTAAACCGCGCGGTGCTTGCGGCGCGCCGCGCATTCGACGAGGGGCCCTGGCCTCGCATGTCGCCCTCGGAACGGGGCCGGTTGCTTTGGAAAATTGCCGATTTGGTAGAAGAGAACCTGGAAGAGTTCGCTGAACTTGAATCGCTCGATAACGGCAAGCCCTATTCGGTCGCTCGGGTCGCCGATGTGCCGCTTACCGTCGACATGTTCCGCTACATGGGCGGCTGGGCCACAAAGATTTCGGGCAAGACGCTGCCTCTGTCGGCAGGGTACGACTTCCATTCCTACACTTTGCGTGAACCCATCGGCGTCGTCGCGCAAATCATCCCGTGGAATTTTCCGCTGCTGATGGCTGCGTGGAAACTGGCGCCTGCTCTTGCGTGCGGTTGCACGATCGTTCTCAAGCTGGCCGAGCACACGCCGCTGAGCGGTCTGCGCCTGGCGCAAATCATGGATCGGGCCGGCCTGCCGGCAGGCGTGGTGAATGTGCTCACAGGCTATGGAGAAGGCGCCGGCGCGCCGCTGGCCGCGCATGAGATGGTCGACAAGGTCGCCTTCACCGGCTCCACCGAAGTGGGCAAATTGATCGTCAACGCTGCAACCGGAAATCTGAAAAAGGTTTCCCTCGAGTTAGGCGGCAAATCTCCAGCCATCGTCTTCCCCGATGCGGCGATCGATCGCGCCATTCAGGGGACCGCGAGCGCCATCTTCTTCAACCACGGCCAATGCTGCTGCGCCGGCTCGCGCCTCTATGTGCACGAGAAAGTCTTTGACCAGGTGGTGGAGGGCGTCAGCAACGTGGCCAACGACATCAAGCTCGCACCGGGCATGGATCCCTCCTGCCAGATGGGCCCGCTGGTTTCAGACGAGCAATATCGCAAAGTGGTGGGCTACATCGAGTCAGGCATCGAGGAAGGCGCGAAGGTCGCGGCCGGGGGCGCTGTCTCCGGCGTGGAGCGCGGCTGGTTCGTGCGTCCCACCGTGCTTACCAACACCAATCCAAGGATGAAGGTGGCGCAGGAGGAGATCTTCGGGCCAGTTGTGTGCGCCGTGCCTTTCTCAGACAAAGACATCGATGCGATCGTCAAGCGCGCTAATGATACTGTCTATGGGCTCGCCGCCAGCGTATGGACCCAGAATCTGAGCCTCGCCCACAAGGTCTCCCGCGGCTTGCGCGCCGGAACCGTTTGGGTCAATTGCCATAACGTGTTCGACGCTTCGCTGCCCTTCGGCGGATATAAACAGTCCGGCTGGGGCCGGGAGATGGGCGAAGAGGTCCTGAACAATTATCTCGAAACAAAAGCTGTCACTGTCGCTCTTTGATTCAGACCGAACCCGCCTGCTCCTGGAAATCCGCTTCAGGAGCAGGCGCGGTCCACTTCAACTGGCCGGCCGCTTGGCGATTCTGTGGAAGCACGGGGCGCACCGCGTCTTTCAACCCGTGTTTATCCTTGTCCGCACCGACAGTCGGTATACTTCCACGGCAGGAGGTCCTGACCGATGGCTAAACCCCATAAGCCTTCGTCCCACCAACCAACCAAGAAACCGCCCGTAACCCCAACGGAGCCTCCGCGGGTAAGCGGAGATCCCGTCTTCGGGCAGCCTCAGCCTTCACCCGATCCCACCACGTTCAAAGATCCTGTAACCGACGCAAAGCAACCGGATGTTGCCGGTGTGCAGCCCCTCCCACAACTGGCGGTTGCAGCAGCTGAGCCGATTCTGAGATTGGCTCAGATTTATGGAAGCCACGGCGCATCCATCACCCAGACCATCCAATCCGCCGGGCAAATCGTCTTTCACTGCCTGGGAGACACCGGCAGCGTCAATGGGCCATCAACGCAATCGCTGGTGGCCGACAAGATGGTCACCGACTTCAATGAAGCCAATGCGGCGGACGTGCCTTCGTTCTGCTACCACCTCGGCGACGTCGTCTACTACTTCGGCGAAGGCGAATACTACTACGACCAGTTTTTTGAACCGTTCCGCAATTACCCTGCACCCATCCTCGGCATCCCCGGCAACCATGACGGAATCGTCTACCCCGCGGACCCGGCAACCACCCTGCAAGCCTATCTGCGGAACTTCTGCGCCGCCGCACCTGCCCCGTCCCCGGATGCGGGCGGCCTCAGCCGGACTACGATGATTCAACCCGGCGTGTATTACACCTTCGACGCCCCATTCGTTCGCATTCTGGGCGTCTATAGCAACGTGCTCGAAGATCCGGGCGTCATCTCCGATCAGGGCGGCACCTATCCCACCCTCGATCGGCGGCAGGTCGTGTTTCTTACCACCGCCCTCAAGCGCGTCAAGAGCGAAGGTTACGCCGGCGCCGTGATCGTCGCCGTGCACCATCCACCATTTACCGGAGGCACCAATCACGGAGGTAGCCCGCTGATGCTCGCGGATATCGATAGTGCCTGTACAGCCGCGGGCGTCTGGCCCCATGCCGTGTTCTCGGGCCATTCGCATAACTATCAGCGATACACCCGCATCGTGAACGCTTTTCAGATTCCCTTTATGGTCGCGGGCTGCGGCGGCCATTCGCCTCTCAGCTCGATGCGGTCGACAGTCCGCACGCCCTACAAGATCGACAGCACACTCACGCTGGAAAGCTATGACGATACAGACTACGGATATCTGCGCGTCATTGTGAACGCTTCCACAATGACCATCGAGTTCCATCCGCAATCGGACGGCGGCGCCACCAAAACACCCGACGATGTCGTGACCATCAATTTGGCGAACCGCACCGTCAGTTGAAGCTCTACCGGAAACCGGAATTGTTCTGTGAACGATCTCCCTGACCCTGTGGCAATGCCCGCAATGCTAAAACCGCAGGTCAGGTTCCCCGGACCTGCGGTAGCACCTCGAAGGGACGCATCATCTCGTTGGCCGCGTGCTCCAGCAAATGACAGTGCCAGACATAGCGGCCGGCGTAGCCTTCGAAGCGGACGATGATGCGGGTAACGGTTTCAGGATAGGTCTGAACGGTATCTTTCCAGCCGCAGTCGCCGGGTGGAGGCAGGGAAGCAACGCCAACGTAGTTGAGCTTGCCGGACAAGAGGTATTCGTCCGCGTCGAAGCTCTGGCGGTCGAGGACCTGAAAGCGGACCAGGTGAAGGTGAATTGGATGGATGTCCGCAGTGGTGTTGGCAAAGCTCCAGATCTCGACCGAATCCAATTCGGGGCGCTCGGTGACAGGCTCGTGCCATCGGGTGCCGTTCAGCAGCATGAGCATGCGTCTGGGTTCGCGGCTCATGTATTCACGGAGGATCATCAGGCGCGTCTTGACCGATTCGGATTCGGGGATGCGCGGAATGGTGCGGAGAGAGGTTGGCAGCGAGGGACTCGGCCCTAGAGACTTGGGGGCTGACGGTGGCGAATCCGCAACCCGAAACTGCATGAGTCCCCAAGACTGGTTGTTGAGGGTGATGTGCTGGCCGCGAGCGGCGCTGAAGTCGATGACGATATCGGCGCGCTCACCGGGCGAGAGAGACACTTGCGTCAGTTCGACTGGGGCGGCAAGAAGACCCTGGTCGGTGCCGACCTGGTGATAACTCTGGCCGTTCGAAAAGGAAAACACAAAGGTGCGGGAGTTCGCGGCGTTCAAGAAACGAAAGCGATAGGGGCGGGGCTCGACTTCGAGATAAGGTGTCAGCTTTCCATTCACCAACATGGCGTCGCCATAAAGTTCTGGAATCCAGGGGGCAGCGGGATCGCCGGAGTCGGGGTAATAGAGCGAGCCGTCTTCGGCGAAGAGGCGATCGGTGAAGGCGAGGGGGATTTCGTATTTGCCCCTGGGGAGGGAGAGTTGGTCTTCTGCCTGATCGCGGATCAGGAAAAAGCCGAAGAGGCCGGCATACTGGTTGAGCCGTTCTATCCCCATGGCGTGGTCGTGATACCAGAGTGTCGCCGCGTCCTGCTGGAGAGGATAAGCAGCCTGAATGCTTTGCCCTGGGGTTTGCCAGTCCTCGGGAAAACCATCGTATTGCGGCGGCACCTTGGCCCCATGCACATGAACGGCGGTGCGGACTTGAGGCTGATCGGCAGCGGCGCCGTGCAAAGTGTGGTCGATGGGCAGGAAATGCTTGCCGGGGAGGGAGTTGATCCACTCGATGAGAAGGGGATGGCCGGTTCGGGCTTCGATGGTGGGCCCGGGAACGGTCTCGCCGTAGCTCCACATCGTGGTGGTGGGAACGTCTCGATGAATTCGGGTTTGGATTTGGCGCATGGTGAGGCGGTAAAAGGGAATCGGGCGAGAGGATTTGTTATCCGGATCGGGACCGAGGCCAACGGGGCGTGCCACGGGCGGGATGGGGAGCGGATCGACGAAATTCTCGAGGCGATCGACACGGAGCGGGCGATGAACGGGGACCGCTGCGGGAGGCTCTGGAGGGCGATCCATCCTGGGCATGGTGTGAGTATGTGGCAGGTCGGGCTGCTGTGGGGATTGAAGAGAAGCGGCTTTCAGGACGCCGACTTGAGATGCGGCCAATGCGGCTGCACATCGACCGGCTTCGATCAGGAGTCTTCTGCGCGTGGTGTCCAAGAGTTTTCTTCGTTTCCGATGCCATGAACGAGACGCATTGATAAAGGCGGCGGTAAAGGGGTGGGCTTCCGCACATCGCCCGTCGCGGAGGGATTGGTGCGATGGGTGGTGGACGGAAGCCCTGTGCCTAATCAGCTTACTCGACCATTGTGTGCTCGATGCTATTGCGGGTCGCGCTTTTTGCCGGTGACCGGGTCCAGCAGCAGAACTCTCTCCTGAGCCTTCACGACGTTTGGGGTGGTGGCGGCGAAGGTGAACATGTTTTCGATGGATCCGGCGATGGTGTCGAAGGAGCCACCGGGCTGGATTCTCTCGCCGCCAAGCCAGTTGTCTTCAATGAAACGGATCACGGAGCTCTGATCGATGAGAGTGTGGTCGATGTAGTTGGTTTTGGCGTAGGGAGAAATCACGACAAAGGGAATGCGCGTGCCGTAGCCGCATCGGCCCAGGGCTGGATTGCCGTCATTGCCAAGCAGCGGGGTCGAGAGCGTGGTGATTCCCTGCTGCGAGGTCGCGCCGCTTACGCCCGTGCACACGCCGGTGCCACCCAACGCGTCAACAAGCGAGGACGAGGAGGGGTTGACGATGGGGGGCATCTGGTGGTCGTACCAGCCGTCCGAGTCGTCATAGGTGATGACAATGGCCGTTGAAGACCATTCCGGGCTGCTCATGACAGCGTTCACAACCTGGATGATAAAGCGCTGCTCATCGAGGGGATCGGAGTAGCCGGGGTGACCGTCCTCATATCCGGGAGCCTTGAGAAAGGACACGGAGGGCAGATTGTTGAGTTGCAGCGCGGTGAAAAAATCGCTGGTATCGTACTGGTGGTTAGCCGGGTCGGGGGTGGTTGATCCGGGTATATTCGAGAAACCGATGGCCAATTCGGAGCTGGGGCGCAAGTGCTTGAGGTTCTGGGTCGTCGCGTAGTACTGGAAGGGCTGGTGGTGCTGGATGTAATCGGGGTCGGTTTCGTAGTTGCCCTGGGTCCCAGCGGTATTGCGGTTGCAGCCGTAGCTGCCGTTGGAGTTCGGCTGCGCGTTGAGGTTGAATCCGCCCATAAACCATCCCCAGGAGACGTTCTGGGCATTCAGCAGGTCGCCGATGTTCTTGCCTGCGAATGAAACCTCTACCGTGCCCGTGGAGCACACGTCTCCAATCGGATCTGCATCGCCCACGAGTGTAAAGCCTCCGTTGCCGTCGGGCACAGCGGTACTGGCGCTGGTGGTGCAGGAGTTTGTGGGGGTCGGGGTACAGCGGCCGGACTGGACACCAGTGGTGCCCGGGATCAGGTTCAATGTTGCAGAGAGGCCGTTGGTTTGCCCGGAAATGAGGTTGATGGCTCCGGGGGTCGAAGGGCCAAACTGCGACGTATAGGCATTATCGTTCATGGCAAAGGCTTGGGAATAGTTCCACAAGGCGGTGACGGTAGTGCCATCGTAATAGCCCATGACCTGGCCTTTGATTAGATCCGCCGGGCTGTCGCTGGAGACGGGCGAGGGTACCGAGGCCGTGCTGCCCGTGGAGCCGGGAAACTGGTCCATTGCGCCGTCGTGGTAGGCAATCTGTTCCGGCTTGGGCGAGTGGTTCTGGTCGGCGGTGGCGGCCTGGTCGTTCCACAGCAGGAAGGGATTGACGGCATTGGCCCCGTTAAATGCTGCGCCGGAACCTGTGGGTCCGTTGGGATTGGCAGTGAGCAGAGTGGGATTTGCCAATGCTGCCCAGGTGCTGGGATTCAACGGAGCGATCAGGTTGTTGTTTGCCGGAGCCGTGGCATTGGCCGGGAAGTTCGTTTGATCGATCTCGTTTGCATCCGTTGGGTTGGCTCCGCTGTAAGCAACCTTGGGGTACGTAGCATAGTAGTGATCGTAAGAGATGTTCTCGCCGAAGACAACGATGAGATGGGTGATGGGGGTGACCGGCTGGCCGAGGGCGCTCTTTGGCGTGGTGGGCGTGGGTGCCGGGGTGGACGTTGAGGCAACGTTCGAACTCGAGCAGCCCGCAATGGCAAAAGCCATCGCCGCCGCAAGTGCGGGGAATACCAACTTGTATTTCATTACCGACCGTCCTCTTGAGATGTTGGGGAAACGCCTCTCGATTCACTTGCAGTGGGAAGCTGCGGACTTCAGTCTGGTTCGTTTGTGTGAATAGAAATTTATCGCAATATTTCTGGCCGATGAAAATAGTAAAAGACACTGCAGGGTATGGCCAGCCCCTTTTGAGGTTCCCGATGAGATAGGGAAGGTGGACGGCGGTTGCAATCGCTGTGAATCCGATTAAAGTGTCCAGAAACACGGTCGGATCTAGGTCTGTGGGGCACTTGAATGGCCAAACCCACCCGAAGCTCTTCAGCGTCGTGAGACTCACGTTCAGCAGAAAGCGTGAGGCGTTTTGTCTGTGCGCCTCGCAGTATGGATGAAGCGGAAAATTGACTCCTCCGATGCGCTCGGTACCCTGATCTGCTAGCAGTCCTGCCCCTCATCGGGACCGCGAAATGATTACGGGCTTCCACTACCGTGTCGCTGGCGACAGTCCTTTCCCGGGGCCCAAAGAAGAGCTTGGAACTAGGCCAGGAAAGAACGCGAGAAGATCTCGATTCCGCCTAGGAGATGCGCCGCATGTTCATCCGCAATGTGTACTTGTCGTCCGAACTGCATGACTTCGTCTTGAACCGCATCGACGGTGGCCGCTATTCGAGCATGGGCGAGATGGTCCAGGCCGCCCTTCATGCCCTAGCTCGCGAGGAGCGCCGCCTCCCGTCGCCGCGGGTGGCGGCTTTCAATGCCAGTGGCCAGGACTTGGACTGCGTATTCGAGACCGGACTCGCCGTCAAATCTCTAGGTCAAGGTGGCTCGGGTGGATCGGCTCAGCTTTCGCATTCTGGCGGCCGACACCTGTCCTGGCTCGAAGAATTCAAGAAACCTGTTGCAGAGTCCGATGTTTTTAACAGCTGCGTGAAAAGTGGGGGAATGTAAGGTGGCCGGATTTCTAGCCTTTTCGGTTTTCATTGTCTATGCGTTCATTGCCCGGTGGTTCAAATCCAGGGAAAAATCGGAGGCACACTCTGGCTCCCTTGCCAATCCCAACGCGAATCAGGAGAGTGTTTCGTGAGTCTTCTGAAAGCTCTTGCACACGTCGCGCTCATTTCGTTCTTCTTGTCTGCCTCTTTCGTTCTTGCTATCGTGATTCTTTGAGAATCAAACCGCTCTAAGCACCATCATTCTCCTCGGCCTCCAGCAGTCTCCGCAGTCTTGGCCGAATACTCTCCTCTTGTGCACGGGGCAGCAGTTCCAGAGCTTCCTTTGCAATGACGCGGCTCTTCTCAGGGTGGCTGGCGGCGCGCCAGGCCTGCGCCAGGGTAAGCAGACGTGCTGGTAACCTCCTATGACTCAACGCAACGGCACGCTCTGCGCAAGAAACGGCGAGCATGGGGTCCCTCTCGTTTAATGGCTTAGCGATCAGCAGGTCCTTGGCAGTGGTATCCAGAATTTCCGGCGAATCCGCATCTTCCCGGCTGAATTCTCTCAAGGTGGAAAGGCCCCTCCGAACCAACTGGGCAGCGTCTCCGCGCTTGTGCAAGGTGAGTTGAATCGACCCGAGCCTCACCTGCACATCGGCAACCACTGGCAACCACTCGCGTTGGGAGGGGTTGATCGTCAGGATGTTTTCCAATGTGGAGAGTTCCTGGATCAGGGGCTTTTCGGCAAGAGCCAGGTTACGTTGCCTCTCGGCCGCGGTCGCGCCCAGGCCGCTGTCGGCTGCGATTTCGAAATTCACTGCCTGACGGTCAAGAGAGAAAGCCAGGTCTCCGAGAGATCGCAAATCCTGCGGATCCGCCGTTACGCGCCGCAAAGCCGACTCAACGGAACGAGCCAATAGCGCATTCGCCTCGGAGTATTTCCCCAACTGGGCCAGCGCAAAGGCCTCATTCACCTCAAACGAATCCCTCATTCGGATCATTCGGAGGGTTTTCTGATCCTCGATTGGGAGAGCATCGATGCGTTGCAGACCGAGTTGAACCTCTTGGAGCGCCTGCTCCGGATCGGATTCCTTTTCGATTGGGATGATATCCAGCAGCACCCTTATCAGCCCCTTCCGGGCCAGCATGGAGTGGGGGTCCATCGATAGAGCCTTGTTGTAGAGTTCAAGCGATTGGCGATACGCGTTGTTTGCGGCGGGAAGGTCGTTGAGGCTCTCGGTGATGATAATGCCGAGTTCGTCGCCGAGCACGGAATAGGCAACAGCAGCTTCGCAAATCTCACCAGGAGTTACGCCAGGGAGCCGCAACAGCCGGTCGTAGCTGGCGATGGCCGCATGCGACGAGGCGATGGCCTGCTGAATCGGCGCGGTCCCGAACTGTACCTGTCCGCGCGAAAACTGTGCGCTGGCCAGCGCATGAAGCGCCGGCGAATCGGCCGAGTCCCGGTTGCTCCAGAAACTGGCCAGTGCAATGGCCTTATCGAGGCTGACAAGAGCGCCTGCGGAGTCGCCCAAATCCTGCTCGTAGGCATTGCCCTGGAGATTTCCAAGGCGGGTGTACGCGTTGGCCAGATCGAGCTGTGTCTGCCTGTCGGCACGCGCGTCCCCGGCCAGGCGATCCAGGCGCTCCAGTACGCGAGTCACCAGCATCTTCTGTGCCGCCGTGGAACCGGGAAGTTGTTTGATGGTCTCGTCCAGTTCCGACAGCAGGGTATTACTCAGTTGGCGCAGGTCAGTTGAGCGCGCCTCAGCCATGCGCCGCTCACGGTCAGCTACCTGGGCCTGCCAAAGCACGCCGCCAAGCCCCGCCAAAAGAGTGGCAATCAGTATTGCGACCGCAATCAAGCCCCAACGATGCCTGCGCATGAACTTCGATGCGCGGTACCGCGGAGTGTCGCGTCGCGCCGCCACCGGGTGACCGTCCAGATATGCCCGCAGATCGCCCGACAGTCTCTCCACGGTCAGATAGCGCTCCTGCGGCTCCTTGCGCAGAGACTTCAGCAAAATGGCTTCCAGGTCCGGTTCGAGGCGTCCGCCAGAGCCGTCCGGCCGCGAAGGTCTCCGGGGGGACTCCTCGCAAACGACCCGCAGCATCTCGGCTGTGGTCAGCTCTTTCAGCTCGTAGGGTGGCGATCCGGTTAGCAGCAGATACAACAGGACCCCCAGCGAATATGTGTCCGTCGCCGTTGTGATTGGATTGCCCAGAATCTGCTCGGGGCTCGCGTATTGCGGGGTGAACGATAAAAACCCCTCCCGCGTCAGTTGACTCCTGGGGTCGCCTGGGGAGGGAGACAGAATCTTCGCCGTTCCAAAGTCCAGAAGGCGCGGATTGCCGTCCTCGGCCACCAGGATGTTGTCGGGTTTGAGGTCGCGGTGAACCACGAAATTCTGGTGCGCAAACTGCACAGCCTCGCAGACGCGCAGAAAAATCCGGATTCGTTGCGCCTCGCTGAAGTTCTGTTTCTCGCAGAAGCGATGGATCGGCTGTCCGTCCACAAACTCCATGGCCAGGTACAACTCACCCGTCGACGTAACGCCACCGTCCAGCAGCCCTGCGATATAGGGATGCTGCAGGCCGGCCAGAATCTGCCGCTCCTGCCGAAACCGTTCCTGGAAGAGTTCCGAGGCCAAGGGTACGTCAATCAGCTTGATGGCGACTTTCTGCTCGAATTGCCCGTCGTCCCGGTGCGCCAGCCAAACCGATCCCATTCCGCCGCGGCCCAGGAGGCGGTCAATCCGATAGAGCCCAACTCTCCTCTGATCGAACCGGTCGTCCTGCCGGACTGAAGGTTGGCGCCGACACTCCTCCATCAACTGCTCCTCGGCCACGCAGGCATCCAGCAGCGCGCGAACTTCACCTGCCAACTCTGGATCGCCGCCGCACTTGGCTTCGATCAGAGCCTCCCGGTCCTGGGTTGTCGAAGCGAGGGCCTCGGTGACAATGCCTTCCACTTGAACAAACCGCTCCGTAGTCATGTTCGTGCTCACAAAGAACTCCGTCTGCCGGTTTGAACTCCATATGAGAGGTTGCGAGGAGTTTCGGGAAAATGACTCATTTGTCGTCGAAAACTGCCATCCCGCCTGGGCGAATGCGCTGGAAAAGCCAGCCCTTGATGAACTTCAGTTCCCGGTCGACCGTTGCTTTCGATATCTGCATCAACGCGGCAGTCTCTTCCGCGGTGCAACCCAGAAAGTAACGCAATTCGACCAGCTTCACCTTCTCGGCATCGATTTTGCTCAACTCATCTAATGCGCAATTCAGGTCCAGCAACTCCGGGCTTCCGATTCGCACCCAAAGAAGGTCTTCATTCAACGGAACGGAGTGGACACTTCCTCCGCGGAACTTGATCTGGTTCTCTCTTGCGTTGTCGATCAGAATCAATCGCATCATGCGCGCGCAGAAGATATAGAAATGCCTGCGGTCTTCCCAGCCGGCCTTCTTCTGATTCAAGAGCCGCAGATACAACTCGTGAACCAACACCGTCGCTTGGATCACATCGGGGTTCGATTCGCGGAACACATAGCTTGCAGCGATGTGCCGCAGTTGCGGATACACAAGCGGCATCAACTCTTCGAAGGCAGATGCCTCTCCCGCCCTCCACTTGGAGAGCAGAATCGTGATTTCTCCACTGGCCGGGCCCAAGACTGCCACCGTTCGTGCAGAACCTGAATCTAGATTTGGAGCAAGACTAACACCTGCGGTGCGCTACTTAAACGTTTATTTAGCTCAATTTATTAATATTTGACATCTGCCGAAACAAACCTGCTTCCTCGTGAGTCATTTTTCTCCTGGTCCGCGCAACACCTGTGAATGCGCTGAATAGAAGCGTGGAGGCCTGCCATGGCGGCCAACGACATGTCTGGCTGCGATCCATCGGAGAAGAGAAAATGCCCGCAATCCTGACTGTCTTGTTCTTTCTGGCCATAGCCCTGGCCGGTATGCATTCCAATCGCTGCAAGGCCCTGGCTCAGGCTGCCAAAGCCCCCCGGGAAACCGCTCAAAACTAGGAAGGGATATCCATGAGGACCCTGAAGACCATCGTCCAGGTGTTTCTTGTCGCGCTCTTTTGTGCCGCCGACGTTTCCTTGCTCCTGATCGCATTCAAATCCTGATCCCGCACGCGGCATGTAAGGCCGGTTGCGGGTGCGTAAGCAGGCGCTGAGTTTCGTCGGGAGCCGAAACGGAGCAAGGAACCAAGCCGCCGATTTCGATCGTCGAAATTGAATTAGGTCCGAGGGCCCGCCAAGTCATTCGCCTTGGCGGCGAGACCCCGCAACATCCTTGCGGCCGGCTTCGATCATGACCGCAAGCCGTTTCGACTTCCGGTACACATTGAGGACTGCTAAAGTCCATAGCGGAACCAGGTCGACGCCAGGCACCAGCTTGGCAAAGAACGAGGGCAGGAACTCCCAGTGCCAGCCAAGCAGGTAAACCATTACGGCTCCCATGCCGAAATCCAGAGCATCGTCGGCAGGCGATTCAGCTCCCTCCACGAACAGCGGGAAGATGACAATCTGCAGTGCGTCCGCCAGGATGGCCAGCAGCAAGGCAGCGCGCAGCCGCGTGCCCGCCGAAATTGTGAAGGCATTTTGAACCACATTCACCTGCACTCTCACGTTCGACCGTGATCACACCATTCTATGCCTCAGCCTGGTCAAGCGCAGACTCTGCTGCTTCCTCCGCGCGATTCCACAGGGTCAACTATCCGGTCCGCCCCTACTGGGGCAGAGTGTGTCCGATGAACTTGTCAGCCCATTCAATGAAGTACTTCATGTTGGGCGCATCGGTGTGGCCGCCATCATGCTGCCGCCAGGCGAGTTGACCCCCAAGCAGTCCCTGGTTGACCGGCGGCATCTTGGCGCTGTGATAGTCGCCGTCCACATCGAGCCCCTTCGCTCCTAACAATCTGAAGACGCGACTGGCATCCACCGTGGCCATGAAGCTGCCTTCGTGGTCGAGCCATTTGGCGTCGCCCTTTGCCGGCACGCCATAGCTGATAAAGGTTAATCGCGGCGCACAAAGTGCAATCAGTTCGTTGGAGTCAACGGGCAGGTCGCCGGGAGTTTTGCTGCCAAAAGTCGCGTCGGAGGCGCCATACTTCAGAAAGTTGCCGGCCATCCAGTAGTACTCGCCCCCGGTGAGGCTTTCCACGGCCTCGCCGAAGTTGCGGCGCAGCGCCGTTGCTCCGCCTTTGCCGGAGGAACCCACCAGCGCCATCGCGAACCGCTGATCGAAAGCCATGGTCACCAGCGTCGCCTTGCCGTAGCGGGAGACGCCTTCGATGCCGACGTGCTTGGAGTCGACAGCGGAATCGGTCTCAAGATAGTCGAGGCCGCGACTAGCTCCCCAGCCCCAGGCACGCAATGCGCCCCAGTTCTCCGGCGTGCGTGGCTGGCCCTTGTTGACCAGGCCGATAATGCCGCGAGTAAGACCGGCGCCGTCGTCTGCCTGCACGCTGGCCGGATCGATCATCGTGAAGCCCCAACCGGCCGCAACCAACTGCCATGTATTCGGAAGATCGCCGTCCTCGTTCATCTGCGGAAACTGGAAGGGCGTAGCCTTCATCGGTTCCCAGGCCGGGTGCTGCGCGAACACGTCTTTGAGCGCGGGGTCCTGCTCCACCAGCAGTGCCTTGAATGCCTTGTTCACGCGGTCCAATTCGTCCCCGCGTGGCTCATTGGGGTAAGGGAATCCGGCCCGGCCGAACATCATCAGAACCGGCACCGGTCCCTTGGCATTCGCCGGCGTCACCAGCGTCATGTGGATGTGGACGCTGATTGCCGGGAAAGAGGAGTTGTCGACCTCGCCGATAAGGTCTTTGGCCACCACTGGCGTGAACCCGATCATTTCGCGATCCACGGCAGAAACACTCCACGTGACCTTGGGGGTATTGTTGGGAACCCGGCCGTAAACATACTTTGAGAGCAAGTCGACCAGCTCGGGACGACGACGGGCAACCCACAATTCTGGCGTGGTCACTCTCTGGCCATCCTGCATCGTGAGCGGATCTGGAAGTCCTGGGAACGGATTGGCCAGAGCCTCGTCGTAGTTGGCGTGGTTGGGCGCCTTCTCGTTGCCGCTCGGTCCGGGCCGCAATGCCTTGATGCCCAGCTGATCCATCATGTTCTGGTGATCCTGGTCGGCGGTGAAGGTGACCGGCGCCGGACCTACGGGGCTTTGCGAATTTGCCACAACCGAAGCGGCCAGGGCGCAGCAGAGGCAAATGGGCAGCAGAGATGTCAATTTCAGGCCAATAGGCACGGGAGGCTCCAGTTTAGCTGGTTCGTTTCGCAAAAGCGATTTACTTCCGGAAATCATGGTATACCTTCTGTTATGGCGCAGACACGACAATTTATCTTGACCATTGCTTCTCTTTTTCTCGCAAGCTGCATGGGTGCTCAGACTCCCACTTCCAACGCACTTCAGCCGCAAGCGTGGGTTTCCAGTTGGAGCGCGTCGCAGCAGATTCCCGAGCCGCAAAATGCCTTGCCAGCGGCCGACTTGCGCGATGCCACGGTGCGACAGATCTTCCACATGTCGGCTGGTGGAACCGCACTGCGTGTGCATGTCTCCAATGCCTTCGGAACGGAGGCACTACACATTGCCTCAATCCACATTGCGCGGTCGATGCAGCCATCGTCGCCGGCCATTGACCCGGCTACTGATCGGCCCCTCAAGTTTGGCGGCAGCACAGAGGTGACCATTCCCCCCGGCGCCAAGTTTGTTTCCGACCCGCTCGAAGTCGCCGTGGCGCCTTTGGCGGATTTGGCTGTGAGCTTTCATTTGGACGCAGCACCCGCCGTGGAGACAGGGCACCCCGGCTCGCGAGCCACCTCGTATTTTGTGCACGGAGACCAGGTAAGCGCGCCGACACTGGAAGAGGCAAAGCACGTGGATCACTGGTACCAGATCGCGGAAATCGACGTGCAGGCTGAGCCTGGGGCTGCCACGGTGGTCGCGCTTGGCGATTCCATCACCGACGGGCATGGCGCCACGACGAATGGCAACGACCGCTGGACCGACGTGCTGGCGGCGCGGTTGCAGGCCTCGACGAAAACCCGCTCCATTGGCGTCTCGAATCAAGGAATCGGCGGGAATCATTTGCTGACGGATGGCTTGGGCCCGAATGTGTTGGCACGGTTCGACCGAGATGTGCTGACCCCCGCGGCGGTGCGATGGGTGATTGTCTTCGAGGGGGTCAACGACCTGGGAGGGTTGGCGCGGAACGGCGAGGTCACACCAGCGGAGCACGCAGCGCTCGTGCAGAAGGTCATTTCTGCCTACCAACAGATCGTGGTGCGGGCCCACGCGCACGGCTTGCGCGTTTTCGGAGCCACCATTACGCCGTACACTGACTCGGCCTATTATCATCCGGGCCCCCTGAGCGAGGCGGACCGCCAGGCAGTGAACCAATGGATTCGTGACAAGAGCCATTTCGATGCGGTGGTTGATTTCGATGCGGTGGTCCGCGATCCTGAGCGCCCCGACCATTTGCTCCCTGCTTATGACTGCGGCGATCACTTGCATCCATCCCCTGCGGGATACAAGGCAATAGGCGAGTCCATTCCGCTCGATCTGTTTGCGCGTTAGCAGTCCATTTATTTGATTCAGCCAAGGTTCCGAAGTCCAACGCGCCGGAGACGCAACGTTTGTTAGCCCCGCGCCCCATCGCGGTCGTGTGAACAGGCTGTGGCGCAATCCGGCCTGATCGGGACCGAAGCCGAGGCCCAAATCAAAAGACGGCACTGAGCAATCCGGCACACCGCACAGAAACCAGGAATGGTAAAAGTGTCGTGAGTGCGGCGCCAGATGGATGCAACCATTGCCGCGTAACCCGTTGAACTCCTCAACAAACCGGAACGAACAATGCGCTCCGGAGACAGTAAAACCTTGGAGAACTCTTTCACCATGAAAAAGATTGCACTGGCTCTATTGCTCGCTCTCACAATGTTGCCTGCGGCTTCGTTCGCGCAGGTTGTGGTTCGCGTCGGGCCGCCGCCGCCGGTTTACGAGCGCCGAGGCCCGCCACCGGACCGTGGCTACGTGTGGATCGCCGGGTACCACCGCTACGAAGGCGATCACTACGTCTGGACCCCTGGCCGGTGGGACCGTCCGCCACAAGAGCACCAGCGTTGGGTCGCGCACCGTTGGGTTCATCGGGGCGACCATTGGGAAATGCAGGAAGGTCACTGGCGGTAAACCAGGATGCAAGAGGACGCAGCGGATGCTTGGCTTCGTCCTCTTGCAGACGGGTTCATCCCGGCAGGTTCAGTTCCAAACAATGTCTCGCGGATTCATACAGCGGTTCAGGAACTCGAACGCAGGCGATCCTTGGACGGGACTCGCACTTCCTGGCCGAAAACGCTGTGGCCACGGTGGCACTCGACCCCCCTTAGGGGTAAAGGCACAGGAACACGGTCAGTGCCAGCACCATCAACTCCGAATACAGCAGAATCAATACTCCGGCATGGTACAGGCTCCATCGGCGCCCCAGGCAGCGCGCGGTATCGATCATCCCCCAGCAAACCACGGGCACCAGGGCAATCTGCCAAGCAGAGCCGTGCAGCGCGTTTATATCCGGAAATCCCGCCAGACGCAGGCTCGCAGCAAACCCCAGCATCGACAGCGCGATGCCTCGAACCAGAGACTTGCGCTGCGGATGAAACAGACTATTGCGTAGAAACGGCACGCTGTCCAGTGTAGTGCGCGCGTCCTACCCGGCGACCAGATCCATGCCTTGAAGCGCTTCGAGATAGGGCGCGCGCAACACCCCGCGCTCGGTAATAATCGCCGTGACATACTTGGCTGGAGTTACATCGAAAGCCGGGTTGCAGATGCCCACCCCGTGCGGCGTCAGTTGCTTGCCGCCGTGGTGGGTCACCTCCACCGCCGGGCGTTCTTCGATGGGAATGCCTTCGCCCGTCGCCGTGGCTAGGTCGATGGTCGACCAGGGAGCCGCAACGTAGAACGGAATGCCGTGCTCCTTGGCCAGAATCGCCACGTTATAGGTGCCGATCTTGTTGGCGGTGTCGCCGTTGGCGGCGATGCGGTCAGCGCCCACCACCACGGCCTGGATTCGCCCCGCCCGCATCAGGCTCGCGGCCATGTTGTCGCAAATTACCGTGGTGGGGATGCCGTCGGCCATCAACTCCCAGGCCGTTAGCCGCGCGCCTTGCAAAAACGGCCGGGTTTCGTCGGCGAAGACGTTGATCCGCTTGCCCTGCTCGATGGCTCCCCGAATCACGCCCAGGGCGGTGCCGTAGCCGCAGGTAGCCAACGCACCGGCGTTGCAGTGGGTCAGCACGCCGCCTTCTTCAGGCAGCAGCGCTCCGCCCAAAGCGCCCATGGTCTTGCAGGCGGCAATGTCTTCCTCGTACATGGCGTGGGCCTTGGCCAGGATTTTTTCCTGGATTTGAGCCAAAGTCGCGCCAGAGTTCAGCAGCGCCGCAAAGTCGCGCTTCATGCGTTCGATGGCCCAGAACAGGTTCACGGCGGTGGGCCGGGTTCCGGCCAGGTGGGCGCAGATCTGCGCGAATTCCGGCGCGAACTCTTCGGCGGTGGCGGCCTTGGTGCCCAGTACTCCGAGAGCGATGCCGTAGGCGGCGGAAACGCCAATCGCCGGCGCACCTCGAACCACCATGGTCACAATCACATCGGCCACTTCCTGGTAAGTCGTGGCAAGCACATAGCTCTCCTCGAGAGGGAGCTTGGTTTGATCGATAAAACGTACGCCGTCTGGGGTCCACGCCAAGGTAGGAATCATGCAATATCAGTCTAAACCAACTGCGGTGGGGCCAACTGCTCGCTCGTCGCTCGCACCAGCATCATTGACCCGGCTCGCAACAGGTCGAGGTTTCAGCGGGGAAAGGAAATGCTTCCGGCCCCCGGACACCTGTTTCCTATTCCCTGATTCCTACTGCCCGCCCGCCGCCCGTAGCAAATCGCCGAGTGCATGCAGATCCGCGGGGCTGGAGTCGCCTACGATTACGTAGCGGAGACCCAATTCGCTCCATGTCTCCATGCTGAACCCCTTTTCGTTGGCCGTCGTTTGGCCCGCCTGCAGCGGAACCGAATCCGGCTGGTCTTGCAGGATAAAGACCGAAAGCTGGTGCTTGCGCAATTCGAACAATAGCTGCGCACCGGGGCTATGCTTGAAATACATCAGCCGCCCGCCCAGCAGTCGGTACGGGGAGTCCTTGAGTTCGGGAAGATTGAAGGTGAATGGTAGTTTGCCCTGGAACCACGGCTTCACGGTGTGCCGGTCGGTGGAGACAACATCGACCGGGTTGCTGCTGGCCATGGTGGCCACGTGCAAATCGAGCAGCTCGGCAAATGCCTGTTCCCGTTGGTGGTGGTGCGAGAGCATGGTGAACGATACCGCCAGAATCACGAAAGAGGCTGCCACTATGGCCAAGCCGGGGATCCAGGTAATGGCCCAAAGCGATTTGCGGCGATTCTGCAGGCTCTTGGCGATGCGGGCCTGGAATTCGGGCGAGGGGGCGTAGCGTGCGGCGGCGGCCCGCGTGGCGCGTTTCATCTGCATACGGGCCAGTACCTCTGCCGAGCAGGAAGTGCAGCCGCGCAGATGGTCCTCGATGCCCTCGAGTTGCTCCGGGGTGCAGCCTTCATCCACGTAGACATCGAGCCAGTCCTGCCACAGTTCGCAGCTCATTGCGCAGCCTCCTTGAGTCTCGTTGCCAACAAGGTGCGCATGGCTCTGCGTGCGCGGAAAAGCCGCGACATCACCGTTCCCATGGGAATTCCGAGTGTCTGCGCGATCTCCTGGTAACTCATCTCCTCCAGGTCGGAGAGCAGAATCACTTCGCGGAAGTACATCGGAAGCTCTTCCAGGGTGTCTTGGATCGTCTGCTGTTCAACGCGCGCCAGCAGCAGCGACTCCGGGGTCTCATCGGTGGAGGGCGGCAAAGGCGCATCAATGTCGCTGTCGAAAGAAACAAAGGCCTGCAAACCGGACTTCGAAGTCAGGTAGGTGTTGCGCAGAATCCGATACATCCAGGCGCGGAAGTCTGTTCCCTGGCGAAAGCTGGAGAAGCCTTTGAGCGCTTTCGTGAACGCTTCCTGCACCAAGTCCTCTGCAGTGGCCCGATCTTGCGTGAGCCAGCAGGCAAAGTTATAGAGCCTGGCAAACAGCGGCATTGCCAGTTCTTCGAAAGATCCGGTATCGCCACTTCGATCGGCCACGGCACGGTCAGTGTACCGCAGGCAGCTTGGCGTCTGCGCGCAGGGCGCCGTTATTCGCCGGGGTTGGCCGCTGTGCCGGCCAGCAGGATGGGCGCGGTTGGCGTGGCCGAGCCTTCAGCCTTTTCGACCGTCACGCCGAAGGCTTTTGCCGCAACGCCCTTGGGAAGCGGCGGCAACACCACCTCGGCGCTCCCGGTTGCGTCCGGACAGAAAAGCCCGGCGGGTATGGGCGCACCTCCATTGGCTGGAATCAGCCACAATTCATAAGTCCAGTCCTTGGTGAGCGGTTTCAAGCCGCTTCCCTGAAAGAACAGGGCGCCGCGGTCGGCCAGGTAGATGGCCCGGCCGCTGGGCTCGCTCTTCACCTTGGCGGCCGTCAGCAGCACGTGCTGTGCCGCCGGCGCGTGCAGCAATTCAAACACCTGCCGGGCCTGTGCGGATTCGCCCGCCATGGTTGCAATGTTCTCAGTCTGGGTGTGCAGTTTCTGTTTCAGTTGATTCACGCGGACGGCAAGCGAGACGGCCAGCAGGGCCATGGCTGCCGCTGCCAACCAGCCAAGCCAGATGGCGGCAGTGGAGCCTGTATGCGCCGCGGCAATCGGCACCGGCGGCGGGGCCTTCGCTTCCGGATTGGGGGCATGGAGCCTGTGAAGAAAACGCTCTCGCGATCCCAGAGGAACCGGCCGCTGCTCCACGCTCAGGCTGAGCCAGGCCAGGTCGCCCAGCAGTTCCGCCAACTCGGCACGGCATTCGGCACACTCGGCAACATGGGTCGCCGTCACCACGGCTTCCTCGAACGGAAGAGCGTGCATGGCCTGAAGGGCCATGTCCTCCTGCGAGATGTGCTGGCCGCTGTTCATGCCTGGAGCGCCTTTCGCAAAGTGAATAATGCCATCCTGATCCTGGTCTTCACGGTCCCCAATGGGTCTCCCGTGGTGGCTGCGATCTCCGCGTGACTCAAGCCCTCGAAGTAGGCTAGCTCAATCGACTTTTGCTGTTCCCAGGGAAGGCCCTCAAGCACTGCGCGCACCTTCTCCATGATGGCGTCACGTTCTGTTTCGTTGGCTAGGTTTCCGCTTGCCACCAGCACCACATCTTCCGGGGCGTCGGTTGGCTTCCTGCGCCGCAGGCAGTCGATGGCGCGGTTCCTGGCAACCACCAGCAGCCATCCGCCCAGCGACCCTTTTCCCCTGGCGAAGAGCTCCGGCCTCTTCCAAAGCTGAAACAGAATGTCCTGCATCACGTCTTCGGCCTGGGCCTTGTCTTTCAACACGCGCAGAGCCACGGAAAACACCATGCCGCCGTATCGATCGAACAGCGTGGTCATGGCGCCCTGGTCCTGCGCCCGCACCGCTTCGAGCAATAGGTCGTCTCCAGGCTGGACCGGATCGCCTGCCTGAGCAATCGCGTCGCGATGTACGGTGCTCATGCTAGTGGAACGCTCGTGCGACAGAATCGGATTGGAGGGATTCTCGCTCATCTGACCGCTCCAAGAACCAATACATCCGCACCGGCGGCACGCGCAAGAATTAATCAATGAAAAAATCGGCCCCCAACGACAGGTCTTTGTCGTCGGGGGAATCGGTGTCGAAATATCAAAGGACTCTGATGATGAAAACCGAGAGCTGTTCTACGTCACCGGCGCCACGAGTTGGTGGGCGATGGCGAATAGGGCCAGTTCCAGGCGAGTGGATACGCCGGTCTTGTCAAAAATGTTGGACAGGTGGCGCTTGACCGTCTCTTCGCTGAGGGTGAACTGCTTGGCGATGTCGCGGTTGCTGCAGCCTTCGACAATGCAGCCCACCACGTCCAACTCGCGCGGGGTCAGCCCGTAGGTCTTGCGCTGCGGCACGGCGGCCTGCTGCATCAGGTCGTGCAGAGCCGACACCAGGTTGATGACGCGCTTGCCCCCGATCCAGTAGTCGCCGCCGATGACGGTGCGGATGGCGGTCTGCAGGTGGCTGGCCAAGGCATCCTTGAGCACAATGCCGCGCGCGCCAATGTGCAGCGCCTCAATGATCTGCTGGGTGGTGATGGTGGAGGTTAGCAGCAGAATCTTGACCGTGGGCGTGCCGTTCATGATGGCGCGCATGGCTTCCAGGCCAGGCAGGCGCGGCATCTGCACGTCCAGCAGCAGAATGTCCGGTTGCAATTCCAATGTCTGGGTGATGGCCTCGTCGCCGTCGGAGGCATCGCCCACAACATCGAAACCGTCTTTCTCAGAGAGCATGTTACGAACACCGATGCGAACTACCGGGTGATCGTCTGCGAGCACAATTCGAATAGGTCGTTCCACTGTGCGGCTTACCTCCAGATGCCGGGCGGGGGCCCCGACGAGATGGTTGCTTGGCAAATCCATCGGTACCAGCCAGCCAGGGGAACGGCGGTTGAGCCGCGTGCGCTTGGCACCCCTAAGGGCGTCCCTAAGCTGGTAATCCTGCCTCCAGCATACGCTCCAGATTCAGGGCAGCGGTGCGCAAATCGCGGATTACAACAGCCTTGGCCTCTAGGTTGTTACTGTCGCTCTCCGTATCGGAATCGAGGATTCCGCCTTCGAGCAAAGCGCCCAGTCGCGCGGCCTCGAGAGCCCCGGCCATGGCGCAACCCCCTTTGATGGAGTGGCCGATGCGATGGACCTGTGCCAAATCGTCCCCGGCCACGGCAGCCTCAAGCAAAGCCAGGCGCTTGAAGAGATCGGCCACAATGGCGGCATAAATCTCACGCAGCGCGGCTTCGCTCATCATTTCCCGGAGCTGGCGCAATGTGTTCAAATCCACAATCGGCTCCGCATCCTCGGTGGCCAAAGGCGCGGCATTCTGGGCATTGGCCTCGTCGCGCAAGACGAGTTTTTCAAGCAATTGGCCCAACGCTTCCGGGCCAAAGGGCTTCAGCAGGAAGGCGTCCGCGGCCGCCATGACTTCCTCCGGGGGGTAGCTGCCGCTGACGGCAAACACCAGGGCTTGACAGCGGGCGCGGAGTTCATTAATCAGCCGGACTCCGCTCAGACCCGGCATCTGCGCATCCATCAGGATCACCGCGGGAACAAACCCGCCCTCCGTCAGCAGGTCGCATGCGATTTGCCCTCCCTCTGCGGTATGTACTGTGTATCCCTCCAAAGTGAGCAGCGTGGCCATCACTTCGCGGCTGACCAGATCGTCGTCGATCAGCAGCACCGTGGGAAACTCTGTCCTCGTGCCGATCCCAAGCATGTGTCTAGTGTGCCACCCTTGGCCGCAGTGTGCTGCAAACCCAGCAGTCAAAACAGAAAGCGTCATCGCTTCAATTCCCCACAACAAGCACCTGAAAGCTGCCGGTCACCGGCTCTGTCTTGAGGGTTCCGATGCCGCCCGGCTTGTCCAGGTTGACTCCCGCCAGGTCGGTCACCAGGTAAACTTCGCCCGTCGATTGATCGAGCGCCAGGGTGCGGGCGCGCTGCCGTGTAGGCAGATTCTGTACCACCGCGTAGGTGTCGGTCTCGTGCTGGCGAATCACCGTGAGCGTGCCCTGGGCGCCTCCGTTGGCGCTGTAGATGAGCCCGCGGTTGGCGTCGTAGTCGATGGCTTCAGTGCCCGGGCCGGTGGGCAAACTGGCAACCGTCTCGCCGGTGTCTGCGTTCAGCACTGCCATCTTCATGTTGTTGCAAGCGACGAACAGGCGGCTATGGCTGTGATCGATGGCCAGGCCGCTGGGTTCGGGGCAACCCGAGCCCAGGTTGAGATTCCGCACGGCAGCGGCGGGCGAGCCTATGCTCCAATCCAGAACCGTGGCCTCGCCGCCCTTGTGCAACTGGGACACGATCGACTGCGCGTCGAGCCGGGCTATTCGATTCTGGTCCACGAGGTTGACGAACACCAGCCCGTTGCCGTCCGCCTGGGCAAATCCAAGATGGCCCGACATCAGGATGGTGCCCGCTTGCGTGCGCGTCTCCAGGGCGATGAGCGTGAACGATGTCTTGACAATCGGGTTGGGAGGCTTCTGCGTGGGCGGGCTGACCTGCCCGTGGGTCGTCCGCTGCGGCGCATTGGCCCGAGGCGGTGACGGTGCGGTCGCGATCGGGGCGCTGCAGACAACGAAAAGCAATCCGCTTTGCGGCTCGATAGCCAGAGCCCGGGGACTAGGGCCGGTGGGAATCGAGGCGACAATCTCAAACGTGCGCCGGTCGAAGACCTTGACGGCATCCTCTGCCCCGTCGCTGATGTAGCCGAATTCGCCGGAGGAGTCGAGCGCGATGGCGTGCGCTTCACGCAGGCCGCGCACCACTCCGGCCACTGTGCCGGTCTCCACATCCACCACCTGGACCGTAGTGCCGTGGGCAATGAAGAGCTGGTGGGCTGCCGAATCTACCGTCAGGTAGTCCCACGTGCCCACCCCGCCAATAACCCAGGCGTTTTTGATTGCATACGGCTTCCCGGGCGTCTCAGTGGGCGCGGGGATTTGCTGCGCAGCCACGGTGGCACAGGCCAGCAGGCCGAGAATCAGGACATTCCTCATCAGCAAGGGCTCCTGATAACTAGATGCGCGGCAAGCAGCTACCGCTCGAAGTTTGAGCAAGATGGGTGGAGATCGACGAAATTCTCATCGGTTCGAAGTTTTGAAAGGGCACCAGTTCAGATCGCCCTTGACTTACTCCAGCGCCGTGGAAGACACCTCGTGCAGCCAACCCGGCGCCTTCAGCAGTTCGCGGGGACGCGACCCGTCGGCCGGCCCCACCAGCCCGTCGCGCTCCATCAAATCGATCAGGTGCGCCGCACGGCCGTAGCCAATCCTGAGCCGCCTTTGCAGCAGCGACGTAGACGCCTTGCCGAACTCGAACACCAGTTGCACGGCATCGTTGAACAGCGGATCGTTCTCGTCGGGGTCGGGATTCGAGCCCTCGACGGAGGGGCGGTCGTCCTTGGGCGATTCCAGAAAGCCTTCGACATACTCCGCTTCGCCCTGCGCCTTCCAGAAGCCCACCACCGCGGCGGTTTCCTTCTCACTGACGTACGGCGCGTGCAGGCGCACCAGGCGGCTGGTGCCGGGAGGCAGAAACAGCATGTCGCCGCGGCCCAGCAGCGATTCGGCGCCGTTGGTGTCCAGAATGGTGCGGGAATCCACCTTGGTGGCCAGGCGGAAGCTGATGCGCGAAGGAACATTCGCCTTGATCAGCCCGGTAATTACATCCACGCTGGGCCGTTGCGTGGCCAGAATCAAATGGATGCCCACGGCGCGCGCCATCTGCGCCAGCCGCGTAATCGACTCTTCGACGTTGGCGCGATCCAGCATCATCAGGTCGGCCAGTTCGTCGATGATGATTACGATGTACGGCAACGGCTCTTCTTCAACGGCAGAGTCGTCTTCGAACAGCGAGGGCATCGAAGCGTCGAACAACTTGTTGTACTGGTCGATGTTGCGCACGCTGCGGCTGGCCAGAAGCTTCAAGCGCCGCTCCATCTCCCGCACAGCGTTGCGCAGCGCGTTGGCGGCCAGCTTGGGGTCGGTGATGATGGGCGTGAACAGGTGCGGCACGCCCTCGTACATGCCCAGTTCCACGCGCTTGGGATCCACCAGGATCAGCCGCACCTGCGCCGGTGTGGTGCGGAACAGGAGGCTCATGATCATGGCGTTGATGGCCACGGACTTGCCCGAGCCCGTGGAGCCGGCGATCAGCACGTGGGGCATCGAGGCCAGGTCGGCGGTCACGATTCGGCCGTTGATGTCTTTGCCCATGGCCAGGGTCAACCGCGACTTGGCCTTGCTGAACGTCTCCGACTCAATCACATCCCGCAGGTGAATAGTCTCGCGCTCGTGGTTGGGAACCTGGATGCCCACCGTGCTTTTGCCGGCCATGCGCTCAATCAGGATGCTCTCGGCGCGCATGGCCAAGCATAGGTCGTCGGCCAGGCCGGTGACGCGCGAGTACTTGACCCCGGCTTCGGGCTTGAACTCGTAGGTCGTCACCATCGGTCCCGGGTTGATCTGCACCACCTGCCCGCGCACGTCGAACTCGGCGTATTTTTCTACCAGCACCTTGGCTTCCTGGCGCAATTCGTCTTCGCGTACCGCCTGGGGGCCGTCTCCGGCATTCAGCAGCGTGCTGGGCGGCAGCTTGAAGCCGCTCACATTTTTGGGCGCTACCGGTGCTGTGCGCAGTTCCGCGTCGGCGCGATTGTGAATAGCGATACTTGAAGCAGGACGCGGCGCCGCTTCAAACTGTGCGGGCTGAACTGCGGGGCGAGCTTGCGGAGCCTGGCTCTCGGCCGGCCGTGCCTGCTCCTGCCGGATCTGTTCCAGTCTGGCCTGTTCTTGCCGGGCCCCTTCGCGCCAGGGTTCTTCCTGCCTGGGCTGTTGCTTCCGAGGCTGGTCGGGTCTTGGCTGCATGGGAACCACGTTGGACTTGATCGGAACCTGTTCGGCAGCCGCTTCCGGAGCAGGAAGTGGTTCTGACCATCCCAACGACGCAGACCTGTCGTTCGGGGCCCCGGGCTCAGCCACCGCCCGCTCCCAGATGCTGGGCTTGGCCGGCTGCACGCTGATCGGGATCGCTTCGCTGGCTTCTTCTACTTGAGCGGCGCGCTGAAAGGCCGGCACGTCGACGAACGGGTCGCCGGCCTCCTCGTTTCTGCGCCGCAGAAACCCCAGCAGGCGGCGCGGACGCGGTCCGGAGGCCTCCTGCGTCTCCTCGTCTTCCGGCTCCGGCCCAATCCCGGGGATGACCTGCTGGCTCTGCTCCGGCTGCGCAATCGACGAGCGGCGAGCCATCTTTTCCGCAACACGAACCTGGCGGCGCTCTTCGCGCTCCTCCCGCCAACTGCGCCAGCGATCGTGCCATCCGGATACCTGGAACCAGCGATCCTGCAGCGATTCCCAAACCGACCGGAAGCTCACGGCGGAAGCGAAATAGATACCGGCGCCGGCCAGCACGCTGGCCACCACCCAGGCTCCCTGGATGTTGAGGTAACGCACCATCACGCCGGCCATCATGCGGCCCACAACGCCCTCGATCGGAACCAGTTGCAGCCACAGCACATGCCACGGCAACAGGCCCATCACCGTGGGCAGAAATACCAGGGCCAACAACGTGCCGATCCAGCGCAGCGCAAACGAGCCGCTGGGTCGCGAATGCATCCAGGTCCAGCCGATTCCGCCCAGCCACAAGGGCAAAAAGAAAGCGGTCAGGCCCAGAGTCTGCAGCAGCAGGTCGCTCATCCAGGCCCCGAACAGGCCGATCCAGTTATGCACAGCGCTTGGCGCGATAGGGCCTGTCGCCGTGTTCAGCGAAGGGTCCGAGGCGTGGTAAGTGATCAGGGAGAGAAGAAGGAGGAGCGAGACAAGCGACAGCACCAGCCCCAGAAACACGTTCAGGGGGCGGTTTCGCGTGGGCGACAGAGCAATGCGAATCGATTTCATGGCGGGCTCAATCTCGCTCCACAACTGCGCGCAACCTGCGCGTACGAGCTGCGACAGCGAACGAAGAGTCCCAGAGCAGTTTCCATTATCGCCGCGCCGCCCCCGGATTCAACCGCAAAAGCACGCCAGGGAACCTTGCTGCGAACCCCCCCACCATCACCTGCGGTGAGGCAGACGCCGCTGCCCACATCTCAACCAGATTAGAAGGATGGGAGAGCACAAACCGTCCGGGTCTCCCTTCCTAGCCTCTATTCCGCCGCGAAGGGCCACTGCCGCAGCTTTCTTGCCCTGAGCCAATAAATGCCGGTGCCGCTGAGGGCAATTGCGGCCGCAACAGCCAACCCTCCGAGGGCATGGCTGCGATTGGCCAGCAGGAAAAGAAAGCCGGCAATCGCCACCAGCGGGGGGAGGGGATAGAGCGGCATCTTGTAAGGCCGCTCCAACTCCGGCCGCTGCACGCGCAAGAGGATCACGCCGACATGCTGCAGGAAGAACTGCAGCAGGATGCGGGTGACGACCAGCATGGTGATGACCTGCTGCAGCGAGAAGAAGCAGAAGGCAGAGGCCACCAATCCCAGCGCCACCAGCGACCGGTGCGGAATGTGATGCCGGGGATGGACGACGGCCAGAAAGCCGAAGTAGTTGCCGTCCCGCGCCGCGGCGTAGGGCACGCGGGAGTAGCCCAGCAGCAGCGAAAACACGCTGGCAAAGGCCGTCCAGATAATGAGCGCGGCCATCAGGCGACCGGCCATGGGACCGAACGAGGACTGGGCAATGTCGGCCACCAGTTGCAGGCGCACGGTGGCTCCGGCGGCGGCGTGCTGGGCCGCGTCCCGCATGGAAGGCAACGCCGCCAGGTTCATGAGCACATAGAAGGTAGAGACGAACAGCACCGATAGCAGGATGGCGCGGGGAATGGTGCGCTCCGGTTTGCGGACCTCGCTGCCCAGAAAGCAGATGTTGTAGTAGCCCCAATAGTCGTATGTGGTGATGAGCGTGGCCTGCGCCAATCCGCCCAGTGCAATGGCTGCGGGCAAGGCGGGCGAAGCCGGCATGTGCCAGCCACCCATTACTGCCGCGTGGGAGAAGCCCGACACGATAACGCCGGCAATGGCCGCCATGACTCCGACAAACAGCACCCAGGCCAGCCGGGTGACCGCGCTGAGGTTGCGATAAAGCAGGGCCGTCACCAGCAGGCAGGCAGCCGCAGCGGCGAAGTTGGCATAGTGGAGCATGGGCAGGGCAGCCAATGGCGCGTTGTCGAGAGATGGCCAGAACCAGGCCAGAAAGCTCGACAGCCCGATGCAGCCCGAGGCGATGGAGAGCGGTGCCGAAAAGCTCAACTGCCAGACGTAGAGAAAGCTGAGCCAGTTGCCGGCGCGCTCGTGGCCGTAGATCTCTCGAAGGAACGCATAGGAGCCTCCCGCACGCGGAAATGCGGCGCCCAACTCGGCCCACACCAGCCCGTCGGCCACGGCGATAGTCGCGCCCAGCACCCAGGCCCACACGCTCAGCCGGTAACCGGCGGCGGCAATGACCAGGGGCAAGGTAATGAAGGGGCCGACCCCGATCATCTCCAGCATGTTGAACAGCACGGCGGAGTGCAGGCCGATTCGGCGCTCGAGGGCAGCGGGAGGGGGCGGCGTAATGGAGGACTGAATCATGGGTCGGGGCTTCCGTTGGACCTTTTGAAGCGGCCCGCCATCGGGGAGAGGGCCTCCAATCGACGTGCCTTGGCAGCCTGTAGGAAAGGTAGCTTCTTCTTGAGTCTAAAGCCCCGCAGCAGGTGTGTTTTCAGGGTATGGCAATTGCAAAACAGCCGCAGCCAGGAAATCAGGTGTCCCAAAATCGTAGTAACTCGGCTCTCCGTAATTCGGAGATTGCTTGCACAAAGACCGGAAGAATAAGAATACAGATCGTTTCTGTGGTCCGGGAGTTCCCGAACAATCCCAGCGAATACCAGGACCTGGTCGGGCTGATCAGCTTCCAGCCGAAAGGAGAAACAATCAACCACATGCAACACGCCCACAGGGAGATGGTGTATCCACGCCGTGGGACGGCGGCGATCAGGCAGCAGGGAAACACCAGCGCAGCCGCCAGATATCGATCGAACATCAAGTCGTGAAGAGAAATGAGTCTGTGGGGAAGGGCGCTGAGTGCGCTGCGGCCCACGGTGAACCAGGTCATGTACAGGGCATAAACACATGCGACTGCAAGCAGAATGCGGCGAAGCGTGAAAACCGTCAAAGCCGTCTCTCCTGGATCGCCGCATTCGCTCGTAGCCCAGCGATTTGTTGGTTCTCGCTCCGATCCGCTGCCCGGATTGTACACTGACGGGGACTATGTTCTTTTCCGAGAGAGTACGCCAAGCAGCAGTTCTACTGACCTTGACCGGCCTCCTTCTGGCCTCCACGCACCCTGCCCGCATCGCAGCGCAGCAAGCAGCGGCCAATGCAAGGCAACTGACCCCCAGCGAACCCAGCAGCATTGTTCTGCCCCTGCCCGAAGACCGCGGCCAGGCGGCCGTCGCGCAAGCCCTGAGGCGGCTGGGAACCACCGCCAGCGTGATGATGATCGTGGCCCACCCGGACGACGAAGACGGTGCGCTGCTGACGTACCTGTCGCGCGGGCTAGGAGTGCGAACGTGCCTGCTGACCCTGACTCGCGGCGAAGGCGGCCAGAACGCCATGTCTGCCGACAGCTACGATGCGCTGGGCGTGATGCGCACCAACGAGCTGCTCAAGGCCGACGAGTACTACGGAACGAAGCAACTTTGGGGCACCGAAGCGGACTTCGGCTTCTCCAAGACCCAGGAAGAGGCTTTTGCCAAGTGGGGCCATGACCGGGTTCTGTATGACGCCGTTCTAGCCGTGCGGCGCGAACGGCCCCAGGTGATTGTGTCCACCTTCGTCGGCGGCATTACCGACGGACACGGCCACCATCAGGTCTCCGGCGAGATCGCGCAGGAAGCGTTCAAGGCGGCCGCAGACCCCAATGTATTTCCCGAACAACTAAAGGAAGGTTTGCAGCCCTGGCAGCCGCTGGCGGTCTACTCCATGGTTCCCTTTGCGCCGGTAACAGACAAAGGCATGTTCGACTACGCCACCGGCAAGTGGGCGCCGGCCAGGTTCAAGAATTATGTCACCGGCGAGTGGATCATCGGCGTTCCGTCGACAGACGTCACGATGCAAGTGGGCGAGCGCGACCCGGTGCTGGGGCGCAGCTATGTCCAGATTGCGCGCGAAGGCTGGGGCGAGCAAAAATCGCAGAACGGCGGAGCAAACCCGGCCCTGAACGGGGCGGCGGAGACGCGTTACCACCTTTGGGCGGTGCCAGAGAGCGCAAAAACCGGGACACAGTGCAGGCAAGGTCTCGACCATGCACGATATGGTCCGGCCTCGCTCTTCCAGAATAAATTCGTTTGCATCAAGCCGCTCGTATCCGGATTGTCGGAACTGACGCCCAAGCCGCCAGTTTGGCTGCAGAGCGCTCTTTCCAAAATCAGCAAAGAAATTGCGCAATTAATCGAACCGACCGACTGCTGCAGGCCCTCAACTGCGCGGGGCTTCGCAGCGATCTATGGAGAAGCGCTTGAATTACGCGCCAGAATCGCCGCCAGCGATTTGCCCAACCCCGGCAAATCGAACCTGATCTTCGAACTCGACATAAAAATCGGACAGCTCCAGGAAGCGGCCAAGGCGATACTCGGATTAGAGGTCCAGGCCTTCCGCGCCAACGCAGCCAGCGCTTCGCGAAGCGCCTTTGCTGGCCGTGGCACATCCGCCGATGAAACGCCGCGCACTGTGACTCCTGGAGAAGTATTTCGCGTTCAGGTGCGTACCTCAGGCGCTCCGGAAGGGGGTTCGGACGGAGTAGTTTTGGAGCGAACCTGGCTGGAAAGCCATTCCGGCGACCCATGGAAAGTCGAAGCGGAAAAGACGATACCGACGGAAGATACAGAAACGATAGATCACTTTTTTCACGTTGAGGCTGCTGCCAATGCCGAACCGACGCAGCCCTATTTCACTCGTCCCAATACCGAACAGCCATTCTATGACCTTTCCGATTCTTCTTTGCGGGGAGATTCTTTCGCACCCTGGCCGTTGACGGCCTGGGCGGAGTTCAATGTGATCGGCATGCCCATCCGCGTCGGTCAGGTGGTCCAGACCATGCAGCGCGTGACCGGCCCAGGCGGCATCTATGAACCGCTGGTGGTGACACCGGCCATCGGAGTGCGCATGGAGCCGCAGGCGCGCATTATCCCGCTGGATGGATCGGCGCTTCCGGTGCGTGTCACCGTCCACACACAAGCTCCCGCCGAGGGCACCGTCTCGCTGGAATTGCCCGCCGGTTGGCTAGCGTCACCTGCCGCGGCTTCCTTCCATCGCGACAGCGCCGGAGACACCGAGCCCCTTCTTTTTTCCGTAACCACAGACGACGCCAAAGCAGGCGCCTATGCGATTCAGGCCGTGGTCCACTCCGGCTCGCACGACTACAGAACCGGCTGGCAGAGCGTGGGATACGCCGGCCTGCGTCCCTATAATGTCTACCATCCCGCCACTCTAGAGACGCGCAAAGTGGATGTGAAGCTGGCTCCACGGCTGCGCGTGGGCTACGTGATGGGGACCGGCGACCTGGTTCCGGAGGCTATCGAGGGGCTGGGGACTGTCCCGCATCTGTTGACCCCCGCGGAATTGACTTCTGGCGATCTATCCAAGTGGAACGTGATTGTGCTGGGCATCCGCGCTTATTCGGCGCGCCCGGAGTTGCAGCAGGCCCAGTCGCGGCTGGATGAGTTTGTTCGCCGTGGAGGCACCCTGGTTGTCGAATATCAGAGCTCCACTTTCCCTGCCCCTCTGCCGCTAGGCATGGGCCGCACCCCGGAGCGCGTGGTGGACGAGGAGGCGCCCGTCCGTTTGCTTGATCCCTCCAACCCGCTGCTGACCTTTCCCAACCAGATCACGGCTGCGGATTTCGACGGCTGGGTGGAGGAACGCGGCCACTCGTTCCTGGATTCCTGGGACCCGGGCTATACCGCGCTCACCGAGACCGCCGACCCCGGCCAGGACCCGCAGCGCGGCGGCTTGCTTGTGGCTCATCCAGGAAAAGGGACTTATGTCTACGTGGCTTTCGCCGTGTACCGCCAGCTACCCGAGTTAGTTCCCGGCGCCTATCGTTTGCTGGCGAACCTGCTGAGCGCCGGCCGGGAAAGTACCAAATAGGGCGCGAACCAAGAAGCGTGATCGGATGAAGCGGCGAAGACCGAGAAGGCTATCGACAGCCCGAACGTGCCGCAGCGGACGGAATGGACGGACATGGCTACCACGCCAAAGAGATTGAGAACGGTGTCTGCTTTCTTGGGCCAACAGACCACGCTCACGCTGGCGACCGCCAACGACGAGGGTGAGCCCTGGGCTACACCGCTGTTCTATCTTGTCGACGACGCGCTTTCCCTCTTCTGGCTTTCCAGCCCAGACAGCGAGCACAGCCGGAATCTCAAGGCGAATTCAAGTGCAGCGGTGACTGTGTATTGCCATGCCGAGCATTGGCGTGAGATCCGGGGAGTACAGATGCGCGGGACGGTTACAGTGGTCTCAAACCCACTGCGCCGCAAGTCTCTGATCGAGCAGTATTGCAATCGATTTAGTCTCGGGACCCTGTTTCAACTGCCCATAGCCCTGCACATCCTGTACGAATTCCGCCCCCATTCGCTGCGCTATCTCGACAATTCCGGCGCCTTCGGGCGAAAATTCAATATCGTATTGCCATGCAGCACTGAAAACGATTCGGCCGCGCTGTCTTCCGCAATCCGCGAAATGGAATGACTCGCTCGACGCAGAGGCTCTTGCGACTGTGGAGGAAGTCACTGTCCTCAAATAACTTCCTCCACGGGCAAAACTGCTTTTCGCAGTGCCCCGGATTGCAGGGTCATTGCGGCCTCTAGATGGCCTTGGCCAGATAGTCGAACGATGGCGCCGTTTGTGAGCCGGCTCCAGGCAGGTTTCCGATCTTGCGGACCAGCAAATCGTAGCGAGGATCGTCGCGCAGATCAGCCAGAACCGGATCGGACCGGAATCCGAGGCTCCAAAGTGACCCCTCAGTGTAAGAGGCTTCGAGCCATCTGGTCGCATCCTGTCTCTTGCCCAGCCCCAATGAGACCAACGCCATCCCATACGCGCAATTCTTCTTTTTCTGGGAGTTCAACTGCTCCAGGACGTGGAAGATGCCCCAGGCCTTCTCGGTCTTGTCGGAGACACCGTATGCATAACCCAGGACTCCTTGCAAAATTGAGTTCTGGCCAAAATCGGCGGCTCTGGATTCGATGCGCTGCAGATTCTCCAGCGAGGGTCCGGCCTGCAGCAGAGCCAAGGCTTCCACGACGGCGAGCGTCAGGCTGCGGCCACCGCTCGACTGCACCTGCCCCACGAGTTCGAGGGCCTGACTCCAGTCCCCGGACAGGTATTGAATCCAGCAAACAAGCGCACCCAGCGATCCGATCAATGTGTTGTTCCGCCAAGCCTCCCAAGCCCAGGTGGAAGCAACCCTCAGATCCCCTTCAGCAACGTGGATCAGAGCCATTCCCGCCAACGCAAACGCGCTCTCCGGCTGTTTCTCAAGCACGTCTTCGAACTTGGCACGGGCCTGTCGCCACTTGCGCTCATAAACCAGATTGAGCCAGGCGGCGCTGCAGGTTGCATCCGTTTCCGCATCCTCGTCCGTGGGCTGAGAGCGGCGCAATGCCTCCATGGCGCAAGAGTAGGCCACGGCGCTGTCCATCATGCCCTGCAAACCCGCCACGAGCATGGCGTCGGCCAGTCCTATGAAAGCTCTGGAGTTTCCGGGGTCCTGATCGATGGCTTTGCGAAACAGGCCTGCAATGAAATTCAGACTGTCCTCGGAGTGCGTCTCCCACATCTCCGCGGCGCGCGTGGTCAATGCCTTCGACTGTCGCTTTCGCACGGCAAGAGAATCCGCTTCTCCATCCTCAACGTCTTGGCCCTGTTCTGCCAGGCTCAAAAGCCAGCGATCGATCTCTTCTGCGTATGCAAACACTGACCCTTTGCACCCGCCGAAATGGTGAACGGGCAAGCCATGACAGGCATGCCAACGCTGCACAGTGCGAGGGCTGCGCTCAAGATATTCCGCAATTGACTTCCAGGAATCCAACCTCGATTTCGGCACAATACCTCCAACCTTTCGCGGGGAGAAGGTACGGCAGGACAGCATAGGTCGGTGCATCGCGCAGATGTTACCCGGCATCGTTTCTGGTAACATCCTGATTTCGAATGAGCAGAGTATATGACACTTTCTGTGCCGAAAGCAATGCAATCTCATCGATTGAACTCTGTGAGCACATACGCATCAAGTACATGCCGCATGCTGTGCTTCACCAAATTCAGTTGGGGAGGGTCTCAATCAGGCTCGCATCCGTTTCATGTCAGAACTTGGCGTAATCTGACAACACCTGCTGAAGACAGCCCGGCATCCGATCGACTTGATGCTTTTTCGTCTTCTTCTTGTAACTCGATCTCTATCAGATATTTCCAGGGTGGAATGTAGGAGTTATAGCGACCCGCCTCTCCCCGGTGCAGTAACTTTCTTTCTTACTTTGGTCTATTGGACCAAAGTAACCATGGGCCCCAACCGGTTTTAGAGGTGGCTCTGCTGAAAGACCATTCAACTCTTGCTGAACGCGGCTTGGCCGGTCGACATGGAAGCAGGTACTGACGGCGACAAGGGCCCCAGCTGAGTTTCCGAAGCTCTTCAGGGAGCCTCATTGAGAAAGGCCGCGCGGCGTAAGACCGCTCGTCCACTTCCTCGTGCCGCGGTCAGGGCCGGACAGGCTCCCCGGTCTGAAGAAAGGCAATTCCGCCCAGATCGGCACCGGAGGCAAGCACTCGCCGCAACGCTTCCGGGTTAGCCCCGCTGCGGGCTGTGGCTGCCTGCAGCAAGCCCAAGGCATCTGCAGGCACGGTCTCTGCCGATAAGCGAAAGACCCAGGGCACATTGGTTGAGGTCAGCGCCTTGTCTCCACTCAGGGCGATCACAGGCACAAAACTCTTCAGCGCCAACTGCACAGCGAGGTGGCTGGCATTCCGGTCGAGTGCCACAATCGCCAGCGCTTGCTCGTCCATCAGTCCGTGCACCAGTTGGGTAGAGGCCGCGCCCCAGTTCTGGCTCGAATCCACCGGCAGCACCGTCCACGGGCGCCCTTGCTTTGCGGCCGCATCCAGCACAGATGTCATGGCCGGCGACTGGGCAACCTGGGCGGCGTTCGGTCCAAAAAGAATCACGCGTATCGGCCCTTGTGGCACGTCCGGACGATGCGGACCAAGATACGGCACCCCCCCCTCGCCCACCCTCGCATACGGCGGCACCTGCGCTGCGGCCAATTCCGCTATCGCGGCCGAAGCTGCATGGACGCTGGAAGTTGAACCGACAGAGGTTGGGCTGGCTGGAATTGCCTGCACGCCTGAAGAAGTTGGCCCCACCGCAGGTGGCGCAGGTGGTTGCATGGTGGCGACCCGGTAAGTGATTGCTCCGTCGTGAACTGTGCCCAAGTACATGGGGGACACGTTTTTCTGGTTGGGATCGAAGACCATGTGGCCAGTGACGCCGTCGTACTGCTCGACGTTCGCCAGGGCATCGTGGATGCGGGCGCGATTGAGGCCGGCCTTGCAGATGGCATCCAGCAGGTTGTTCATGGCGTCATAGGCCAGGGAGGCGAACTGCTCGGGCTTTTCCTTGAAGCGGTCTTCAAAGCGGCGATTGAAATCGAGCCAACGAGGGTCTTTGCGGGTGGGGTCGTAAGGGAAGACCGCCTCGAACCCCTCGGCTGCCGGGCCGGCTTCGGCCAGCAGCGTGGGGCCCAGGGTGCGATAGGCGCCAAAGACGCGTTGCTTCATCCCGGCCGCGCGCATCTGCTTCAGGATGCCGGCGGCCTGGGTCTCGTCGGCCCACAGCACGATTGCGTCGGCGCGCGAAGAGCGGATCACGCTCAGTTGTTTGGTAAAGTCGGTATCGCCGGGGAGATATTTCTGTTCGATGACGATGGGGTGGCCCAGACGCCGGGCCGCATCGCGGAGCTTGATGACGCCGAAACGTCCGTAGCGGCTGTTGACCCTGAGAATCGCCACGCGCTTGAGGCCCAGTTCGGTGAACAGGTGGCGGGCTATCGTCAGGCACTGCACACGATCGTCCTGCAAGTCGGTGAAATACCACGGAATGTAGGTTTCCGGTATGGTGGGGTCGGTCGAGGCAGAGTTGACGATGGGAATCTCGGCGCGCAGAGCCACGCGCAGCGCGATATGGGTGGACTCGGAGCTGATGGAGCCGAATATGGCCCAGTCGTGGTCGTCGTAGACCATCTTGACCACTTCATTGGAGGCCGAACCCCAGATGGCGGGATCCGTAGGCCTGTCTTCGCCATAAACCGTCTTTGCCTGCCAGTTGTCGTAGTCGTTATGCAGCATCAGCGTGAAGGGCTTGCCGCCGTAGCCGCCATGCGCGTTGGCTTCTTCAAGGGCCAACTGGGCACCGTGCAGCATGCGCAGTCCGAAGATCGACTCCGGATTAGGCGCAACGGGACCAAAGAACCCGATGCGCACTTCCGTGACGTTTTTTGGCTCCGGAATGTCGCGGCCCGCGCCGGAGTAGATGTTGGGATGGATATAGTTGAGGTCGTAGGGCGCCGCAAACTTGGCATACGGGCTCAAATCAGCCGGTTCCCCGGCATAGGGTGCCACGACGCGGTCGTTGACCGGCCCCGGCGGGTGCGCGCCACATGCGCACGTTCCCTTGCCCGTCACCGGACTCGTAATCTGGCCAGTTGCCTGCGCCGCATCCTGGCCGGAATACTGCTGGGCCAAGGCTTGCAAAGCGCAAGTGGCGGCCATGGTGCAGGCCCCAACCAACATCCATCTCTTGCGCATTGTTACTCCTTGCCCGCTGCGACCTTTTCGGTCTTGAACATGGCCATGGCTTCAATCTCAACCAGGAGTTCAGGACGGCACAGATGGGCTTGAATGCCGATGGATGCGGGCACCGGATCAAGGCCTTGCTCCTTGTAGAAGGCAGTGCGCAGCTGATTGAAGACATCGTAATCGCGGTCGATGTCGCGCAGGTAGCAGCTGGTGCGGACAACGTCCTTCCAGGTGGCGCCTTCGCTCTCCAGCAAGCCGGTGATGTTCTCGAAGGTGCGCTTCAACTGGGCTGGGAAGTCGCCGATGTGCACGCTGACGCCGTTCTCGTCGATCGAGGCGGTGCCGGAAATGATCAGGATGGTCAGGCCATTCAGATCGATGCGCATGCCCCGCGAGAAGGAACTCGGCTTGGCATAGTGAAAAGCCTCGTTGAGCACGCCCAGATTGGTCATGGCGCGCTTGTTGATGGGGCCCTTTGCGACGTTCTCCAATATTTCCGCAATTCCATTCATGATGGGTCTCCTTGATTTCTTATGTCGTTCTTATGGTTGTCGAATTCCGTGGCTCAATCCCTTGGCGGTGGCGACCCACAGGTCGCTCCCTTGAAAGTCGAGACCGAGAACGTAGTTGAAGGCCGGCGCGCTTGTGACCGCTACCGGCGTGATCTTGCCTTGCGCGTCCCGCACCGTCATCTCCGGCTTGCCGGAGGAAAGAGAGGAACGGTAGACGGACCAGTTCGTGCCGTCGTAGTAGGCCAGCCCCTTGTCGGTGCCGAACCAGGCGTGGTTTGCGTCCACGCCCTTGATCGTATTGATGAAGTTCGAGGGAAGCCCGCTATCTTTCGTCAGGAAATTGTGCCAATAGCGGCCGTCGTACCGGCTGCCTCCAAAATATGTGGCAGCCCAAAGAATATTGTCCACATAACTGACCGAGGTGACAATCTCGTGGATCAACCCCTGATCCTTGAACAGCACCATCTCGTTTTCGCCGTCCGGATCGTCGTACTTGTCCCAGCGGCCGGTTTTCTGGTCGTATTCCAGCACCCCGCTGCCCCACACTGCGTAGTAAACCTTGGTGGGCGTGGCAGAAACGCCGTAGACCCAGATCTCGGTCATGGGGGTGTTGCGCTCGTTGTAGAGTATCCATTGCGAAGTGCGGGTGTTGAATCGGCAGCCGCCGGCGGCCGTGGCCACCCAAACGTCGTCCCCGTCTACCGACACACCGTAAACCACATCGTTGCTGAGCCCGGAATTCAACTGCGTGAAGCTGTCGATGCGGCCGCCGGAGATGCGGCTGAGTCCGCCCATGGTGCCGGCCCACACGTCGCCCGTGCGCTTGTCCAGCGCCAGCGATAAGACTGCGCGATGCGCCAGGCCGTCCTGGGTGTTGTAGGTCTTCCAGGCGTGATTTTCGTAGAGTGCCAGGCCGTTCTCCGTGCCCGCCCAGATGCGGTCGCCATCCACCAGGACAGCAAAAACGTGATTGTCGGGAAGGCCGTTCTCGGTGGTGAAATTTTCAAACTTGAACCGCGGCAGCGATCGAGTGCCACGATCGCCAACCGCCAGCCCCACCGCAGGTGGCTGCGGTGCGGCAGACGCGGCTTGCGCCGCATGAGGCTTGTGCGCTCCGGATGCAGACGGTGTTTGTGCAGCGGGCGCCGTATGAGCAACGAGTGTGCAGCCTGCTGCCATGAGCATAAGTCCAACTATGCACAACTTTTTCATCGCGTCCTCAAATATTCGATCAGGTCGTTGAGCTCATCTTTGGTCAGATCGTTGGTGCGCCCGTGCTTGTCATCCGGGTTGAACACCGTCCAGATCTCTTCCAGCGTGCGCGCCGAGCCATCGTGCAGATAAGGCGCCGTCAAGCTGATGTTGGTCAACTGCGTCGCCTTCAGAAGCCCGCTGTTATCCGTGGCTTTCTTGGTGCCCACATCGAAGTTCTTGTGATTCGTGCCGTCCGGCCCGCTATGGCAGAAAACGCAGCGGTTGTACTCCTCAATCGGCTTGCCGAACTTGTCGACCGTGCGCACAAACAGCGCTCTGCCGCGCTCCTGCGCGGGTGTCATCTCGCGCCCCGCGAGCCGCCAGCGATTGGGCCGCGGCGCAAGGCTGCGCGCGTAGATAGCCAGGTCGGCAAGCGTCAGGTTGTCGTATTGCTCCGAACGCCAGAAGTATTTCTCCGTCCTCGGTCCGCACTCGGTAGGAATGTCGGGGTTACCGCCATTCCATTTGTAAGGCCCGGTATCTTTGATTCCCTCAAGCAATTTGTTATCTACGATGTCGCGGCCAAATCCGTCCGGCTCCAGGTCCCAAGTTAACCCGTCGAAAGTGGAGTCGATGTGGCAGGTGGAGCAGGCGATCTGTCCTTGAAAAGACTGCCGCGACGTGTAGAACGTCTGTTCGCCGTGGCGTATCGCGGAGATCGTCCTTGGCCCGGCCAGCATGATGGTTGCAGCCACCTTGTTGGTCCGCGTATCGATCACGCTGATGCTGTCATCTAGGCGATTGGCCACGTACAGCTTCCGTCCATCCTTGCTAAGCGTGAGCCCGCGCGGATTGAGTCCAACAGGAATATGTGCGACCACATAGTTGGCGCTGGCCGAAAGATCTTGCACAAAAGGCGATGGGTGCGCATGAATGTAACGCAGCAACCGCGCCACATCGATCACTGTCACCAACTCGGAGCCGCCGCAAGTTACATAGATGCGCGACTTATCCGGTGCAATGGCCACGCCGAAGGGCTGCGTGGCATAGCGCTCCAGCTCATCGATGGGCACTTCCACGGTCGCCTTGCCTACGTCCGCGCCAAACAAGGTAAGCGTGTCTTCAAAGGCGCCGCCGTGTTCCAGGTGGGCTAGCGGGACGGTATTCTTAGGGTGATCCTCCGCCACCACGCCGAGGCGTCCGTCTGCTGAAATAGCGGTATGAAAGACGCCGGCAATGCGCTTCAGCGGCATGCGGTCGACAACCACGGCTCGCGCCGTATCGATCACCGTGATCTCCGAATCCGGAGCTGTACGATTCTCCAATCCCGTGCGCTGCGCGGGAGGATTGGGATAGATATGCGTTGCGTAGATTCTTGTCCCATCCGGCGACAGAGTGAGATAACTCGACCCGCGGCCTGCCAGTAATCGTTTTTCTTCCGCGCCGGTCTGCGCATCGAGCACCGCGATATCGTTGCCGATCCTGTTGGCAACATACAAGCGCTTGCCTGCACGGTCTTCAACCACGCTCGACGGCTCCGCACCCACCGGCCATGTAGCCACCACAGACAACGTAGCCGTATCGATCACCGAAAGCGTGTCGTCCCAGGAGTTGGTCACATAGAGCCGCGCGCCGTCGGTCGAAAACGAGAAACCGCGCGGCAGGTGGCCCACCGCGATGTTCTTGATCACGGCATAGGTGGCTTCATCGAGCACGCGCACCTCATCGCTCTGCTGGCACAGCACAAACAACCGCTTGCCATCGCGCGAAAGCATCAACTCGAGCGGCGATGCGTAGTCCGCCGTCTCGATCGTGCGCCGGTGCTCGACGGCATGGACGGCCTGGCCTGGCCACGTCATGAACGCTGAAATGGCAACGACCGAGAGCGCTACTCCCGCCACAACGCCCACCCGTGCTCTGTTTGAAGGTCCCAGGATCACTTCGGTTCCTCCACGGTCAGCACGCGATCCACACCTTGATTCTGCAACACCTGCTCGCGCCCGCCGGGCCAGTGAACCAGCACCTTCTCTACGGTTGTCGCAGCGCCAAGTCCAAAGTGCAAACGGGCATCGTCCTGGGAAAGATATCCGGAGCCAGCCACGCGCTCGGCGGTGTGCCGCTTGCCCCCAGCGATAACTTCAACCCGCGCTCCGATGCCATCGCGATTGCTCTTGGCCTGTGGGCCGAGAGTTTGGCTCCGATCGCCAGGGCGCATCGCGCCAACAAGCTTGATGGCAACCCAATGCCCGGTATTGGTCGAGACGTTGTGCACCAGCGTTCCCTTGGCGCCCAGGTTCACTTGAAACGCATCCACCTTGCCGTCGTTGTCGTAATCGGCAAAGCATGCGCCGCGCGTGGTGGTGCGCTCGCTCATCACCGGCCCGGCCTCGCGCGAAACATCCGCGAACTTCCCATTACCGAGTCCGCGAAATAGAGTCTGTTCCTGCGGAATCAAGTGAATCAGACCGCCGTGAAAGATCATGATGTCGAGTTGGCCGTCGTTGTCGAAGTCGTAAATGCCTGTGCCCCAGCTGACATATTGCGCGTTGGTCTGCGATACGCCGGTCTGCGCGCCAATGTCTTCAAAGGCCAGCTTGCCCGTGTTATGCAGCAGGCGGTTATAGTGGCCATCGGTCACCCACAGGTCAAGCACGCCGCGGCCCTCGAGATCGGCAAACACCGGGCCCATCGACGACGTCGATTCGCCATTTTGTCCAAAGGCCGTGCCCGAGTCGTTGCCAATCTCTTCAAAGGTTCCATCGTGCTTGTTGTGAAAGAGGAAGTTTTCGGTGCGATCGTTGGCCACATAGATATCGTCCCAGCCATCGTTATCAAAGTCCGCAGCCGTCACGCCCATGGTGCGGCCAACGAATGCGCCAATGCCCGACTTCTCCGTGACATCGGTGAACGTGCCGTCGCAATTGTTGTGATAGAGCCTGTTGGTCTCGCCTTCGTAGTCCAGCGGCCCCGGATAGTTATCGGCAGCATAGAAGGCGCGATACTTGGGATCGAATTTCACATAGCGGCCCACGAACAGATCGACGCATCCGTCCTTGTCGTAGTCAAGCCACGTGGAACTGATGGCCCAGCCGTCGACCTTGATGCCGGCCTTCTCTGTTGCATCGGTAAAGGTGCCGTCTCCGTTGTTGTGATAGAGAATGGTCTTGCCGTATCCGGCCACCAGCAGATCGACGAAGCCATCGTTGTCGTAGTCCGCCGCGGTCACTGCCACGGAATACATGTCGGGATTGAGCCCGGATTTCTCGGTCACATCGGTGAAATGTCCGTTGCCGTCGTTGCGATAGAGATGATTGTGCGGAGGCGTTGCCGGCTTTTCCTTCAGCGGATACGGGTGCATGGAGTCGTCGAGCGGACGCCCGTTGACCACATAGAGAGAAGGCAGGCCGGAGTTGTTGTAGTCGAACCACACGCAGCCCGCGCCCGTGCCTTCAAGCAGAGAACCCAACTGCCGCGACCCAAAGCTATGGGTGAAGTTGACGCCCGCCTTGATGCTTGCATCTTCAAAGCGAATGACACTTTCTTTCGCGACCGAGGCAACGCATTTTGCTGCATCCGCGGGTACCGCTGCGCCGGCAGAAGGCGCACTCGAGGTTGGAGGAACACAGGAGATAGGCCCCACCGCAGGGGTTTGCGCAACGGCTACCGAAACTGCGCTCAATAAGGCGAGAAAGCGAAAACTCATCAGTTACCCCCGAGTGTCTTCTGTTGCGCCGCGCTCGGCGTGTGCACACCGGAAAGATCTTCAGGCGTTGTGGTGCGCAGCAACACGGCCGGCACCTTGTTTTCAGAAGAACGTTCCGGGCCGGTGTGGCAGCCGACGCAATAACGCTGCTCGCCGCGCCGGATCCAGAACCATCCATGCTCCTGGCGAACGACCGCGCCCTTTTCATCGAGCAACGCAAAGCGAATCGGCTTGTCGCCGGGGACTTTCACAAAGAATGAACCGTCGGCCTCAATGGGCGCCGTACCCGTGACCACCGCGTGGCCCTGCGCATCGAGAGTTTCCAGCCGCACAGAGGCGGGGTTAATCTTCAAGTCGCCTGCGCGCGAGAGCCGTGCATCGAGCGCCAGCATGTTGGCGTAGTCCCACGGGTGCAAGGCGGAGGGGTGTCGATTGGGCCGCGTGCGTGGCTGAATCTGCACCGGCTCCACGATGTCCATGCCGTCTTTCGCATAAACGGATTGCAGCGCAACCGCGCCCGGCTTCATCTGCTTGAGTGCATAGTGCGTGCCTGCCCCAGCGCGCGCGCTCACCAGCCATGAGCCCGAAGTTGTCTCGGCAATCGCGCCCGCATATTCGGCGTGCGGCGCGGCGACGTGCGCTTCTGTTGCCAGCGGCGAGGTAAACCGCGCCAGCGATGCGCCGTGCGTAAACACAACATCGCCCGAGGCCAATTGCGTGCCGCCCCAGCGCGCCGTGCCGTGATCGCAGCGAAACGATTCAACACCGCTGCCGTCGGAATACATCAGATACATCTCCGGGGTCGAACCGGAGCCCAGCGGATATCCCGACTCAAACAGAATGCGTCCGTCCTGCAATACATCATCGGGAATCGAGTTACCGGGAACATAGGCAAGCTGCAGCAACTGCGAACCGGCGTCTGAATCGATAGGAGCCAATGCCATCTGCGCGTCTTTCCCGGCGGATTCCACCTGAAACCCCGCGGTAGTACGCTGCGCATACACCAGGCGTCCGGCAGGGAGATAAAACGGCTTGATCGCATCGCTCGCACCGGCAACCAACCTGCGCACCGAGCGATCTGCAAGCGTAAGTTCCCATATCTGCCACGCATCGCTCGCTGCCTGCCTGCCCGCGAACAAAACTCTCTTGCCGTCGAACGAAACATTGGCGTCGGCGCTGGCCGCAAAGCCGGTCACCAGCGGCTCGGCCTTGCCCGCGTGAACCAACAGCAACTGCGCGCCCTGGGGAAAGCGCTCCTGACCGCTCAAGGCAGCCAGCGGCGCATAGGCAGGCGCTGCGGTCACGATTAGATCCACATTCATCGCGTTGCTTTGGCCCGTTGAACTCTGTGGCCCAAATCCGCAAACTGGAATCAACAAAACAGCCGACGCAATCATCGCCAGCACCCTGGCCGATGAAGTCATACTGCAGCCTCCAGGGCCTGAATGCCGGCGAGGTCGCTCAGCGCGAGGCGCCGCAGAGACAGATAGGGGTCGAGCATGGTCATCATGTCGTCGAATCCGGCAAAATCCAGCGACTGGTCGCCGTCGCTCCATGCCTTTTCGGGGTTCGGATGCACTTCCACCAGCAATCCATCCGCGCCTGCCGCGACTGCGATGCGCGCAATCGGCGACACCAGTTCGCGATGCCCGGCCGCGTGACTGGGGTCCGCAATTACCGGCAGACGGCAAATCTGCTTCAACAGCGCCACCGCCGACACATCGAAAGTGTTGCGTGTGGCCGTTTCAAAGGTGCGAATGCCGCGCTCGCACAGAATCACGTTGGGGTTGCCGTTATCCAGAATCAATTGCGCGGAACGGAGCCAATCGGCAATGGTGGAAACCAGCCCGCGCTTCAGCAAAATCGGGCGACCCGAGCGCGCGGCCGCCTCTAGCAGAGCGTAGTTTTCCATGTTGCGGGTGCCGATCTGCAGAATGTCGGCGTATTCGGCCACCAGCGGCACATCGTCTTCCGACATGACTTCGGTGACGATGGCCAAGCCACTCTCTTCGCGGGCGTTGGCCAGCATCTTCAGGCCGGCGAGGCCGTGGCCTTGAAAGGCATAGGGCGAACTGCGAGGCTTGAAGGCGCCTCCACGCAGAATGCGCGCGCCGCAGCGGCGTACGTGGTTGGCGGTGGCCATGAGCTGGAACTCCGTCTCAACCGAGCAGGGCCCCGCCATGGTGATGAATTCGTCCCCTCCGATCTCCATATCGAGCACAGGCACCAAGGTCTGCTGGCGCCGTGCGCTCTTCAGGACATCCGGGGAATCGGCAAATCGGTCGTTCCAAGTCTCGCGCACGCGGTGCGCTCCGTTTCTGGGGAAGCGGAAGGCCCAGACTACCGCGATTGCGCGGGACCCGCATCCACCCAAAGGTTGAGGTGCACCGCGTACCAGGCACCGCTATACCGTTTCTAATAGGCGATTGAACGTTTGTCTGTGATAGATGAACTTGACCTGCCGGAAACACTGACGAACGCTGGGAGCCCCGGGTCCCTCGCTTTTGGGGACCTGGGGCACTCAGCGTTCGTTACACGCCGGGTGTCGGGTGCCCCCGGTCTCGACTTTGTGATCGGGCGATCCAAAAGTCCCTGCAATGCCTCAGATCACTGATCACTATTCACTGACCGCTGCCTTTGCCATTTCCGGCGCCCTATACCCAAACGCCGCATCGACCGCCTCTGCAATCCCCAGCACCTTCTCGTCTTCGAACGGCCGCGCAACAATTTGCACGCCGATGGGCAACCCCTCGAGCGATCGGCCCACCGGAACCACCGCCGCTGGGCAGGCCAGCGCGTTGAACCACTGGGAGTGGCGCCACGCATCCATGTACTCCAGCAGTTTGCCTTCCACGATCCAGGCGCGCTGGTCGTGCTTGAAGGCGGGAATGCTGGCCACCGGGCACAGCAGCACGGGGTACTCGGCCATGGCCTTGAGCGTGGTGGCGCGCAGCAGGTCCAGCTCCGCCCAGGCATCGAGCAGTTCCTGCGCGGTGAGCGGCGGGGCTTCGGCGGCAAAGCCCAGAAACTCACTGAAGATGGGGCTCAACTGGTGCTCCCGGCCGCGAATCTCGGGTGCATAGAACATGGCGCCGCACTGCACAAAGAACTTCCACCACAACTGGCGCAGCATTTCCAGAGTCCGGGGCCGGAACGGCTCCACGCGAAAGCCTGCGGCGCGCAGAGCCGCCGCTGCCGCCTGCACCGCCGCGCGCGTCTCCGGCGTCACCGGGACAAGGCCATCGTCCTCAAAAAAGCCGATCTTGTTGGCGCGCAGAGCCGCCGCATCCGGCTCGCGCAACGCGACGGGCGGGCTAACCGGATCCTGCGCGTCCTGGCCGGCAAGTGTGCGAAAGAACAGCGACACGTCGGGAATAGTCCGCGCCATGGGCCCGATGGCCCCCAGAATCGCGAACGGGCCAACGCAGGGAGGCAGATGGCCGCGGCCGGGAATGCGGCCCGGCGTGGGCTTGAGCGAGCAGATGCCGGTGAAGTGGGCCGGGACGCGCACCGAGCCGCCGCTGTCCGAGCCCAGGCCCCCGGCCGACATGCCCGCGGCGATGGCCGCCGACTCGCCGCCGCTCGACCCGCCCGGCGACCGCGCCAGGTCCCAGGGATTCGCGGTGCGCCCGTGCAGCAGGTTGGCGGTTTCGTAGGCCATGAGGAATTCCGGGCAGTTGGTGGTGCCCAGAATCAGCGCTCCTGCCGCGCGCAACCGCGCTACCGCCACGGCGTCTTCGCGGGGCAAGTCGCCTTGGTGCAGAAGGCTGCCGATCTCGCATTTATAGCCGGCTGTGGCAATGGAACTCTTCACCGTCATCGGCAGTCCATGGAGCGGGCCGCGCTCTTCTTGCGGTATCTCGTCCATGAGGCGCGCCTGGGCACGCACGCGTTCGGCGTCGAAGTCGGCGAAGGCGTTCAGGTCGGGATCGAGGCGCTCGATCTGCGCGATGTGCGCCTCGGCCAGCTCGGTGCTTGAAATCCCGCCGGCGCGAAGCATTTCCAGTTGCCTCACTGCCGGCTGGAGCACGATATCGTTCATGGGCGCACCGCAGGCAAATCCTCCGCCGGAGTCGACGGCATCTGCTGATAATTGAAGTGGTAAGAGCGCACCGGCTCGCCCGAATCAAACCGGTCGTTCCAGTCCAACTGATACTCCGTCGCCCCTGCGTCGTCGGGGAACTTCTCGCTTGTGGGATACGGATAAGTGCTCATGCCGTGGAAGGGTAACTGCGCCACCGTAAACGGCGAGGCATCCCACCAATCCATGTCCTTGACATAGCCGTTGGCGTAGAAGAAGTAATCGCGCTTCCAGTGGGGCGCCAGCGGGGGCAGCTTGGCCACGTCGAACTCCGCGGCAATCTCTTCGCCGCTGCCGAAGATCACGTAGCGGTCGTCGATGGCCTTCAACAGCGGGGTGACATCGCCCATGTGCGTGTAGCTGCCGCGCTGATGCTGGAACGGTCCGGTCAAACTCACGCGATCGTAGTCGTAGTCGAGATCGCCGTTGCTGGCCAGATCGATCTGCTTGGGATAACCGCGGAAATGCAGCGTGGCCGTGGCCAGCGGCAGCTCCGCCGTCCTGGCTTCGGCATTGCTGCTCTGATCAATCAGCACCTGGTCCCAATAGATTTCGAGATTGGTGACCAGGCGAATGCGATGCGCGCCCGCGGGCAGCTTGCCGCTGAGATCGACCACGATGGTGCGCTCCAGGCCGGCCGGGAAGCCCACGTCGTCGGCAATGCGCTTCCAGGATCCATCGGGCATCTGCGCTTCGGCATAAGGCGAGATGGGCTTCACGCCCGCCTGCCATGCGCCATAAAGCGAGGTCGCGCTGAAGTAGTTCACATACCCGGTCATCAGCAATTTCAACGGGGACTTCGCGTCGACATCTCCCAGATCGAGCGTCAGATTGTGCATGTTGGCGAACCCATCGTAAGGCGAAGCAGTGAATCCGCTGGCGAACTGGTGATCGCGGCGGCTCAACTGGTCAAGCACGTCGTGGCCTTCGCCATCCCATGCGCCCACAGGCAAACGCGCGCCTTCCGAAGCCACCACGCGGCCCGAAGCAAACGGAGGATCGTCGAGGAAGCGTTCGTCGGGATTGACCTCGACATTCTCAGGATGATCGACCGCAACCAGCCGCAACTGGTCGATATAGTTGACCTCTTCCATGGGCTCCATGAAGCGCATGCTCAACTTGCCGTTGACCGGCGCCACCTCCGAGCCGTCGACCTTGACCCACTCGCCAGGGTTGGGAATGTTGCGCCGCTGCGGAGTGAACCAGTGACCCACCACGCCCGCGCCAATCACGTCGGTGACTAACTTGTACTTGTGGCCGTCCCAGGCAAACAGCACCGGGCACGAACTGCCGCGGCGGTCGGCTTCTTTCATGGCGATGACGCCGTGCCCGTCGACCAACTTCGGCAAGTCGATCTCGTCCTGCAACACGCCGGTGGGCCACAGAATGCGCAGCAGGTCGATGCCATCGTCCTTGCCCAAGCCGACCAGGATCTGCGGCGGGCCTTGCGTCTGGTAGCCCGAGGCCCCGGCCAGTTCCCACTTCTGCCAGTGGCCGTTGGCGAAGATCTCCACCTTCACGCCGAGCGCGGTCTTGTTGTCGGCATAACCCGAGAGGTCAAGCCGCACGGAGTGGTTCTTGCTGCCCCCTACATTGCGCAGCAGCACCGGCGGCGCGTTCAGGCGGGTGACAATCAAACTCGCCGCGCCGCTGCCGTCGAAGTCACCGGCAATCAGCCCTCGCGCGCCCTTCAGCACGACGGTATCCAATCCCAGCGCTTTGCTCACATCCTCAAATGTACCGTCGCCGCGATTACGGAAGACTTTCACTTGTTCGCCAGCTTTGGTCTCTGCAACCGCAGCCAGATCGATCCAGCCGTCATTGTCGATATCGATTGGGGTCACGCCCCAACCGGGAAACGCACCCTTCAATGGGAGTTCCACTTGTTTAAAGCCGCGACCAATGCCATCGGGGCCTGGGACATTGCGCCACAGCGAAAGCCCCGGCTTCCACGCATGAGTGACGGCGATGTCCATCCAGCCGTCCTTATCGAAGTCGAGAACGGCAATACCGTAGGTAGCGACAGGAATTCGATCAGCTGTCGAACGAAATAGAGGCCCCGAATAGAGCAATTGAGATGGATATTTACCCTCTCTAGGATTGATATAGAGAACTGGCGCTTCCATGTCTCCGGCTACAGCAATATCGACGGCCCGATCATTATTGAAGTCGGTCAGAATTGCTGACTGCGTATTTGTATAGTCTTTTCCCTCGAGTCCGACTTGTTCCGTCCACTCGGTGAAGGTCTTGTTGCCGTTGTTGCGCCACAGCACATTGGCCGCGTCACCCGGCTTCAATCCGCTTCCCGTCAGGAACAGATCCAGATCGCCGTCGTGGTCGTAGTCGATAAATGTGATTCCTGTGGGCCGGTTCTTCGCAGTGAGCCCAGCCTCGGCCGTCACGTCCTGAAACTTTCCCTTGCCCAAGTTGCGGAACAGCAGCACAGCATCGTCGAGCGCCACCGCAATGTCGTTGAGCCCGTCGGCGTCGTAGTCGCCCACGGCGCAAGCCACGGCATGACCCGCGGCCTTGAGCCCGGCTCCTGCAGCGTCAAAATCTGCAAAGCTGCCGTCGCCCTTGCTGCGCAGCACGCGAATGGCCTGCGGTCCGGATTGCATCAGCACCAGGTCCATGCGGCCTTCGCCGGTCACATCCAGCATGCAGGCGCCGCCGGTGGTGGTCCAGGCGCTCGCCCCACCAAAAACTCTGTCATCCTGAGCGGACCCGGAGCGCAGCGAAGGGGAAGTCGAAGGACCTGCGGTTGTCTTTCTTGCCCCAGAACCGGGTGCCCCTGGTCCCTCGCTTTTGGGGACCAGGGATCCCAAAACCTGCGCCACCATCTTGATCGGAATCATGGCCTTGTTGGCGGTTTCCGGCTCCTCGACCGGGGTGACCGTGGAATAGTGCCCCTGCTCGCCGTAGGCCAGCCCGATGGCTGCGCCAATCTTGGTGCTAACCAGGTGCTGAAAGCGGTTGAAGTGCGCCTTGGAGTCCTCTTTGTGGCCCGAGCGCAGCAAGGCCCGGGCAATGGCGAACTCGGAGGAAGCGTGATGCGGGTCGATTTCAAGCGCCTTCTGCAAGATTGCGACGGCCTGATCGAGTTGCTTCATCTCCGCGTAGCAAACGCCCTCGAAGTAGTAGGAATCCGCATCGCGGGGATCGATCTTGACCGCCTGCTGAAAGCTGGCCAGCGCGGGCTCCAGTTCGTTGCCGGCATGCTGGGCCAGGCCAAGGTTATACCAGGCCTGGGCGCTCGCGGGATCGAGGGCGATGCCCTGTTGCAGGGCCGCCTTGGCGTCGTCCAGCTTTTGCAGGGCCATCAGGGCGATGCCCTGGTTGATGGCCGCCTGGGCCAGCTTGGGGTCGCGCTTGAAGGCGTCGGCAAAGCTCTGCGCCGCTTTCTCGGTAAACTGCTGGCCCATCTGCGCCACGCCGCGATTGTTCAGCCGCACCGCGTCGGCATTAAAGCGCGCCTGCGCCCCGGCCGCTGTTGCAACTGCAAAAACCAGAAGGGCTGCCGCCCCGAACTTTCTCATCAGTCTGTTCCCCTGCCCGGCTGAGGCGACCCGCCCCCAAAAGCCGCAATACGATTTGCACTCAAACGATGGCCCTGCAACCAGTGAAAGCCCCATCCAGTGTATGCGACCCTCCGGCCAGCCTGCATGGAAGGCACGGGCCCGTGTAAATCGGACCGCTGTCACCAAGCCGCCCCAATTTATACTTCTCCTGTGATCCCACCTGTCGAAGAGCTCAACTGGTACCGGTTTCTGGCCCGTCCGCGCTTGCCGTCGCCCCCGCCGGAGGTCTTTGACGCGCTCTATCGCCAGCCCATTCTGATAACCGGTGCGGGTGGAATGGTGGGCTCGGCCCTGGCCCTGCGCCTCGCCGTATTGACGCCGCCCAAACTGCTGCTGATGGAAGCTGCCGAAAGCAGTCTCTACAAGCTGAAACAAGAATGGGCGGAAGCCCGCGTTGCGGGAGTCATGACGCCGATTCTGGGCAACACCGCCAACTTGCCCCTGGTGGAACATATCTTTGAGGCGCACGCCCCACGCATCGTCTTCCACTCTGCCGCGTTCAAATACGTTTCGTTGTTGGAAGAACACCCGCTGGCCGCCATCGCCAACAACATCTTTGCCACCGAGACGCTGGCCCGGGCCGCGGCCGCACACGGAGCGCGTGTGGTGCTGCTGTCAACCGACAAAGTGGTGGCCCCGACCTCGGTGATGGGCGCCACCAAGCGGGTAGCCGAGCAGATCGTGCTGGCCTTCGGCGGAACCGTGGTGCGGCTGGGCAATGTTCTGGGCGCACGCGACAGCGTCACCGATATATTTGCCAGGCAGATCGCCCTTGGAGGGCCGGTCACCGTCACCGACCCGGCGGCGCGGCGCTTCTTTCTGACCCTGGACGAGACGGTGAACACGCTGCTGGCAGCCGCCGCCTTTGAGGAGCCTTCGACGTTGCTGGCGCCCACCTTGCCCGCGCCCCACTACATTGCCGATCTGGCCCACTTCATGGCCCAGGAACTGGCACCTGGCCGGGAGATCGCCATCGACTTTACCCAACTCCGTTCCGGCGAAAAGGACAGCGAGCGGATGTGGACCGCGGGCCAGGCAGCGCAGTTCATCAAGCTGCAGAACTGGGACGCTCCTCTAGTCGCCGTGCAGGCCCCGCTGCTGACCGCCGAGCAACTGGGCGTGGGACTGGCCCACCTGCGGGCCGCGCTCGATGTCCGCAATCTGGCCGGCGCGCTGGTTTCGCTGCGCCAACTGGTCCCCGACTACACCCCCGGTCAGGCCGTGCTCGAGCTTTCTCGCCAGCAGGGCCCGCAGGCGTCTCTATGAAAAGAGCAGGGGATACCCAAGATTTCGACTCGAGCCCGCCCATGAATCAGCCTCCCAATACACGGCGCCGCATCGCCGTCGTCACCACCTCGCGTGCAGACTATAGCCATCTTTACTGGCCTCTCCGCGAACTGGCTGCGCGTCCCGACATCGAACTGGGAATACTGGCCATGGGCGCGCACCTGTCTCCTGAATTCGGCTCGACCGTCAACGAGATCGAGCGCGACGGCTTTCCCATCAAGGCACGTATCGAGTGCCTGCTCAGTTCCGACACCGACACCGGCATGGCCAAGACCATCGGCTTGGCTGTACTGGGCCTGACCGATGCGCTGACCGCTTGGCGGCCCGACCTGATGCTGCTGATCGCCGACCGCTACGAGATGTTGGCGCCCGCCTCCGTTGCTCTGGCCCTGCGCATTCCCATTGCCCACATCGAGGGCGGCGAAATCAGCCAGGGAGCTATCGACGACCAGGTGCGCAACGCCCTCACCAAGCTGGCGCACATCCACTTCACCTCCACGCCCACAGCGCGCCGCCGCGTGATTGCCATGGGCGAGGAACCCTGGCGCGTACACCACGCCGGCGCGCCCTCGCTGGACCACCTGGGCCGCTCCTCGCTGCTGGATCGCGCCGCGCTCGAAGCCAGGCTCGGCATCGAATTCGAACGGCCCTCCCTTTTGGCCGCATGGCACCCGGTCACCATTCTCAAAGACACCAACGCCGAGGCCGATGCCCTGTTCGCCGCGCTTGCCGGGACACCCGGCCAGTTGCTGTTCGTCTATCCCAACGCCGACGCGGGCAGCTTCGCGCTGATCGAACGAACCAAAGCTCTGGCCGCATCTCGCCCGCAAACCCATATCTTCGTGAACCTCGACCCCATCACTTACTGGAGTCTGCTTGGTCAGGTGGATGCCATGGTGGGTAACTCGTCGAGCGGCATCATGGAAGCAGCTTCATTCGCACTACCGGTGGTAAACGTCGGCCTGCGCCAGCAGGGCCGCGAGCGCGCCGCCAACATTGTCGATTCCCCGTCTGAAATCTCTTCCGTCCGCGCAGCCCTGGCACATGCCCTCGATCCGGCGTTTCGCGCAAGCCTGCGAGGCATGGTGAATCCCTACGGCAACGGAACCGCTGCCCAGACCATCGCAAAGGTCCTGACCGAGGTGCAACTGGATGGCATCCTGATGAAGCAGCCGGCGCCTTTGACTGGCGAAGCATAGCAGCCACCGCGCAAACCGCGAGCCCTCAATGGCCTGCCCAAGCAGGCCCCGCGCGTCTGTTTACCCACCTTGAGCCCGGACAACCCTTTCACGAAAAATTGAATTGGCAAATGGCAACCCGCCGCGCTACCCCGGCATCCCTAACAATCAAGCAAGAAAAAAGTCGACTCGACTGGCATGAGTTCTTGACGGGGCTGAAGAACTGGTCCATTATCTGTGTAAATCGGACTTTCACCTGGTGCGTTTCTCTATAGAAACCCGATTTTGATAGGGTTCTCTGGCACCAGCGGCGGCTTCCCTCGACTTGCCTCCCCGGATCGACCTCATCCGTTGTCGAAGAGCAGGTATTCCATGGTGGTCAAAACACAGTGCAAAGGACGTAGCGTCACAGGGCTGGACGTTGGAGCCGATAACGTCCGCCGGTACTTTCCCAAAAACATCTCCTTCATCGAGCTGGAACTGGATCATCTGCAGATTCAGTGCGGACTCGACCCGGATTTCTGGCAAGATCAGCCGGAGATTCACGATTCGCGCCTGTGTGCGTGGCTGGAATCCAAACACTTCCGCAAAGCGGATCGCGCCCCTATTCCCTTGGCCATGATTCCGGAGGGAAACAACTCGTTCCGGTTACAACCGGTTTCGGTGCGCCCCGGAGTCAAACAACTAACTGTCACGGCCGCCTAAGCCCCGAGTAGCGGCCACGGCGCGACGCCAACGCGCCGACGGCCGACAGATGGCGAGCGGTGCCAAACCCCGATGAAAGACCTCCTTTCATCGATGCTCGCAAGCCCTTTCCAACCCTCACCTCTGCAGTAACTCGTCCTTCCCAAGGTGCGGTTCGGATCCCCGAACCGCACCACTCTTCCTGCCGCCGATCGGGCATAGAAATCCAACTCAAACTGTCCAAAATTAGACAGACGCCGCGATGCGTTTGTGCCAAGAATACTGCTATAGCAAAGTCAGGGATAACAAATCCCAATGGCGAGTACGCAACTCTACGCGGCCGGCGAGTCAAGGGATCCGGCCATGCGCAGAGGACGCTGGCTTTGCCGTTGGCAACTGGCAGGATGCTACGCGCCGCGGCACGCCGCAAGTTACTGCTGTCCCTGGGTTTGCCGGCGGCCTGCTAGCCCAGCATGACTTGCACGCTTGTTTCCTATCGAGGCCGGGTTGTTTCATTCGATGAGAAAAGCGCATAACTGCGCCAGGTTGAGACACTTTTTCCTTCACCCTTGACGACGAAAAATGACAGGCTCATTTCCCGATTCGAACAGCGCTCGTGAAGGTCATATCAATTCAGGAACAGGGGTTGCGGATTTCATCCGCCATTCAGTTCCTTCCGTTGACTAACTCCTAGACTTGCTTTATCCAAGCGTGAAACGGCAGGTAAGCATGGTGGTTAGAACGCAGAGCAAGAGTCGCGGAGTCACCGGGCTGCACGTGGGTGTGAGTAATGTCCGGCGCTATTTTCCCAAAAACATTTCCGTCATCGAGTTGCAACTGGACCATTTGCAGATCCAGTGCCGCTTGAACCCGGACTTCTGGCAAGGACAGCCGGAGATCTTCGATCCCCGGCTGTGCGCCTGGCTTGAAGCTCGGCATCTGCATCGACGGCCCGATCGGGCGCCGATCCTGCTGGCGCTGATACCGGCAGGCAAGAATGCCTTTCGGGTGCAACCGGTCACGGTGCACGGGCAACTCGTTGCCAAAATGGCGCCCCAGCCCGCGGCTTGAGGTCGCTTGGTTCGGCGAGGCCCTCCGACGTTGGCGGGGCTTGGCTCGGTCGCACCGCCCCACGCGGCGCTGGCGATATTTGTGCGCCGACCCGGCGGGGTGGAAGCGCCTTTTGAGCCAGCCCGCACCCCAGCCCCCACCATTGATAGACTCGGGGAAGCATGTCTATCAAACAGCTTCAAACCACCATTGAGCAGTTCTTTGCCGCCGGACCGGCCGCCATCGGCAATCCCGAGGCGCTGTCGGCCTTTCTTCAGTTGCGCACAGCCATCGAGAGCGGCTCGGTGCGCGCCGCATCGCCTGATCCTGGTTCCCCCACCGGGTGGCGAGTCAACGCATGGGTCAAACAGGGCATCCTGCTCGGCTTCCGGCTCGGCGTGCTGGAAGATTGTGGCGCCGGTCCGCTCTCTTTCGTAGACAAGGGCACCTATCCCTCGCGGGCCTTTACCGCGGCCGAAGGCATTCGCATTGTTCCTGGTGGCTCTTCGGTGCGCGCCGGAGCGTATCTGGCCCGGGGTGTGGTCTGCATGCCGCCCATGTACATCAACGTGGGCGCCTATGTGGACGAGGGCACCATGGTGGATTCGCACGCGCTGGTGGGCAGTTGCGCGCAAATCGGCAAGATGGTGCACTTGAGCGCCGCGGCACAGATCGGCGGGGTTCTCGAACCCATCAATGCCAGCCCGGTGGTGATTGAAGACAACGTGCTGGTGGGCGGCAACTGCGGCGTTTACGAGGGGACCATCGTGCGCAAGGGCGCGGTGCTGGCGTCGGGGACGATTCTGACCCGGGGCACGCCGGTATACGACCTGATCTGCGGCGAGGTGCTGCGGGCCACGGCAGAGATGCCGTTGATCATCCCGGAGAACGCCGTGGTGGTGCCAGGCTCGCGCGCCGTGACCAAGGGCCGCGGCCTGGAGTGGGGCCTGAGCGTGTATGCCCCGGTCATCGTGAAATACCGCGACGAAAGGACCGACCTCAGCACCACGCTGGAGGAATTGTTGCGGTAAAGGGAGAGATGGGGTGTCCCCAGGTTCTTGAAGCCGGTGGGCGCCATGCGGCTAATACAAGCGGAAGTTGACTTCTACCGTGATCAGAGTCGCGACCGGTTTGCCCTCCATTGTGGCCGGCTTGAAACGGTACTTCATCACCGCCTGCATGGCCTTGACATCCATATCCGGTCTCAGACTTCTTATCACCGCCGGAGCCTGCGGCCTCCCTTGGGCATCCACAATCAGCGAGATCAGGCTGACGCCCTGAACCTTGTCGAGTCTAGCTTTTTCGGTGTATTGCGCTTGCACCGAATTGAGCACCAACGGGGCTTTCACTTTGCTTCCCCGTACCAGGGGCACGATGTTTCCAGCGGCGTCGATAAAGCTGCCTCCGCGCGCCGCAGGGGCGGTCCCAACCGGCGGAATCACGACGCCGAGCTTCTGCCCCGGCTGCGCCGTGAGGCGGAAGACCCTAGTCTTTCCTTCTGGTCCATCTTTCTGAACAAAACAGCCCTGCAGTGTGACTTCGACGGTCTCCTTCACTAGCACCGGCGTCCCATGCAACGTGCCAGGCTTGAAGTGGTCCCGCTCCACGGTGTGCACCGCCAACTTCTCCAGGTAATTCTCCTCAGGGTGGTGCAAGGTGACGTCGAGAGGCGAGCCCGCCTCATCCACAAGAAGGGAGACGACCACCTTTCCCGCTGCCTTGTCAGAGCAAGTGTCGGTTGGCAAAAGGGGGATATCGGCCCCGATAAGTTCCGGAGCCGCGACCTCACCGCCCACGCTATACTCCGTTTTTTGAGCCGCTGTGCCCTGATCCACCGCGACATCTACCGCCTGTTGTGCAGCCGCCACGCTCGCAGCCAGATATGCCAGCAAAGCCACTCCATAGAAAGTTCGCATCGTTCGCCCTCAAATTCCGCCGAGCGTCCACAGGGCAGTCGTTGAATGAAGAGACAACGCTATTTGCTCGGGACTTCCCAGTCTATCGCGCGGCTCCGGGCAACGCTGCACACTGAATTGGCCTGGCATCAGGGCTGGAATTTGTAGGGCGGCTCGGGCGGCGTGCCACGCTCCAGCGCGATCATGGTCCAATGGAAGAACCCCATGCGGCGACGCGAGACCATGGTGGCCCATTCCAGTTCCTGGCTTGAGGTTTCGCTCACCAGCTTGACGCCCAGCACCAGATCCTCATGCTGCTTGTTGCGATACAGGTTGGCGACGCTGGCGGCGATGCGGCTGGATTCCTCGTTGGCCGCCTCTGCATCGCCCCGGAAGATCCGCTCCGCGATGCAGCGATTGTAGTAACTCTCGGCGGCGCGCTGCGCGGTCTCCATCTGCGAAACAGTGATCAATTCCTTGCCGTCGTAAAGCTTCCCGGGCGCTCGCACAATCTCGTTGGCCAGTTTGTAGTCGAAGCGTAACTGCCGGCCCACAACGGGCAGATGAAAGTCGACCCGCAGAATCCAGCGCATGAGCCGGAGCGGCTCGAAGCCCATGAGCAACTGCTCGATCCAGCCTGGATTCCACTGTCCGTCGGGCATCATCATGGCTTCCCGGTCGCACTGCGCCATCCTGTCCCAGAGCCCGCGGCTTTTCAACAGGTCGAGATGGACGCGGCGGGTGGTTACTTCCACGCCCTCGGGCAGCACCTTGTTGCGCAGATAAGTCTCGCTTCCCGCGCGATCGAGCATCACTGCATAAATCAGGGCCATGTCGGCAAAATACTGCCGAAAGCCTGCCTGCTCCTGCGAAGTCAATACGCGATAGAGCGGCTTATGCGGCGGCAGAAGGCTCAGTGAGCCCTCTTTCTTGTGGTGGCTCCATGCCTTCCATCCGAAGATAACCAGCAGGACAGGCACAACAAATATCAGCCTCTGTCCAACGATCCACCCGATATAAGCAAGGCATAGGAAAGGCACCAGGACGAGCCATGCCAGTTGGCGCAGATGCTTGCGCGCCCGGCGGTCCTTGTGGGCGCGCCGCAGGCTCAGCCATCCCTCGCGCCAGGTGTCCACACGGAACAACATGCGCCAATAAGAGGCTTTGAAAAGGAGAACAAAAAGGGAGTACATATCTGGAGCCATGGTAACCGATGCAAACTCCCGCACGAGTTCCCCACTGCCGCCCCCTCGCGTTAGCCTGAAGAGATGGAACCGATGCAAGCAACCGAACCTTCCCAACCGATTCGCTGGGGTGTCGTGGGACCCGGCCGCGCCGGAGCGCGCTTTGCCCAGGGCATTGCGGCCGTCGAAGGAGCCTCCCTGGAGGCGGTCTGGGGCCGCAACCCGGAGCGGACCCAGGCCTATGCCGCGCAATTCAACGTGCCGCAGACCTGCGCTTCAATCGATGAGCTGATGGGTAGCGAAGTGGATGCCCTCTATATCGCCACCCATCCCGACACCCATGCGGCGCTCAGCCTGCAGGCACTGGCTGCCGGCAAGCACGTGATGTGCGAGAAGCCCGCGACCCTGAATCAGCGTCAGCTCACTGAGGTGCTTGCCACCGCCCGGCTCCATGACAGGCTCTTCATGGAGGCCATGAAGCCTCCGTTTTTTCCGCTCTACCGGCGGCTGCGCGCACATCTGCAGGCCGACCCCATCGGCCCGGTGGGTTTTGTGCGCGCGGGCCACGCCGACGCCACCTTGCCCCCTGAATATCCCCTGCATTTTCCGGAGTTGGGAGGCGGCGGCATCATGGGCATCGGCCCTTATGAGGCGTTTCTGGCGCTGGATTGGCTGGGCGAACTGAAGCGGGTGCAGACCATGGGACGGGTCAGCACGGCCGGAGTGGACAACTTCGCTCTCTTCCAGACCGAACACGAGCACGGCATGGCGCAACTGCACACTGGGCTCGACCTGCTCAGCCAGGGCGACGCGCTGCTCGCAGGGCCCCTCGGCTATGTGGTGCTGCGCGCCAACTGGTGGAATCCCATTCGAGCCACGATCCATTACCTGGACAAGCGCAAGATCGAGCTCCACGAGCCGTATACGGCAGGCGGCTTCAACTACGAGACCGACCACTTTTGCCGCCTGCTGCGCGAAGGCAAACGGGAAAGCCCGGAGATTACCCACGCGCTTTCGCTGGGGATGGCACGGCTGCTGGAGACGGCGCGAACCGCGCTGGGGGTGCGGTTTCCGGGGGAATAGAGCACGAGAGCCTGGCCAGTCCCTGTTTCTCACAGACGACGCGAAACACACATGAATTCATCGGCTAGCCAAGTCTCTGAGGGCCGGGAGGCCCTCAGCACAGTCGGCCGGGAGGCCAGCGTTACATTCTTTGGCGACGGGTCAGGAGTTGGGGCTAACCCTGCGAACCCAACGAACTCCGCTCACTCCGCTCGGGGAACGTAATCACCACTTTGCCCACCTGCTGGTTCGATTCCAGATAGCGATAGGCCCAAGGGGTTTGCTCAAAGGGAAACGCGCGAGCGATCTGCGGCACGAAGCGCCCGTCGACGAGCCGGTCCCATACATATTTCTTGGCCGTGGCCACCAGTTCTGGGTCATTGATGATCTCGTGCAAGGTGTAGCCGCGCACGCTCACGAAACGAGTCAGCGCCTGCAGCATGGGAAACGGAGTCGGCTCCCCGGAAAGTGCGCCGTATTCGATGATCATGCCACCCAATGCAGCGGAGCCCGCCAAGGTATCGATAAACGGCCCTGCGACCGGGTCGAAGGTCAGCCGTACGCCTTGGCCGCCCGTGATGTCGTGGATGCGGGCGCCGTAGCTCTCCTGGCCCAAAACGATCACGTGGGGTGCGCCGAGTGCGCGCAATTCATCGCGCTTGGTAGCCGTGCGGGTCAGGGCAATGGCGGTCGCGCCGGCATCCTGCACAATCTGGATGGCGGCGATCCCTACGCTGGAAGATGCCGCGGGAATCGATACAAAATCGCCGGCTTTGACGCCACCGACGTGGATCAGAGCTCCCCAGGCGGTCAGGTACTGCATCCAGATGGCCGCACCCTGGGTGGGAGTCAAGTTGGGGGGATACTCCGACAGCACCGTGGCTGGCACAATCGCTTCTTCTCCCAATGTGCCATAGCGACCCTGAGAAAACCCTGGAATGGTCGACACCGACTTGCCCATCCAACTGGGATCGACACCGGCCCCGACCGCCTCCACAATGCCGGCCACTTCGTAGCCGAGCCGGGAGGGCAACTCCGGCTTCTCCATATAGGTGCCGTGGTAGTACATTGACTCGGCCCGGTTCAGCCCGGAGGCCTGCACCCGCAGCCGTACTTCCCCTTCCGCGAGTTCGCGCGTCGCTTCCTGCTCGAACCGAAGGTGCTCCGGACCGCCAAGTTCATGAAAACGTACAACGGTAGGCATGAATTCTCCTCACACAATTGAATCATAGCCAATCCAAAGTGCGTGAATGTTGAGAGGGTGGTTTTTGTGCAAGATATCCGGCCCAAAGCCGGAAGCGCCGGGCACATACCGAAATGCAGAGCCTGAAGTTCCAGCCGGCGGAAATCGCACGCCCAAAGGGCCTTTCTGCAACCTTACACCCTTGGTGTGGCGCAAGTGTTAGCATCAAGCCTGACAGATGCAAACGAAAAAACTGAAAATAATCCCCCTCGGCGGTCTGGGCGAGTTCGGCATGAACTGCCTCGCCATCCGCTGGGAAGATGACATTATCGTGATCGACGCCGGGCTGATGTTTCCCGAGTCGGAGTTGTTGGGCGTGGATGTCGTGGTTCCCGACATCACCTACCTCATTGAAAACAAAAAGCATGTTCGCGCCATCATCCTGACCCACGGCCACATGGACCACATCGGCGGCCTGAGCTGGATCCTGAGCGAGATCAAGGTGCCGGTCTACGCCACCGAGTTCACCCTGGCCTACGTCGAGGGTAACCTCGACGAGAACCATCTGCTCGACGAAACCGAGTTGGTGGAGATCACACCGAGAGAAAAATTCACCATCGGCCCCTTCACTATCGAGCCGATCCACGTCACCCACTCCATTGTCGATGCCGTTTCCCTGGCCATCGATACCCCGGTGGGCGTGGTGATTCATACCGGAGACTTCAAGATCGACCTGGCCCCGCTCGACGGCAAGAGCTTCGATCTGCACGCCTTTGCCGAATACGGCAAGCGCGGCGTGCTTGCCCTGCTGCAGGACTCGACCAACGTCGACCGCTCCGGCTATACCCCCTCGGAGTCGGCGGTCATTCCACGCCTCGACGAGATCGTCTCCCGCACCAAGAAGAAGCTGTTCTTCAGTTGTTTCTCGTCGTCGGTGTTCCGCATCCGCATCGCGCTCGACCTGGCCCGCGCCCATGGGCGCAAGGTGGTCATGGTCGGCCGCTCCATGATGGAGAGCGCCGAGATTGCACAGGACCTGGGCTATATCGAAGTCCCGCAGGGCCTGATCATCAATCCCGGCCAGATGCGCGACTACCGCCCCGAGCAACTGATGATCATGATCAGCGGCACCCAGGGCGAGCCCATGAGCGCGCTCAGCCGCGCCGCCGTGGACAATCACAAGCAGGTTCACATCGAAGCCGGCGACACCGTGCTGCTGAGCTCGCGCATCATTCCCGGCAACGAGAAGAGCATCTTCCGGGTCATCGATCACCTCTACCGCCGCGACGCCAATGTGATCTACGACAACGGCTCGTCGGGGCTGATCCACGTCAGCGGCCACGGCAGCCAGGAAGAGTTGCGCCTGATGATCAACCTGGTGCGGCCCAAGTTCTTCGTCCCGGTGCACGGCAACTACGGCAACCTGCGCAAGCACGCGCAGTTGGCCCTGGATACTGGCGCGGTGGAACACGCCATCGTGATTGAGGACGGCGACGTGCTGGAACTGGATCAAAACGACGCCCGCAAGAAAGACAAGGTCACCACCGGCCGCATCCTGATCGACTCCGGCTCATCGAGCGATGTGGTTGAAGACCTGGTGCTGCGCGATCGCCGCATTCTGTCGGAAGACGGCATCGTGCTGGCGGTTCTGGCCATCAACAAGCGCACCGGCAAGGTGGAGCAGCAGCCCGAAGTGATCATGCGCGGCTTTGGCGGCGCGGACGTCACCGAACAGGCACGCGAGACGATTCTGAAGACCCTCGATAGCCTCAACGCCGAACAAAAGGCCGACTACGGCATGGTCAAGGAAAAAGTTCGTGCGGAATTGAAGCGGTTGATTCAGAAGGCCACCGGACGGCGGCCGATGATCATGCCGGTGATTCTGGAGATCTAAGGAAAGCAGAGTTAGCAACGCTAGCGGTGTTAGCGGAGTTAGCCGCGATCCAGAGACAGTTGGGTGCCCCACCTTAACCGCGGTTGTTTCGCGGTTAAGGTGGGATAGCTCTACCTACATACAGTTTTTATGGTTCCTTACTACCCTTCAGCACCACTCACATCCGCCCCCAAAACCACATAGCTGTCATCCTGAGCGAACGGGGCCCCAGACGCTTTTCAGTCTGGGGGTGGTGAGTCGAAGGATCTGCGGTTGCTTTTCGGCATTCCCTACTCTGCCAGCTCCTGCCCTATCAACCCGACCCACTCCTGCAACTCGGAAGAGCGCCCACTCAAATCGAGTTCGGAGAGCGCAATTCCCAAGTGAACCCAAGGGGAAGGTGGGGGATTGCCGACGCCCAACCGGTACAGATACGGATCTCTCCCTGAACCGGGCCTCAGGTAAACTCCTCCGCCCGTCGCACGATCCACTTTGCCAGAAAGACGAGATCCTCGTCCGGCAAAGGCGGAGCAAGGTGCAGAGCAAACCACAGTAGACCAATACCCTAGGCGCAGACTGCCCGATCCCTTCCCTCCGGTCCCACTTGAATCATGAGCCATGAGAGAAAACCCGCTGCGAGCCGCGTGAGATCCGCCGGCAACACCCGCAGGCTCAGGATCAAGTGAATCGTCGTCTCGACGAATCCGCAGTCGCCGCGATAATTCCAGGGCTCACAAGTAGCGCGCAGAACGGCAGCGCAGGAAAACGCCCGCATCCAGTGGCCGAACTCGCCCGTTCTACCGGGCTTCCAATCTGGATTCTCTGGCTGCGACCAACGAATCAGTTCCAGCACCTCCGTCGGGTACCAATACATATCTGGCGGAAACATACTGGTGTCATGAATTGGACGTAACGCCGCCAGATGCCGCTCCACATCTTGTCCGTAGTCCGCGGCAGCAATCTCCTTCAGCATCTCGTCATCGACGTGCAAGGAAATCTCGCGCAGCAACCCCTCCGGCTCCGGCTCAAACCGATTCAAAAGCTCGACGATCGGCGCCCCGCCCGTCACTTTTGCGCCGCCGGCTCGCTGCTCTTGCGCTTCATCTCTTCAGCTACAGCCGCCGCAACCTTCTTGGCGGCATTTTCAACAAAGCTCGACGCCTCGTTCACGGCGGTGCGGTCGCTGGAGATGTCTTCAGCCAGCAGCGCCACGCCGTTGCGCTTCACCAGCCGCATGTCGGCATGAACGCGGATGCTGAGCAAATGCCCGATACGGCTGCTGCGCGTGACGCGAACCAGTCCCGTGCCGCTGAGAATCGCGTCGGCCTCTTCCCCGGAGCCGACCAGGGTGATGCCGCTGCTGGCCAGTCGATCGGAGAGCTTGCCCGTGACCGACTTGGCCAGATCCGCATCCGACCCTTGCAGCGGCGCCACAAAGACCTTCAGCGTGCCCAGCGAATACGATTCGATTTGTGCATGGAGCGATGCTGCCGCGGCCATTCCGCAAAGCAGCACAAGAAGAGCGGAGACGAACTTCCGCATGGAGCCTCCTGTGGGTTCTTGGCAGCAGTATACGGCTTGGCGCCGAGCGCGTCGGCTCCTGTCGCGATCTGGTCGAGCAATCCGACCGGCGAGAAGCGGAAGCCGAATGCGCACAGTTTGCGTACCTAAGGCGCCACTTCGCTTGCAAATCGGCTGATAATGGAATGCATGGGAGGCCAGCCATGACGATTCAGGTTGAACTCGATGCGGAAACCGAAGCCCGTTTGACAGCCCAGGCCGAACGGCGCGGAATCCCGCCAGAGCAATACGCCAGCGAGTTTCTGCGGGATAACCTGCCACTCAACAGGAGGGGCACGGGCAAACTGAGCCCCGGCGACGTGGACGAAATGACAAAGGTCATGTCTGCCGGCTCCGAGAATTTGCCCATTTTGCCGTCGGAGGTCAATGACCGGGAAAGCTATTACGAGGACCGCTGGTAAATGGCCGGAACGCTCTATTTGATCGACAGCAATGTTCTCATCCGCTGGGTTCGACCCGAAGCCTCAGAGTTCCAAGTTGTCGTTCGATCGATCCGCCGTCTCGAAGAGGCAGACGATACGCCTTGCTATACCTCACAGAACCTTGGCGAGTTTTGGAACGTCCTGACTCGCCCTACCGTCAAGAACGGATACGGTTTGCCTACTGAAGGCGCATTGATTCGAGCTGAACAAGTCGAGGCCAAGTTCCGCCTGCTCCCGGATGGTCTTGCAGTTCACCAAGAATGGCGCAGGCTGCTGGTGGAATATCGCATCTGCGGCGTACAGGTCCACGACGCCCGCCTGGTTGCCGCTATGCTTGTGCATGGAGTGAAGCGCATTCTCACCTTCAATACCAAGGACTTCGCCCACTTCGACGGCATCGAAGCCATCGACCCCCAAAACTTCTTCTAGCCAGGCCTACGAAAAATGACCGAACAGCTCGTCTCCCTCGCCACCATCCGCGCCGCCGCCGCCCGCATCGCTCATATTGCCATCAAGACCCCGCTGATCCAAGCTGCCTTTCCCGGCCTGTCGGGCTATGGAACGAATAAGAGAATCTACCTCAAGGCGGAAAGCCTGCAGCCCATCGGCGCCTTCAAGATCCGCGGCGCGAGCAACAAGATTCTGCAACTGACCCAGGCTGAGATCGCCCGGGGGGTGATCACCTACTCCAGCGGCAACCATGCGCAGGGGGTGGCTTACGCCGCACGCGAGGTGGGTGCCAAGGCGGTGATCGTGATGCCGTCGAACGCACCGGCCGTGAAGCGGGCCGCCACCCTGGCTCTGGGTGCCGAGGTGGTGGATGTCGGCATGGCTTCAAGCGAGCGGCTGGCTGTGGCCGAGCAACTGGTTCGCGAGCACGGCTACGTGGTCATTCCGCCTTACGACGACGAGCAGATCATCGCCGGGCAGGCTACTTGCGGGCTTGAAATTGTCGAGAGCCTTGCTGCGGTCGATCTGGTGCTGGCGCCTGTCTCCGGCGGCGGATTGTTATCCGGGGTGGCAGCCGCAGTCAAGCAGTTGTCGCCCAAGACTAAGGTCTATGGCGTCGAGCCCGAGCTGGCCGGCGACACTGCGGAAAGCTTCCGCACCGGCTCGATCGTGACCTGGGCGGCGGAACTCACCAGCCGGACGCTAGCCGATGGGTTGCGCACCCAGAGCGTGGGACAGCGCAACTTTGCCCACATCCAGGCATTCGTGGACTGCATCGTCACCGTGACAGAAGCCGAGATCCGCGCCGCCATGCGCGCCATCGTGGCCGCCACGCGTCTGGTGCCCGAGCCCAGCGGAGCCGTGGCCGTGGCCGCGCTGCTGTTCCACGCCGCTGAGTTGCCGCCCTACACCACGGCTGTCGCGGTAGTGAGCGGTGGTAATGTCGACCCAGCTTTGCTGGCAGAGATCCTGAGGGAAACCGACGCTCTACTTCCCGCTTAGGTAATCGAGTCCTTCCAGCACGGCTTGCTGCAGCACAATGCGGTGGTCGGAGTAGGCGTGGTCCGTCGCCATGTGGATTGCGCGAACTTCCTGGTTCCCCGCCTTTTCGACAGCTTCGACAAAAGCGTCGGTGGTCGGGGCCAGCCCGTCGTCGGCAGAAATCACCAGCAGCGGCCGGGTTGCAAGTTTTGGGGCGATGTTCAAAAAGGCCCACTTGTCGGCGTTCTGCATCACTTCCTTCGCCAGGCTCTCCGGGCTGGTGCCTGCCAAGGGCGCCATCCCTTCCTCGGCAAGGCTCGCCGCAAAGTTCTTCACAGCAAGGTCCCGCTTTTCGGCAGGGATGGCCAGCATTTTACCCGCATCCATGTCCGCGGCGGAGATTGCGGCAACGGCCCTGATTCCGGGATCGAGTGCGCTGGCCTCGACAGCCACAAAGCCGCCCATGCTATGCCCGACAAGGACGATCGTCTTGGGATCGGTGCGAAGCTTGCCGGCATTCACTGGGTCGCGCAGATAAGCAATGGCTGATTGGGCGTCTTCGATGCAGTGGGTGAAGGAAAACTCCCCGGGGGAGCCCCAGGAGCCGCGGTAGTTGAAGTAGAGGACATTCCACCCGGCGCGGCGAATCGATTGGGCCAGATCGAGATTCTTTTCGTTGCCGGGGAACCCGTGCAGCAGGATGACAGTCGGATGCGGGCCGGCCCCGGCAGCCAGATAGACCAGGGCGTTCAATAAGGATCCATGGCTGGGCAGTTGGAAAGAATGCATCGAGGCAGGGTTGAGCTTGTCGGGCGCTGGGTCGGTGGTAATGGCAGGGTTCTGGCCGAATGTGGAAACAGAGGTGGAAAGCAGAATGCTGAGCAGGGTTGCGGGCAGAAACGATCCTCGGCGGGTCATGGGTCGATTCTAGAATCGCGACGAGCGATTGCAAGACCAATTTTGCGTTGTCGCAGTGACGCGATCCCCGGGGTAAACGTCTATCGACTATGATTTTGCCTGTGAAGACCCTCCGCCCTTCCGCGCCTCAGAAACTCGCCTTTGCCCTGGCCCTGCTTTGCGCCGCACTGCCCGCCATGGGCGAGAAGAAGCAGCCGCAACTCGTCAAGCCCATGGCCGGCCCGCGCGCCACGCCTCTGCGCATTACCTGGCTCTACGTCGCGCCCGATCCCAGCTCGCAGAAGGTCGGCCGCGTACAGATTGGCCGGGAGATGGTCATCGCCGAAAAAAGCGGCCCCTGGATCCGCGTCTACGCCAACACCGACATCCAGGAGATCAACGAGAAAGACAAGCCCGAGTTCGATAGCGACCAGGCCACGCCGCCCATCTCCGGCTGGATGCAGTCCAAGGGCGTGGTGGTTGAAACCACCCCCAACGGCGACCAGGTGCTGATGGGCGAAGGCGCCAATCAGGAGTCGCTGGCCTCGGACCCGCGCGGCCCGGCCAATGCCGCCCAGAGCGCTCGCCTGCTTTATAGACGCGTGGTGGAGATGTTCCCTAGCTCGCCCTTAGCCGCCGAAGCCGCCTGGCGCGCCGCCGACATTCTCTGGCAGATCCAGAAAGCCGATGCTGCTTCCCGCCCCTCGGCCAAAGAGCGCGACCCCTACTTGCGCGACCAAATGGACGAAGAGGAGATGAAGAAGGTCCTCAAGTTCTATCCCAACACCCGCCAGGCCACTCTTGCTGCTTTTGCTCTCATCGACAACAAGCTCTGCGGCGATTGGCAAGGCTCGCCCAAGTGTCCCGAGCATGAATCGGAAGACTACGAAAAGTACGCCGCCCAGTTTCCCGACGGCCCGCGCACCGCGCAGGCGCTTTACCAGGCCGTCTATCGCCAGGCCGTGCTTGTGGATATGTTCGCCGCCGATGGCAGCGACAAGAAGAGCGATGCCGCCAAAAACCACGCCAAGGAACTGGCCGCGCGGCTCAAAGACCACTTTGCCCAGTCCGATTTCACCGCCCGGGCCGCCGCGCTGGTGTACAAATTGGATGAAGGCATCCCTGTTTATGGCATCGACCGCGAATGAGCGGGTCGCACTGGCCCGCGAAGGACGTGCATTGGACCGGTAAACTGGGAACTGTGAGCGAGGGTTGGCAGACAGGCGTTCTGGCTTTACCGCAAATCCATTAGAATCAGTTCGGCGGCTTTTCGCCCCGAAAAACTAGGCAAACTAAATCGCTTGGGGCCGTAGCCCCGCAGGCATGTGTTTCCTTGAGGATCTTGGCCGGAGTCAGGCCGCTTTCCGCAGATCGTAAGCTACTTTGGAGGCTTCTTGAACGAGTATATTCAGTCCATTTTGTTGGGCATTGTGGAAGGCTTGACCGAATTTTTGCCGGTCAGCTCGACGGCGCATTTGCGCATTACCGAAGCGCTCATGAAGCTGCCCCTCGATGACCCTTACTGGAAGATGTACACGATTGTCATCCAACTCGGCGCCATCCTGGCCCTCTGCCTGCTTTTCATGGGGCGTATTGTCGAATTCCTGCGCACCTTCCCTGAAGGGGAAAACAACAACCGCACCTGGCTCACCCACCCCCTCTCGTTGACCATGATCGCCTTCGGCTTTACCTCGGTGCCGGCCTTGCTGCTCCACAAATGGAGCGAAAAGAATCTGGGCAGCATTCAGTCCATGGCCCTTGCCCTGTTAATCGGCGGCATTGTCATGTGGGCCGTTGACGCATGGGCCAGCAGCCGCGACGCCTCCACGCTGCATGTGGAGACCATGTCGCTTCCCCAGGCGGTGTGGATCGGGCTCTGTCAGACGCTTTCGGCGGTCTTCCCAGGCACTTCGCGCTCCATGTCCACGATTGCCGCCGGGCAGCTGGTTGGCCTGGATCGTCCCTCGGCTCTCGAGTTCAGCTTCCTGCTCTCCATTCCCACTATGATTGCCGCCACCTGCTGGGACCTGCTCAAGGAGATTCATCCCAGCAAAGCCGCGATCGAAGCTGGAACCGCCGCTCACGTGGTCATGACCGGCGACCGCTGGATCGTGCTGATCATCGGCCTGGTGGTCTCGTTCATCGTGGCCCTGGGCGTCGTGGAGTGGTTCCTGCAATGGGTGCGCAAGCACGGCTTTACCATGTTCGCCGTCTATCGCATCCTGCTTGGCGCGGCGCTGTTGTTCTTCGGTTCCCGGTTCATTCCGAGCTAGTAGTTCACTGAATTTAGATCCGTGATCCACAGGTTCCCAGGTCTCAAAGTCGAGACCTGGGGCACCATCCTGTCTGGACAGTTTGTGAAGAGGGCCAGCGACAGCGTTCCCGCAATTCACGTGCCCTTTGTCTCGGCGGTCCCCACTCCCTCGTTCAGATCTATTCCTTCTTGTCCCCCATCCGCGCAACGGAGAACTGTGCTCCGGCGAACAGAATCAGGCCCGAGACATACGCCCAGAAGATGATTCCCACGGACACGGAAAAGCGGCCGTAAAGTTCGTCCAGGTGGAGGTGAGGCAGCAGGAGACCGGCAAACAGGTATTTGGACACCAACCAGATGAGGCCGGTCACCACGGCGGACCGCATCACCGGGCGCCAAGCCACTTTGCGATTGGGCAGCAGCCAATAGATGGAAAAGAAAAACAAGATCGAGGCCACGCCCGTGGATGCGGCCAGCACCACGAAATTCAAGCCGGTGAAAAAGATGTTGTCTACGTGTCCGAAGAAGATGCCGGTTAGAGCCCAACGGGTCAGGGTATTCAACAGCACCGCGCCCATGCCGAGCACCACCATCAGGATGGCGAGGCCAAAGGCCACTACCTGGTTGGCCAGGTAATTGCGGCTCTTGAGCACGCCCCAGGCCTGGTTCAGTGCCACTTCGAGGGGCAGAAAAATGCCCGTGCAGGCCAACAGAATCATCACAATCGAGAAGAACTGCACACCTTGGCGAGAAGCAGTGTAGGCGAGATTGCGAGCCACAAACGTGGCGTCGGAGGGCATGAAATAGCCCAGCATCTCATTGACGGTCTGCACCATGCCGGGCGAACTAAAGACCTTGGACGACAACGTGTACAGAAGCACAATGAACGGAATGAACGACAGGATGGCGTTGGCGGCCACGCTGAAGGCAAAGGTGTGCACCTCGCTGTCCAGCAGGTAGGCGATAAGTTCCTTGCCGTCCTTGCGCCACTTGTACCACTTGGGCTGCGCGGCGGGCTGCAGCGAGGCAGCGGAGACCGGCTCGGCTACTTCGGTGGCCTCGACGGTCGCCTCGATGGGGTTTGCGGAAGCCGTTGCGGCAGAATCGGGTGCCAGGGCCATGCGTTGCTCTCCTTTGGGATCCGGAACCCTGTTCGCGGTTCCCGTGCGCCCGGGGGCGCTGCGTCGGGTGGTTGCTGTCTTCAAGGATAGCCTTTCCCGCACGCCCTGTGCCTGGATTGCCACCACCGGATGCCGCGAAACCACCGGAAAAACCGGGAAGGAGGGGCGGGCCGGCGGCACGGTCCACCATGTCCCGATTTGCACCGGCGCGGGGTTCTCTTCCCGAGTCAGGCCGAGCTGCCAATGAGCTCATTTTCGGCTTGCATCGGTTTTCGACTCATGGCATAACAGGGACACGGCGCGCCGTTAGCGAGCCGATTTCAGGATGGGAAGGCTGTTAGGATCGCGAGCTTTTTGGTTTCCAGTGGGTCAATACGGGTCAGGTATGGGATCGGGCTGCCAGGGCGCGCGGGTTGGGCGCATCGGTAGCCCGTGGCGTTTCGGGCCTTTTGCCGTCCATCAGGAGGATTCGCGTGAAGGAGCAAGGTGTCGTGAAGTGGTTCAATGGAGCCAAGGGGTATGGGTTCATTCAACGCTCGAACGGAGATGAGGTCTTCGTCCATTTTTCCGCCATTCAAGGCAGCGGCTACAAGACCCTGAACGAGGGAGAAGACGTGGAGTTTGTCTGCCAGAAAGGCCCCAAGGGGCTGAACGCGGCAGAGGTCTTCCGGGTCGCCTGACTCGCCCTCATAGAGGTATAGGTTATCTGGGCCGGTGCTCGCATTACCGATCCTGCGCTTAGGAACCTCAGCAAACAGCGCATCGTTGGGCCCAAAATTCAGTGCTTGGTGACGGGAGCCTTGAGGGAGCGGAGCTTTCTCAAGGCCCACTGAGCTGCGGCCGCCAGTCCGGCGTCTGCGGCTTCGGCCCAGGCTTCGAGGCGCCCGGCAAAGTGCTGCTGGCTGCTGTTTCCCATGGCCACGGCAAGATTGCGGCGCAGACCCAGAAAGCCCGCGCGCCGCACCGGCGAGCCGTTGAAGCAGCGCTCGAACTCCGGCTCGTCCAGGTCGGCCAGCCACTCCAGCGCGGGGTTCACCAACTCCGGACGCGCCTCCAACCCGGGATCGACGCCGATCGGCGCCTTGCGATTCCAGGGGCACACGTCCTGACAGATATCGCAACCAAACACCTGCCGCCCGGTTGCCTCCATCAACTCCTCGGCAATCGGCCCGCGATGCTCAATGGTCAGGTAAGAGATGCAGCGGTTGACGTCCATCTGGTAGGGAGCGGTCAGGGCCTGGGTGGGGCAGGCGTCGATGCATCGTCGGCAGCTTCCGCAGTGGTCCGGCGGCGCCGTGGGCACCTTTTCGTCTTGAACCTCCAGGCCAGTCAGCAGCACCGCAAGAAACCCGTATGAGCCGAGTTTGGGATGGATGATGCAGGTGTTCTTTCCTGTCCAGCCCAGCCCGGCAGCTGTGGCCAAAGCCCGCTCCATGACCGGGCCGGTGTCGACGTAGCTGCGCGCCTCGAAGTCGCCAAATTGCCGGTGCAGCCGCACTTCCAGCCCCACCAGCCGTTTCTTCAGCACCTTGTGATAATCGCTGGGCCGGCGGAGCGGTTCCCCGCCCTTGGGGTCCGCGTCGAGCCGGCTGCTCCAGGCATAGCGGGCGATCCACGCAGAGCCGCCCGCGGCCGGATCCATCGAGCGGGGTTGCGCGCTGTTGTAGTTGGCAAAGCACACCAGGGCCGAGCGCGCCCAGGGAAACGGCGCAGCCACGCGCGCCCTCAGCAATTGGCCGTCCTCGGCGGTTCGTTCCAGGTAGTGCATGGAGCCGGCGCGCCCTGCCTCGACCCAGGCGGCAAAGCGGGCCGCGTCGCGATCCTGGTTGGCATGGGGCAAGGCCACCAGTCCGGCCTCGGAAAAACCCACCTCCAGGGCCAGGGTGCGGGCAAGCTCCCTGGTCAGGCCAGACTTTGTTGACTCGCTCCACGTTTCACTGTTAACTCCCAAGCGCGCCTCCCCATTGGCCAGAGTATCCTGACCAAGCCTCTCGATTCAGTATGAAGGGAAAGCTTCGGTACCAACGCGGTTTCCCATTCCGGTTCCCATTCCATTGAAACGAAGGCAGTAGCGAGGCGTCTACTCAAGGGTAAGGTGGGTCGGGATGAGCCTGGAAAGATATAGATGCTGCAGTGAGTTGATGAAGCTTGGGTTCGCTCTTGCGTTGTTGGCGTCGACAGCGGGATTTGCGCAGGGACCCGTGAACCCGGCCGCGCAGTTGCGCATGCAAACTACAGTCGTGGTGGTTCCGGCACTGGTGCGGAATGCGCAGGGTGAGCTTGTGTTCACGCTCAAGGCCGACGACTTTCGCATCACCGACGACGGCATTGAGCAGCGTCTCACGATGGATGAAGACACCGACAGCGAACCGCTGGCGCTTGCAGTGGTGGTTGAAACAGGTGGCGCCGGGGCGCGCAGGCTGGGCGACTTCAAGCATCTGGGCGCGGTGATTTCGGCCGTGACCGGCGGCGTTCCGCATCGGGTGGCCGTGGTCAGCTTTGACAGCGAGGCTACGCTGCAGCAGGACTTCAGCTCCGACGACAACGCCGCCGGAGCCACGCTCGACAACCTCAGCGCGGGCGACAAGGGCGCGGCCATTCTGGACGGGCTGGCCTTTGCCGTCGATCTGCTGCGCAAACAGCCGGCGGTCTACCGTCGCGCCATCCTGCTGATCTCCGAGACCATCGATCATGGGAGCCAGACGCAGTTGGGAGAGGCGCTGCGCATCATCGGCGACACCAACACGGCTATGTACACGCTGGGTTTCTCGTCGGGCAACGCGGATGCCGCGCACTATGCCTCGCGCGAGTTGCCGTTTCAGTCCGGCCCCGATGGGGCAAGGCTCGAGAACGCGCACCAAGGCCCGCCGCATGGGTGCATGGGCAAGGACCCCGACCCGGATGCGACCACCAACAAGGCAGTGCAGGCATTCGATTGCCTGGGATTGCTGGCCCCTCCCTTGGCGCTGGCCAAGCTGGCTGCGATTCGCGCCGCGGACGGGTTGCAGCGCAACGTTCCCGAGTCGGTGGCGCAGATGACAGGCGGGGAGTACTTCAAGTTTGAAAACAGCCGCAGCCTGGTGCGCGGCCTCATGACCATCTCAAACCACGTGCCCAATCGCTATGTGCTGAGCTTTCACCCCCAGGCGCCCCACCCCGGCTTCCACGCCATTGAACTGCGGCTGAACGACCGCCCCGGCCTGCACGTAACCGCCCGCAGCGGCTACTGGGCAGACGAGGAGAAGGTCGCCCGTCGACCGTGAGGCCGCAAAGCTGGCGCACCCCGGGTCCGCGCATTTGAACCACTTCCGCATCGTTCCTTCCCGCGGTACAGTATTCTTTTCAGATCCAAAAAGGCTTTAGAAACTTCAGACTCGAAGGAGACCAATGCAGAAGCGCAAACTCGGAAACAGCGGTTTGGAAGTGTCGGCCATCGGATTGGGCTGTATGAGGATGAGCGAGGGGCACGGTCCGGTAGCGGGGACCAAGCAGGAGATGATTGCGGTCATGCGCGGGGCGGTCGAGCGCGGCGTTACCTTCTTTGATACGGCTCAGGTCTACGGTCCGTTCGTAAACGAAGAAGTTGTCGGCGAAGCGCTTGCTCCGGTGCGCGACCAGGTGGTGATCGCGACCAAGTTCGGATTCGCTCTGCAACCGCACGGCAGATCCACTCCCGGTGTCGACAGCCGGCCGGCCTATGTCAAAGAGAGCGTGGAGGGATCGCTGAAGCGGCTTCGCGTGGACAGCATCGATCTGCTCTATCAACACCGCGTCGATCCGGAGGTTCCAATCGAGGATGTCGCGGGAGCGGTGAAGGACCTGATTCAGGAGGGCAAGGTCAGGCACTTCGGCATGTCGGAAGCCGCTGCAAACACGATTCGCAGGGCACATGCCGTGCACCCGGTAACTGCTATACAGAGCGAGTACTCGTTGTGGTGGAAGCGCCCCGAAGAAGAAGTGCTGCCCACGCTTGAGGAACTCGGAATCGGTTTTGTTCCTTATAGCCCGCTGGGGAGGGGGTTTCTAGCAGGGTCGATTACTGAAACTACACAGTTCCATAAAGAGGACAACCGGGGCAGTCTCCCCCGCTTTGCTCCCGAGGCCCTGAAAGCAAATCTCGCACTGGTCGATCTCATTTCCACTTTCGCCGCACAGAAGGGCGCGACATCGGCGCAAATCGCGCTCGCTTGGCTGCTTGCACAGAAGCCCTGGATCGTCCCCATCCCAGGTACCACCAAGCTGTCGCGTGTGGAGGAGAATATTGGAGCCACGGCGCTGGAACTTACGCCGGAAGATCTAGAGGCTATCGACCGGCTTACCGCGCAGGTTACCGTGCAAGGCGGGCGGTACCCTGAAGCGGTGGAGCAGATGACAAATCGCTAGTCGGCACGCCAGGGCACCCAAGACGGTCGCGCACAACCAATACTCGACCAATCAACGGCCCTCAGCGAAGTAGCCCTCGAGAATCGATACACAACTGAGAACCTTGAGGAGAGAAAATTCATGGAAATCCAGAGAATCGGCACTGCACCATCTCAAAAAGGACCAGCCGACTGGTTTACGGGCACTGTGCGCATCGATCCGCTGTTTCAAGCGCCCGATCCAGCGCTGGTTGCGGGAGCCGCTGTAACCTTCGAACCGGGAGCGAGAACGGCATGGCATACGCATCCGCTGGGGCAAACGCTGATCGTCACGGCAGGATGCGGCCGGACTCAGCGCTGGGGTGGACCCGTCGAGGAGATCCGGCCAGGGGATGTGATTTGGTTTTCTCCGGGCGAGAAGCATTGGCACGGTGCCGCGCCAAACACTGCCATGAGCCACATCGCCATTCAGGAAAGGCTCGACGGCAAGGTCGTCGACTGGATGGAGCATGTCAGCGATGAGCAGTATTCTGCTTCGAAGTGAGCAGACTCGCAGTATAAGCAATCCTTATCAAGACTCAAGGTGGAATAACTTTGTGTTATGCGCCTGTCTCCCTCAAACTTGTACTGGGAGATAGCCGATGACGCAAACGTGGGATCCACAAACATATGGAGAGAACGGTGCATTTGTGCATGGGTTGGCAGGCGGCGTGCTCGAATGGCTGGCGGCCAAGCCTGGCGAGTCGATCTTGGACCTTGGATGCGGCGACGGCCAGCTGACGCAGAGGATCGCGGCGATTGGCGCCCGCGTTGTGGGTGTCGATGCTTCGCCGGAGATGGTGGCGGCGGCGCGCTCGCGGGGCATGCAGGCCACCGAGGGCCGCGCGGAATCGCTTCCTTTCTCGAACGGCACATTCGATGCTGTTTTCTCCAATGCCGCGCTGCACTGGGTGCGCGACCAGGAGGCGATGATGGAGCAAGTGCGGCGCGTCCTCAAGCCGGGCGGGCGCTTTGTGGCAGAGATGGGCGGGCACGGCAATGTGGCGGCGATTCGCGTGGCGCTGACGGCGGTGTTGGCGCGTTACGGCTACGGTGATCGGGAACTGGGCGAGAACTACTACCCGACTCCGGTTGGCTATGGGCGGCGATTGGTGCGGCACGGCTTCGAGCTGCAGCGGATTGAGTTGATTCCGCGGCCCACGCCGCTGGGTGAAGGCGGCATGACGGGCTGGTTGCGCACTTTTCGGCGCGGTGTTCTGGAGGGGTTGCCGGAAGAACTGCGCGAGCCGGTGGTTGCCGAGACCGCCGCTCTGCTTGCCCTGGGACTGCGCGACGAGGACGGCAACTGGATCGCGGATTACATCCGGTTGCGCTTCGTTGCCAGGATTTAGACGCTAACGGCTAAAGAACATGCGCCCGCCTACGGCGATTAGGGTGAGGGCGAAGATGCGGCGCAGCCAGATCTCCGGCAGGTGCTGCGCGCCGACCGCGCCAAAGTAGCCGCCTACCAGAAAGCCCGCGGCCAGCAGCAAAGCCACGCGTGGGTCGGCGTTGCCCTTGCGGTAGTATTCCCAAAAGGCGAACAGTCCTACCGGGGCCAGCAGCGCCCCGAGCGAGGTTCCCTGGGCCTTGTACTGGTTCATGCCCGCAAGCCAGATGAGCGCGGGTACAAACAGGACGCCGCCGCCAATGCCCACCACGCCGGAAACCATTCCGACCACCAGACCAACCAGCAGCATCATCCAGATCATGAACTCACTCCTTCAAGGCTGGCCGGGATATGGACTGGCCGAGCATTTTCAGGCTATCGCATTTCAGGGAGTGAAGAAGTGCGGGAGTGAAACAGGGAAGGAGTGAATCTAGATGACCGGAGGGCCGGGCGGCCTCTTGGTCTCCCACCCTTTCCGCAAAAACTCGGAAAGGATGGGGCAACCGGCACACCGGGGTTACCAAGAAAAACGCCAGCCCTATCGCAGGTGGTGGCTAGGTAAGGAACAGATCGACGGCGGGGGGCAGGGCGGCGGCGAGGGAGTTGACCACGCCCACATCGATTCCGGTGGTGAGGGACTGGCTGTTGGCGCTTTGGAAAGCATGTAGGGCGGTCAGTGTGTGAGCACCGAGATTCCCGTCAACTCCCTGCGGGTTGTAGCCAAGGAAGAGCAGCAGCACCTGGGCCATGCGAATGGGGATCTCGGGCACATCGGTGCCGGCGCTGAACAGGGCATAGGCGTGGGCCAGCTTGGTGTCGTATTGATTTTTTGCGTAGCCGGGTCCGTTGTAGCCGTGGGCGTATGCGGCCCAATCCTGATTTTGCAGGGCGGTTTGCAGGCCGTTGGAGGTGATGAATCCCACTACTGCGGCCAGGTGCTGGTCTTCCGATGCGGCCATGGCCGCAACCATGGTGTCGACGTCGGGAAATCCGGCTACCTTGAAATTCTCTCCCATCACTTGGCCCATGCCCCAGGATGCGCTCTTGAGGGCAGCTTCCTGGTCGAGCGCCACGGCTTCGGCGAGACGCGGATACTGGGCTGCTCCGGACGGGCCGTAGCCGCCCGGGGTTGGATTGCTGACGCCGGGGTTGGTGGCGTCGAACTGCCCGCCGGTCAAGGCGTGAAAGATGTGCCGCTCAAAGAGAATCTGTGGCCGCCGGTCGGCAAGGAATCCGGTCCCTGGAGTCTCGACGGAAAGTATGCTCCACACGGTAGCTGCATCGACGCCGAGAGATGTAACAGCGTTCTGAAAGCCGGCATCGCTCAAAGGCAGAGCATTGCAGGGGAAGGGCAAAGTCGACATGGTTCGTTCCTTTCAATTTGCTGAAGTTTGAACCATCCGATTGTTGCTCAGTTACCGCATAACCGCAAGTAAAAGTAAGTGAAGGTTGTTTGTAAAAGAGTGCCGGGTGGTGGTGATAGTCGGGATCCAGAAACAACACCGCCCCATCGACGACGATCTGTCGATGGGGCGGCATTGCATGCTCTTGAAGCGACGACCCATGTGGGTTCCCACGGGGCACTACTTGATTTGCAGTTCGTCGATTTGGAACTGGAATTTGCCGGGTTGCCCGGCGCGGACAAAGCCCAGGCCAGAGAGGTCGCTGCCATCTGTGTCGAAGGTGGAGAAGGGGAAGTTGTACTGCTTCCACTCCGGACCTGCGGTGAAGGGAGTCATGGCGGGCATGTCTCCTCCGCTGCCGTTGCGGCTCTCGGTGAGCACCACCAGTGTGTAAATGCCTCCATCGCCCTTGGCCCAGAAGCTGATGCCCTTCTTGGCGGAGAGGTTTGCGGGCTGCATGGGCGCCGATCCGGGGAAGTAGAGCGCCCCGGCGAAAGTGAAGCCCTGGCCGGCGACGACTTCGCCGCTAACCTGCAACGCGCCCTTGGTGTTGTTTGCGCCGGGTTCGACGATGTCCAGCTTGGAGGTGGATTTTCCGCCGTTCATGCCGTCTCCGGCGGGGATCCAGGAGCCGAAGGTGGCGGAGGGCTTGCCTTCGTCGAAGTTGCTGACCATGCCGGTGTCGGAGTTCGCAGGCGGCGGAGGCAGCGGCGGACGGCCAGTTTCTCCGTGAGTGCCTGCTACTGTCAGCTTGACCGTGGTAGTTTTGTCGGAACTGGCGCCGACCATCATCTCGTAGACGCCGGGCTCGACCACGCGGTGCATATCGGTATCCAGGATCGAGAGCATTTCGGGTGTTACCTGGAAGGAGACGGTTTTCTTCTCGCCGGGCTTGAGGGTGATGCGCTCGAAAGCCTTCAACTGCATCACCGGCTGGGTGACCGAGGAGACCTTGGGATGCACGTAGAGTTGCGGGACTTCGTCGCCCTCTCGGGACCCGGTGTTGGCGACGTCGACGCTGACCTTGGCTGTGCCGCCGGTGAGCATCTGCGCCGGCTCCACGCGGAGGTTGTCGAATTTGAATGTGGTGTAGCTGAGTCCGTAGCCGAAGGCATAGAGCGGCTGCCGGGTGCTGAACTCGTAACTGCGGTTGGCCGAGGGCTTGTGGTTATAGAAGTCTGGCAGGTCGCCGACGGAATGGGGGAATGTGACGGGTAGCTTGCCGCCCGGGTTGGCATCGCCGAAGAGGACATCGGCCGCGGCCACGCCGCCTTCTTCGCCGAGATAGAAGCCTTCGAGGATGGCCGGCACCTTTTCGGCGATGTAGTTGATGGAGAGGGGGCGGCCGTTGATCAGCAGCACGACGACCGGCTTTCCGGTTTCCACAACAGCTTTGACCAGGTCGTTTTGGGCGCCCAGCAGGTCGAGCGAATCGCGGTCGCCGCGGTGCTCTTCACCCCAGGCTTCGCGGTTGGTGCTTTCGTTTTCGCCTACCACAAGGATGGCCACGTCGGACTTGATGGCTGCATCGACCGCAGCTTTGATTGAGTCGGCCTGAGTTTTGGGGTCGACCAGTTCAACGTTGTTGGCCCACCATCCGCGGAAATTGTTGGGAGCAGTGGTGATCTTGCAGCCTTCGGCATAAAGCACGGTGGCCTTGGCGCCTACCTTGGCCTTGATGCCGTCGAGGACGCTGACGCCCTGCCCGGGATCGCGGCTGTATCCGCCGAGGTGGACGTCGGCGGCGTTGGGTCCGATAACGGCGATGGTCTTCAGCTTGCCCAGATCCAGCGGCAGCAGATTTTTGTCGTTCTTCAGCAGCACCAGTACTTTACGGGCCGCTTCGACGGCCAGGGCGCGATGTTCGTCGCTGTTGGTGACCTTTTCGGCATAGGCGGGATCGACAAAGGGATCGTCGAAGAGGCCGAGGCGGAACTTGACAGTGAGTACATGCGCAACAGCCCGGTCCACATCGCTCAGCGGCACAATCCCCTGCTTTACCTGGTCGACCAGGGTGCGGTAGACCCCACCGTCGCTGAGATCATAGTCGATGCCGGCGGCGATGCCCTGGCGGGCGGCGTCGCCATTGTTATAGGCCACGTGGTGGGTGGCGACGAGCATTTGCAGGCCGTCGCCATCGGAGGTGATGTAGCCGTCGAAGCCCCACTCCTGGCGCAGAACGTGGTCGAGGAGCCAGTGATTGATGTGGGAGGGGATGCCGTCGATCTCGTTGTAGGAGGCCATGACGCTGCCGGCGTGGGCTTCTTGAACGGCAGCCTGGAAGGGCAGCAGGAAGTTTTCGCGGATGATGCGCTCGGAGTAGTTGCCAGGGGCGGTGTTGGTGCCGCCTTCGGGCTGGCCGTGGACGGCGAAGTGCTTGGCGGTAGCCAGTACGTGGTGACGGTCGATCTTGTAGGAATCGCCTTGCAGGCCTTCGATGGCGGCGACGCCCATGCGCGAGACGAGGTAGGGATCTTCGCCGTAGGTTTCTTCGGTGCGACCCCAGCGGGGGTCGCGGGCGAGGTCGAGGACCGGGGAAAAGACCTGGCCGCCGCCGCGTGAGCCGGCTTCGTCGCCAACTGCGGTGAAGACGCGTTTGACGAGCGCGGGATCCCAGGTTGCTGCGAGACCGAGGGCCTGGGGATAGCTGGTGCTGCCGTATTCCATGAACCCGTGCAGGGCCTCGCCCAAAAACATGGCGGGGATGCCGAGGCGGGTTTTCTCGCGCTGATAGCGCTGCACGCCGTTGCGGAGAATGGCGGCGCGGCGGGGGGTGAACTTCAGTTCTTCGCCCCACTCGGCGTTGAGGTCTTTGCGGGCGGTCTCGGCAGTGTAGGTGCCTGTGGGGTCGATGACGTCGACCTTCTGGTCCCAGCCTCCGGTGAGCTGCTCGACTTTTTCTTCCAGCGTCATGCGGGGCAGCAGGTCGGCCACCCGGTCGGCGATGGGAGCGCTTGCATCCTTGTATTTGGGTTGGGTGGCAGGCTTGGCCTGGGCGTCGGCTGAGAGGGCAAACAGCATGGAAGTTGCAACAAGGCTTGAGAGCAGAACAAAACGAGCAATGCGCATGGGGTGGTTTGGGGCCGGAGCCTCAATTCCTTTCATTGTTTTCCGCGGACCATTCTACTCAGAGTACGGATGGCGGGTGCCGTCGGTTCAGGGAAAGTGGGGTTGCACTACGGGGCCGCACGGATTCCCTGGTCTCAAAGCCGAGGGATCAGAGGCGCACAGGCAGTGAGTTAGCTTCCGCTTCGTGGAAAGGCAAGTGAGCAGGTTAGCTTTGCGGTTTCAGTCCAAAATACAACCGGGGAATGGAGACGGCGTCTGAGCAGGTAACGCACACGGTGCGGATCCCCCGAGCAGAGCGCTGGTCCCGATGCAACTTCCCCGCATGGAACGCCGCCCCGAACTCGATGGCCTGCGAGGGCTGTTTCTGGTTTGGATGACGCTGACGCACTTGCCCACCCGCTTCAGCGATTTCGTCAACCAGCCGATTGGCTTTGTGTCGGCGGCCGAGGGGTTTGTGTTCATCTCCGCTCTGCTGGTGGGCCGCATCTATGTTCGCGATTCGATTGAGGATGCCCCCGGGATGCGGGCCAGGATCTGGTGCCGGTCGCTGAAGATCTATGGCTATCACCTGGCCATGCTGGCGTTTTTGTTCACAGTGGCGGCGGGTTTTGCCCTGCATACTCACAAGGCGGCCATCTCAAACCTGCTGACTTTCTATCTAGCCCACCCATTAGTGGCCATTGTGGGCTCCGTGCTGCTGCTTTATTGTCCGCCGCTGCTGGATATTCTGCCCATGTACGTCACGTTTCTGTTCCTCACTCCCTTGCTGCTGTCGGCAGCGGTACGCTGGGGTTGGATGCGGATTCTACTTTTCAGTGGCCTGGTGTGGGTGCTGGCGCAGTATGGGCTCCGCGACCTGGTGCACAACTGGATTGTGGCATTGACCCACCTGCAGATACCCTTGCAGGAGACCGGGGCGTTCAACCTGTTTGCCTGGCAGGCGGTGTGGGTAGCCGGGCTGTGGGTGGGAGCGCAGTCGGCCACCGGGGCGCCCGCGTTTGAGAAGCTTCCGGGATGGGTAGCCGCCGCGTCGGCGGCTTGCTGCCTGTTCTTTGTCGGCATTCGCCACGGCTGGCTGGGACCGCACCTGACGCAACAGGCACTGGGACTGCAATTGGACAAATGGCAACTCGGCCCCATGCGGGTGGTCAATCTGGTTACATTCAGCGTGGTTTTCTACTGGATGCGCAGGCATTGGCTCCGTTTTGTGGCCAGGGAGCCGTTTTTGACTTTGGGCAAAGCTTCGCTGCGCGTGTTCTGCGCGCACGTATTCTTCGTGCTCGTTGGTTTGGGGTTGCTTTACCGGGATGTTGGGCAGGAGGTGGACGGCGAAATTGAGCAATTGCACTGGCCCGCCTCTATTGCCTTGCTGGTGGTGACCTTCGCCGGGCTGATGCTGGTGGCTATTGTGGAGGCCCGCAAGGTACGAGCCGAGCGGCACAAGCGAAAGACGGCTGCGGAACGGCTTCTACCCGTTCCCGGGCAGGAGAAGCCCATGACCTGCCTCTGAGCCGAGGACCGCTCCACAGGTCAAATTCACACAACGTTTGCAATATCTTTGCTTTCGCGGCGGTAGTCTGTTAACGATCCCGTGCGGCCCCAGCGTTACGCACTTCAACAGCCGCCGGGCGAGGGGCCGACCGTTTGAGCCAACTTGTATTTGTACTGGAAGACGATACCGATATTGCACGGCTGGTGCAGCACCATCTGGAAGCGGCGGGGTTCTCACCCCGGGTGTTTCATACACCCACGAATCTGATTCCCGATGCCGAGCGCCAGGCTCCAGCGCTATTTCTGCTGGACATCATGGTGCCGGGCGGCGACGGTCTCGATGTATGCCGCCGGTTGCGCAGCCATCCAGCTCTCTCCACCATTCCCATCATCTTTCTCACCGCGCGTGCAGGGGAAAACGATCGCGTGCTGGGGTTGGAGATGGGGGCCGACGACTACATTACCAAGCCGTTTGCCACGCGCGAACTGGTGGCGCGGGTCAAGGCCGTATTGCGCCGTTTTGAGCGGCCCACCACGCCTTCGGTCATCAGCTTCGAAGAGGTGGTGATCGACGCCAACTCGATGCAGTTGATGGTTCGCGGCGAGCTGACCACCACCACGGCGACAGAATTCCGGCTGCTGGACTACCTGGCGCGCCACCCTGGCCGGGTGTTCAGCCGCGATCATTTGCTGGACGCGGTGTGGGGCGACGCACGGTTCGTCACGCCCCGTTCGGTGGATGTCTACGTCCGGCGCATTCGTGAGAAGATCGAAGTCGATCCGGAAAACCCGCGCTATTTGAAGACAGTGCGCGGGGCCGGCTACCGGTTTGAACTGCCGAAAACTGAGTAGTTTGGCCGAACATGGCGGAAAGATCATCGGATCTCTGAAGCGAGATCGTTCGCCTGCGTGAGGCCGGCTTGTTTGGAGCCTCCGGCGAGAGATGTCTCCCTGGTCCCAAAGGCGTGGGACGACCTGGGGCACCCAACTAGATTCCGCAACCTGGATTGAACGGCCTTCCTGAAGGGAGCAAAACGGATTGACCCGCAAAGTATTCACCAAGCTGCTGGGGCTGTTCGTCCTGCTGCTGGTCTTTTATACCGTGGTGATGGAGTTGGTGTTCAACCGCATGGTGGAGCACTCCACCGGCGGGACTTTGCGTGTGCTTGGGCATCAGGTGTTCTGGTCCAGCGTAATCGCGCTGGGTATTGCGTTGCCGGTGGCTGCGTGGGTGGCGGCCCGGGTCTCCCGGCGGCTGCAGCGGGTAGTGGTATTTGCGCGGCGCATCGCCGACGGCGACCTGAGCGCCCGGCTCGAACAGGCCGGCGTCGATGAGCTGTCAGCCATGGAAGGGGCTCTGAACCAGACTGCCGAGCGCCTGGGACAGAGTTTTGCCGAGATCGAAAGCCGCCGCGAGGAACTGGCCACCATGTTGGACTCCATGCAGGAGGCGGTGGTGACCATTACCCCGGAAGGGCGGGTTCACTGGTCGAACGCAGTCATGCAGAAGATTGCCGGTACGCAGATTCGGGCGGGGCGGTCGTTGGTGCATTCGGTCCGCGATCCAGAATTGCTGGCCTGCGTGGATGACGCGCTGCATCACGGAAGACTGCGCATCGGACGGGCCAGTTCCCTGGCTCCTGGGCGGATCTTTGAAATCAACGCCGCCCCTTTGCCCAGCGGCGGTGCGGTGGTAGTGTTGCACGACGTGACGCGGGTGGAGGTTGCGGAAAGGTCGCGCCGGGAGTTCATTGCCAACGTGAGCCACGAGTTGCGCACTCCGTTGACCAGCATCCAGGGCTATGTTGAGACCCTTTTCGACGACCCGGATGCAAGCCGCGAGACGGCCCACGAGTTCCTGGGCATCATTCTCAAGAACGCCACCCGAATGAACCGGCTGACGGAGGACCTGTTAGCCCTTGCAACCGTGGAAAGCCCCGACTACAAGCTGTCTTTGCAGCTCACGCGCGCCAATACCCTGGTGGCCGATGCCATCGATGCGCTGGGTGGGATGGTGGTGGATTCGGCCATCGAAATCGAGTCAGCCGGAGCGCCCGACGCACCGGTAATGGCCGACCCCGATGCCATGAACCAGGTTTTCGGCAACCTGATTGAGAATGCGCTCAAATATGCCAAGGGGACCCAGCGCATCTGCGTAGGCGCCCGGCTAGGTGAGGAGGAAGTGGAATTTACCGTGCAGGACTTCGGTCCCGGCATCGCTTCCGATCACCTCAAACGGATCTTTGAGCGGTTCTATCGCATTGACAAGGCTCGTTCCCGCGAGGCTGGGGGCACCGGACTTGGTCTGGCTATCGTCAAACACATCGTGCAGGCGCATGGCGGGCGGGTTTGGGTTGAGAGCGAGATGGGTGCGGGGGCCACATTCCATTTCACGCTGCCTCTGGTCCCCGCGGGTGCTTGCACCGGTTGCCACGGGGCCGGCGCAGCAGCCTGAGGCGCATCCCCGGCGTAGAACCAAGATTCGCAAGGCAAATCCGCGCGTTATTCAAATCCCCGTAACATTGCGCGTAGACAATCGGTGAGGCAGTAAAACTGCAAGGGAGTTTCGTGTGAAAAAGACTTTGTTAGCCGCTTTGATCTTGATGGTAGCCTTGGGCACGGCGCAGGCTCAGAAGATGACCGCCGCAGGCGCCACCTTCCCGTACCCGATCTATTCCAAGTGGTTCAGCGAATATGCTGCTGCCCACCCCGGCGTTGAGATCAACTACCAACCCATCGGCTCCGGCGGCGGAATTCGCCAGGTTACTTCCGGCTTGGTTGACTTTGGCGCCACCGACGGACCCGCCACCGATGAGCAGCTGGCCTCCTCCAAGATCAAGCTGATCCACATCCCCACCGTCATGGGCGCCGTGGTTCCGATCTTCAACGTGACCGGCGTCAACGACATCAAGTTCAGCCCCGATGTTCTGGCCGACATGTTCCTGGGCAAGATCCAGAACTGGAGCGATCCGCGCATCGCCAAGGACAATCCTGGCGCGAAGCTGCCGAATGAGAAGATCATTGTGGTTCACCGCTCGGATGGCAGCGGTACCAGCTACATCTTTACCGACTACCTGAGCAAGGTCAGCCCGGAGTGGGCCAACGGACCGAGCAAGGGCACTTCGCCCAGCTGGCCCACAGGCGTGGGCGGCAAGGGCAATGAGGGTGTGGCCGGCATGGTTCGCCAGCTCCCCGGCGCGCTTGGCTACGTGGAACTGATCTATGCACTGCAGAACAAAATCACCTACGGCGAAGTGAAGAATCCGGCCGGCAACTTTGTGCGGGCTTCAATTGAAGGCGTGACCGAAGCTGCAGCCAGCATGAAGCAGATGCCCGCGGACTATCGCGTCTCGATTACCAACGCGCCCGGCAAGAACTCGTACCCGATTTCCAGCTTTACCTGGCTGCTGGTGCCGATGAAGTCGCCTGACCCGGCCAAGGGCAAGGTCATCAAGGACCTCCTGAGCTGGATCATCAACTCGGGCGAATCCGAGGCCTCCAGCCTGGCCTACGCGCCGCTGCCCAAATCAGTGGCAGAAAAGGTCCTCAAGACCGTTTACACGTTGCAGTAGTCCGCTCGGGCCGGTGGCCCATTCAAGCCGACAAGAAAAGCCCCAGGTCTCTGCCGAGATCTGGGGCTTTTCGCGCCTTTCAGAAGTGTGTTTGTCAAAGCCCCAAAGCGTCTCCAAGGGGGATAAATCCCCGTTCGGTTTCGTGGATGCCGTCGGTGAGGGATCAGGCGCTGACCGACAAACACTGTTCCTTGTCTCTTGGTCTGTTCTTAACCTTCCAGATGTTCGGCAATCAGCCGGTCCACGAGGGGCATCAGGTGCTCGCCGGTGCGCGGCAGCACGAAGGCCGACGCGAGGCCGTCCCAGTCGAGCTTGAAGCTGGTGGAAAGCGCCGAGATCCAGACCTGCCGCATGGGGGCGTTGGGGGTGATGACGAACTTCCCCGCGGGATCTTCGAACACCACATTGACCAGGCCGTTCTGTTCTTCGACCTCGAAACCCGCGTCTGCCTCCTCCTCCAGGTGTATGAGGTGTTGGGTCAGGGAGTTCAGGGCAGATTCGGCTAATTTGCGAAATTCCAGTTCGTCCAACATGGTCTTAGTCTAGCAACTTGACCCAGTTCTGGCCGTAAATCTGCAGTTTGTGCTCTTTTTCGCGTTTTCTCCGATATTCTTCCCTGTTTCATCGGAGTCTCGCATTCCATTCACCAGACAAGCGTCATACTATGAGCGATCTCAACCTTCGGTCGGGGAGGCAAAGGGATGCGTCTGCACCTATTGGCTGTCTGTTGTCTCGCAGTGGGCAGCGCGAGTTTGATTGCGCAAAAACAGAGTTATCCTTCGCAGACCATGGCGCCAGCCCAACTGGTTCGCGAAGTCGTGTACAACGAACTCCATGACCACCAGGGGCACGGCTTCTGGCGCTACTGGATTCAGCGGCGCACCTCTAGTGAGACGCGCCTGGAAGAGCAGATTGAGACCGCCGATGGTCCAGTTACCAGACTGACCCAGCGCAACGGTCTTCCTCTCAGTGCTGAAGAACAGCAGGGCGAGGAGGCTCGGGTGGAACATCTTCTCCGCTCGCCTGGTGAACAGGCCCAGCACCGTCAAGGCTATGCTGAAGACGAGGCCAGGATTGGCAAGATCCTGGTGTTGCTGCCGGACGCCTTCCTTTACGAGGACGATGGGGAGGAGAATGGCTGCCGGCGGTTGCGCTTCCGGCCCAATCCTAACTATCCCGCCCGCTCCATCGAAGCCCGCATCTTCCACGCCATGGCCGGGAAGCTTTGGGTCGATAGCCGACTCAAGCGGCTGGCCCGGCTCGATGGACAGGTGCAAGAGAACGTTGACTTCGGGTTTGGCCTGCTGGGCCGTCTGTACAAAGGCGGGTGGTTCCAGTTGCAAAGGACCGCAGTGGGGCCAAACGACTGGAAGACGCAGCATCTTGAGATCCACATGATTGGGCGGGCGCTGCTGCTGAAGACCTTCTCCAAGGAGACCAGCGAGACCCGGGGCGGCTTCGTCCCTGTGCCGGCGGCGATGAACCTGGTGCAAGGTGTTGCGCTTCTTCAAAAAACTGTAGCCGGAAATCGGATTCAGACCCATTCGGGAATCTGGATGGTAAACAGGGATTCCGGCATGGTCCGCTGAATAGCATTCAGTTTGGAAAAATGGGACGGCAAGACCGGTCCCAATCGAGAGACCGAGTTCAAAAGCAGCGCGTTTCCCTGTAATGTAATCTATCTCATTCTAAATTAGTTGCACCACCCAGCCGGAACAGTAAGCCTGTTCCGGCGTCCGGGCGTCCTTCCGACTCCCTTGGTTTTCCAGTCCCGGGCGATGACTGAAAACAGGACAGCCGCGACGCCAATAATTAGTTAAAGTTAATCTTCCCGACGCCGATATCTCGCTCAAGGGCAAACCTCAAGGGAGGTGCCATGAGTATGCAAATCGTAAAAACCCCGCCGCTGGCTTTATCCCAGAGTGCGGTTTCAAAGTCGAGTCCAGCCCTGCAGTCGTCTTCTGAGGTCCTTTATTCGGAAAGGGTCAGCGGAAAGACGTATTCCGTCGATGTTATGCCCGTGGCAAGCGGGTACGAGGCGAAGGTGCCCAACGTTCCGGGCGTTTCCGTCACAGGCGCCACAGTCGACCGTGTCGAAGAACGCCTGAACTCAATCATCAATTTTCTTGTTTGAAGAGGCCCGGGCGGAGGGCTGTGCCCCAGCCTTCGCACTTCCCGGGCCTTTCCAAATTTCAACAGCGGATGTCGCTTTTCCGGACATAAATCAAAGTCCCTAAAGTCCTTCTGCGCCGGGTCGATATCTTCGGCAGGGGATTTTGTAGAGAGGAGTCGAGATGGAGATCAGCCCAATCAGCGGAATTCGCGTTCTTCCCGTCTGGAAGACTCCGACAACAGACCCGGAACTGGCTGGAGTTTTCGACATTGAGAACTTCGCCCGGATCGGGGATGAGACCTACTCTCCCAGCGAAAATCGCTCGGCCAACAACTTTAGCGACGATGACGACAACTTCGACGAGAAGCCGGCCGGCCAGCAGATGGAGTCGGCGATGGCGGTTTACGAGAGCCGCTTCGGCCGCAGAATCAGCATCTTCGCATAAGCACCAACGCCCGGCGAGCCTCGCACCACCCCAGCCCGTACACCGATGCACATGCGGGTCCGACCCGGTCTCTGCACAGGTCCTGCTGATCCCGCCTTTGAGAGTTTCAAAGTGGCGCTGCTTCCGAATTGGACCATCCAGGCGCAACCGTGACTTCCTGTCTTTCTTAGAACCTGTGAAAGAACTGTTCCGCAGCGGGCGATAAGCTGAAAGAGTCTGTCCCTCAGGGGCTAAAGCCCCTCATGTTTTCAGCCACTTGCGGCACAACTGAAGTCATGCCCTTTCACACCAAGAGAAGTATTGATACAGCTTTTTCGGCGTTCTCAGGGCAGGTTCCAGGAAGCCTCCAATTTTGTAAGTCCTTTGCTTTCAATGTCCAAGAAGAGCGCTTCCAGGCCTAACCTGTTTGTTTACTGTCGGTTACGCTGAAGACCGGGTGGGGGTGGGTAGAGCGACCTTTCGGGTCGTTTTCGGCCCCAGAATCCCTCGAATGAGGCCGTTCCATTGATTTCTCTATCATGCGCCAATCGGGTCTAAATATCTGCAATTCCGACAAGAACAGTTCCTGACACCGCGCTGCTTATCGGACAGGTAACGGATAGGTGGTGATGAAAAGCCCCCTGTCGAGTTCCGACGATGATTGCTTCTCGGGTCTGGCGACGTGCAACGTATTCAGCAGTATCTGTTTATGTTTTCCCTCATCGAACGAAATGCCGAGAATCAGCGCGTCCGGATCTCCACTCGCCTGCCAAATATCTCCTTCGATCGACTCCGTTGAGCGCGTGCGGTACTGACCCTGGAAAGTGTGGCCGCCAACAAAGTGAAACCTCGCTTTCCCATCCTCTGTATCGCGGCCACCCTGGCAAATCGGAAGCAGGCCACGGTACAACACTTTGTGATCGAGGCGAACTGTTACGCCGAGCTTGTGGCCCCCGCTGCATTGCGAAGACGAGATCCATACAACCTCGCTCGTATTTGTGCCTGGGGATGGCTCCTGAGCGACTGCGAACCACTTGCACAGAGCAATGCAAAGAACCAGTGGAATCCAGACGCGTTGCTTCATGAACTTCAGGATAATGCCTGTATCACCGGCAATTCGGAAATTTGGAGAAGCAACCGCAGATCCTTCGCGTGCGGCTCAGGATGACAAACGCGTGATGTGTTGTAAACGGCTAACCGGCTAAAGGGCAGCTACGGGTCGAAAAATATCCCACAGATGCGGCGTGAAGAATGCGGTTGTTCCCCTCTGCGCCCGCCGTCTCCCGAGACAAAAATGTGAATTCTCCGCAACACCCCTTGCGCAAAAACCGGTGTTCCGCTATTTTACTAACTAGTTAGTTAAAAACATGACCAGCACACCACCAACCCGCCCTCAAGGGGAGCGCGCCGACCAGTCTCGCGCCCGGATTCTTGAAGCTGCCATTCAGCAGTTCAGCGAAAACGGACTCGCGGGGGCTCGCACGGATTTGATTGCCGAGGCCGCCGGGGTAAACAAGGCCCTTCTTTACTATTACTTCCGCAGCAAAGAGGACCTCTATGCTGCGGCCTTGGAATCGGTTTTCGAAAACGTACGCGCCACTAGCGTCGCCATGCTTGAATCGGATGTCTCGGTGGGCGAACGATTCGTGCAGATCATTCTGACCAACTTCGATCGTTCCTTTTCCCACCCCGAGTTGCAAACGCTGATGCAACACGAAATGGTGCGACTGCATCACGGCGAGGAAACCAAGCTTGGCCAGATGGCAAGACAGTTCGTGCGACCGTTGTGGGTCAAGCTTGAAGAGGTGTTGGAAGAGGGAATTGCGTCGGGAGAGTTGATCCGGGTCGACCCCACACAGATGCGCTATGCCTCGCTTGGCGCCAACGTCTTCTATTTTCTCTCGGCGCCGCTGACAAAGCTGGCGTTTGGCACCGATCCGCTGGATCGCAGCGCGCTGGAACACCGGCGCAAGGCAGCTGTCGAGTACCTGGGCCAGACCATCTTCGTGGACCGGGAACACGGCGCGCGGGTTGCAGCGCGCGTTTTGGCGGCCACGCCGATGCCCCAGAACATCCAGCCGCGCAGGATTCCAATCAAGAACGCAGAAATTGCAAAAAGCAATATCGAAGCTGCTGAGACGTCTACAGCTGAAGTGAGGAACAAGTGAACGCACGCAATCGAGTTTTTCTTATCCTGGGTTTGCTGACCATCGGGTCTCTGATCTGGTATTTCGTAACAGTCCGGCCCACCACGGAGCTGCAGTTGATCGGCACGGTGGACGCCAATGAAGTTGTGGTCAGCGCCAAGATTCCCGGTCGCATCCAGACGCTTACCGTGGATGAGGGCCAGGACGTGAAGGCGGGGGACTTGATCGCGGTGATCGAGAGCGACGACCTGCAGGCTGCGCATAAGGCTGCCGAGGCCACGGCCGCCAGCCAGAACTGGAAGCTGACCGAGACGGTTGAAACGGAGCGCCAGACGCGCGGCGAGACCGGCAGCGCCGCGGCCAACGCCGAGGCCCAGGTGGGATCGGCCAAGGCCGCCCTGGAGCAGGCCAGGGCCAACTACGCCCATCAAAAGGCCGACACGTCGCGTACCGTCGCGCTGGCGCAGCAGGGCATTATGAGCGCCCAGGCCAGCGAAGAGGCCGAGACCAGTCTGCACGCCGCACAAGCCGCGGTGGACACGGCCGCAGCCAATGTTTCAGCCGCTGTGGCGGCGTTGAAGCAGGCGCAGTCGCACGAGCTGCTGACCCAGGTTGCGGCGCGGACAGTGGACTCCACGCGCAGCGAGGTGGAAAATGCGCGCGCGCTGGCAGAGCAGGCCAATGTCGAGATCGGGTATACAAAGGTGTTTGCCCCGGTGACCGGCAAGGTGAACGTGCGGGCCGCACGGCAGGGCGAGGTTGTGGCCGCGGGCGCCGCGATTGTGACCATCATGGATTTGACCCAGACGTGGATCTACGCACCATTGCCGGAGACGCAGGCTGACGCGGTGCAGTTGGGCGACTCGCTGAGGGTGGTGATGCCCAGCGGGGCCACCATGCAGGGCAAGGTGATCTCGAAGGCCGCGGAAGCCGACTTTGCCACGCAGCGCGACGTGAGCAGCCGGAAACGGGACATCAAGACGATTCAGTTGAAGCTGATCATCGACAATCCCGGCGAGCGGTTTGTGCCGGGGATGACCGCGGAAGTCTATGTGCCGAAGAGCAAGCTGGTGAAGCAATGAGCGGGGCTAACCCAAAGCTGGGCCCACGGCCCGCGATCAGCGTCGAGAACATCGTGAAGCGTTACGGCACGTTTGAAGCGGTGAAAGGAGTCAGCTTCGAAGTGGCCGACGGCGAGATCTTCGGCTTGCTGGGACCTAACGGGGCGGGCAAGAGCACGCTGATTCGCATGATGACCACGCTGGTGCCGATTACCGGGGGCCGTGCGACGGTAGCCGGGCACGACGTGGCCAAAGACCCCGATGCGGTGCGGCGGATGATCGGCGTGATTCCGCAGGCGCTGACCAGCGATCCGGACCTGACGGTGGAAGAGAACCTGAGCATCTATGCCAAGCTCTACAGCGTGCCGAAGGTCGAGCGCGAGAAGAACATCGACGAAGTTCTGGAGGCGGTGGACCTGGTGAAGTGGCGCGGGGCGCAGGTGAAGACGCTCTCCGGCGGCATGCGCAGGCGGGTGGAGATCGCGCGGGGCCTGGTGCACAATCCCCAGATCTTTTTTCTAGATGAGCCGACGACCGGCCTCGATCCGGTATCGCGCATTGCGGTGTGGGAGATGCTGAACAACCTGCGGGTGACGCGCAATCTGACGATGCTTTTGACCACGCACTACATGGAAGAGGCGGACAAGCTCTGCGATCGCATTGCGATTGTGGATCACGGAACGTTGGTGGCCTTGGGGTCGCCGGCCGAGCTGAAGCGGAGCGTTCCCGGAGCGAACGTGGTCGAGGTGCATTTCGATCGCGAAACCGCGGAATGGCGCGAGCGCCTTGAAAAGCTCGACGGCGTCACCAGCGTGCAGGCCGAGAGCGCCGGCTTCTATCGCGTGCTGACCTCTTCGGGATCGAAGACCACCATGCAACTGGTTGAATTGGCAGCATCGTTGGGTGAGACGGTCAATTCGCTCAGCGTGCAGAACACCACCCTCGACGACGTATTCGTCCACTACACGGGCCGCCAGCTGCGCGACGAGCAGGTAAAGCCGCCGGCCTTTACGATGCCGCCGAGACCGGGGATGAAGCCATGAACCGATTGCTAGCTATTGTCGAGCGCGAGATGCGCAAGTTCTTCCGTTCTCCCATGCTCATGATCATGTCGTTGATGATGCCGATCATGCAGTTGCTCATTATGGGCAACGCCTTCGGCGGCAAGATCGTGGGGGCGCGGGTTGCCGTGGTGGACTACGACAAGGGTCCCCAGGCGGTAAAGATCCGCGAGGGGTTCGATGCCATCGCGGTGAACATCAAAACCTTCACCACCGTGAACTATACGGACGAAAACCTGGCCAGGGAAGACGTGCGCACCGGCAAGATCGACGGCGCGGTGATTATTCCCAAGCAGTATTCGCGCCGGGTTTACGCGCAGGATGCGCCGGTGGTGGGCTTTGTGGTGGATAACTCCGACCTGTTCACCTCAAGCACGCTGGAGGGCGAGATGCAGGCGCTGGTGACGGCGCTGACCACGCCCGTGATTCAGCCGCGCCTGGCTAACTCGATTGCTCTCGAGATCGTGGAGCTCTATCCCTACGTCAACTACATGAAGTTTCTGCTGCCCGCTTGCGTGGCCCTGGCCATGTATATCTCGGTGATGATCGGCGGGGGCATGTTGTATATCGACGACAAGGCGCGCGGCGTGCACGAGGGATACCTGGTCACGCCGATTACGAAGCTGGAGCTGGTGTTTGGCCTCAACACCGCTGCAGCCATCAAGGCGGTGCTTTCAGGAATTTGCCTGACGATTATCGGGTCGTTGATGGCCGGCCTGGGGGTGATCTTCAATCCGATGGCCGATCTGGAACTGCTGTGCCTGATCCTGGGTACCGCCATCGCCTTCAACGGCATGATGTTCCTGATGATGGTGCGGGTAGAAGATCCGCTGACGCCGCGCGCCATGTTCGGGGTGCTCAATCTGCTGCTGTTCTACCCCTCGGGCGCCATGTATCCCATCAACGCATTTCCGCCGTGGCTGCGGGCTCTATCAGTCGTGGATCCGTTCACCTACTGTGTGCACGGTTTCAAGGCTGTTCTCTTGAAAGACGGCGGGTTCCAGGCCATCCAGGGCGACTTGCTTTTCTTGTTCGTGTTCGGCTTCGGCACCCTGCTGGTGGCCACGCCGTTGTTCAAGCGGACTCTCTAAGACCGGACTTCGATGGAACGGAGGAATCTTTCTGTGCATAAACTGAAGACACTGAGCCGTGACGCCGCACCGCGACCCAAATGCTGCTTGACCGCGCTGTTTGAAGGCTGGAGGCGACAACCCGGGCCAAAGCCATTGCGGCCCAGAGATGGTCGGCTGCCCCGCGTGCTGCCAGCAGACATGCCGGCCAAGTGCGGGCAGAGATCGAACCCCGGCCTTCATGCGCGGCCGGTCTCCGGTTCACCCGATACACCCGTGCAACGCGCGGCGGAACGGGAGCTGGCCGCCTTTCACGAGGCGGTGCTGCGGAGCTACGGCCCGCAGGAAGCAACGCAGGCCGCCCAGGACTGGATCGAAGCGCTGGAGCGGCTCGACAGGCCGGTTGGCGGCGCCTTGCCCGACTGGCGGCGCGTCACCGTGGCGGCAGCTCGTAGCCTGGCCGCGCGAGTCGCCGCGGAACCGGCAAGCTGCTGATCGATGTTTTCCCTCATCCTTGGCGGGGAAGGGACAAGTTTCCGGCGGCAAGGCAAGAAAAGTCGGAATGCAAAGAGGCGGTCCATTCCTTGTGGGAGGATGGACCGCCTCGCTGCGTTTGGGTTGGTTTTAGTTTCTGGAGGGAAAGATGCCCAGGACGCATACCGAGTACTGCAGATTCTTGGGTGCGAAGGGGCGCAGATCGGGCACGCCGAAGGTGGTGATTCCGTCGCCGCCAAAGGTTGTTCCCATCACAGAAAACAAGGCTGTGTTGGTGGAGATTTGCAACAGACGGCCGTCTGCCGGGATGGCCGCACCCCCGCCGCCGTAAGAATTGACGCTGAGGATGATGTCGCCCAGCATGCAGGTGGCGCTGTAGTGGAAGTCTTCGCTGGCATATCCGCTGGTGCCCAACTGGTTGGAGATGGCCTGCAAATTTGTGGGGACAGGTGCGGCAGGACCCTGCGGTCCAGCCGGCCCTTCGGGTCCGGTCGGACCGGTTGGTCCCTGCGCCCCTGTCGCGCCCTTGGCGCCCGCCGCTCCCGCGGGTCCTGAGGGTCCGGCGGGTCCTTGGGCGCCCTGCGCTCCTGTATTTCCCTTGGCGCCCGCCGGGCCTTGTGCACCGGCGGGTCCTTGCGCCCCTGCGGGCCCGGCAGGCCCCGTAGGCCCTTGCTCGTTCCAGACAACATAATGCTCATCCGCCTGGCAGGCGCTGGCTGAGGCCACCAGGCGCGGGACACCGGTGGAGTTGCGAACGCAGGCCTTGACAAGGGTGGCTGCGTGGGCCTGGCTGATGGCCAGGGTTGCCAGCAGGGCCAACGCGATGGAGCCGAGAACGATTCTTGCCGTTTGTGCCGATTGAATTCTGATTGCCGTCATTCTGAAAAAACCCTTCGACCGAGCCCTGAGGGATTCCGCTTCCGGCTTGCCGTACTAGGGGAAAGGCTCGTTTCAGACGGCGCCTGCAAGCGCTGTCTGGTGAACAGTGGCAGCAGAAGGGTTTTTGTGACGTACCTCACATCGTTTATAGGGAGGAATAGTGGCAATCATTGGCGACGTGCCATTTTCTGCCGCATCGGCTCGTTGTCGGCGTAGACGCGCCATTCAGCCACCTTGCCGTCTTCGATCAGGGCGCGGAAGGCTGCCGGGGTCTGCCAGCGGTTTTCCGGACTCAGCTTTCCGTCGGGAGCATAGGTCCCCTGGGCGACCCCCAGCAGGATGACAACCGGGCCTTCGCAACAGGTTTCCTCAACGGCAATCGAGTAGTCCGGCACCATGCGGAAGTAGGCTCTCCAGCCGGCCCGCATGGCTTCGCGGCCTCCGACGACCGTACCCATCGAGTCGATGAACCGGTGTTCTTCGGTCATCCACTCCGCCACAGCCTGCGCATCTTGCCGGTTGATGGCCCGCACAAAGGCATGGGCCACAGACTCCGCGGAATTTGCCATGGCGGTATTGTAATCACTTGCGGGCCGGGCCGAAACTTCCAAACTGGCGACCGCACCGCCTACAATGGACGGAGCACTTCACCTTATTGGGAGAGACCCAGCCATGCCGCTTTCCGGAGAAGCCATCCGCCTCATGAATTACATCGATGACGTTGCCGTTACCCTGCGCCGGGTGCTGGCCACCATTCCCACACTCACGGTCGACGAACGCGCGCGCGTGGCGGAGCACCTGCTGAACGCCAAGCCCAACGCCGAAGATGTCGCTCAGGCTCTGGCCGTCAAGTAAGCTTTGCCCCTGACCGTCGCCATCATCGGTGCAGGCCCGCTGGGCCGCAGGCTGGCCCTGGCGGCGGCCCGCGCCGGTTTTCGGGTGCTGCTGGAAGACGTGATGCCCACGAATCTGCACCACGCCCGCGAGGCCCTGCGCCAGCAACTCGGGCCGGAGGCCTTTCGCGAGACCCCGGATGCGGCGCCCAACGTGGCGTTTGTCACCTCCATCGAGGATGCGGTGCGCGACGCAGACTTGGCCATCGACTGCGTCCCCGACGAACTGGAGTCGAAGCTGGAGATTCTGTGGCTGCTGGACCGCATGGCCCCGCCGCGGACCATCTTCAATACGCCGACCACGCGCCTCTCGATCGCCGACCTGGCCAACTGCACCTACCGGCCGGAAAAATGCGTGGCCATTGCCGCGGAAGCCTCCAGCCTGGCCACCGATGCGAGTCGCGACATTCTGCTGCGCACCACCTCCCGCACCTCCCCGGAGACCGTGGCCGCGCTCGAAGCTTTCTGGCGCGCGCTGGGCTTCACGCCCACCTTCGAGGGGGACTCCGCAGAGCAATCGGCTAGCTGACCTGAAAGCCCTCTCAAACCGGAGTAAAACGATGGCACGCGAGGTGCCCATGGCGGCTGCATCCAATCTCATCACCATTGACCTTGGCCCACTGCGTCAGCGCATCGAGGAGCGCGTGCAATCGGGCCTGTACGAAAACGCCGGCGAGGTGATCCGCGCCGGCCTGGAAGCCCTGGACCGCGAAGAAATTGAAGAACTCGGGCCCGATGCTCCCCCTCCCCTTCATGAATCCGATGCGGCGGCTTTCCGGGGCGTCGCCGGTCTCCTGCCGCAATTCTTCCGCAATTTCGTTGGATTCGGAGGGGTTGCGGGGTGCAGGAACGGTCGAGCGCAGAATGGCAGGAGGGAAGTTGCCGTCTTCGATGATGACCTCGGCGCCTTCCCGCACTTTGGCGAGCAGACCGGGCAGGTCGCGTGCTCGTCGGCTCCGGAGATGTGGGTCGTCGCCATGGCAACGACCGTAGCCCGATTTGGGTGCCACTCACGGAGAATACCCACCATTTGAAAATGCGGGACTCAACGAACGCAAGATCTCCCGAGGCTCGGATGCAGGACCTGAGGCGTCAGATCAAAAAAAGGCGAAGAGAGGCCACTCGGCAATTCGCCCCACTACATCAAGGCAAGAACAAAGATCTCCATGCCCAAGTCGAACAAATCCCTCCAGGTGGGTTTTGCTGCGATCATCCTGTAGCGCACTGGTATGACCATCCCAACCGGGACAGGTGTAGATGCATCCTTCATGATCGGCTTGAAGCGCAGGTGCTCGACCATCGCCACGGTGTCCATGTCCAGGCTGGAATCCAGACCCTTCACAATGTGAACGTTCTGCGGTACGCCGTTGGTGTCGATGACCAGCGAGACGAGAATGCGCCCTGGGATGCGGCTCTGTGGCATATAGCGTGCAATCACTTCGTCGCCGTTGAGTGCCTCCAGCGTAGGGTGCGGATTTCTAGTATTTGCTTTGGCGGCAATTACTTTTTCCGGAGCTTCTGGGATGAAGGTGGCGAAAGTCACCGGCTCCTTTTCGACGTACTCGAACATGGCCACGGCCGTTCCTTCAACCGCAACCGGAGTGCTGCCGTCGCGAAGCGCCGCCTTGAATCGCCAGTTCTTCACCGCTTCCATCGCGTTGCTGTCGAGTTCCGGGTCAAGCCCGCGGACTACATGGATATTCTGTGGAACGCCGTTCGCATCGATCATGACGCCCAGAAAACATGGGCCGCGCTTCAGTAGCTTCCCCGAAACTGGAACCTTCGGATCGGTGAGAACCATTGCCATCGGCGCACTGACGTGCTCTCCCACCTCTTCGGCGGCGGCCGCCTGCGCCAGTGCCGCTGAAACCGTTTCCTGTGCCACCGGAGGCGCAACCACCACCAACGCGATCAGTGGATGTGCACGCAGCGTGAACCGGTAGAAATTGTCATCGGCTGGATGCTTCTCGCGTTGTGCGCAAGTATGCAGGCCAACTGTCAACTCGACAGCCACCGCGGTGGCAGAGCCATCGATGACGCCCGGTTTGAACCGCTGCCCTTCTACGAGTTCCGTTGCAAAGCCAACCAGACGCCTGTCGCTAGCTTCCAGCGTCGTTAACGCCCGCGGAAGGCCAGTCGCATCGATTGTCGCTGCGAGTTTGACAACCCCATCGAACTCGTCGCAGTGCTTCGGTGTCGAGACTGTTAAAGTGGGCGACAAAAGAACGGGTGGTGTAAGCCTCGCCCCGGTCGGGTGAATCGGCACTACATTCTGCTGGCTTGCCCCAGGCAGACACGCGAGCATGAGCAGCGAGGCAATCACGAATCCATGACGCATGAAAGGTCTCCGATGGGATCGGAACCAATGTAGCACATCGAGATTTCTCGGCCCGTCCATTGTGCTCGGATGCCAAGTGGCGTCAACAAGAAAACGGCGTCCCGCCGCAACACGCGCGTCTCCCATCCCTGCTCATGCTTCTGTCTCAAGGATGGGAACTTGCAGGTCGAAGTGGAAAAATGCGAGACCAATCGCAGATCCTTCGGCTTCGCTCATGATGGCAAGAGCACTTCAATTGGAGAAGGATCGTACCTCCAGCTAGAAGCTAAAAGCTGGTAGCTGGAGGCTGTCTTACTTATCGGTTCTTGGCGACTTCCTCCACCGTGACTGGATCGAGGAAGGGCATCTGCGCGCGCAGGACCTTGCCGACGATCTCCACCGGGTGCTGGGCTTCGGCATCGCGGAAGGCCTGGAATTCCTTGCGGCCGGAGTTCTGGTCGGCGAGGAAGCGCTTCGCAAACGTGCCGTCCTGGATTTCCGTCAGGATCTGTTTCATAGCCTTCTTGCTCTCTTCGTTCACCACGCGCGGGCCGCTCACATAATCGCCCCACTCCGCGGTGTCGGAGATCGAGTAGCGCATGTAAGCCAGGCCGCCGCGATAGATGAGATCGACGATCAGCTTGAGCTCGTGCAGGCACTCGAAGTAGGCGCTCTCGGGCTGATAACCGGCTTCGACCAGCGTCTCGAAACCGGCCTTGATCAACGCGCTGACGCCGCCGCAAAGCACGGCCTGCTCGCCGAACAGATCGGTCTCGGTCTCTTCCTTGAAGGTGGTTTCAAGCACGCCGGCGCGGGTGCAGCCGATGCCCTTGAGATAGCTGAGGCAGAGGGCGTGTGCGTTGCCGGTGGCGTCCTGGCTGACGGCAATGAGTCCGGGGACGCCGCCGCCTTCGGTGAAGACTTCGCGCACGCGATGGCCAGGGGCCTTGGGTGCGGCCATGCCCACGTCGATGCCCGCGGCGGGAACGATGGTTTTGAAGTGGATGTTGAAGCCGTGGGCGAACATCAGCAGCTTGCCGGCGGTGATGTTGGGTCCGATCTCGTCGGCATAAAGCTTGGCCGCGGTTTGATCGGGAACCAGGACCATGATGACGTCGGCCCACTTGGTGACCTCGGCAACGGTGCCGACCTCAAGGCCAGCCTTCTGCGCCTTGACGATGGACTTGGAGCCGGCGGCGAGGCCGACCTTGACCTGGACCCCGGAATCCTTCAGGTTGAGGGCGTGTGCGTGACCCTGAGAGCCGTAGCCGATGATGGCCACCTTCTTTGCCTGGATGAGGGTGAGGTCGGCAGCGTTATCGTAGTAAGTCTTCGCCTTGATGTTATTGTTTTCCTTTACGTGCGTAGTGAATGGTTGGTTCGACGGGCCGGTGCGGTAGCGGGCGGGAACTTATTCCGGCAGGACCGCGGCGGGGTCTTCAACAGCCTCAACAGCTTCGGTTTCCGGCTCGGCGCCGGAGCCCATCGCTTTGAGCACCTTGCTGGTGTGATGGCCGCGGCGCATGGTCATTTTGCCGCTGCGGCAGATTTCAAGCACCCGGTCTTCGCTCTCATTGAGCACCTGGATGAGCCCTTCGATCTTGCTTTCGACGCCGGTCATTTCAATCATGAGCGACTCGGGAGCGAGGTCGACGATGCGGGCACGGAAGACTTCGACCAGTTCGAAGATCTGGGAGCGGTTCTTGGGTGTGGCAGCCACCTTGATGAGCGCCAGTTCGCGCGTGACCGAGGGCGCACCGGCGATGTCGTCGACATCGACAACATTCTCCAGTTTAAACAAACTGGCGCGGATGCGGTTGCCGGCTTCGGCGGAGGCCTCGGCGACGATAGTCATGCGCGACAGGCCGATCTTCTCGCTGCGGCCCACGGTCAGGGAGCTGATGTTGATGTTGAGGCGACGGAAGAGCGACGCCACGCGCGTCAGCACGCCCGGCAAATCTTCCACGTAAGCGACGAATGTGTGCAGCATTTTTCAGCCTCTAGCTTCTAGCTTCCAGCTTCTAGCTCGTTACGCCTCCGCTTCACAGGCCAACTCCAAATTCGAAGTCGGCTCTTAAGAAGCTAGAAGCTAAGAGCTAGCAGCTAGAAGCTGCAGTTCCTACTTGTCGTCCGCGGACTCTTCCAGCGGGTCCTTGCCGGGGCGGCGGATCATCTCGTGCAGTGCGGCGCCGACCGGGATCATCGGGTAAACGGATTCTTCCTTTTCAACCATGAAGTTCAGCAGGTAGGTGCCACTCGCGGAACGCGCTTGTGCAACGGCGCCTTCGACCTCTGCGCGCGTGCGAACGGCGCGGCCCTCAAGCCCGTGCGCGCCCGCCAACTTGACGAAGTCGGGACTGACGAGCGGTGTCGCTTCGTAGTTCCGCTCGTAGAAGAACTCCTGCCATTGGCGCACCATGCCGAGATAGCCGTTGTTGATGATGGCGATGTTGATCTTGATGCCCTCTTGCGCAATGGTGGAGAGCTCGGGCGAAGTCATTTGGAAACCGCCGTCGCCGGCGATAACCCACACTTCCTTGCCGGGACATGCGAACTTTGCTCCGATGGCCGCCGGCAATGCGAAGCCCATGGTGCCGAGGCCGCCGGAAGTGATCAGCGTGCGCGGATGCTCGTGGTGATAGTACTGCGCCTCCCACATCTGGTGCTGGCCCACGTCGGTGACGATGATGGCGTTGCCGCCGGTGATGCGCCAGATGTCGTGAATCACATGGGCGGCGTAGAGATGGCCCAGGTCGGGCAGATTCTTGATGTCGAGTACGGCAGCATCGCCCTTGATGGCTGCGATGGTCTTGAGCCATGCCGAGCCGTCGCGGCCGGGAATGCGGGGCAGCAATTGCTCCAGCACTTCAGCCAGATCGCCGAGCAGCGCGACGTCGACCTTGATGTTCTTGTTTACTTCGGCGGGATCCACTTCAATGTGAATCTTCTTGGCCTTGGTGGCGTAGGTGGCCGTGGTGCCGGTGACGCGATCGTCGAAGCGCATGCCGCAGGCGATCAGCAAATCGGCTTCCTGAATCGCATGATTGATCCAGGCTTCTCCATGCATGCCCATCATGCCGAGGTTGAGCGGATGGGAAGCAGGGAAGCCGCCTAGCCCGAGCAGCGTGAGGCCGACGGGAATCTGCGCGCGCTCGGCGAGGGTGCGCAACTGTTCGAGAGCGCCGGACTCGATGACGCCGTGGCCGGCAAGGATCACCGGGCGCTTGGCGTTGCGAATCAACTCGGCTGCTTGATCGAGACTCGACGCTTCGATCTTGCGCATGGGGTGCAGGCGATGGGGCTTCGGCTTGGCGGCTTCGAAGTCAAACATGGCCGTGCCTTGCTGCGCGTCCTTGGTAATGTCGACGAGCACCGGGCCGGGCCGCGCGGACTTGGCAATTTGAAATGCGGCGCGTAGCGCAGGCGCGATATCTTCCGTGCGATTGACGAGGAAGTTGTGCTTGGTCACGGGCAGCGTGATGCCGGTGATGTCGACTTCCTGAAACGCGTCGGTGCCCAGAATCTTGCTGGAGACGTTGCCGGTGATGCAGACGATGGGAATGGAGTCGAGCATGGCCGTGGCGATGCCGGTGACAAGGTTGGTTGCGCCGGGGCCGCTGGTGGCGATGGCCACACCGACCTTGCCCGATGCGCGCGCGTAGCCGTCGGCCATGTGCGCGGCGCCTTGCTCGTGGCGGACCAGGACATGGTGAATGGGAAACTTGCGCAGCGCGTCGTAGACCGGAAGGATTGCCCCGCCGGGATAGCCGAAGACGTCGGTGACGCCCTCGCCTACCAGCGTTGCCCAAACAATCTCAGCGCCGGTGAGGCGGGTGGGCGTGTTGAGGTGGGCATTGGTTGCTTGCGTGTTGCCGTTGGTTCCCATGTGGACTCCTTGTGATGGCTATCAGCTATTAGCTTCCAGCCTTTAGCTTGATTCCCGATTCTTCAAACTGTGCTCTTCTTGTGAAGATGGTGGCTCATTTTCCTTCGTCAACCAAAGACTAATAGCTATCAGCTATTAGCTATTTCGCTTTCAACCAGGCTGCTTCGTCGTGCTTGGCTTCAAACGTGTCGAGTGCCGCGGCGTGGCGCAAAGTCAGGCCGATGTCGTCGAGACCTTCGAGCAGGCAGAACTTGCGGAAGGGATCGACATCGAACGTTGCATGGAAGCCGTGCACGTCGGTGACGGCTTGCTCTTCAAGCGACACGGAAAGTTCGTAGCCGGGAATGGTCTGCGCCTTGTGGAGCAACTCGGCGACGTGCTCTTCGCTGAGACGCACCAGCACAATGCCGTTCTTGCCGGCGTTGGAAAAGAAGATGTCAGCGAAACTGGGCGCAATGACTACGCGGAAACCGTAGTTCTCCAGTGCCCATGCGGCGTGCTCGCGGCTCGAACCGCAGGCGAAGTTCTTACCTGCAATGAGAATTCTGGCGGCCGTGTAGCGCGGGTCATTGAGTACAAACGCGGGGTCAGGTTCGCCGGCGGCGTTCTTGCGCCAGTCGAAGAACAGAAAATCGCCGTAGCCGGTGCGCTCGATGCGCTTCAAAAACTGCTTGGGAATGATCTGGTCGGTGTCGACGTTGGCGCGGTCCAGAGGCGCAGCCAGTGAAGTCAATGTGCGAAAGGGTTCCATTAGGCCTTTACCTCCTGCAGAGCGGGCTCGTTGACTTTCCAACCGCGGATATCGACGAAGTGGCCGGCAATGGCGGCTGCCGCGGCCATCTCCGGAGAGACAAGGTGAGTGCGTCCGCCGCGGCCTTGACGGCCTTCGAAGTTGCGGTTGCTGGTGGATGCGCAACGCTCGCCCGGGGCGAGGATGTCGGGATTCATGGCGAGGCACATGGAGCAGCCGGGCTCGCGCCAGTCGAAGCCGGCTTCGCGGAAGATCTTGTCAAGGCCTTCGGCTTCGGCTTGCGCTTTTACCGCTTGCGAACCGGGAACCACCATGGCGCTGACGTGCGTGCTGACCTTGTATCCAGCGGCGATGCCGGCGGCGGCGCGCAAATCTTCTATGCGGCCGTTGGTGCAGGAGCCGATGAAGACGCGGTCGATGACGACTTCTTCGAGCGGCGTGCCGGCTTTGAGATCCATGTATTCAAGCGCGCGCTCGAGGTTCTTGCTCTCGCGTTCGTTGGCTGCATTGGCGGGGTTCGGCACGGTGGAGGTGATGGGCGCAACCATGCCGGGGCTGGTTCCCCAACTGACGTAGGGAACCAGATTCGACGCGTCGATGACGAGTTCG
>Ga0181520_10000353_pt1 | contig 101751 bp, 85 predicted proteins | sample PEATcosm2014_Bin_29_FD_132451 | JGI IMG/M metagenome (GOLD analysis project Ga0181520, IMG submission 132451) | Peatland microbial communities from MTU Mesocosm Facility, Houghton, MI, USA - PEATcosm2014_Bin02_30_metaG | ecosystem: Environmental > Terrestrial > Soil > Wetlands > Peat | place...
CTGGACTGGAAGTACAAGTCCGAAGAGGATGCTCGGACGGCTCTGGCGGCGAAAAGAACCCCATTTATGGGGTCAGAGCTGGTCTTCACCAGCCCGGTCACCTGGCGTCATTACCACACGGCCCCAGCTCAGCAGGACTATATTCGTCCGGCTGGATGCTGTCTGGTGGAATGTCCCTCGTGCGGGGCTGGTATCGGCGTTTGGTGCTGGCAAGATAGCCTGACTCCGAACGGCAAGCGGCTCCCGATACACGAGGAGCGGTGGGCGGCAGCCGGCAAGTATAACGGGGTTGGATGGCACACATTCCGCCACACTTACCGGTCGTGGCTAGATGACAGCGGAGCGCCCATGGGAGTGCAACAGAAGCTGATGCGGCACGCCCAGATCTCAACAACGATGAATGTGTACGGAAACGCTTTGATGACGGCCAAGCGTGAGGCCAACAGCAAGGTGGTCAGGATGGCACTGAGGAGCGCATAGCCCTGCAAAGTGCCCTGCAACATACCAGAAACCCCTCGCCATTTTGAGAGGTGCTGTTATTTGGGGTTAATTGGGGTTGGCCTATCGGCTAAATGGTTGCGGGGGCTGGATTTGAACCAGCGACCTTTGGGTTATGAGCCCAACGAGCTACCGGGCTGCTCCACCCCGCATTCACAGTTTAGCAACAGCCCACTTGCGGGTCAAATGGCGGAGGGTCAAATGGCCCTGGGGACACGGGCCGGCCCGTGCCGGACAACTCCCCCATCCGGTACACTGCAAGGGACCCCGGAAACGCCCTCGAGGAACCCCGCAAATGTCTCAGCTTTACGTTGCTGTGTTGGCCGTCATTGTTGTTGCGCTGCTGGCGGTTGCACTCTATCGCACCTCCCAGGTCAAGACCAAGGCCGACTACCTGGTTGCCGGCCGCTCGCTTCCCGCAGTGGTTCTGGTCCTTACCCTGCTCACCTCCTGGATTGGCGCGGGCTCACTCTTTGCCGGGGCTGAGAACGCCTACAAGAATGGCTTTGCCGCGCTTTGGCAACCGGCCGGCGGCTGGCTCGCGCTCCTGCTCATTTACTTCATTGCGCCCCGCGCCCGCAAATTCGCGCAGTTCACGCTGCCCGATCTCCTGGAAGCCCGCTACAACCAGACCGCCCGGGTGCTGGGCACCATCGCCATTCTCCTTTCCTATGTCGCCATTACCAGCTATCAGTTCCGCGGCGGCGGCGACGTGCTGCACCTCATCTTCCCAGACACCGTTACACCGGAACTGGGCACTTACCTGATTGCCGCCTTCGTCATCCTCACCACCGCCATGGCCGGCATGTCGTCGGTGGCCTATATGGACGTGGCTATCGGCTCGCTGGTCACCGTCATCTGCATTGTCGCGGCGCCCATGCTTTTCCTCAAAGCTGGCGGATGGGCCGGTCTCCACGCAGCGTTGCCACCCCAGTATTTTCAGGCCCTGGGTAACTACCGCCTGGGTTCCGACGGCGCGCAGCTGCCGGTGGGCATGGGCGTTATCCGTGGCCTGGAGTACATGGTGCCCGTCTTGCTGCTCATGCTCGGAAACCAGGTGATGTATCAGAAGTTTTTCTCAGCAAAATCAGAGAAGGACGCACGCGTTTCGGTGGTCGGCTGGATTCTGGGCACCGTGGTGCTGGAGACGCTGATTGTGGCTATCGCCGTTTTTGGCCGGGCACTTTATCCCACGGGCGAGGTCGCCCTGCATCCGCGCGAGATCATCCCCTACACGGCCCGCCACGGCCTGCCCGCCGTCATGGGGGCGCTGCTGCTTGGCGCGGTGTTCGCCAAGGTCATCTCCACGGCTTCAAACTACCTGTTTTCCCCCGCCACCAACCTGGTCAACGACGTCTTTGTGCGTTATATCGCCCCCGGCGCTTCAAACAAGCGCGTTCTCATCGTCTCCCGGCTGGCCGTGGTGCTTTTGGGATGCTGGGCGCTCTACCAGGCGGTCTACGCGGAAAGCATCCTGCAGAAAATGCTCTATGCCTACACCATCTACTCCGCCGCTCTCACCCCGGTGGTTCTGGCGGCCTTTTACTCGAAGCGCGTCACGGCCTGGGGCGCCGTGTCCGCCATCGCCGCCGGCACCGTGGTTACCCTGGTCTGGAATATCAAGGCGGTGAACTCTTTCATTCCAATTCTGGCCGGGCGCGACGCCATCTTTCCCGCGCTGGCCGCGGCCATTCTGGCCATGATTGTGGTCAGCCTGTTCACGCGCAAGCCTGCTCCGGAGCAATTGGCGCAGTTCTCGGACTAAGTACATCGACGCCCTGACAGGGCGCGGCTTTAGCCCCCAGGGGGGCTTTGCCTAAAAAGTGCCAAAGATGGTCTTCTTGCCCAAAAAGTCGAGAGCCTGCCTAAAAAGTCAGAACTTAGCCCAAGAATGCCTGCGGTCCGATCCCCCAGCCGCTGGATTGATGGGGAATAAATGTTAGTGAAAGGGTAATTGCCGGGTTGGCGGTAATACGCCCGCTATCGCGGGCTTTATGATGTTGGTCTATGAAATTTGTACTTGCGAGCGGGGCCGTCCTGCTCCTGATTGCGTTGCCGGGCCCTGCCCAGACCGCTAAAGAATGGAAGCTGGATTTAGGTCAATATGGCCTTGTCAAGCCTGCCTGTGCCTCATATATGGGACGGGTTGAGTTCTTGGACGACGATCATCTCGTGGTCAGCGCTCCTGTGGCAGACACCTGCGAAAAGAGCAACTGGGGCAAGCCAATCGAGACCAGGATTACCGAAATCGATCTGCAAGGACGAGAAGAGGCCTCGATCCGTCGATCAGACGTGGTGCAGTTCGCAGCAGGGCCAATCGGGTACGTCACAGTTTGTACCGGGGATCGAGTCGAGCTCCTGTCAAGCAAGCTAACAGTAGCAAATTCCATTACGATTTCTGAAAACGGACAGCCCGGTGGATGTTATTTTGGCGGCGGCCTTTCACCGTCACGCACGGCAATGGTAGTTGCGGGCCCTGCCAAATCTCAGTTTCGTCTCTACGGCGGCTCATCCAGTGAGCCAATAGCAGACATAACAATTGCAAAAGGGGATTCCGTCCGCGCCATTGCAGATGATGGTTTTCTCGTGTGCGTGAAAGAGAAGAAACAATGCGAGGTTGTCGGTTCCCACGGAGTAGTGCGCAGCTTCGCAATGCCTCAATTAGGGGGAGCCTCAGGGTACTACATAGTCGGCCTCGTTGCGTCAGACAGGCTGCTTGTGGCGAGCTTCGATGGCAAACGTCTCTACACAGAAACGCCGACGGGCGAAGCGGTCACTATGGGGGATATTGCCAAAATCAAGCCGCCGTTCATTGACGGCAGCGAGACGGAGATGTCGGCTGCGGAGCCGCGACGGATTCTATACAGCGTCGATGGCTGCCTGTTGGGGGACATCGATGATTGTTATGGAGTAGTATTCCGTCGTTTTGCAGTTTTTGATTCGCAAACTTCGCGGATGCTCTTTCGGCACAATTACGCGCCGGGAGCAGACCTGAAGATTTCCCCAAACGGACACATTGTCATGGAGCAAGATGGCGCAGAAGTCCACCTCTTTCGGCTCCCGTAACGTCTGTTGCGAGATGAAGGGGGAAAAACAAAGGGGGAGCAACAGAAATAACATTCGGCCATTCATTCCCCGAAGGCTTCAGTTGACATGCTCGCGGCCGAGTCGTCCCAAACCGGAAGTTACCGTATGGTCAACTCCGTAGACCTGTCGGAATTCGGGCAACTGCGGCGAAATTCGCTTCTTGCCCAAAAACTCATCGTCCTGCCCAAAAAGTCGGAGTTTTTTTGGCAAAGCCCCCAAGGGGGATGCTTCTCCACGCAAGACTACCCCGATATGAACTTGCCCCAACCTTTCCAAGACTCCCAACCTTTCGCACAAAAGTTGGTCTATCTACTTAAAAATTCCCCGCGTTCGCCGTAACCCGGCTTACACTGGCGGTGTAAATACCGTAACGCCATGCCCGTCGCTCAACTTATCCTCGAAGTCCGCATCGAGCACGCCCAGTCGCTCAAGGACCGCCGCCAGGTGGTGCGCTCGCTCAAGGATCAGTTAAAGCAGGGCTTCAACGTCTCCGTGGCCGAGATGGACGAGGCAGTCGTGTGGCAATCGGCCACCATCGCCGTGGTCGCCATCTCCCGCTCTCGCGACTACCTCCACGGCCTCATCGAAGAGGTGGAGCGCGCCGCCCGCCGCATGCTCAACGAACTCGGGGCCGAACTCGCCGATTCATTCTGGGAGTACATCGAAAGCTGACTGGCCTGCACGGCTTGCGCAAGGCTTGCTTCCACTCGCTCACGCCTTTACTACTTTCTTAATAGCGCACAAGTTACTTGCGCAAGTCATTCTATCTGTTAATCATTTCCGCACGCGTTGCGAATGGAAGGCTCTTCCCGGTCAGGCATCCGCATCTTCCACCAATCCCGTGAAAAAACGGGAACTCCTCGCCTCGACGCGCAAATGGGAGGCAACATGGGAACCGATCCTTTAGGTGCACTAACCGTCTTCGTTACTCAGCTGATCGGGCTAAGTATCGCGGCAGAGCGCGTCACGGAAACCGTCAAGCAGTGGCTTGGCACCGCGCTGGCCGCCAAGATGGGCGCAGACCGCTACAGCGGCACCATTCAAATCGTCGCCATTCTCAGCGGCATGCTGGTCACCGCGCTCAGCGGACTGAACCCTCTGAATATTCCCGATGCCAAACCCTTCGACTGGGGGAACAAGGCGGACTGGCTTAGTTGGGTCATCTCGGGCATCCTCGTCTCTGGCGGGTCGGCGTTCTGGAATCACCTGCTTGACATCCTGAAAGCCGCAAAGGTGCAAAAGGAGCAATTAGCGAACAGCGCGGCGGCTGCGGCAGGAAACGCGTTGATCGCGCCTTAGTCAGTCCAGTTCACGTGGAGTTTCTGGCGTTGTGCAAGGTGGCGTTTGCTTCCACCCTGCGGCGAGAACCTGTCACCGGGGACTCCGGAAAAGAAAACGCCACTCAGCAGCAGCGATTTTCCCCCGCAGCAACTGGAGAACCGCTATAGCCAACCGCACCGCAGTGCTGGCGGCAATGGTGCAGTGAGGCGCGGGCCTCCTCGAATCTTCAGCGTCACTCGCCCGCAGTCCAACCACGGCGGCGAATGAATAGCCGGCCATCGAGATCTGTTGCGATGGATCTCTGCTGCCGAAAGCTCAGGCCACGGCAGTTGCGCCGGATATTGTGTATCCTTGCAGCGAGGTATTTACTGCATGATGATGAGAACGAAATTTTTCTTTGCAACGACGGGGGTAGCAGTTCTTTGCTTTGCCCAATTGTCTTTGGCGCAGATGGACCCGCGCTGGAAGGTGCATGATCTCAGCCGTCCGCTGCCTGCGGTGATTGATCCGGGAACGGCGAGCACGCAGGAGGCCGTTGGGCGTCCTCCCGCCGACGCGATTGTGCTGTTCAATGGCAAGGACCTTTCCCAATGGGTGGGCTCGGATGGCCAGGCCCCGAAGTGGAAGGTAGCGAACGGTTACATGGAAGTGGCAGCCCACACCGGCGATCTGCTCTCGCGCCAACCCTTCGGCGACATGCAGTTGCACGTCGAATTCACGGAGCCTGTGCCCGCCGTGGGCCAGAGCCAGGGACGAGGCAACAGCGGCGTCATTCTCATGGGACAGTACGAGATTCAGGTGCTGGACTCGTACCAGAACAATACGTATCCCGATGGGCAGGCGGCGGCCGTGTACGGCCAATATCCCCCGCAGGTGAATGCGTCGCGGCCTCCCGGGGAATGGCAGACTTACGACATCGTCTTTCACAGCCCGCGGTTTGACAAAGACGGTAAGTTACTGCGCAAAGCTCGCGTAACGGTACTGCACAATGGAGTGCTGGTGCAGGACAATGTCGAGATTGAAGGGATCACGCGGTTGGAGCCGACGGTCTATAAGGTTGTGCCGGAAAAACTGCCGCTGGAGCTGCAAGACCATGGAAACCCGGTTCGTTTTCGCAACATCTGGGTTCGCGAACTGAGCGAGGGGCAATAAGAGCCTCCTGCATTCCAATCCTCGCCATTTCGAGGCTCCCCATCCCTAGAGCAATGACGCGCATGCGCGAAGGATGGGGACTCTCGGCTAACGACCAGAACGTCCCATCCCGCCGGCACGGCCCGACCTGTACCCTGCCATCATCCTTGCCTGACCCGCACCGTACCCATACGAAGCACGGCCGTAGCCACGCGGAGCCCCACCATAGCCGTAAGCACGCGCACCCGGGCCATATGGCCTCGCTGGCGCACGGTATCCATAGGCTCGCACGCCCCCTCCATATCCCCCGATAACCACACCTCCACCGTACCCGTACCCGTAAACAACCGGTGGCGCAGGGTACATGTACACAGGGGGCGGGGGCGCGGGATAATACGCGGGCGCTGGCGGCGGGGCATCCATCGGAGCATAATCCGCGACCACCGGGCTCGCCGGCTGTTCATCCACTTCCGGCGGCGGCGCGGCTTCGGCATTCGGCGAGCGGCGCATCAGCCCATAAGGATCCCGTGCCGGTGGTTCCGTTATTGGAACCGCCAGATCGTCCATGACCTTCAGGGTCAGGCGTGTCTCTTCCTTGAGTGTGGGCCGCGGACCACGCATGGGCAGCATGAGCAGATCGACCGGCCACAGAATTGGAATCGACCACATGACCGCATCCCGCACCGCATGTCCTTTGCCCAGGATGCGTCCATCCCTATCCACGTTGTAACCCGGCACAGCCACCACCCTTGCATCGACCGGAATGACCGTGTCCGGCTCGATCACCATGCGGTCAAACCTCAGCTCCATCCACCCCTTGCCTACAAAATGTCCCGGATCCTTGTAGTCTTCGAACCGGCCCACCAGGTAGCTGTTGTAGGGAAGCACGGAGCGTCCGTACCGTTCAGAATGGCCAACCTGGCACAGTACGGGATCCCCAATGGCTGTTGTTTTCGATGAAAGTTTCGGCTCTGAAACCGTGCATTGAATCAGAGATCCGGCTGGGATTAGCTGCTCACCCGCGTAACTGCACAACGGCGTGGCGAGCAAAAGGGAGAAGAGCGCAAGCGACGTACCTTTCATGGTCTGTTCTCCTTCGTTTTGAAGGGCTCTGCGACAAGAGCCGTTGTTCGTGCAGATCCAAGCGCGGTGGCGCTCGCTGAACGGGTAGATAAAGGGGCAGAACCGGTTCGAGCGCGAAAGTTGCGCCTGGGACAAAAATAAAATTCCCAAGGTACCCGCCGCTGCTCTCAAGGGAAACCATCGGCCGGCAGGTGAACCCCTTGAGCGCAGGCCTCGGAATCAGAGAGTGAAGCGCCACTCCCAGAGCGGGGCAAACCCGCCGCCTCTGTTATCCTGAATGGTTTCCCCGCTTCAAGGAGGATGGCCATGCCGGAGCACAGAGCACGCAAGCATCATCAGGACCGGGTGGCAGAGACGCTGCGCCTGGAGATCGGCGCCATGATCGAGGGCGAACTCGTCGACCCCCGCATCCAGTTCTGCTACGTGACCGAAGTGGCGCTCAACCCCGGCGGCAAGTCGGCGCGGGTGTACGTGGCTGTCGACAACGCGGTCAGTGACATCGCCAAGGCCGAGGTGGATACCATCGCCGGCCTCGAGGCCGCCAAGGGCTATATTCGCTATGAGTTGAAGGAGCGCATGGGCGTGCGCAACGTGCCGGAGCTAACCTTCCTGGCCGACCGCTCGGGCCGCTTTCAGGCACGCATCGTCGAGCTTATGGACAGGGCGCGCAAGCGGCAAAAGCCTCCTGCGGAGCAAAAGGTTCCGGTGGAGTAGCCCCGCATGGAGACCCTCCCCCAAAATCCGCAACGGCACAAATCCCCCCAGACGCCGGCTGATATCCCCGCTCCAACGTCCACAGCCCCCCAAGAGAATCCGGTGGCCGCGATTCTTCGCGTCCTGCGCCAGGGCCAGCGCTTTCTGGTCTGCTCCCACTCCCGGCCCGACGGCGATGCGGTGGGCAGCATGTTGGCCATGGGTATGTTGCTCGAGCAGATGGGCAAGCAAGCCGATCTGCTCTCCGCTGACCGGATTCCCAACATCTACCGCGCCCTGCCGCGAGCCGATGCCATTCGTTCCGCCCTGCGCGTACACGGTCCCTACGACGCGGTGATCCTGCTGGAATGCGACGGCCTGGACCGCACAAGGCTGCGTGGCCTGGAGCCGTTTTTCCTCATCAATATCGATCATCACCTGACCGGCCACGAGTTCGCGCATCTGAATTGGATCGACCGCGAGGCTGTCAGCGTGGGGGAGCTGGTCTACAGGCTGGTCAAGGCCGCCGGAGCCACCATCACGCCGGAGATGGCCACCTGCCTGTACACCACCGTGCTTACTGACACCGGGGGCTTCTCTTATGGTTCAACCCGCGCGTCGACCTTCGCCCTTGCGCACGAGTTGACGCTGGCCGGGGCCGACCCCGTCCGCATCGCACAGGACGTGTTCTTTTCCACCTCCACCGCCAAAATGCTGCTGCTGGGCGCGGCCCTCAGCAATCTCAAGCGCGAAGGCCGGCTCGCCTGGCTATGGGTCACGCACCACGATATGGTGCGCACCTGCGCGGCCGAGGAAGACTGCGAGGGCATTGTGAACTGCGCCGTCTGCATCTCCGGGGTCGAGGCCGCGGCCTTTCTCCGCGAACTGCCCGACCGGCGCATCCGCCTGAGCCTCCGCGGCAAGGGCTCGGTGAACGTGGCCGCGATTGCCGAGCGGCTGGGCGGAGGAGGCCACGAAAACGCCGCCGGTTGCACCCTCGATGGCCCTCTGCCTCGCGCTGTCGACCGGATTCTGGCCGAACTGCGCCCTGAGCTGGCCCACTTCCTGGCCTCCCAGTCTGAGATTCCTTGAGATTCCCCACGAATCTGTTAGCCTTGTCCCTGTTGAATCGCAGCACGATGTTCCCGTTTTCACGCAAGCGCTGACGGGACTCGGATAGAAGGGCTGGAGCGGTTCTCCAATTCACGCGCCCTTTCAAAAAAACTGTGCAGAGGGGCTTTCCACTTAAGAGAAAAGCCCCTCTGCGGTCGGGATTTTCGGGTATAGACATTGGAGAACCAACATACCCCCAATCGCCCTCAACAAAACCGGATGAGTGATTCTGCACAGAAGAAGCGACAGCTCTCCGTTGGAGCACTGCTGGAAGTGGAAACAACTCTGGAACCCTCTGCTCCGGATTCGCCTCAAGGCTGGCGTAAGCGACTGCCCGGTGGGGCTGCCGTCTGCGAGGCAACCGTATTTCTTCTTTTCACCGTCTTTTTTCTTCTCTACGGCGTGACTCCCTATCTGGGCGGCGACGGTTTGGGGCTGGTGGGCGCCGACGAACCACGCTATGCACAGATCGCCCAGGAGATGCTGGGCCGGTTTGACTCCGCGCACACCCTCAAAGGCCGCCTCAGTGCCTGCGTAACCCCTTATCTCTACGGCCATCCATGGCTGGAGAAGCCGGCCCTCTACTACTGGCGCGCCATGTTCCTCTTTCAGGATTTCGGCGTCCACGACTGGAGCGCCCGGCTGCCCTCAACCACCTTCGCTTTCATCATGGTGGGCCTCATCTACCTGCACATGCGCCGCTTCCGCCCGGGCGGCCACCTGGATGCCGCTCTGATCACCGTCTCCTGCGCCGCCATCATCGGCTTTTCGCGCGGCGCCTCCACCGACATGCAAATGGCCGCGCCACTGGCCATCGGCCTGCTCGGCTGGTATGCCTGGTACGAGACCGATTCCAAGTTCTGGCTCTACGACATCTATTTTTTCACCGGTCTGGCCACCCTGGCCAAAGGTCCGGTGGCGCCGTTTCTGGCCCTCACCATCATTGCCGCCTTCGCCTTTCTCCGTCGCGAGTGGTCCATCCTGCGCCGTTCTTTCTGGTGGCCTGGCGTGTTGCTCTATTTCGCCATGGTCCTGCCGTGGTTCATTGCCGTCCAGCACCAGAACCCTACCTTCTTTCGCGAGTTCTTTCTCGAACACAACCTCGAGCGCTTTGCCACCGATCGTTACCAGCATGTCCAGCCCTTCTGGTATTACCTGGTCGTCGCCGTTCTGGGCATGATGCCCTGGACGGTCGTCGCCGTGCCTGCGCTGATTGACGGCATCCAGACCTCGGTGGCCGAGTGGCGACTGCGGCACGCCAACCTCTGCAGGCCTGCCCCCAACCGCCCCGGCGATGCCTTCCCTGAGTTTCTCGTGCTCTGGGCGCTCATCCCCATCGTCTTTTTCTCGTTCTCGAAATCCAAGCTGCCCGGCTACATTCTCCCCGCCATTCCTCCCATCGCCATCCTCACGGGAGACTATCTTTTCCGTCGCCGCCAGCCGGGCCTCAACCGCTGGGTTCTGCTGGGTCATGCTGTGCTTTCCGGCATTATGACCATGTTCGCCCTGCTTCTGCCCTGGTTTGTCATTCATGGCGCGAAAGTGCCCCCCGCGCATGCCCTTGTGGTCGCGGGCCTGGCCGCCAGCGGCGCAGCACTCCTGATTCTCATCGTGGTCAACGGCTTTGGCGTTGCCCGGCTGCGGCTGGTTACCACCGGCGTGCTAATGGTCCTGGTTCTTTTTCTTTATGGCATGGGCCCGGTCTTCGGCATTCCCGAGATCGGCGCCACCAAGCGCGTGATCCATCTGCTTGACCGCACCTACTCTGCCCGGCCCCTCGCTGACCGCATCGCCGCCATCGCCCCTGCCGACGAGACCGTCGCGGTCTTCCGCGTCCGCCGCGACATGGAATATGGGCTCTCGTTCTATCGCAATCGCGAGGTCGTCAACTACGAGCAAAGCGGCATTCCTGATAATCAACACCTGCTGGTGGTGCGGGTCGCCGGTCACGGCGGCGCCGACCTTCATACTCCAGCGGCCCTCGATGAGTACCTCGAAGGCCGTCACTATGAGCAGCTTTTCACTTTGCCCGAGCAGAGTCTGGTAGTCTATCTCGTCGGCAGCCGGTAAAAGGCAGGAGAGAGACGATTGGCAACGAGTAACCCGATCCTCATAAGTCTTGCCCTGCGTGACCGGTTGAGCGGCCATCCCCAGGCAAGTTATGAAAGGTACGCCGCGCCGGGACTTATCCTCACCCGGATCCGGCCTTACATTGAAGAGTTCGTTCTTGCCGGAAAAGAACGGAACGCCAGATTTTACCCATCATTACCACTTGCATGGGCGAATGGATCGCAGATTTACACCAGGTGGTAACTCGTGGCACAGTAACCGGAAGGCACAACGCGGTCCACACGCTCCTGGGAACCTTTCTCAACAAGGCCTGACCGTATCCAAGGAAAGAGCATGGCATCGAATGCTTCCATCGAGATCCTCGACCTGCGACACTTCGCGGCGCCGGTACTGCGCCCTGTGCTGGATGCCGAGGGCGAGCTGTGGAAGCAGCGCCTGCACTGGGACTATCGCACCTCAGCCAAGCTTCTGCTGCAGTATCTTGACAGCCACATGCTGCCCGGTTACGCAGCCCTTGAGGATGGGCAGGTCACCGGCTATGTGTTCTGCGTCTACGAGGGAACCAAGGCCGTCATCGGCGACGTCTTCGCTTTGCCCAGCCCTCCGGCCGGCTCGCTACTCCTTTCGCGCCCCAGGCCGGCCTCAGCCCACGTAATCGAGGAGACCCTGCTCAAGCACCTCTTTGAGACGCTCCTGAATTCCCCGCAACTGGACCGCATCGAGTCCCAACTGCTGCTGCACCCTTCCGGCTCCCACACAGCGATCTTCCGCGAGTCCGGCTTCCAGCTCTTTCGCCGTCTCTTCCTGGCCCTGCCTCTGCAAGGCGTGTGGAACCCGCCCCGTGTGGACGTGCCGCCCGAGCTCGAACTGCGCCCGTGGCGCGATGAGGACCTGTCCCCCGCCGGCCGGCTCATCTCCGAGGCCTATCGCGACCATCCCGACAGCCTTATCAACGACCAGTACCGCACCGCTCACGGCTCACAGCGCTTTCTTCACAACATCGTCCGCTACTCCGGCTGCGGTGTCTTTTCTCCGCAGGTGTCGCATGTGGTGGTCGAGCGCCGCACTCGCGAGCTCGTTGCCCTCGTGCTGGGCTCGCGCGTCAGCCCCCAGAGCGGTCACATCACCCAGGTCTGCGTGCGTCCCGACTACCGACGCCTCGGCCTGGCCCGCATGTTGCTCTCCGTCGCGGCCTTCTTCTTCATGCGCCACGGCGCCACGGAGATATCCCTCACCGTGACGGAAGCCAACACCCAAGCCATCGACCTCTATCGCGCCGAAGGCTACACCTGCACGCACACCTTCGACGCCGCCGTCTGGCAGCGGGAAGGCACGGCTTGAGGGAACAGAGAAAATTGCCCGGCGCACCGGAGCCTGATTCTGAGACCTGGGAAGGCACGAACCCGAACCGGTCCAGGATGGCGGGCAGAAGAATTTAAGTGGAAGGCTTACCGCGCGATCAAAAACATCAGCCAGCTCAGCACAACCGCCGAACCCACAAAGAGCACAAAGCAGTAGATTCCGTAGCGAAACATCCGTGGCGGCGTCTCGCGCTGGGTGATGCCGAAGACAACGGATGCGAACAGGGCGAACAGCACAACCGCCGCAAAGTGAGAGGGCCTGAACATTACGCCTTCCTCCCGGTGCGAAGATTATGCGCGTCCACGGCGGCAATCACGTTCAGCAGGCCGGCCACCACGATAAACCGCGTGCCATAGTCGGCCGTCGTCACCTGTACCTGGTCTGCGCCCAGCCCCAGTGCCCGGCTGACGATATACAGCAGTCCACTGCCCAGATCGCCTGCCAGTCCCAGCATGTCCAGAATGTCGTGCGCCCCGCCATAGAGCTTGCCTTGCATGGCCAGACCCAACGCAAACATGCCCACAATCGACGCAGCCAGCAGCGCCCCGCGTCCCCATTTGCGCAGCAGAAAATGCCCCGCTCCCGGCACCAGCCAACCGGCGATCAGGGGAAGATAGACAAACCCTTGCTGCGATTCCTTTTGAGCCGCGGAAACCTTGTTCGGTGTTGTTGCCATTCCTTTTTGACTATACCGCACCAGAACAGGGAGCAGGGAATAGGGAACAGGCCCCTGCATCTCAGATTCGCACCAGCTCCCGCTGAATGCGGCCCGTGACCCATGCCTTGCCGGGAGCGGTCAGCATGTCAATCTCGCTGCGCACGCCGAAGTCAGGCAGGTAAATACCCGGCTCGACAGAGAAGCAGGTATTCGGCAGCAGGCGCCGCTCGTCGTGCGTCTCCAGATTGTCAAGATGCGCGCCGGACCCGTGGAGTTCCTGCGCAATGTTGTGCCCGGTGCGATGGGTAAAGAACTCGCCGAACCCGGCTGCACGGATCACCGCCCGCGCCGCATCGTCGGCCTCGTACCCGCGGATTACCCGGCCCTCTTGAAAGGCGCTGGACACGGCGTTGATGGCAGCGTCGCGGGCGTTCAGCACCGTGCCAAAGACAAGTTGCTCGCGCTCCGTCGGCTCGCGCCCCACCACCCCCGTCCAGGTAATGTCATAGAACACGCTGGCGGGCTTATTGAGGCGCGCCCAGATGTCAATGAGCAGAAAGTCGCCTTCGCGGATGGGCGAGGAACGCTCGGAAGTCGGTTCATAATGCGAGTCGGAACTGTTGGCGTTGACGCTTACGTCTGGGCCGTTCTCCCACACCAGCCCTTCGCGCCGCATGGCCTCGCCAAGCCACTGCAGATGATCGAATTCGGTGTATGTGCCGGCGAGGCCTGCGCCGGGGCGTATTCTGCTCCCAATTTCGCGCCAGCCCTCGGCCAGAATCGCATCGATGGCCCGCTGCGCCTCGCCGTGGCTGGCCACCTGCTCCTCGCTCAGAACCGCCTCAAACTGGCTCACCAGGTCGGCCGAACTCACAATTTCCTTGCCCAGGCCGCGCAAAAACTCCACCGTCCCGGCATCCACCATCGAGACGTACATGATTGCGTTGTCAGGGCTGTACTGCATGGCCAGCCGCCGCGCACCGAAGAGCATCGCCTCCAAGCCCGCCGCCAGCTCCTGCCAGCTGGAGTAGAGCCCCTTGGCCCCCGGCAGCGAATCCAGCCGCCCCTGCTCGATGCGATGCACCAGTTTGCGCGGTTCGCCCTCGGCCGGCACAAGGTAGTACCAGCGCCGCGTGATGTGCGCCTTCTCGTCCAGGCCCAGAATGCGCCCTGCGATCGGGTCGCGGTGATGATGGTCGTAGAACAGCCAGCCGTCAAAGCCGGCCTCGCGAATCGCCGTCTGAATCGCTTCAAGGTTCATACCGGCCATTTTACGCGCGCAGAAACGCCGCCCCCTATTGGACGAGTGCCAAATCCCAGCGACTTGCTTCCGCCACGATGGGGGGAACCACGAATCTAGATGAGTGAAAGGAAATCAGCCGTCTACAGCGCCGCCAGCGCCTCGGCCTGCCCCGGAAACAACCCTGCGTACTTGGTGATTCCCACCATGGTAAACACCTTGGTGAAGTGCGCCGAAAGCCCGAACGCGTACACCTTCTGCCCGGCGTTCGCCGCCTCCATCAGCAGTTGGATCACCAGCGCGATGCCGCTGGAGTTGATGTAATCCACCTTGGTGAAATCCAGCAGGACCAGCTCGACTTTGCCCTTGGGCAGCGCCTGGTAAGCACCCAATACCGCATCCTTTGAGGTGCTGGCAATATCCCCCTCAAAACGGAGGACTGACACTGGATGCCCGGCCGGTGAGGTGAGCTGGTCAACGCGCGACTTGGTTTCGCTCTGCACGATCGATAGTCTCCGTTCTCTCTCAGTTATTCCGCATCTTTATCCAGCCGGATCACCAGCCGGACATAACTGCTTTTGCCGCCGGACCCGGCCACCCACTCCGCCTCGTCGACCAGCGCCTGGATCAGGAACATCCCCATCCCGCGCGGATCTTCCTCGCCGTGCATCTTGCGGTCAATGTCCGGCTTGGCCGGCTGTTTGGTCATGCCCTTGCCGTCATCAATGACCTTCACTTCCAGCGAATCCTCGCCTGCCGACAGAACCACACCCACTGACAGCTTGTCATTCAGCCGGTTGCCATGCTCAATGGCGTTGATGCACGCCTCGGCCACCGCGGTCTTCAGATCCTCGACCCGGTCGTCAGGGAAGCCCATCAGCTTGGCTACCGCCGATGCCGTGCTCATCGCCACCTTCTCAAAACCCATCCGCGAGGGCAGCCGCACCTCTACAGTGGTGGTTTTTATCTCGCTCATGCCGGCATCTCCGTCGAGCTCGTCAAGCGGCACAGCGCCAGTGCGGTCATGTCGTCTCCCTGCGGGCCGCCCTCAGAGAACTCCCCGATGGCCGCCCACAATGCATCGAGAATACCATCGGCCTTCTGCGCCGGCCACCTCAAAAATTCATCCAGGAGTCGCTCCTGACCAAATTCTTCATCTCCCTTGAAGACCTCTGTCAGTCCGTCGGTATAGAAAAGCAGCCGCGTCCCAGGTTGAAACGCGCTCCGTTCGCTCGAATAGCGCATCCCCGGCAAAAGCCCAAGGGGCGTCCCCGCAGCGTCAAACTGGTGCGGCTGGGCGCCCGGCGCAATGAGGAACCCCGGATTGTGACCCGCGTTCACCACTTCCACCTCGCCCGCCTCCGGGTGCAGTTTCAAAAAGATAGCCGTCACATAGCGACGCCGCGCCTCTTCGCCCTCTTGCCAGTGGTGCTGGTTCATGCGCGTAGCCAGCTCATCCAGAGGCATTCCAGTTACCGCCATGGCCCGGAAGGCCGACCGGAAGCTCGTTGCCATGATTGCGGAAGCCAATCCCTTGCCCGCTACGTCCGCCACCGCGATCAGCAGGCTGCCATCGGGCTGCTCGACAATGTCCAGGTAATCCCCGCCCACCTCATAACAGGTAATGGAACGGAAGCTCAACGAGTAGCCGGGAATCGCAGGCAGCTTCTGCGGCAACAGCGACCGTTGAATCAGCCGCGCCGCGTCAAGGTCCTGCTGCACCCGCGCAAACTCGACATTCCTCTTGTGGTTCCGGGCATTCTCCAGCGCCACCGCCGCCTGCAGCGCCAGCCCCTCGATAAAGTCCGCTTCATAGAGCGTCAACTCCCGCCCATCCGGAGCCACTACCGCCAACTCGGTCATCCTGCGTCCATCGCGGTCATCCAGCGGATAAATCGCCGCCGAAGTGCCGGATAACGAAGTACCGGGCGAAGAAGCAACGGGCACGCCCTCCGCGTCCTTCGCCGCGGCGATCACCGGATCCCCATAAGCCAGCCCGGTCCCCAGAAATGCAGCCCCAGACATCTCCAGCTCCCGCACCACGATTCGCAGCACCTGCTCTAGCACCTCTTCCTCGCGAGTGGTCGAGTGCACCTGCCGCGAAGCCTCAAGCAGCGCCTGCAACCGCGCCACCTGCTGCTGCAAATCGATTGTTTCGTCATTCCCCGGTAGCTGAAGCCCAGCCGCCATGCCGTCCTATCCTCCGTGGAATCCCACTCTAGCATGACCTTCCCCAAACTGGCGAAAGGAAGCACCTCAATAAATCACGCGAGCCATTTCTTATCGCTTCGCCCGTGCCTGGTCAAAGCAGAATCCCACCGTAATCCCACCCCAATCATGGATACTCGTGGTGTGCGCAGCGCAAAGCTCATGGCGGTTGTTACAGTTCTCCTGGCAGGGCCCTGCTTTTGCCAGCCGCAGGCCGCGCCCACCTGGCCCTCCGCCGTAGCCTACGCAGCGAAGTTGGCCCCAGAAGCCCGCATCGTCGTCCTCGACACGGCAACCGGCCATCTGATGGCCGCGACCCATCTGGCCGAGTCCGCCCGCACCCTGGCCTCGCCCGGCTCCACGCTCAAGCCGCTCGTCCTTTACGGTCTGGTCACCTCCAACCACTGGGACCCATCCCGCCGCATCGCCTGCAACCGCCAGCTCCGCATCACCGGCCGTTCCCTCAACTGCTCTCATCCGCCAACCGGCCCCATGGACGCCCGCCAGGCCCTCGCCTGGTCCTGCAACACCTACTTTGCCGCCGTGGCCGGCGGTCTCGCCCCCGGCGAACTCCGCGCCCTGCTCACCTCCACCGGCCTGCTGGCACAGACCGGCCTTGCCCCCACGGAAGCAACCGCCGTCTTCCACGATCCGCAAACCCCGGACGCCAACCGTCTGGCCCTGCTCGGCGTAGAAGGCGTCCTCGTCACCCCCTTGGAGTTGGCTACAGCCTACCGCTGGCTTGCACTCCAACTCGCCGCCCATCCTGGCTCGGCAGCGGCGCAGGTGGTTCGCGAAGGCCTGCAAGACTCGGCCAGCTTTGGCACGGCCGGCGCGGCAGCCCTCGGCGGCATCTCCATCGCCGGCAAAACCGGCACTGCCAGCTCCGCAACCGGTGCTCAAACACATGGATGGTTCATCGGCTTCGCCCCATCCAGCGCCCCGCGCGCCATCATCGCTGTCTATGTTCCCGCCGGCCACGGCGCTGACGCCGCCCGCATCGCCGCCGAACTGCTGGCGCACTCTCCCCTGAGGCAGCCGCAACCATGAAATCGCGCCTGGCGGTCGCAAGCCGCGCCCTCTTGCCGGTCGCTCTCATCGCAGCCATGAGCACGGCGCTGGCCCAATCCCCCTCAATGGCAACCCAGCACCCTCCCGCAACCCTCCGCGTCGGTCTCTGGACCCTCTGGCACGACAAGGCGGTCACCGTCTCACCCGCCGCTGAAGCCGCCGCGACCCTCCGCCTCTGCGAAACCTGCGCCGCTGCCCCGCTCACTCGCCCAACTCCGATTCGCGCCATTGCCAATCGCCTGGCCCTTGCGGCCAATCGCAAGGCCGCATCCGTCTGGCTCAGCGGCACCATCACCCTCGCAGCTCACGGCGAAACCCTCACACTCCGGAACCCCATTCGCATAGCAGCCCGGTCAGGCGAACTGGTCCTGTCCGTCACCCTCCCGGTGGAGAGCTATGTTGAGCGCGTAGCAGGCAGCGAAAGCGGCCCTGCCGACACACCTGAATCTCTCAAGGCGCTGGCCATCGTCGTCCGCTCGTTCGCCCTCCACCAGCCTCACGGCCACGCCGATTATGACCTGTGCGACTCCACCCACTGCCAACTCCTTCACTGGGCCGGAAAGTTCCAGCCCGCCGCCCACGCCGCCACTCTGGCCACTGCCGGCGAAACTCTCTGGTTCCACGGTCAACGCGCGCAGGCCTGGTTTCACCAGAACTGCGGCGGCCGCACCGCCTCGCCCGCCGAGGTTTGGTCTTCAACAGTTCATGGAGGCGAACTGGCCCGCCAGCCCATGCCCTGGCTGGTCTCCCGCATTGACAGCTACTGCACTGCCAGCGGTGCCCGCGAGTGGTCCGCGAACCTGTCCCAATCCGATCTCTCTGCCGCCCTCGCCGCACAGGGTTTGGTCAAACCCGGATGGAGCAGCCTCACCGTGGCCCGCCGCGGCGAATCGGGCCGCGCGGTCACGCTTCTGGTGGGCGCAACGGAAATCTCTGCCGAAGATTTCCGCCTCGCCGTGGGCCGTTCCCTGGGTTGGAACCGCATTCTCAGCACGTGGTTTGAAGTTTCGCGTCAGGGCGGCGATTTTTTTTTCCACGGCCGCGGCTCAGGACACGGCGTTGGCTTATGCCAGACCGGAGCCGCTGCCATGGCCGCCCAGGGCCGCAATTCCGCCCAGATTCTGGCCCAGTATTTCCCCGGCGCAGGCGCGGCGGACGAAGCTACGGGCCAACCCTGGCAAACCCTCCGCGGCCAGGGCTTCGCGCTTGAAACCCTCGGCTCCGCCAACGCCGCTTATCTGCCCCAGTTGACCCAGGCCCTCGCCGAGGCCGAAAACCGCTCAGGCCTCAAGCCGACAGCCTCCATTACCGTTCGCGCCTTCCGCTCCACGCCCGCGTTTCGTAGCGCCACGCTCGCACCCGGTTGGGTAGCGGCCTTCACGGAAGGCAACTGGATCGGGACGCAGCCACTCACCACGCTGGCGTCGCGCAAGCTGCTGGTCCCTGTCTTCCGTCACGAATTTCTGCACGTTTTGGTCGAAAGTCAGGCCGCGCCGAATGCTCCGCTGTGGCTGCGCGAGGGATTGGTCGAGGCCTGGAGCGGCGACGGGAAGGCAAATGGCCCGGCCCCGGCCCTGAATCTCGACCAAGTCGGCCACGCTCTTGGTTACGCGAGCAATGAAGCCGAGTCGCAGGCTGCGCATCGGGCAGCGGGCTGGTACGCGGCGCGGCTGCTTGAACGCTTCGGCCGGGCGCAGGTGCTCGGCTGGTTGCGCGCCGGCGTGCCCGCGAGCGCTCTGGCAGTGCTCAGATAAGCGTCCACAGTTTTCTCGGCGGTACCTGAGTTTGATAGAGAGCCGTTCCGCGGCGGCTAAGGATTGTTTGGTGAATTGGTTAAGCGTTCGGCAAACGGATGAATATTCCCCGCAGGGGATTTGCCTAAAAAGTGCTAAAAATGGCCCTCTTGCCCAAAATCTCCGCGTCTTGCCCAAAAAGTTGGAACTCTGCCCAGGTATGCCTCCGGCCAGATCCCCAGCCGCTGGATTGAGGGGTGAGTAAATGTTTATGAAATGGTAACTGCCGAGTTGCCCGTGATACTCCCGGATCAGATCGAACGGCCGTACTTGGCGCGGGATAATGTCAGCATGGAACCGAATCACAAGGAGGCTGCCCTTGGCTAGCGAAGACCAAAGATTCGAGACTGCACGAACGCGGCATTTTCGCACTGGAATTCTTAACGAGCATGATGAGGGCACAATCCGAAATATTGAGAAGTTCGGCTGCTCTGTCCTTTCGGTGAACAGCGATGCAGGGCGAGCGTTCGGCTGGACGTACACCATCGGGGTCTTCGATACCTGTGGGAAGCCAGATCTTGTCACTGTAGGTTTGGACCCACAAGTGGCTCACTCCTGCTTGAACGAAGCCGTAAAGCGCCAGCGTGACGGCATTGATCTCACTCAAGGTCGGCACCGGAACTTGATTGGGAACGTAGACTGTGAATTCCGCCCCGTTGACTCAAAATGGGTGAAGCACATCATGAACTGGGCGAATTGGTACTACGGAGGATCGGACTATCCAGTCTTGCAAGCCATATATCCCGATCTCCAGAACCGGTTTCCTGAGGACGAGGGCTTCAACACTCACTTCGAACAGCCCTTTATGCAGCCGGGTGCTCCTATGACTCGCGTAGAAGATGATTTCTGGGCATCACAGGATCGCAAAAGCTGCTTATTCAATTGGAAGTTCTCCGATCCACCACACAGCGGAGCCTATTTATCCAAGGCGGTTCACAACGGCACTGAGTCGGTCACTTACGTGTCACACGATGAAGACGACGGAGCGTGGCAGTTTCTCGGTGACAGCATGACCGACACTGGCGGTGTTCTGGTCTGCCTCCATCATCCAATAGACAGCGATCCCTCCCTGACTGAATTAGCCGACCTGCCCGTTGGCTGGTGCGCAGAGAGAAGCAAGCCCGGAGAACCCTGGACGAGGTACAAGCATGAGCCGAAAGACAATTCGACAGAGGAGTAGATAGGTTCCGGTCGGTTGGTCGCCAAACCGGAAGTCGCCAATCCGGAAGTTACCATAAAGTCAACCTCATAAACCGGTATGAATTCTTGCGTCTACGGTGAAATTCGCCTCTTGCCCAAAAACTATTCGTCTTGCCCAAAAATCAGAGTTCTTAGGCAAAGCCCCCGCAGGGGCTAGAGCTCTATTGATTTGCTGGAGTTTCGGCACGACTGAAGTCGCGCCCTTTCAAAGCGAATGCGACCCTGCCACCGGATCATTCCCCAATGATTTATTCTTAGCCCGATGCGCAAGACCCTGTCTGTAGCCATGATTGCCATGAACGAGGAGGCGAATCTGCCCCGCACCCTCGAGAGCGTGCGCTGGGCCGATGAAATCATCCTCGTCGATTCCGGCTCCAAAGACCGCACCCTGGAAATTGCCCAATCCTTCGGCGCCAAAACCAGCTACCACGCCTTCGGCGGCCACGGCGAACAGAAAAACGTGGCCCTCGACCTCTGCACAAGCGACTGGATTCTTCTCCTCGATGCCGATGAAGTGCTTACACCCGGCCTTCAGGACGAAATCCGCCGGGTGCTGGCCTGTGAGGACGGGCGCGAGCCCAAATACGGCGCCTACTGGATTCCCCGCTTAAACCTGATCTTCGGCCGCTGGATGCGCCACGGCGGTTTCTATCCCGACCACAAGCTGAGGCTCTTCCGCCGCGGGGCGGCGCGGCTCAGCGAGGGCGTCGGCCCCCATTCGACGCCGCAGTTCAAAGGCCCGCGCGGCAAGCTCAGGCACGACATGCTCCACTACGCCTACCCGGATATGAACATCTATCTGGAGCATATGAACCGCTACAGCTCTGAGATCGCCCAACTCCTCAAGGACAAAGGCCGCACCAGCAAGTCCCTGCCCACCTTCCTCTGGAACGCGGTAGCCAATCCCGCTGCGACCTTCGTCTATAACTACTTTTTCCGGCTGGGCTTTCTCGATGGCCGCGAAGGACTGCTGCTGCACCTGAACCACTCCGTCTATATCCACTGGAAGTTCATCAAAGCGTGGTGGCTGGGGGGGACAAGAAGTAAGTCTTAACACGGGAAGATTATCCCGGATTCGCGGTTCCATCCTCGCGCGTGCGTTGGTTCTAACCGTGGGGGTTGTCATCCGGCGGAGGAATCTCCGCCTGCGTACCCCGTTCACCTTCCGGCGGCCCAGCCAGCACCGGAACCGCGACCAACGCCCCCTCCTTCGGAGGCTTTTGCCGCCCAAACAGCGTAGCCACCCACCCCAGCAGCAGCATCCAACTGCCAACACCCAGCAGATAAGCCCCAGCCAGCTTCAGCACCACAGCCCAAACCTGTGTGGAGACCGTCCCGTGCGGCGGCCCGGCAAAGAACCGGCCCGGAAGCCACACGCCCACCAACGATGCCACCACAACCCCCAGCCACCACTGCCAGTTCCACAGTATCCGCAGCACCCGTCGCCACGGCAGCCGCCAGCCCCACTGCGCCGACACCGCCGCATAGGGAATGATCTTGGCCGGCACCACCACCCAGCGCAGAATCCATTCGAGAAAGGCGAGCCAGCGCTGGATGTGCTCGTAAGTAAACACCGTAGCCCGCGCACGCGCCGAGGCCCGCGAGTTCAGGTATCCCGCCCACTGCGGAATCTGGTCGTCGCACCAATCCAGCAGCACCCAGACCACCCAGCCCATGGCAATCCACACCAGCAGCGTGACCGCACCCCACACCAGCTTGACTCGCTTCCCGTCGTCATCCGCCAGCCGTCGCACCGTCCCGGCCTGCAACTCCAGCGCACTGATTGCCAGCAGCACCGGCAACAGCAAACTCAGCACCACCTGCCAGCCATGCTTGTCGGGCAGCCGCGTCCACCCCAGCCCGAGCAAAATCAACAGCAGCGTAACGCCGAACTGCGCCGCAACCCATCTCCGCGCGCCCCGCAGCCGGATAAACAAATCGTTGAATATTTTCACGGCTGCACCTCCAGCGTTGCCGGGTCGCTTGTCGCCTGCACATCGTTCTGATACATCGGCCCTACCTTTGCCGGGCTGATGGCAAACTTGCCCGGATTCACCACCTTCAGCAGGTACACATACTCGCGCCGTCCGCCGAATTCGGTATTGAAAAACGCCGCCCGGTCATCGTGAAACTCTTTCCGCGTAAACCAGTCAGTCCACCAATCGGGCTTGTGGTTCAGCGTATAAAGGCCGGTGTTCGGCAGGAACTCCGTCCCCGCCGGAATCGGGTCCTCGGCCAGCAGGTACTTCCAGTCGGTCCCATTCACGGCCAGGCGCACCGCCACAATATCGCCCACATGCACCGGGCCCTTTAGCGGAACCAGGTCGTACGTAATGGGATCGCTCGGTGTGGCCTGCTTCTTTTGCAGCACGAAGTAGTCCCGCGTCAGGTTGAGCGCCAGTTTCTCTTGCTGGTACAGCCTCTTGTCCGCCGCGTACCAAGCACCCTCCGCTGACCAGTACGTAATCCCGTTGCCGCTCTTGCGGATTGTCACCTGCCCGCCGCTCCCCGCCTGCGCCGCGGGTACCTTGATTTTCCACGGCAGCGCGAAGCCGTCTCCGATGCCAAAGTGCTGCCTGCCCACGCTCGCGCCGTTCACCAGCACCTCCACATCGGAGGTGTTGGCCAGTTCCCCGCTCAGCGCGAGGTAGTCGGTAAGCCCCTCGATCACCATCGCGGTCTGCTTGGTCGAGTACCAATAATCTCCAATCCGATGCTTGCCCAGCCACTCCGCCGCCTTGGGCAGCAGACCGCTCGTCTGGTCCTGCCGCACCAGCAGCTTCAACGCAAAGGCCGTCGTTTCGGCGGAAGTATCCTCCCAGTATTCCAGCAGCCCATCATAGTTTCCGGCCCAGTACGCAGCGGCGCCGTCGGATTTGGCCTTCCTTTCCAGCAACTCCGCCGTTTCCCTGGCGCGCCCATCGCCGCCGGCATCCAGCGCCAGCCCAACCAACGCCAGCCCCTCGTCACTCAGCTTGCCGCGGCTCTCCCAGGCCTTGTCGAGCGCCTGGTTCGGCGCACCGCCGGTGGTGGCCAACGCATAAACCACGTAGGCGCGCAGATCGCCAACCATCTCAGGATGCGCCGCCAGTATGAAAACGAGCCAGGCGCGTCCCCTGTTCAGGCGGCCGGCATCGATCTTGTACCCTGCGTCCCGGGCCTGTCCCAGCCCGCTCACCACGTAGGCGGTCATGAAGACCCGGCTGGGATCGTCCGGCCACCATCCCCATCCGCCATCGTCATGCTGGTAGCTATAAAGCCGCTCCAGTCCAGCCCGCACCATGTCGTTCAGCGTGGCCCGGTCAATGGGCGACTTCAGATGGAGCTTGTCCACCGCCTGCGCCACAATTACGTCAGGCAGAAAGCTGGACATGGTCTGCTCCGTGCATCCCCACGGATACCCGGTCAGGTAATCCAGCGCATCGAAGACCGTTCCCGCCACACTCGGCGCGACAGTGATCATCAGACCACGGGTTCCCGCATCCGAGCTACCCGGATAGCTGTAACTCCACTGGCTTTGCCCCGTTCCCGAGAAAACCACCCCCGAACCGGCCGCCCTTTGCTTCACGCCAAAGGCCTCAATCGGCAGTGTCATCTCCAGCGCGTCGCTCTCCTCATTGGTCAGCGCCTTAGCCGTCAACACCGCATTGCCGGTGGCGTGAGCCCGCACCCTCCAGTCCACAAAGCTCTCGCCCCTGGCCGGGATGTTCACCTTCTGAGTTTGTCCCCCCACAACCTCCAGCCCGGTAACATTCAGGGCAAAGGTCACGTCCTTGGCCGTCTCAAGATAGTTATGCGCTATTACACGCAGCGTCACCTCATCCCCTTGCCTGAAGAACCGCGGCGCGGCCAGCCGGACAATCAGATTTTTCCTTACCAGCACCCGCGTCACCGCCCCACCGGCTTTGCCGTCGTCGGTCATGGCGCGGATCGTTGTCCGCCACGTCGTCAGTGCATCGGGAAAGTTGAACTCCACACGCGCGTGACCGTCGGGCCCCGTATGCACATTGGGATTCCAGTACGCCGTGTCAGGAAACGCCTTTCGCACCTTCGGCACCACCAGATCCGAACCCGGCTTTACCTGCGCCAGCCGCGGATGGTACATTCCGTTCGCCAGTCCCGCCAGCAGCGGACTTTTCAGTCCCGCCTCTCCATAAAAATAAAAATCAAAGGAAGTTTGCGGGTTCAGCGCCACCTCCCGCCTGGGATAGAAAAACGCCACAATGTTCCCGCTCGTATCAGGCCGTACAGAGTAGAGGGCCTCATCCACCTCGCCGAAGCTCAGATCCGCCTCTACCGGCTTGCCCTGCGAGTCCACCACCAGCACGTCGAAGCTGCCCTTTTCGCCGGGAAGATACTTTGGCTTGCTTGGTGTGGCTGTCACCGTCAGCGTCCGCTCCACCGCCGGCGCCTTCAGGCTCTTTTGCGCTGTAATCAACTGGTTGTCGTGGACAATCACCGCGCTCACCACCAGATTCGGCTGCGCGAGCCGCGTAATTGGCACGTCGAAGGCAACGCTCTTGCCGGTCGAGTGAATCAACTGCTTCCACTGCACGCTGTCCCCCTCGGCCGTTACCACCGCCCACGATTCGTCCAGCCCCGTCACCAGCAGCAGGTGCGCAGTATCTCCCACCTGGTAACTCTTCTTGTCGGCCACAATCTGCGCCTGTGTGTTGGCGTTGTACCACGCGCCCGCTCCGTTAAAGATCCAAACCCAGGTCTTTCCCTCCACGGTCCGATTCTCCGGAGTCTGAGCGCTGACCGTCACCTTGAAGCTCCCGCTTGCCCCACTCCCGCCTCCACTTTCAATGGGCAGATCCAGCAGCGCCGTTCCATCCGCTCCCGTCTGCGCATCGCGACTGGTAACAGGCGTATCCGTCCGCTGGCGTGTGACGGAATCCCATCCACTCCGGCTGACCGCAATATGGACCGGCGTCTGCACGGGCTTGCCATCGTAGTCCTGGGCCGTCACCTTCACACGCGGCGTTTGGCCCGGTTCAAACACATAGCTCGTCGGTTCCACGCTCACCCGAAACGATCCATACGTCGCCAGCACGGTTGAGTGGCCAGCCACCTCGCGGTTGGCTGCGTCCGTCACCCGCGCCTCGATGCGGTAGTCCTGGTCGTAGTGTTTGCTATCCACCGCAACCGGCACGCTCACCGTGAGGCGTCCATTGACGTCCAGCACCCCCTCGTGCTCCTGCTGCTCCGTCTCGCCGTAGGTATCATCCGGCTCCTCACCCGCACCCTCGCTCGAATCGTCGCCGCCAGCGTCGCTGTCTTCCGCGTCGTCCTCGTCCCACCAGTAGTGCGTGGAGGTATGCACCACGTACTTCACCTTGGCGTTGGCCACCGGCTCGCCAAAGAAATAGCGCGCTTCGATCGTTGCTTGAATTGAATTTCCTTGAAGTACGCGCGACGCAGTTGGTTTCACGGTCACCTGGTACTCGGGCTTCTTGTACTCTTCGACATAGAAGCTGCCTGTGCCTTCCACTCCCGTGTCATTGAGCTGAATGCTGTAATAACCCAGCGCAGCATCGGAGTCGAGTATCAAGTCAGCCGTGATGGTTCCATGCGCCGAGAGGACGACATCCTTGGATAACACTTCCTTGTTGTCACTGTCGGTCACCCGTAGTGTTGGCGTCCAGCCCTGTGGCAGTTGGAGAGTGTCGTCCTTTTGCAGGCGAACGACAGCTTTGATATGAACCGTGTGGCCTGGCCGATAGACGGGACGGTCGGTATAAATGTATGCCCGCGCCTGCCTCTGGTTCTGTTCTGCGAAGCCGTAGCTCCACGGCGTAACAACGGCCGCATCGGCGCCATGCCGAGCCAGAATCCACACATTCTCCGGCTCTCCGCCCAAATGAACGCCTGGCCCGCTCATGGCGAGCATGGCCATGCCGTCCGCGCCTGTCTTCGCAGACGATTGCTGGTTTCCGTTCGCCCACAGCGCGACGTCCGCCTCGACCGGCGCGCCCGTCTTGCGGTCGGCCACATACAAGTTCGCCTGCCCATTGCCCTCCCGCACCACAACGGCAATGCTGGTGACAATGGCTACGGTATAGGCCTTGTAAGTGCCGTCCGTAGCTTCGATCAGGTAAACTCCCGCGCTGAGCCCGTCGATTGGCAACTGCTGCGTCTCGCTCACCAGCACCGGCGGCGTCTCCAGTTTCCACCGCGCCACCAGTTGGCTCTGGTTCAGCAGCGGAACCTGCGCAAACTGCGTAGCTCCCACCACCCGGCTCCGCTTGCCCAGCTTGCCCTGGCTCTCGCGGAAGCTGTCTCGCGCCTCGTCAGTGAACTGGCCGCGAAAGAAGTGCCGCACCCGATACCACAAATCGGCCTTGAAGTCGTGCAGCCGCTCGATCCACGTCCGCTCGTCGATCTGCTCTCCCGGCGAATAGCTCTGCACTCCAAAGCTGTGCAGGTCCTTGAGCCCGACAAAGAACTTCTCCGCATCGCGCACCTTGTACACGCGAAACTCCAGCGCCGGGACATTCCGCGCCAGAAGCTGGATCTTCACGCTCTCCCCCGGCGCAAACGTCCGCGTAGAAGAGAGCGAAAACGACCGCGGCGCATCCTTGGCCGCGGCAGGCCTTGCGGCACAAGCCAGAAGCAGCAACAGCGAAGCGAACAGCAGCGGCTTACGCAGACTCATAAAGTCCCTCGCAGAATATTCCACCGATAAACGCCAAGAAAGTTAGGATTGCCGGGAACCGGCCTCCATTGCGGCTGGGGATGGTCAATCAATTCAGCCAGCGCCACGCGCCGCAGCTCGCCGGCCTTCCCGTGATCCGTTCCCGTGTCGTAAACCACCGCTGTCTGCCCGCTGATCCGGGTAACGATCATCGAGTGCCACGGCGAAGACTGCCCAAACTGCCGGTAGAACAGCAAATCGCCAGGCTGAGCCGCGCGGACATCCCGGCTGACAAAGTAGGCATTCCGTTCCACCAGCGTCTTCGCATCCGCAAATTGCGCAAAGGCCCCGTTGGCCGCGTCCGCAGCCTCAAAACTCCCCGGCCGCACCCGGAACAACCCTGCTCCCAGCGGTGTTTCCGGATAGCGCCACGCTCGAATCTCTCCGGGCAGCGCCAAGGCCTCGATCCCCGTAACCACAAACCAGGAATCGTCGTGCCGCTTCAGCGCCTCGCGGTAGGCATAGCGCAACAGGCCGGCGCAGTCGGCAATCTCCGCCGGAACCTCAGCCCTGGGACGTATCGCCTGAAAATCGGCAATCAGCGTGAACCACTGCCGGAACGCCGCCTGATCTGCCGGGTCAGTCAACCGCAGAAAATCCGGCGTGCCATCGCCAAACCGGTCTGTCCAAGCCAAGCCGTCCCAGCCCGCCTCGTTCCGGTAGCTCGCCGCGTGAACCGTGCTCATCGCGGCGTGCGTGTCGCTCCCCGACGGTCGAATTCTCCGGCGCCCGTGTCCATGGACAAAAACAAACAGCCGCAACAACAGCAGGATTACAGCAAACACGACAGCGCCAACCAGAATCAGTCTCTGTAAGCGCGACTTTGCCTGGGAAGTCATGCGGCGGGTCCACACGAAGCGAAACCAATCTTACCCTGATTCCCGCGCCCCGTGTGCGAATGTGTGAGGAAAGAGTTGTTTGTTTATATATAAGTTACGAGCATAGGAGGACGAATATAGCTCCCCGGAGATGCGAAGGCCCTTCGGCTTGCGCCGAAGGGCCTTCAATTGACAACTATCCACCCTACGCCGTAATTGTCCGCGTAGGTTTGGATCCCCACAGCCCGTAATAGGCGATGTAGAGGTAGCAGATGACCGGAATGATGAACGCGTGCTGAATCCCCACCTTGTCAGCCAGCGCGCCCAAAAGTGGGGGAATCACCGCTCCACCCACAACCGCGGTCATGATCAGCCCCGAACCCTTGCTGGTCATCGGTCCCAGCCCCGCAATACCCAGCGTAAAGATATTCGGGAACATGATCGAGTTGAAGAATCCGCAAAGCACCAGACTCCAGATGGCGACCTGGCCGCTGGTGAGCATGGAAATAATGAGCATGGCGGTTGCGGCAAAGCCGAAGATACCCAGCAGCTTGCCGGACGCGATCTTGGTCAGCATCCAAGAGCCGAGCAGACGGCCCACCAGCGCGCCAATCCAGTAAAGAGAGACGAGAATCGCGGCAATTCCAACATTGGTCCAGGGACCGATCAACCGGGTAACCAAAGCGCCGAACCATCCCAGCGACTCAAAGAAGGAGGCTACTTTTGTGCTGTCCAATCCTTGGGATAAGAAGTAGTTGACTCCAATCGAAGCCAGCCCGACTTCCACGCCCACATAAAAGAAAATGCCTACGGCTCCAAGCACCGTGTGTTTGTATCTCCAGATGCTGCGGCCCACCAGCGGGTCGCCTTCTTTGGCAGGGCGGAAGGCCTGCGTTTCGGCAATCGGAGGCAGGTGGGCGAACGCCACCGCTAGTCCGAGAATCAGCAACCCGGCGGCAATGAAAATATAGGGCCCGCGCACCGTATCGGCAATGGAAGCCTTTGAAGCAAGCTTCGCTGGATCCGTGAGAATGTAATGGCCGGCGATCAGAGGAGCAATAGCCCCACCTAGCGAGTTGAGGGCCTGGGCCAGATTCAGGCGCACAGACGCGCTACTTTCCGGTCCCAGGATGGATACATACGGGTTAGCGGAGGTCTGCAACGCGGTAACGCCCGCTCCCACGACAAACACTGCAGTCAGGAAGAGCGGAAAGCTCACCATCTTGGCCGCAGGCACGAACAGCAGGCAGCCTACCACCTGGATGAACAAGGAAACCACCATCGTCCGCTTGTAGCCGATAGACTCAATCAGCCTGGAGGTTGGCGAGGAGAAGACGAAGTAAGCCAAGAAGAAAGCCGACTCAGCCAGCATCGCCCACGCATAGGGAAGAGTGAAGATATTCCGTAGGTGGGGCACCAGCGCCATGTTCAGGTTGGTGATGAACCCGAAGATGAAAAACAGTGCGGTCACCGTAATAAACGGGATAAGGTACCCGGGCGACGTGAGAGCCGCCGATTGTTTTTGTTGTGCTGCCATAGAAGGTTTTTCCCCGCTTCCTCAAAAAAAGTCTTGCCCGGTTAGGGCTTTGTGTCTCGCGCTCCGTCCCAGGATCGTTCCGGGGAGACTGCGCTGTCGCATCCAGAGGCCGATCTTCCGCGGTTCGTTGATTCTTCCCCGGAATCCGGCTTTTTGCACCACACAACACTATACGTAAAAACCCTCACTGGGGAAGTGACAGGGAAAACCATTGGCCTGGTGGACGCCACACAAACCATGCAAATCCGCGCCGCAATTTTTACCTGGTTTCAATCTCCCCCAGGCGCAAACACATGCCCGGAGGCTGCAAAACCCCGGAAAAATGCCGTATCCTCATAAAAACGTCAGGAGACGCACTTGGCCACAGCAACGTTGAGCGGCACCAAACTCAAGAAGGTTCTGGCAGCCCTTGAAGGCAATTGGCAAGCTGAAATGGAGGGTTACCACACCTACACGGCCCTGGCCGACCGTGACACCGAACCGGTCCGCGCCCAGGTTCTGCGCCACCTTGCCGGCGCCGAGTGGGAACACGCCAGTCTTTGGCACGGCCGCATTCTTGAGCTTGGCGGTCCTGAGCCGGTCTACTCCGGCAAGCCCGGCGGCGAGGCCGACTCGCTGGCCAACCGCGCCGGCGGCGTCCGCATGGCTCTCCGCCGGCTTGAAATCGAGGAAAGCCGCCAAATTGCCAGCTACGGCGAGCAGCTCAAGGCCCTAGGCGACGAGGGCTCCATCGCCATTCTCGACCACGTCATCGAAGACGAGAAAGACCACTACCGCGAGCTGGGTTCGCTGCTTCGCGGCCACTATACCGCGCCGGCCGGCGCTCCCAAAATTGACGCCAAAGCCGTCCTCGAAGAACTCCTCGCCAAGCGCAACCAGGGCCGGAAACAGCCCGGCGCATGGATCGGCGACGCCATTTACGGCGTCAACGACGGCCTCGGCGCCATCTTCGGCATTGTCTCCGGCGTTTCCGGCGCCACCGCCGGCAACCAGAGTTATGTCCTGCTGGCCGGCTTATCCGGCATGATCGCCTCTGCCCTCAGCATGGGTTCCGGGGCTTACCTGGCCGCAAAAAGCGAGCTCGAAATCTACCACGCCGAGGTCACCCGCGAACGCGAAGCCATCCAGATGAACGGCCCCGAGGCCCGCGAACTCCTCTCCCTCTACTACCAGGTCAAGGGCCTGCCCGAGGAAGACGCCCAGCACATGGTCAACCACATCGCCAGCGACTCAGAACAGTTGCTCCGCGCCCTGGCCAGCGAGCGGCTCGGCTCCTCTGAGGAAGCCCTCGCGAATCCCCTCGTTTCGGCCTGCTCCGGCGCGCTTTCCACCGCCATCGGCGCCACCATCCCCATCATTCCCTTTTTCTTCATGCGAGGCGTTCCGGCCATCATCGCCGCGGCCATCATTTCGCTGGCCGCCCACTTCGCCGTCGGCGCCGCCAAGTCCCTCATCACCGTGCGCTCATGGTGGTCCTCCGGCTTCGAAATGACGGTAGTCGGGGCCATGGAAGGCGTCGTAACCTACGGCATCGGCCTGCTCCTCGGACAAGGCGGCATGTAAGCCGGTCCACAAGAAATGGGTGGGGAACCACGAAACGACTGTTGTCGAATGGCAAGTCAATGTGAATTGAAGCCGCTCCAGGACCGGATGGCTTTGAAAGGGCGCGGTCGGGTAGCCTTAGGGTGCCGCGCCGCAATATCCGCACAAAATGACCGGACTCTATTCCCCGAGGGAATGTCTGCCAGCAGAGTTGAAACACAAAGGGCCTGCTCACGCCGCCAGGACACGTCCTGGAGTAATGAGCAGGCCCCGGTCGTTACAGCAGTTTCATCGCATCGGGATCCCAATGGGCGATGGTCCCACGCTCTATGCTCAGATTGCTCAGGAGCGCGGCTCCGGCTGCGCGGAAGCCAAACACCGCATCCTCCACCACAGGCTGGCGCGACCGAACCGACGCAAAGAAGTTCTTGAAGTGGTCGTAGCTGTCGCTGTATCCCTCCGGCGCCACGTACTTCTCGTATCCAACCGGCGGCTCACCTTCCGGGTGCATCGGCGGATACTTCTGCACGTATTCTTCACGAATCCGCTTTTGCATCGCTTCGGTGAAGGTGTCAATCATCAGGCCGGGAGCCTTCTCGCGCGGCACGCGGTTCACACTTACCGAGTTTCCAGCAATCTCCATCGTGCCTTCCGACCCGGTGAAGATCAGCCCTTCGCTCTCTTCGCCGCCGTCCACAAAGTTCACACGGAGGCTGAGGTTGAATCCCTCGCGATAGTCGAACAGGCCCACCATCACGTCCGGCACATCGCGGCCGTCCTTCCAGAAGCGCAGACCGCCAGTGGCCATGCCCCGCGTCGGCCCGTGCGAACCGGTAATAAAGTGAGTTCCGCTGAACAGATGCACAAACAGGTCGCCGGCCACGCCGGTGCCGTAAGCCTTCCACTTGCGCCATTGGAAGAACTGCTCGGCGTTGAAGGGAATCTTGGGCGCGGTACCCAAAAAGCGCGGCCAATCGCAGGTTTCCGTCGAGGCATCGGGCGGAACCGTATAACTCCACGCGCCCATGGTCGTATTGCGATCCCAACGCGCGGTCACCATATTCAGTTGCCCGATCGCGCCTGCCGCCAGCAGTTCCTTGGCCTTGGCATAGATCAGCGAGCTTACGCGCTGGCTGCCCACTTGCAGAATCCGCTTGGTTGCGCGCGCGGTCTCAATCATCTCCGGCCCGTCGGCATACAGGTGGATCATCGGCTTCTCGCAATAAACATCCTTGCCGGCCTTCATTGCATCCACGCTGGCTTGCTTGTGCCAATGATCGGGCGTGCCGATGATCACCGCATCGATATCTTTGCGCGCCAGAATTTCCCTGTAGTCGCGCGTGGTAAAAATGTCGTCGCCCCACAGCTCTTTGCTGTGCTCAAGACGGCCGTTATAACAATCCGCAACGGCAACCACCTTCACGCCCGGCACCCGCGCCGCGTTCTTCGTGTCGCCTTGACCCTGCCCACCGGCGCCGATCAATGCGATCTGAATGTGGTCGTTTGCCGAAATAGGCCTTGCGGCCTCGCTTTGAACTGCGGTCAGAGCATGCATCCTTGCTCCCAGCAACGTTCCCGTCGTTGCCACCCCTGCCGCCTTAATAAAACCCCTGCGATTTAACAATTGCACCGGAACACCTCGCACAACGAATTTTCCTACGTCTGTAACGATACACTGCCCCCCTGACCCCAAGTCACCCCCATTCTGTTGGTCGCGCGCTGGTAAAGGGAGCCGGTTTCACACGTCAAGCAGGTCCACTAGAATGGACTTGGCTTTTCGCCGCCAAGAAAGAGACCACCCCATGCCCAAGAAGATTCTTTGCCTGCTTGCTTTCGCCGCAATGCTCCTGCCCTGCCTCTCCGCCCTGGGCCAGACCGCTCCCGATATCGTTGTCGAGCGCGGCGTGGCCATGAAGACCCGCGACGGCGTCACCCTCCGCGCCGATATCTACCGCCCTGCCGCGGACGGCAAGTTCCCCGTCCTGCTGCAGCGCACGCCTTATAACAAGGACAACGCCGCCACATTTGGCCGCATGGCTGCCGCACGCGGTTACCTGGTCGTGGTGCAGGATGTTCGCGGCCGATACAGCTCCGAGGGCGAGTGGTATCCCTTCAAACATGAAACCGATGACGGCTTCGACACCGTCGAGTGGGCCGCCGGCCTGCCCCAGGCCAATGGCAAGGTAGGCATGTTCGGCGGTTCCTATGTGGGCGCGACCCAGATGCTCACCGCCATTGGCCATCCGCCGCATCTGGCTGGAATCTGCCCTGTGGTCACCGCCAGCAATTACCACGAGAACTGGACCTACCAGGGCGGCGCATTCGAGCAGTGGTTCAACGAGTCCTGGACCTCGGGCCTCGCCCAGGACACCCTGGACCGCACCGTCCGGCAACACACCAACGCCCTCATCGGCAGCACCGTTCTGCCTCTTAGCCAGTACCCTGTCTTCAACTTCCCCGCTGCGCAGAATGGCGCGGCCTTTACCCACGCCCTCGCCCCTTACTTCCTCGACTGGCTCGACCATCCGCTCTATGACAGTTACTGGAAGCAATGGTCCATCGAGGAGAATTTCGCCAATATCCAGGTTCCTGTGCTCACCGTCGCCGCCTGGTACGACATCTTCCAGGGTGGATCGCTGCGCAACTTCATGGGGATCAAGGCCCACGGCGGCACGGACGCTGCCCGCACCGGCCAAAGGCTGCTTGTCATGGTTGGCGGTCACGCCGGCGGAGGCCGCAAGATCGGCGACGTGGATTTCGGTCCCGCGGCCGAGGAATATGACGAGAGCACCCTCACCTTGGCGTGGTACGACTACCTGCTCCAGGGCAAGCAGAATGAATTTGCCACCGAAAAGCCGGTGAAGATCTTCGTGATGGGCAAGAACGAGTGGCGCTACGAGGACTCCTGGCCGTTGGAGCGGGCCCAATCCACCAGCTACTTCCTGCACTCGGCGGGCAAAGCCAACACCGCCTCGGGCGACGGTTCGCTCTCGGCCCAGACTCCGCACTCCGAGGCTGCGGACAGCTACGTCTACGACCCCGCCAAGCCCGTCCCCACCGTGGGCGGACCTCTCTGCTGCGATGGCGGACATCTTGCCGCCGGCCCGCGCGACCAGCGTGAGCTGGAAAAACGGCCCGATGTCCTCGTCTATTCCACTCCGCCGCTTGAAGAGGACCTTGAAGTGACCGGCCCGGTCACCCTCGACTTCTATGCCAAATCCTCAGCCGTGGATACGGACTTTACCGCCAAGCTGGTGGACGTAGGGCCGGATGGCTTTGCGCAAAACCTCACCGAAGGCATTCTCCGCGCCCGCTTCCGTGAATCCACCAGCGCGGCCAGCCCCATCGTTCCCGGCAAAGTCTACGAGTTCAAAATCGACATGTGGTCCACCAGCAATGTGTTTCTGAAAGGCCACAAAATCCGCGTCGAAGTCAGCAGCAGCAACTTCCCCCGCTTCGACCGCAACCTGAACACCGGCAAGGACGCCAGCGCCGGTTCCACATTCGTGAAGGCGACCAACACCATCCTCCACGACCAACAACATCCCAGCGCGCTGATTCTGCCGGTGGTGCCAAAGTAAGAACGCCCGATGGCGCGAAGACGAGAGGCACGACCGGACCGACTGTTTGTACATCCCACCCTTCGCAAGAAGCGAAGGGTGGATGGGATAAGGCCGAAGGCTAGCTAACTAGCTGGCTCGCTGACTTGCCAGCAGTTCCTTCGCCGCTCTTCGTCCCAGCCGTATGCAGTCCGGAATCCCGATTCCGTCGTAGGCGTTGCCAACCAGCCGCAGCCCTGGCAGGGCAGCCGTCCGCGCCGCGATGCGCTCCATCCGTTCCTGGTGGCCCACCGCGTACTGCGCCATGGCCCGCCGCCAGCGGGACACCTGCGTATGCTCCGGCTCAGCCTGAATGCCCAGAATCTCACCCAGTTCCCGCCGCACCGTGGCCACCAGCGCCGCATCCGTCTCGGCCAGGAGCGCCTCGTTCTTCGCTCCGCCCAGAAAGGCCCGGAGCACGGCCTTCCCCTTGGGCGTCCGCCCCAGAAACTTGCGATGGACAAAGGTGCAGGCCAGCATCAAACGGCCTTCGCTGGCCGGAACCAGGAAGCCGAATCCCTCGGGCAGCGGCCCCAGTTTTGCCTCGTCGTAAACCAGATTGACGGTAATCGAAGACGAGTACGGGATGCGCCCCAACTCCGTGCCCAGAACCGCATCCACCTTGCCCAGCAACACGCCCGCGGCCCAGGCCGGCGCAGCCATGATGACCGCATCGTAAATCTCCGCTGCGCCGCCAGCTTCCACCCTCCAGCCGTCCGCAACCTTCTCCAAAGCGCTGACCGGCGTCCCGATCCGCACGGAAGCCTGGTCAAGCTGCCCCTCCAGTGCGTTGATCAACTGCTGCAACCCGCCCCGCAGCGTGGTAAAGATTGCCCGCGCCGGGTGCGAGTTGCCGCCGCCGTGGCCATTGCCGTTGGCCGCTCCGTTCTTCTTTGCCGACGCCTTTGCCTTGGCTCGCATCTGCCGGTACGCCGCCAACATGCCGCGCGTCAGCGAGCCGTATTCGCTCTCCATCTCCACGAGCCGCGGCAGCACCGTCCGCGCGCTCAGTTGCGCCGCGTCCCCGCCATAAATCCCGCTCAGCAGCGGGTCGGCCAACCGGTCAACGGCCTCGGCGCCAAAGTGCCGCTCCACCAGCGCGGCCACAGCCTCATCCGGCCGGCCACTTGGCCGCGGCGGACGCAACAACTCCAGCCCCATCCGGACCTTGGTGGTCAAACTGAAAAGCCGCGTCAGAGCCGTGGGAATCAGCTTGGTGGGTACCAGAAACATCAGCCCATCCGGCAGCGCCACCAGCCGGTTATGCACCACAATATAGGTTTTTCGCTGTGTGTCGTTCGAAGGGATGAGGTCCAGCCCAAGTCCCAACTCGCGGCATAATTCCGTCGCTGCCGGCTTCTCGCTCAAAAACGAGTCCGGCCCCCGCTCCAGCACCGTGCCGTCTACCACTTCCGAGGCCAGTGAGCCGCCCAGCCGCTCCCGCGACTCAAACAGCGTGTACTCTATCGCGGCTCCCGCATTGCGCGCCTGCTCCAGTTCATAGGCAGCCGCAAGCCCCGCAATGCCACCACCAATGATTGCAGTCCGCATCCCTATCCCCATCCCATCATTAGACCATTCACGCGCTCACTCGGATGCAAGTTGCGAAAACTTCCCTATTTGGTGAAAATGCGCCTAATGCGCCTGTTGCAGAATTAGAATCATGACGATAGCTCTGCTCTGCATGGGATGTATATCACATACAGAGCACAAGGAAGTCCGCATTTCTCGCTTCTTCGCAGATACTTCCGCCGTTTTAGGCGGTTCTCCAATTGCTGTACACAGAAGCTACGACCGTTCGATGGCGTTTTTCTTTCCGGGATTCCCAGGGACGCGCCCGGCGCGCTGCGTTTCGTACTGGCGCTTGACACAGGAGCTCCTCCATGACCGCTGAGTTGATCCACCGTCTGCACTTCGCCTTCACCATCACCTTCCACTATCTTTTTCCCCAGCTCACCATGGGTCTTGGTCTGCTCATCGTAGTGATCAAGTCGGTTGCACTCCGCACCGGCAGCGAGCAGTGGGACCGCGCCGCCCGTTTCTGGGGCCGCATCTTCGGCATCAACTTCGTGTTCGGCGTGGTTACCGGGATTCCCATGGAGTTCGAGTTCGGCACCAACTGGGCTCGCTTCTCCCGCCTCTCCGGCGGCGTCATCGGCCAGCCCCTGGCCATGGAAGGCGTCTTCAGCTTCTTTCTTGAGTCGGCCTTCCTCGGTCTCTTTCTCTATGGCGAAAAGCGCATTTCCAAATGGATGCACTGGTTCGCGGCCTTCATGGTCTTTGTCGGCTCCTGGATCTCGGGCTTCTTCATCATCGTCACTGACGCCTGGATGCAGCATCCGGTGGCCTTCGAGCGCCTGCCTAACGGGCAGTTCCAGGTGCTCAGTTTCTGGCAACTGCTCCTCAACCCGTGGGCGTTGCTCCAATACGCCCACAACATGACCGGCGCGGTGGTCACGGGCTCCTTCGTCATGGCCGCCACCGGTGCTTTTTACCTCCTGGAAGAGCGGATGGAGAACTACGCCCGTATCTTCCTCAAAGTTGGCGTGGTGGCCGGCCTGGTGTCTACCATCCTGATCATTTTCCCCACCGGCGACCTGCACGGAAAGTACGTTGCCCGCAATCAACCCGCCGCCATCGCCGGCATGGAGGGCCTGTTCAAAACCGAGAACGGCGCAGGGATGGTGCTCATTGGCCAGCCCAACGAGGAGACCGGCCAGATTGACAACCCCATCGTCGTCAACGACCTGCTCAGCTTTCTCATCTACGGAACTACCAAGGCTGAAGTCAAGGGCCTGGACCAGATTCCCCGCGACCAATGGCCCACCGCCCTGCCGCTGCTCTACTACGCCTACCACATCATGGCCGGCCTGGGAACCTGGTTCGTGCTGCTGATGATCGTTTCCGCCTTCCTGCTTTGGCGCAAGCGGCTCTATACGTCGCGCTGGGCGCTCTGGGCGCTGCTGCTCAGCTTTCCGCTGCCTTACATCGCCAATACCGCCGGCTGGATGACCGCCGAACTTGGCCGCCAGCCCTGGCTGATCTACGGCCTCATGCGCACCAGCGAGGGCTACTCCAGCACCGTCTCGGCCAGCAATGGACTCTTCACGCTGCTCGGCTTTATGGGCCTCTACACGCTGCTGGCCATTCTGTTCACCGTGCTTATCTACCGCGAGATCAGCAACGGGCCCGAGCCGAAGACCGTTGAAGCGGAAGCAGTTCATGCCGACTAACCATCACTGGGCGCTCCATCCTTTTCGCAGTTTCGTCGTGAAAAGGATGGGAGGCTGCAAACCTCGACCATCGTCCGTTTATAGGGAGTTTTCATCATGATGGGTTTTCTCTGGTTCTGGCTGGTTGCCGTAATGATCGTCGGTTACGTCGTCCTCGACGGCTTCGACCTCGGCGTCGGCGTGCTTCATCTCTTCCTTGTCCGCACCGAGGAAGACCGCCGCGCCACACTCGCCAGCATCGGTCCGGTCTGGGACGGCAATGAAGTCTGGCTTCTGGCCGGCGGCGGCACGCTCTACTTCGCCTTCCCGCTGCTCTACGCCTCGGCCTTCAGCGGCTTCTATCTGCCTCTCATGATCGTCCTCTGGCTGCTTGTTTTGCGCGGCATCAGCCTGGAACTGCGCAACCACATCGATGTCGGCGTCTGGCGCGCCCTGCTCGACGGCGTCTTCGGCCTCTCCAGCGCCCTGCTCGCCGTGTTTTTCGGCGCCGCCCTGGCCAATGTCCTGCGCGGCGTCCCCCTTCAGGACGACGGCTATTTCTTCCTGCCCCTCTGGACCAACTGGCAGCCCGGCCCCCACCCCGGCATTCTTGACTGGTACACTATCATCGGCGGCCTCGTTGCGCTTATCGCTCTCACCCTCCACGGCGCTCTCTGGCTCACCATCAAAGCTACGGGAGAACTAGCCCACCGCGCCCGCCGAATCGTTGGCCCGCTCTGCCTCCAGTTGGCGGCCGTCACCGTGGTCAGCCTGGCCGCCACCATTCACGTGCGCCACGCCAGCCTGGACAACTATTTCAACTACCCGTTTACGTGCGTGGTACCGGTTGGCGTCGTCGCGTCCCTGGCCGGCATCTGGCTTTTCAATCGGTCGCCGCAGCGACCCCAGCCGGTCAAGGCCTTCCTTTGCTCCTGCTTCTATCTCTTCTTCATGCTGGCCGGAGCGTGCTGGGGCCTCTATCCCACCCTGCTGCCCGCCACCACGGGGCCCGACCGCGACATCACCCTCGCCAAGGCCATCTCCGGCCCGCACACCCTCGCCGTAGGCCTCGCGTGGTGGAGCTTCGGCATGGCCCTCGCCATCGCCTATATCGTCTTCGTCTACACCAGATTCAAGGGCAAGGTAGACCTGGGCTCTGCCGCGCACTGAGTGCGAAGCCGCATTTCAAAAGCTGAGTAATCAAGGCTGAGTAATCAACGCCGCGTGTCCCATCTTTTCAGCGGTTCATCGCGGAAAGGGTGGGACACCACAACTCTCAACCGGTGCTTGCCGGCTGCCCTGGTATTGGTCAATGTTCGCCGGCCAGGGCTGCGCATAACTCCCAACCCGAATGTATGGGCATCCTCTTGACCGGCGAAGCGGATGCGCAAGCTACAAATTTAATATCAGGCTTTTGCCTCTGCCCGATTCTTCAACGCTTTCATATAGGCGAATCCGTAAGCCTGCTCGGGGTAACGCCCACCAACTACTTCGGGAGTGTGGTCAAGGATCACGATACCGTCATATTTAACTTCCACCAGGGCCTCCATGATCTTTGACATGTCGTAATACCCGTTATCCATGAAGGTCTCAACGAAGTGCGGGAGCGGCGCGTTTACGTTGCGGAAATGAATCTTCCAGATCTTCTCCGCGCCGAAATACCGGATCGTCTCTGCCGGATCCTTGTGCATGAGTTTTGGACCGCCTTCGATCCAGCAGCCGCAGCACAGGCAGATTCCCACGTTGGGACTGTTGGCAATCTCCATCGCCCGCTTGTATCCCTCGAAACTGGCGAAGATGCAACGGGGAACACCAGCCAGTTCGGGCACCGGCGGATCATCCGGGTGAATCCCGATGCGAACATTGTTCTCTTCCGCGACGGGCGCCACCTGCTTGATGAAGTATGTGTAGTTATCCCAAATCTCTTCCTGCGAAAATTTGCGCCCGTGGGAAAGCGGCTCATAGAACTTCTGATCTGCCCAAACACCTACCCTGTTCGGACTTGCCATATCAAATTCTCTGCCGGAAGCTCCGCGAATCACGCCTCGGCCGCTATTCCAGATGCCGTTTGCCATGTGTGCATAGGTGGTGTAATAGATGCCGGCCTGCCCCAGATTGCGGATATATTGCTTGTATTCTTCAATCTTCTGGTCGCGGCCGGGAAGATTCAGAGTCACCTCAGGCATGTTATGAACACTGGTATTGCCAATGTTCCACACGGTGATCCCCGCATCCGCATAGCGCTTCTTGATCTGCATGAAACCTTCCGCGGTCCTGAGATCCGGGGTTGACCCCACGCTGACATACTCGGCGCCAATCTGTTTTAGAAAAAGAAGCTCATCGTCAGTGGGTTTGGGCGATGATTGCGCGCAGAGTTTTATGCCCGGCGCATTCTTGTGCACGGACGCCGAGGCAGGCTTTGCCGACAGAAACGCAGCGGTGCTTAGAGCGCCGCCCACCGCCAGTTTGACGAACTCTCTGCGGTCCGTGGTAAACGGGGCACTCGATGTATTGGATGTCTTCCAGTCCGATTCAGGGTTTTCCATATCATCTCCTTGGAGCGGTTCTCCACTTGAAGGCATTGGATTCGGGGTACAGCAATGGGAGAACCGCTGTAGCCGGAGCTTCGATTGTGTTTCCCGGCGACGAGCCAGTATACCTTCAACTACCCTCGCTTCGATCCTCCGGGCTCAGGCGCACCGTCGTTTCCTGCATTCCGCGGCCTGAGGTTTTTCCAGTTGACACACAGCACCCTGCCTGGAGCACTTCGCCTGCCCAAAAAGCGATGGCCCAAAGTCCCTCCGGATTGCACCAAACCGGAAAAGCTTCAGGCCACCAATCGGCGTCAAATCGACGCTTTGTCACTCAACGATTTGAAGAGGTCCACCCAGTGAGGAAGCAAAGGCCCCCGCTTCGTTCTCAAGTTGCGGATCCCAGTGCTTGGGCTGATAGATGCAGCACGGCTCCTGCGCCAGCGGGTCGCCGGTAAGCGCGTAAGCCCGTGCCCGCGAGCCCCCGCATATCTCCTTGTACTCGCATACACCGCATTTTCCTTCCAATTTGCTCGTGTCGCGCAACGATTTGAAAATAGGCGCGTTGCGGTAGATTTCCTTGAGCGGCGTCTGCTTCACATTGCCGGCGTGGATGGGCAGAAACCCGCTGGGATACACATTGCCCACGTGCGACACAAACAGGAACCCCTTGCCGTCGTTTACCCGCCGCGTCGCCCAGCCCACAGTGCGGGTATGGGCGTCGCTGGTCGGCGCGCCTGCCTCGTAAGCCATTGCGCCATTGGCGCTTGCGGACCGCGTGTGCCCGTGCCCCATCCGCCGCTCTTCCAGGTTGTGCTCCAACAGGTAACGGCGATAGTGCATCGCTTCCGTGGTCTTGATCTGGAAGTTCACCCGGTGCGAAAGCTCATAAATCTTGCCAAAGACCTGCTCGAACTCCTCGCCGCTGAGCAGGTCGCCAAGTTGCCCGCGCCCGACGGGAACCAGGAAAAACACGTTCCACATCACGATGGCCAGCCTCTCGAACAAGGCGCATAAGTTGTCAAGATCCTGCGCGTTGTGGCGGCTGATCGTGGTGTGCACCTGGATCGGAATACCGACTTGGTTGGCCCATTCGATGGCCTGAATCGTCCGCGCCCAGGCACCGGGAAGGCCCCGAAACGCATCGTGAATCTCTGGCGTGGACCCGTCCAGCGAAATTCCCAGCCGGACCAGACCCGCCTCTTTCATCTTTTGCATGGCCTCCAGGGTCAGCAGCGGAGTAGCGCTCGGCGTCACCGCCACATGCACGCCCTTGTCCGCGGCATAGCGGATCAACTCGAATACGTCCTTTCGTTTCAATGGGTCACCGCCCGTAAACACGAAGATAGGCACGTGCATCTCGGCGATCTGATCAATCAGCGCTTTGCCTTCGGCTGTGGTCAACTCGTCCGGGTGAGCGATCGGCTGGGCGGCTGCCCGGCAGTGCTTGCACGCCAGGTCACAGGACTGGGTGACCTCCCAGATCGCCAGAAAGGGCGTTTCGTCAAAGTTCAACCCGCCGCGGGCGGGAATATTGTGCATTGGTTGCATTGTGCCTCCAGCAGAATCGATGCGAGCCGGCCCAGGGAAGGAGGGTCATCGGCAGGGGCATTCCGCTCGATTCCCCTCCAGAACACCACCCTCGATGCGGAACCGGCTGTGATTGGGATCACTTCATCTTGCTCAGCCGGCAGGCGCGGTTTTCTTCCCGCAGGCAAGAATCAGGCCCGGGTTGACAACCTTATTCACTGGGAGCGATTGTTTTGGCACCCGCGTCTTTCGGGGCAGAACTATATTTGTGGGTGCGTCGATGGTCGGGGGACTTGCCCTCTGGGAGTGATTCAGATCACTTCCTCTTGTGCCGCCGGGCACCGCTTGCCATTAACACGTCTGCCAAAATTTGTCCGCATCTCAGGAGGTTCCCATGGCCACCGTCATCAAGACCGGTTGGAGCAAACCCTCCACCATCCTCTTCGCCGCCGAAATCCCCGCCAATGAAAAGGCCTTCGTCTTTGCGCTTGCGCAAGCCGCCGAGTTTGGCGCGGATCTCATTCTCTTTCACGCTTATGACACGCTGGTCGTGGCGGCATCGGAGACCTCCGGAATCCGCTATTACGACTATGCCGCCGCCGCCCGCGCCGAAATCAAACAACTTGAACCCCTTGCCCAGCGCGTGCGCGACGCCGGCGTCCGATGCGAAGTGATCGTTCGGCCGGGACTTGCCGCCGACCAGATTCTGTCGTTTCTGCGTGAGCGGGAGATCGACCGCATCGTGATGGGCACCCACTCACCCGGCCCCATCGGCAAGCTGCTTGTGGGTTCAGTGGCGGAGGCCGTGCTCCGTACCGCCAAGGTGCCGGTTTACATTGTCGGGCCCGAGGTCGTCGATGGCACCTACCGCAACTTTGCCACACACACCATACTGTGCGCCGTAAGTCTCCAGGAGGCCAGCCACGTGGTGGCCGGCCTTGCCGCAGAATTGGCCGCCCAGCACAACGCCCGGCTGATCCTTCAGCACGTTATCCGCCCCCAGGAGCGCGCTGAGGTGCTCGCCGGACGCTCAATCGATCAAATTGAATCCGACCTGCTCTCGCTTGTGCCACCGGAGTTGCAGCGCAAGATTGCCGTGCAGACCATCGTGGTGCCGGGCGATCCGACCGAGGAACTGCTCTACCAGGGCAGGGCCCAGCAGGCCGACCTTATCGTGCTGGGAGCGCAGGGCGCATCGGCTTTTGCCGCCATTACCCGCCACGGCGTGGTTTACAAAGTGCTGGCCCATGCCCACTGCCCCGTGATTACGCTGTCGCCTGCCGTGCTGGCCGAATGCGGAGTGAATGGAGAAAAGCACCATCCGACCGAGGTCTATATGGCCGGCGTCCTTTAGAACGCTAAGCGAAGGGTGGAGCTTTCCCCGGAGAAGACTCCACCCTTGCAGATTTTGCCTTCTCATACGGGTTGCCCGACCCGGTATCCTCCCGTACATCAATTCATGAAATGTCAGAGAATCGGCGCCTGCGACCGGTTATACTGTGCCCAAGGGCGTTGCGCATCTAACCGCGCCACCCCAAGTGAGGTGCGTCTTCAGCAGTGACCCAGGTTCACTGACGTTCGACGTTCCACCATCGGAGACTTCCCGATGGCGCGCAGTGGCCCGTGTGCTGCGAAGTCCCATGGACGCCTTGGGTTGTGCCCTCCTTCCTGCATTTTGCTCTCTCTGCGGCTCCCCTTTGCCGCGGCTCTCCTCTGTGCCAATCTGTGATGTCTGCTGGTCGGAAATCCCCGTCCAAAGCGGTCGCTCGTGTACGCGCTGCGGCGACACCCTCGACACCCCCATGTTGGCTTCCAGACCAATGGATTCAGAACTCTGCCGGGTCTGCCGTCTCGCCCCGCCGCCTTTTGTCAGGGCCGTGGCCTTTGGGCTTTACCAGGACCGCATGAAGGCGGCCATCCACGCGCTCAAGTATGACCGGCTGCATCCGGCAGCCCGCGATCTCGGCCGGATGCTGGCTCAGGCGATTGCGCAGCTGGCGGCTGAAGCTCCGGCCGAAATGCTGGTGATTCCCGTGCCGCTGCACCGGTCAAAATGCTCACAGCGCGGCTTCAACCAGGCCTGGTCACTGGCCGTTTACGCGCTTGCTTCTCTGCGCACGACTCACCCGCACTGGCGGCTGAAGCTGGCCCCAAGTACGCTGGTGCGCCTGCGCCGCACTGCAAGTCAGGCCGGCCTCACCTCGCGCCAGCGGCGCTTGAATGTGCGCGGAGCCTTTTCGGTCTCCGATCCGGCCGCTGTCGACTCGAAGCACATCTTGGTTATCGACGACATTTTCACCACAGGCGCGACGGCCCGCGCCGCCGCACAGGCGCTGGTTCGCGCCGGGGCAGCCTCAGTATGGGTGGCTACGCTGGCCAGAGCACGCCGCACAAGCGATTTCCGCCGCCGCTCCTCGATTCAAAACGCAGAGGACAACCGCGGCGAACCCAGTATCTCTTTAAACGCAGACTTTGATCCGGCAAGCTTCTATTCATCGCAAGACCAACCATCTTTTTAACGAGGGGAAAGAGATGTCGCTGGGAAAAGCTATGATTCATGCTCGCAAGCAGAAGTCCATTGTCAAGGCAGCGGCATACGCCGGGGATTACGCGGCTGTGCAGCCCTGCCACATGCTTCAAATGCCCGTGCTGGTGCTCAACGCATCGTATGAGCCCATCAATATTTGCGGCGCGCGGCGCGCCCTTGTGCTGGTACTCAAGGGCATTGCGCGCACTGAGGAGGAGCACGGCCTCACCTTCCATGCCCAGCGCAGCCACATCGCCATGCCCTCGGTCATCCGGCTGCTGGAGTACCGCCGCATCCCCCACCAGACCCGCGCCCTCTCGCGCAAGAACATCCTGCTGCGCGACCGCAACTCCTGTCAGTACTGTGGCGTCGTGCTGCCCTCCGGCGAACTCACGCTGGACCACGTCATTCCCCGTTCTCGCGGCGGCAATTCCACCTGGGAAAATCTCGTCGCCTGCTGCCACGCCTGCAACCGCCGCAAGGGCAACCGGATGCTCCATGAGATCGACGACATGGCGCTTATCCGCGAGCCACGTCCCTTCTCGCTGCATACCAGCCGCCAGATCATGCGCATGTTGGGGCGGGGGGACGATAGGTGGCGCAAATATTTGTTCTTTTGAGGGAATCGTGAGTAGGGAACAGGGAACAGGGAACAGGGAATAGGGAATAGTAAATAGGGAACAGGCTTACGACGAGAAGTTCGGCTAAAGCAAGACCAGTATGAACATCCTTAAGATCGTTCTTCGAATAACTCGGCGTGGGGTTCTAGGATTTTTGCTCCTTTATTGGGTAGCCTTTATCGGCTATACAATTGTGGAACTGATCGAGGGCGGCCCAAACAGGGTTCTTATCTGGTACAGACATATCGGGACATGGATCGTGCCCATCGACGGACAACCGGCTGCATTTGTGATTCACGAGTTGAATTGGTGGCAGTTTCTGACCATACAGCTCTTCTATCTTGCCGTTACATGCTCCTTTGCGGCCTCGAATGGAAGCCAACGAGGAAAAAGAAATAGAAAGCAAAGGGGCAAGACTTGGGCCAGTCATTCAAGGATCTCGTCGTTTGGCAGCGAGCTGTTCAGTTGACAGTGGCAGTCTACAAATTAACTGCTTCATTTCCAGCCTCTGAACAATTCGGCCTGACAAGCCAGCTTCGAAGGGCATCTGTCTCAGTTGCCAGCAATATTGCAGAGGGCTACGGCCGGTCAACGAAGGGGGAGTATCTGCAATTCCTCGGCCACGCACGCGGTTCCAAATGCGAAGTCGAAACGCAGCTCGTGATCTCAGGAGCACTGGGTCTCGGTTCGGAACAAGAGCGCCAACTGGCCGAAAGCTTAGCCGAAGAAGTGGGCCGGATGCTCGTCGCGGTGATGAGAAAGCTGAGAGAATGAGCACCAGCTTTCTACTCCCTGTTCCCTACTCCCTGTTCCCTACTCCCTATTTTTTCGGCTTCCCGTCCGGCTGCTTCGAGGGCTGGGTAATGTCCTGCCCTTCGTAGATGATCTTGCTCGTTGACCCAAACTGCTTATAGTCGGAGTACTTTACCGTGTCGCGGATGTGCACGTCCTCGCCCATGTAGCCGTGCCCCCCGCTGAAGTGCAGGATTCCCTCACCCTTGGTGTACACCGGGAACCAGTAGTGGCCATCCACCTGCTGCCGCCAGGTCATGAAGGGTGGGTGCAGATCCTCCTGCCCTTTGCGCGTGTCGTCGGGAACCATTCTGCCGTTGGTCACCACGATCTGAAGGTCGGTCGCGTCCACCCAGATACGGCCCAGTAGATAGCGTTTCTTCTTTTCGATGACCTTGGGGCTTACGTCGAAGACATAGCAGTACACCTCATCCACCTTTTGCCGGCCCACGTATTTCACGTCGTACTGGCCGATATCCTCGGCGGTTAGAACGAAGGGGTACCCGTGCGAGATATCCTGCAGATCAGACGGCGACATTTGCACCCGCTGCAACGTGTTCTCCGGTGCGTAGACCACCTTTTCCGTGCGACTGCCCGATGGATCGAAGATCACGTCGTCCACCTCATACCACTCGCCATCCACCTTGTTGTCGTCGTCGATGGTTTGCACGCGGGCGATGCGGCGATAGGTGTAGTGATTCAGCGCCCGCTGGAACTCGCTCTCCTTGGCCGCAAACTGGCGAATGATCTCCTCCGGCGCCTGGGTGGGCACGGAAATATCCATACGGCCGAAGCCCGCATCCAGCGCCATCGGTGTAAAGCTGTCTTTCTCCTGCGCCGCAGCCGCCAGAACGCACACCGCAGCCGCCAGCATCGCCATCAACCACCGATTTCGCACCTTGGTCCGTCTCCCCGTGGATCTCATAGATATGCTGGAACTCCCCCCATGGTGGGCTTCCCAGTCCCGCAACTTTCGTGACCGAACTACAACATTAGACGCATGTACACGGGTACCGGGTAGTTTGAGAATCAAGGTTTGGGCGCCCCCGCGCTTTGCTGTACGCAACCAGCGTTGCCGTGTTCCAAGTGCCGTCATTCGGGCCGGCAACGCTTTACGCAAAGCATACCGGGCCCACGCCCGCGATCGTCAAGCCAGATTCGTTTTCCGCCGATAAGGGCGGAAGGAGATGTCCGGTATTCATGCCCGACTTTTATCAGATTCCGGCGCTCATCCTGACAGCGCTCCTGCTGCCCGCCTTCGGGTACCTCTACCTGCGCTTCCGTGACACCCGCACGCTGCTCTGGTTCCTGGGATTCCTCTGCGCCGTCATCCGGATGGTCCTGCTCTACAGGTTAGGCAGTTGGGACTTCGGGAATGGATCCCATCCCTGGATGCTGGCCGCCAGCCAGACCTCCATCCAGGTCGGTTCCGCCTTGTTTCTTGCCTCGCTGTCTCCTTTGCGCTTTCGCGTTGGCCGGCTCAATATCCTCTACGTCATCCCCTTCACCATTCCCCTGATTGCCTATTCAATCCTCTTTCACGGCGTCTTTCACGACATAACGCCCAAGGGACCGCTGTTTCTGATCTTTCCAGCTCTGGGCCTGCTTTCCATCGTCGTAGGTTTCTTTTGGGGAATGGCAAAAGGCAGCATGCCCAGGTGGCTGGGGGGGTGCATCTGCCTTGTGCTGGGCGGCCTTGGTCTTTGGATGTGCCTCGTGCCGGGGGGCGGATGGCCGCTCACGTTTGTCGAGTGCAGCAACCACTTCATGACCGCATTGCTGCTGATCTCTGTTTTCCGCCGCGTCTCCCCGGGCGTGATGCTCGGCGTGCTGGGCTTTCTCTTCTGGTCGATTTCCATCCTGTTTATCTTTCCTGCCATCACACTCCACCCCATGCTCGGCATCCATTTGACGAGAGTCATTGTCCTGGCCAAAGTCATCGCGGCTCTGGGCATGATCCTGCTGGCGCTGGAAGACGAACTGGCCCTCAACAAGGCCGCCCAGGAACATGAGCGCAGGGCGCGCCGAGAGCTGGAAGCCTATGCTAATCCCATCCTGTCCCGGCGCCGGGTTGAGGACTTTGATCGCCAGGGACCCGAAATCTGCCAGATCGTGGTGGAGCACAGCCGGTTTGCGCAGGCCGCCCTGCTGCTTGAATGCTCGGGAAGATATCGCCTGGCCGGATCTGCCGGACTGGATGCCGCCACCGTCACTGCGCTTGGCTCGCTGATCGCGCGGATTCCCGTTACAGGCTTCCTCGCGCCGAGCTCCGCTCCGCCCGCCGTTGAACACTGCCAGACCCTCAACCTCGACCTCTCGCCCTGGCTCAGCCCCGGCGACGATTTGAAGCGCCTGTGCTTCACCTCGGCCCTTGCCGTGCCCATTATTGGCCGCTCGGCCACCGAGGGCGCTTTGCTGCTGTCTGCTATGCGCAATCCACAGGACCCGCTCCGCGCCGACGATCTTCTGCCTTTGGAGATGCTTGCCGGCCGCTTGCAGGCCGTGCGCAGTCAGACCAGGATGCTGGAGAAGCTCATCGACTCAGAAAAGTTTGCCAGCCTCGGCCAATTGGCCAGCAACGTCACACAGCAGTTGAACAATCCTCTCACGGTGATTCTGGGCTATGCCTCGTTGCTTGAAGAAACACCTTCGGCAGACTTGCACGAGCGCAAGGCTGTGGAGGCCATCCTGACCGAGGCCCGCCGGCTGAGGGCCACGCTGGAGAGCCTGGGTCGGATCTCCCGACGTCCAATCGACCAGTTGGACGCGATCTCTGTAAGCGAGTTGCTAGCCGACATGGAACAGCTTCACCGCTCCGAGTTCCTGCAGCGTTCCATTGACTTCCGGCTGAGCATAGCCCCGGCGTTGCCCAGCGTCCTTTGCCATGCCCAGCAGTTGCGCCAGGCCGTACTCCACTGCCTGCAGTTTGCCATTGAAGCGACGGACCGTCAGTGCCCCACCCTGGCTCCAGGCGAAACCAACACCAAGACCGTCCGCCTGGAGGCCACTGCCGAGGGGAACGTAGTACAGATTCTGGTGGCTCACTCCGGTCCCGGATTTGTCTGTCCGGAACGCGCCTTTGATCCTTTCGTTCCAGCACAAGCCACGGGCGAGATAGCGGGCCTGGGCCTCGGCCTCTGCGCCACCATTCTCCGCGACCACAATGGCCGGGCCTCCGCCGTCAACCTCGACCCGCAAGGCGCCGCCATCATCCTCGAATTGCAGGCCGCCTAAAAGCTGACTGGCTCCTTCGTCCGGTGCCCCGGAGCTTCGCACGCGGGAATCGAACCGTCCCCATTCCTCGCCTTCATCGCAAAATCCGTAGAATAGCCTTGGATGGCCTTTACCGAACAATACGACGTCGCCGTAGTCGGCGCCGGTCACGCCGGCTGCGAGGCGGCGATGGCCGCGGCCCGCATGGGGCTCAAGACCGCGCTCATCACCATGAATCTCGACCTCATCGCGCAGATGAGCTGCAATCCAGCCGTCGGTGGCGTGGCCAAGGGACATCTGGTCCGCGAGGTAGACGCTCTTGGCGGCATCATGGGCGAGGTAGCCGATGCCGTGGGTATCCAGTTTCGCCTCCTCAACGCGTCCCGGGGCCCAGCCGTCTGGAGCCCGCGCGCCCAGTGCGACAAGCAGCTCTACCGGGTAAAGATGCGCGAGGTACTCGAGTCGCAGCCGGGACTGCACATTCGCCAGGCAGAGGTGGTGGACCTGATTGTCGAGGAGGATTGCGGCGCGGCGGAGGATCGATCCCAGGTCTCAAAAGAGGGATCTGGGGCACCCGCACCCAGAACGCGACGCCGCGTTCTGGGCCTCAAACTCCGCGACGGCCGCAGGCTGCTGGCCGGGGCCACCATCATTACCACCGGCACCTTTCTCAACGGCCTGATCCACTGCGGCGAAGAGAAGTATCCGGCGGGGCGCAGCGGCGAGCCGGCCAGCGTTCTCCTGGGCGAAGCACTGCGCGCGCTGGGTCTTCGGACGTGCCGGCTCAAGACAGGAACACCACCCCGTCTCGACGGCCGCACCATCCGCTGGGATGCCTTCCATGAGCAGCCCGGCGACGCGGACCCCACGCCTTTCAGCTTCCGCACCAAAAAGATTGTGCAGCCGCAGATAAGCTGCCACATCGCTTTCACTACGCCTGAGACGTTGCGCATCATCCGCGAAAACGTACATCGCTCGGCCATGTACTCCGGCCAGATTGCGGGCATCGGGCCGCGCTATTGCCCGTCCATCGAAGACAAGATCGTCAAATTCCCTGACAAGACGCAGCACCAGTTCTTCCTCGAGCCTGAAGGCCTGAATACGCACGAGGTCTACGTAAACGGGATGTCAACCTCACTGCCCATGGAGGTCCAGTGGCAGATTGTGCGCTCAATTCCCGGCCTCGATCAGGCCGAAATGCTACGTCCCGGCTACGCCATCGAGTACGACAGCGTCGACGCCACCGAGCTGGACCGCACCCTCAAAGTGAAGCAAATGGAGGGACTCTACCTCGCCGGCCAAATCAACGGAACCAGCGGCTACGAAGAGGCTGCCTGCCAGGGCATCATGGCCGGCATCAACGCGGCCCTCTGGCTCAAGGGCGAACCGCCTTTCACCATGGACCGAACTGAAGGCTATACCGGCATCCTGATCGACGACCTGATCTCGAAGGGCACCAATGAGCCTTACCGCATGTTCACCTCGCGCGCCGAGTTCCGCCTGCACCTGCGCATCGACAACGCCGACCGCCGGCTCACACCGTATGGCCGGCGTCTGGGCCTGATCAGCGACGAGGCGTGGGCAGAATTCGAGCGGAAGCAGGCGCGCATGGGCGCTCTGGAGCGCCTCCTGACCACCCGCAAAGTGGACTCAGAACGCCTGGCCGGCGCGGGATTCGCAGCCCTGACCGCAACCGCAGGTCTCACGTGGGCGCAACTGCTCAAGCGGCCTGAGGTGACCATCGAGCCGGTGCTGGTGGCGCTGCGCGAAACCCTGGCCCAGGACCCGTTGCTTGCCGACTTCTGCGCCGAGCTGAACAGAAATGCAGACCACGGCGCCAAAACGGAAACCGCCGCCCTGCGCAACGAGGCACGCACTGTCGAAACCGAGATCAAATTCGCGGGCTACCTGGACCAGCAGAAAAAATCGATAGAAAAGCTCAAGGCTGCCGAATCTGTCGCTATTCCCGAGTGGATCGAGTACGGCGCCATCAGCGGACTCTCGCGGGAGATGCGCGAGACGCTGGAGCGCGTACGTCCTTTGACCATCGGGCAGGCCAGCCGCATCTCCGGCGTCACGCCCGCCGCGCTCAGCCTGGTCCATGTGTCCATCCGGATTCAGGGAGCCAAGCGGCTGGCAGGTTAGCCAGCGGCCGAATTGGTCCCAGACGGCAGGAAACCTCTAAAGCGCCGCAACCGCTCTAATTGCTCTTGTCACTCTTGGTAAACAGGGGAATGTGGAACGGAAGCTCGGCATTGGATTGCTTCTTGGGCTTGGCGTTCGAATCCTCGCGCAGCACCGTGCGCTGCGAGTTGATGCACAGCCAGCCGCCACGCACACGCTCAAACACGTGCGTAAACACACCCTTCTCGTCCACCGTAGCTGAATTGACTTTGTGGCGCAGCGCATAGGTCCCGTTGGCTACGGCGATGTCGCCCAGCATGCGCACCGTGATCACCCGTTGATCGAGATGGATGGTCTTGTCCTCGCCGGTAATCACCATGGCCACCTGCTGGTTGCGGGTGGTAATGTCCCCGGTGGCAGAAACATCTACAAATAAAGGAGAGAGCACCAGTTCGAGACCGTACTGATCCCGCTGGTTGATGGCGTTGGACCAGGAGTCCTCAATCTTCTGGAACTCTCGAATCTCAGGGCTCTCAGTAGTCGTGACGTTAGGCCGTGCCGAGGCTGTGTCCGTAGCTGGAGCCTGAGCCGGAACTGGAGCCGGATCCTGGGCAGTTGCAGCGCAGCAGAAGAGAATTACAACAGAAAAACAAGCCAAAAAACGAGTCATACTTTGCATGAACTCCTAATTCAAAATAGTAATCCTTGGACGCAGGAAGAAGGGAAAAGCTTCCGCCCTCCGGCTGCTTGCCGGGCGGCAAACACGGTGGCTTCGCCCCGTTGCGGAGCTCTTGAACTTCCCCCTCCCGGCCTGCATCGAATGGCGAAGCCTATGGATGCTTCGATATTTCGCCCGCCACATAATAGTAGTTGTTGAAAGCGGGAGCGGCCTGGATCAGGTCGGATCCTTCGCCAGTCAGCAGCGTCTTTCCTTTGCGGTCCAATTCAAACTGCGGTTTGCTTCCGGTGGTTGCGGGCGCCTCTACGTCGGTGCTTCCGGCGGGCAGATGGAAGACCGTAGTGTGTCCGCCGCAGGTAACCTTCAGTATTGCCGGAGCGGTGAGGTTGGCGGTGACGTAGATGCGGTCCGCCACCGGGCCATATTTGTTCTCGACCGGTGGCAGGCCCGCGTCGAAATCCTTGGATTGATTGCGGTAGAAGTAGTAGAGAGCATCCTGCGTAATCGCCGGCTGAACGCCGGTCTTGTACCACTGGATGAAATAAGGCAGCAGCGCGTTGACCGCGGCATGGCTGTGGAAGTAGTTGAGTGCGCCCGGCGGCACACCCCTCAAGCGCAGATGGTTGGCCTCGGGATATTTGTTTGGGTCGTCGATCGGGCTGACGTAGGTTCCCTCAATGAAATCGTTCCAGGTGATGATTTCAACCCATTCCGGGTGGGTCACCTGGATCGCATCCATCCACAACTTTCTCATGCCGCTGGCGCCCGAGTATTCGTAGTAGCGGTCGGCGTTCGATCCCCAGAATTGGATGGCGACCGGCGCCATATAAAGCTTGCCGCCGCCGTGGACCACTGAGGCCCAGCGATCGCTGGCCGTAATCAGATCCAGCGCGTCGCCGGACCCTGGGACGCCCGCGATCCCCCAGTAAAACGCACCGTCGATGGTCGATTTCCACTGGTCGAAACCGCGCTGCAAATCCGGCAGCGACGGCGTCTCTCCGCCCCAGAAGAATACCGGCACAAAAAAGATCTCCAGCGGCTGGTTGCTGGGGGCGCCGCTGGCTTCAGGCAGTGCCGTCGGCTCAACCGCCGTGGAGGGGTTGGTTCCCGTTTGAAGATCAGAGCGGAACTGCTGCCAGGCTGCCGTGCCCAGCTCGTCACCGACAAAAGTTGTCAGCACAAACTTGCCATCGTGCTTGAAGAACACCGGCGCATAGTGGGGATTGCCGGCAAACCGCCGCATCATGTCTTCCACATCGTCTATGCCGTTGCCGCAGCAAATGTCGGCAGAGAACATCAGCTTGAAACCGCTATTGAGCCGCACTGCGGCCTCAAACATCTGCGCGGTGTTGCGAATGTAAGTGGGTTGTCTCAGCCATCCGCCGGCATTCAGGACAAAGCCGTCGATGCCGATAGCCTGTGCCTGCCGTATTTCTCTTTCGTAGGATGCAATTTTGAGTTCCTGATTCTGCCCGTTATCGCTCTCGTAATCCTGATACGTGACCATATAGTGGGCGAAGACCGTCTTTTGCGCATGTGCGCCAATGGGGCAACATGCCGCGGTCAGGATGAGCAGGCTCTTCAGTCCCCATTGCAGTGTCGTGCGGGTAAATCGCATCTCGTGCTCCTTCAAAAGAGGTGATGAGCAGCCTCGCCGCCAACCAAACCACTTAGAACGCAAGTCATGCTCAGCGTGGATTCGTACCCGGAATTATAGTCCTTGGCCTTCGAAAACAGGTGGAAAGGGGACGGAGGACGCGCGCCTGGGCTGAAGCCGGTCTCAGACCAGCGTTTGCAGGCGTTCCGGCTGGTGCAGGGTGACCAGGGAATCCTCGATTGAGATCCAGCCATCCTTGCGGAACTGACCGAGAGTGCGGGTGACGGTTTCGCGGGTGGTGCAGGCCATCGAGGCCATTTCCTCGTGGGTGAGCAGCAGCGGGAACCGATAGCCCCCGCCGTTCAGGTGTTCGCCGATTTGATGGGCCAGCTCGAGCAACAACCTGCCCAGGCGGGCGGCCACGGTTTCGGCCAGCGCGATCCGGCAGGCATCCTGCAGCGCAAAGCGGTACTCTTGGCAGATGCACTGGACTGCGCGCATCTGTGCCTCCTTGTGGCTGCGCAGGAAGCTGAGGAATCTGTCCCGCTCGACAGGGCGGAGCTGGGCGCTGGTCAAGGACTCGGCGGAGACTTCATACACACCGTGGGAGAGAACGGCATATAACCCGAGCATCGAACCGGGTCCGGCAACCCGGACAATCATCTGACGATCTTCCACGCGGCCGGCGGTCAGCTTCAGGTACCCACCGCAAATTAAATAGAGGCAGCGGGCATCCTCACCCTGTTGAAAGAGAGAGGCCTGCGCGGGCAGTGAGATGGTGCTGGTGGCCAGCTCAAGATCGGCCAGCACAGCGCTGCCCAGCGAACAGAACCATCCGGGGCGGCGATTACCGCAGGCCGCGCAACCCGCAGGCACCTGGCGGGTAAGGTGCTTTTGCCGAGACTGCGCTACTGCCGTGATCTCTGTATTTGCCATGATCTTGCCCCTTCCGGTCCCGATCGAGCACCCTCGCCACTCTCTATTTCTGAGCCTTGCGTATTGACGCAAGGGCTCCCTGTGCAGGGAAAATACTCTGGGCCTCCCGGAAGAGAGGCTCGTGCTTAATGCGAGTTTGCCGGAAAAGCCGCCGCACTGGATGTGATGGACCTCACGTCTATGCGGCCCTCGCCGGCAGAAAGCTCTTCCATTGCGGAAACGATTCCGATGGCCGCCCAGTTGGCCGTTTACCGACGCCGGCCACGCTGCCAGTCCCACGGCAATGCGATTTCGGGACCGGTTGCGAACGCAAAACTGCCCCAGGCCGGCGGTCAACCCGCCGTGATGGGAAGGGTGTTCGGTTTTATACAGATTAAAGGGTGTAATTCTGATAATCTTCGTGAAACAACTGTTTTGTTCCGCGTTTCCCCGATGTGATACGGACAGTTCGAGCGCCACAGCAACCGATTGTCTCTGGCATCACATGAAATTTTTGGCTTTTCCGGGTATCCACATTACGATGGGGCAGGAGATCCAAGCCGGAAATCGACTTCTCCACCGTGTGTGACAGACATCACCGCAAGCGTGCATCATAGGATCGTAGTCTTCCCGTCATGAAGTGATGCTCCGCACAACGAGCCCCTTCTGGGAGATTCAGTTCAACGAGCCGGCTTTCTATTCAGCGCTTCGCCGGGGAGATTGCCGTTTTGGCGGCAGGTTGTTGGCGCAGTTGTTTTTCCGGAATTGGCAATGAGAGCACTTGAAGGTGGTATTTTCCATGCATAAAGCAGGGCCTGTAACGCAATTACCGATTGGTGCGGCTCCGGGCAGGCGGCCGGGGTTGCGAGCTTGTTTGCTGTTGATGCTGGGCGCAGGGATACTGTGCGCCACTGCCCTGGGGGCTCCAGCGCCCGGTGAGAAACCCTCCGGCGCGCAGGCCACGGCTCCCGCTCCATCCGACTTCGTGGGCGCAGAAACCTGTGCTACCTGCCACGAAGAGGTGGCCAAGGGATTCAGCTCCAATCCGCACAGCAAACTTGCTGAGATGCATGGCAAAAACGGGGCGACTTGCGAAAGTTGCCACGGCGCCGGTCGCGCCCACGTTGAGGGCGGAGGCGACAAGACCAAGATCTTCAATCCCGCCACGGCCTCGGCCAAGGATGTGGATGCCAAGTGCCTGGGCTGCCACGCGGGAACGCATCCCAACTTCGAACGTTCTCCTCATGCCAAGGCCGGCGTAAGCTGCCTCGGCTGCCACGATATCCATGCCGCCAAGGAAGAGCGACTGTTAAAGGCTGCCCAGCCCACGCTCTGCTATCAGTGCCACACCGACACGAAGCCGGCGTTCGATATGCCGTTCCACCACAAGGTGAACGAAGGCCTGGTCAAGTGCGCCGACTGCCATGACGTTCACGGCACCTTCGGGAACAACAATGTGAGATCCACGGCTGATCAGAATGCGGTCTGCACCAAGTGCCACACGGAGACACGTGGGCCTTTCGTGTACGAGCACGCCGCGGTCAAGGCGGAAGGGTGCATGGGGTGCCACACGCCGCATGGTTCACAGAACGCCCGGCTGCTGAACATGCCGAATGTCAACACGTTGTGCAACCAGTGCCACAGCCCGGTGTCTGCCGCAACGGTTCACGGAATGGCCGCAGGATCGTCGGAGCTGTCACCGTGCATCAGCTGCCACACCTTTATTCATGGGTCGAACTTCAATGAGGCGTTCCTGAGGTAGGAATCATGGAGTTGCGCCGCGTCTTCCAGGCCTATCGGACGGCGCGGCCCGTATCCCGTACCAACTTTGTGCACCGGTTCAAGATTTCGATGTCAGTAACAGTGGTTTTTTCAAGTGAGGCTTTATATGACGAACATAAGCTGGTTTCCTCGGCTTTCCAATAAACAGCCCTCTACCGCAATGATCTCGCGCATCGCTGGGGGCATTGGAGTCGCCATCTTACTTGGGATGACGAGCATTGCCGTCGCCCAGAATCCGACCCCCGCCAACCCATTGCCGACGCCGGAGACACCGATGAGTGTCCCGACCGGATATACAATCCACCAGAGCGTGGATCTGGGTGGGCGCATAGCGAGCACCACGGGCAGCGGGGCGATGTACGACACGCTGGTCAACATGCAGTCCGGGCCGCGCGTGCTGGGCGAGACTCTTGAGATGCGCGCGCTTCCGGGCACAAAGAACACGCTCTTTGATAATCTCAACGCCTTCGGCAGCGGGTTCGGCGGCGATCCTAACAACTTCACCAAGCTGAACGCCTCCAAGGGCAAGCTCTACGACTTCTCAGGAATGTTCCGCCGCGACCGCCAGTACTTCGACTACGACCTGCTGGGCAACCCGAATATCCCCGGAGGGCAGTCGATTCCGATCGGTCCCTCGACCGCGCCGACGGGCACGCTGGCTTGGCCGCAGCTCGAACAATCGTCGGTGTTGTTCAACACGGTGCGCCGGATGACGGACACCAACCTGACCATCCTTCCGCTCTCGAAGGTGACGTTTCGGGCCGGGTACTCGCAGAACATCTTCCAGGGGCCGACCCTGAGCCCAAGCGGTTATCAATTCGCCAGCTCCCACGATGTGCTGCTGCAGGAGTTTCAGCGGAACAGTACCGACGATTTCACGGGCGCGATCGATTGGAAGCCGCTGCCGGAGACCAAGGTGACCTTTGAAGAGGAGGTCAGCCACTACAAGGGCGACTCCTTCTTCACCATGGCTCCCGGCGATTTTTACGTGCAAGAGGCGGACGGGACAAAAGCCGCCCTGCTTGCGAACTACGATAGCCTGACGCCTTACTCCAGCAGTTCCTGCAATGCAAACAGCATAGGCACCACTCCCATGCTCTCGGCGCCGCCAACCACCGGCGGCCTGCCGGTCATCAATGCGGCATGCGACGTGACCACCAGCTACATGCGCACGCAGCCGACGCGCATTCTCTATCCCACAGAGATTCTCCGGTTCCAAAGCGCAAGCATCCGGAACGTCTCGATGAATGGCGATGTCCGCTACACCAACGCGAACATGAACCTGCCCAATTACTACGACAGCTACCAGGGTCTGAACGGGACGGCGCGCTCGGTTACGTACATGGGCAGCGCGAATGCAAAGCGCGAGGTACTCGCTGTCGACTATGGCGTCGTCTGGCAGGCTATGAAGACGTTCAGCCTCTCCGACCAGGTGGACTTCTCCAGCGCGCGCCAGCCGGGAGTCTCCACGATGACGGGCGAGACCACTCTGTCGACGCCCGCGACTGCGGGCAACGAAACCATCAACTACGCGGGCCCGTTGAACACTACCAACGCTGCTGCCGGCGCCTCCACGTTTGAAGGCAGCGGAGCCATCGGCACCCCCGCGCCGGCTTTCTTCGGCCAACGGTTCCTGACCAATAACCTGACCGGGACCTGGGATGCCTCGGCCCGCGCCACGTTCTCGCTCACCTATCGCTATCGCACTCACGTGATCGCTGAGAACGCGTACAGCGCCGCTACCACTACTACTCCTGTTGATCCCGGTGGTAATCCCGGAAACGTTCCATTGGGCGTGGGTGCGACGACAAACGGAACCGTAACCATCAACGAGAACGGCGGAATCTTCAACGCCGCCGTGCGTCCCTCTGCCAATTGGAGCATCAACGGCACGGTCGAAGTGCTCTACGACGACAACGCGTTTACTGCGGTCAGCCCGCGGCAAACGCAGCACTACAGAGTGCATACCATGTACAGGCCGAAGCCCTGGGCGACGATATCGGGCGCCTATAACGACCTGGAACGGCATAACAACACCAACAACAACCAGAGCGCCGTCGCAGCAGGAGCTGACCCGTACGAGGGTCCGCTCAATCATGTGGATCACAGCCGGGTTGTGAGCCTGGGTGCCGTGCTGATGCCGAATGAGCACTATGGGCTCGATTTCAACTATGCCTATAGCGATGTGTATGCGGCAACCAACATCTGCTATGACAACGGCGCGCAAAATGCCTCGACCAAGGTGGGCCTGCCCGGCACTGCCTCGACCAACAGCAGCGGCGGACCGAATGTATGCCCGGGCGTGTTTACCAGGGGGTCGACAACCCAGCTCGCGGACCGGTTTGCCAGGGACTTCATGGATGCTCCCACGCAGTATGGATCGGTGGCTTTCACGATGTCTCCCGTCAAGCCAATCCACTCCAGTATTGGTTATCGCATGAGCGCTGTGAGCGGCAGTCAGTTCTTCAACGATGCACGGTCGGTCAACGGCTCGCTGCAGTCTGCGTATCAGTCGCCTTTTGTGAATCTTGCATGGACGATTCGTCCAGGATTGATCTGGAAGGCGGAATACAACTTCTACGGCTACGGCGAGGGCGGCCCTTCCGGCCCACAGTACTGCAGCACGTCAACGTCTGTAACCTCAACGGTTGCACCTTGTACCTCTTTTGCTCAACCGACGGGCCTGACCGAATCGCCCTCCGGCCTGACCGCGCCGCGGAATTTTCATGCGAACAACGTAACCCTTGGAGTGCATTACGCGTTCTGACCGAAACCACTGTCCCTCTGAATCATGCCGGTGTGAACCGGGCACGAAGGTTGACCGGTTCACACCTTTTTACCCTTGCGCCATTCGCGGGTATTTGCGATTTCCATGAGTCCAGCACAAATAGGTGCGACGGGGATTATATTGGTAGAAATCCCGCTCGGCCGTTGCCGCACACGCGTAAACTGGCCGTTGCAATCCTACTGGAGTCTTGTGATGAAGAATACGATTCGATCCCATGCGATGCTGGCAGCGGTTCTCTTGTTAGCCGGCACCATTGGATTCGCCCAGTCCTCTGGGCAAGCAACCTACAAAGCCAAGTGCCAGAGCTGTCATGGTTCGACAGGTCTGGCTGATACGCCATTAGCCAAAGGCCTGAAAGTCAAGCCCGTGACCGACCCTGATGTGAAGAAATTTACCGAGGCCGCGATGATTGAGGCCACACGAAACGGCATGGGGAAAATGCAGCCGTACAAAAATAAGCTCACCGACGACCAGATCAAGGACGCGGTGGACTTCTTTCGTACGTTTATCAAGTAAGACAGGATCGGCGCAGGCCCTAAGGTATAGGACTTGCGCTGATTTTTGTGTGATGGTTTGAATTGCCATCTTGTTTATCGTCCGGCAGCCGGAGTTGAAGCCGGAGGCCGGGTGTATGAAAGAAGCCACGCGGCAGGTGCCGCTCTTACGCATGCTGGCCAGCAAAAAGCTTAAGGAGTCTGCAATGACGAAAACAATTCGATCCCAGGTGGTGTTGGCTGTTGTAGTTGCTCTGGCCGGCGCCGTGGGCTTCGCCCAATCCTCCGGCGGAGCGACCTACAAAGCCAAGTGTCAAATGTGCCATGGTCCGACCGGCACCCCCAGCGCAGGGATGGCCAAGGCGATGGGTGTAAAACCGGTCTCCGATCCGGACATCCAAAAGCTCACGGCGGACCAGATGTTTACCGCCGTCAAGAACGGCAAAGGCAAGATGAAGCCGGTTGCGGGACTTACTGACCAGCAGATCAAGGACGCGGTCGCTTTCTATCGCGGTCTTAAGTAACAGGCACAATCGAACCGGCAAGTTTAACCAGGCCCGCCGCAACCGGCGGGCCATCTTGAGTGTGGGGGGGCAAAGTGTCAGTGCTTCAAAAATTCCGTGAAGGCTGGGTGCGGCCCGCGCTGTTCTTCGGCAACAACCCCATAAGCCTTGCAGGCGGCGCCATCACCAGCGCCTCTGGCGTAACCATGATCGGCTATTGGCTGGTGGAGCTTTTCGGCCGGCCCAATGACAATCCGTACCTTGGAATCATCTTCTTCCTGCTTCTGCCGGCTTTGTTTGTCGCTGGATTGCTTCTGATCCCGATAGGCGTCCTTATTCGCCGCAGAAAGCTTCAGAAAGCCGGGCAGATTCCCGCCGAGTTTCCCAAGGTCGACTTCAACGACAGGGTCTTCCGCCACGGCGTCGACATCGTGCTGGTGGCCACCATCGTCAATCTGCTGGTTGTGGCCATGGCCAGCTATCGGGGCGCGGCCTACATGGATTCGCCGCAGTTTTGCGGACAATCCTGCCACGTAATGCATCCGGAGTACACGGCCTACAAGATCTCCGCGCATTCCCATGTAGATTGCGTCGCCTGTCACATCGGTTCGGGCGCGGCTGCCTATTTCTCCGCCAAGGTCAATGGCACCAAGCAGCTTCTCGAGGTCTCGTTCGATCGCTACCCCACGCCCATTCCATCGCCGGTCCAGAACCTGCGCCCGGCGCGATATATCTGTGAGGGCTGCCACACACCGGCCAGGTTTGTGGGTGAAAAGCTGCTGGTCAAATCCACCTTTGCCGACGATGAGAAGAACACCGAGACACAGTCTGTAGTGGTTCTGCACCTCGGCGGCCGCGATTCCCTCTCGCATCTCACCGGCATTCATGGCGTTCACCTGGGCCACATCGAATACATTGCAACCGACTCAACCCGGACCACCATCCCCTGGGTACAGAAGCAGAACGAAGATGGCTCGGAGACGGTGTTTGCCGCGTCCACCGCGGGCAAAGGCGTTCCCCAGGGAGAGCGGCGAACGATGGACTGCATCGATTGCCACAATCGCGCCGCCCACACCTTCCTGACCGCTGAAGATGCGCTGAACCGTGCCATGGCCGAGGGCGCAGTCAGTCCGGATCTGCCTTGGGTCCACAAGGAAGGCCTCGAGTTGCTGAAGGCCAACTACGTCTCCCAGGCCGAAGCGAGTACTCAGATTCCGCTTCAGCTTGCAGCCTTCTATCGCACCCAACATCCTGAGGTACTGGCGGCAAAAGCGGCGCTGGTGAAGTCAGCGGGTGAGCAACTGGTCACTCTCTACAGCCAGAACGTGTTTCCCGCTATGAAAGTCACCTGGGGAACGCATCCCAACCACATCGGCCACATGGCTTATCCCGGCTGCTTCCGCTGCCACGATGGCGACCACACGGCCAAGGACGGCACGAGCATCACCCAGGACTGCGCGGCCTGCCACAACCTGCTGGCGGTGGACGAAGCCAAGCCCAAAGTTCTCACCGACCTCGGCATTCAATAGAAGACCAACCGGTGACCCTCCTTCGGCCGCTTCACAAAACATCACTCCCCATTCTTTCCGCAGCTTTTTCATCAAAAGCATGCGGAAAGAATGGGGAGCCGCGAATCGCAGACCGGTCTCCTTCCAATTCAAATCTGAGAGATGCCCCCCGGACATGGTAGGCTGGCACTTCGTAATCAAGGAGCCCCATTCTCCATGCATTCCACCCAGCCCTTGCACTTCAATCTTGTCGCCGCCGCCCACGCCGCCATGATCGAACATGGCTTCCAGCCTGAGTTTCCCGCCGGAGCCGATACGGAGTTGGCCGCCATCGAGGCCCACCCCGACCTGCCCGCCATCCCCGGCATTCAAGACCTGCGCAGCCTTCTCTGGTCTTCCATCGACAACGACACTTCGAAAGACCTGGACCAGATCGAGTGGGCCGAACAACTCCCTGACGGCCGCATCCGCGTTCTCATCGGAGTCGCCGACGTGGATGTGCGCATCAGCCGGGGCACGATCCTCGACACCCACGCCCGCAGCGAAACCACCTCGGTCTACACGGGCGTCAAAGTTTTTCCCATGCTCCCCGTCGAGCTCTCGGAGGGCATTACTTCCCTGAATGAAAACGAAGACCGTGCAGCCCTGGTCATCGAATTCACCGTGGACGCCGCCGGAACTGCCTCCGATGGCAAGGCCTACCGCGCTCTGGTGCGCAACCGGGCCCAGCTTGCCTACAACGCCGTGGGCGCATGGCTTGAAGGAACCGGCCCGGCCCCCGCCAAGGTAGACGCCAGCGCCGATCTCGCCGCCCAGCTCAAGCTACAGGACTCCGCCGCCCAACGCATGGTCGACGGCCGCTTCCAGCATGGAGCCCTCGATCTGGAAACCATAGAAACCCGCCCCGTTATGCTTGCCGATCAGGCGGTCGAAATCGCCCGCCTTCAGAAGAACCGCGCCACCTCGCTCATCGAAGAGTTCATGGTAGCGGCCAACGGCGTCATCGCCCGCACCTTCGAGCAGGCAGGCGTAGCCTCGATCCGTCGCATCGTTCGCGTCCCCAAGCGCTGGGACCGCATCGTCGAGGTGGCCGCTGGACTTGGCGCAACCCTCCCCGCCCAGCCCGATTCAAAGGTACTCAACGACTTTCTCCTCGCCCAGAAGCAGAAGGCCCCCGACCACTTCCCCGATCTTTCCCTGGCCGTTATCAAGCTCATGGGCCCCGGCGAATACGTCCTGGTCAAGCCCAACGAGACATCGCCTGGCCACTTCGGGCTCGCCGTCCAGGACTACACCCACTCCACCGCACCCAACCGCCGCTTCCCGGACGTGGTCACCCAGCGTCTGCTCAAAGCCTGGTTAGCCAAAGCGCCCCAGCCTTACTCCGAAGACGACCTCAACGCCATTGCAGTGCGCTGCACTTTGATGGAAGATGGCGCACGCAAGGTGGAGCGCGAGATGCAGAAGCGGATCGCCGCCGTTGTGCTGCACCCCCGGATCGGCCAGAGCTTCCCCGCCATCGTCACCGGCGTCAACAATTACGGCACCTTCGTCCGCACCCTCGATCCGCACGTGGATGGCATGCTTGTCCAAGGCGGCAAGGGGCTGGACGTAGGCGATAAGGTGACGGTGAAGCTGATCTCCACTGACCCGCAGCGGGGATTTATTGACTTCGCAGCGTGACGGAGCGGTTTACATCGTAGGCGGCCCCTGCACCAGCCCCACCAGGTGTCCCTCGGGATCGGTGAACCCGGCAATGATGGCGCCATCGGGGATGGGATGTGGCCCGAAGGCCAATTTTCCGCCTTTGCTTTCGATGAGCGCCAGCGCGGCATCGACATTCGCAACCGCAACATAAAACGTGAGATGGCGCCCGGCTTCCTCCGTTGCGCCGATGCCTCCTTTGATCCCGGAACCAGGATCGGCCAGCGAATATCCGTCCATTAGCGGAGTGATCTGCCAGTTAAAGATGTCCTTGTAGAAGGCTTCCAACAGTTGTTGGTTCTGGCCAATGATCTCAAAATGCACAACCGGATTGGGCATCGTCCTGCTCTCCTCCTGACCTGATGTGAGCGCACTCTACACGGTCACTTCCAAGAAAATCCAATGAAAAATCGGACCTGAGAATTTATTTTTCCGAATTCTCTTGCAATTTATCGCAGATTGCGATAAATATATTGCATATTGCAATGGGAATCCAGCCGAAAGGCGCTACCATTGCTGCCAAAGCCATGAAGCTCGGCGAGAAAATCCGGTACTTGCGCGAAGTGGAAGGCAGCCTCAGGGGCCTTGACCGCGACCTAAGTCAGCAGGAGACGGTCCGAGCCATTGAAGCAGAAACCGGCTCCCGCCTCAGCCAGAGCTATCTCTCGCAGATCGAAAGCGGCGCCCGGCCTCATCTCACCAATACCACGCGCCAGATTCTGGCCACCTTTTTCAAGGTCCATCCCGGCTATCTTGTCGACGACCCGGAGGGCTATCACCCTGAGTTGCAGAGCGAGCTGCGCTCGCTTGAAGACAAGCTCGACCTTTGGCTGGTTTCCGGCGCGGAGCGATTCCGCCGGGATCCGGAGCTGAAGCACGCGCTGCTCACCCTGGCCCGCCACCAGCACTCGCGCGAGTGTCTCCTGCTCCTCGAAGCCATTCTGGAGACGCCGGGTCTGGCGCCTCGTCTGGCTGAAGTGCTGCGGCCCAAACTTGAACCCAAAGCGCAGGAACCCAAACCGAAACGACTCAACTCGCAGCAACCTGGCGCACGCAAACAGGGGGCCAAGAAATGACCTGGGAATCGTTCTATCTCGTTTGTTTTGTTGCAGGACTGCTGCTCAGCGCGTTCTCGCTGCTGGGCGGACTTGGCCACATCGGCTGGCATATCCACACCCCGCATGTCCCGCACATCCCCCATGTCCCGAGCGTTGCGCACATGCCGCACGGCGTTCCGCAGCTTGGCCATGTGCCGCAGGGCACGCCTGCCGGCAGCGCCGTGGAGGGAGCAACCGTCCCCTGGTGGAACGCCTTTTCCATCATGATTTTCCTCTGCTGGTTTGGCGCCGCCGGCTACCTGCTCACGCGCTATGGCAGCTTTGTTGCCCTGGTCGTTTTGGTGTTGGCGGGGATTTGTGGAGTGGCCGGAGGAGCCATCGTCTTCCTTTTCCTGACCAAGGTGATGCTGCCCCACGAGCATGAGCTTACCGCCGACGAAACGGAGATCACGGGTGCCGTGGGCCGGGTTTCAGCCCCCATCCGGCCCGGCGGAACTGGAGAGATTGTTTATGAACAGTTGGGCGCGCGCGTCTCTGCCCCGGCGCGCTCCGAGGACGGCGTACCGATTCAAAAACAGGAGGAGGTCTGCGTCGTCCGTTACGAAAAAGGAATTGCCTACGTCAGGCGCTGGGAAGAAGTGCTGGAAGAGCAGGGGGCAGTGGCCAGAGATCAGAGATCAGGCTCTGGCCCTGGCGCACACATTACTGAACACGGAGACAACTGATCTCACACAACTGGAGATTTGCAATGACGCACACGACCGTTCTCATCACGGATATGGCCATCCTGGTAGGGATTTTCCTGCTGGGATTCCTGGCCAAGCTTTTTCCGAAGAGCGGCGGCAATGCCGGCTCGAAGAAGTAGTCAGGAATCAGTTATCGGTAACAAACGCTAGAGGCTGATAGCTGACGGCTGACGACTGATAGCTGCCAAGCAGTAAACCATCCAACTCCTACCTCCCGGGCGAAAGGGCCGGGATCGCAATGACGAATGAAATCGTTCTGATTGTCGGACTAGGCATACTGGCGCTGATTATGATCATGGGCTTGCTGGCCAGGATGTATCGCAAAGCAGGACCCAACGAGGCATTGATTGTCTACGGATTTGGCGGCACTCGCGTCGTCAAGGGCCACGGCACAGTGATTTGGCCCATGGTGCAGAACTGCCGTGAGCTGAGCCTGGAGCTGATGAGCTTCGACGTGGCGCCGCAACAGGATCTCTACACCAAGCAGGGCGTCGCGGTGACAGTCGAGGCAGTGGCGCAGATCAAGGTGCGCAGCGATCAGGTTTCGATCCTGACCGCTGCCGAGCAATTTCTCACCAAACCGCCGCAACAGCGCGAAGGCCTGATCCGGCTGGTGATGGAAGGCCACCTGCGCGGCATTATCGGCCAGTTGACTGTCGAGCAGATCGTCAAGGAGCCGGAGATGGTGGGCGAACGGATGCGCGGCACCTGCGCCGACGACATGAGCAAGATGGGACTCGAGGTTATCTCGTTCACCATCAAGGAAGTTCGCGACAAGAACGAGTACATCTCTAACATGGGACGGCCGGACGTGGCGCGCATCAAGCGCGACGCGGAGATGGCCACGGCTGACGCCGAGCGCGACACCGCCATCAAGCGCGCCACCGCACTCCGCGAATCCGCGGTGGCCAAGGCACAGGCCGACCAGGAGCGGGTGATCGCTGAGACCGCCTCCGCGACCCGGCAGGCTGAGGCGCAGCGCGACCTGGACATCAACAAGGCAGCCTACGCCGAGCAGAGCCGGCGCCAGCAGGCCACGGCCGACAAGGCTTATGAGCTGCAGACCAACATCATGCTGCAGCAGGTGACCTCAGAGCAGGTGAAGGTGCAGCAGGTGGAGAAAGAGGGCCAGATCAAGGTGCAGGAAGCCGAAATCCTTCGCCACGAAAAGGAACTGATCGCCACAATCCTCAAGGGCGCCGAGGTCGAACGCCAGCGCATTGAGAACCTGGCCAACGCGGAGAAGATGCGCCTGACCACCGAAGCCGAGGGCCACGCCGCCGCCATCCGCACTGAGGGCGAGGCGGAAGCCAGCATCATCTTCAAGAAGGGCGAGGCGGAAGCCAAGGCCATGAGCGTCAAAGCCGAGGCCTACCAGCAGTGGAACCAGGCCGCGGTGGTCGACAAGCTGCTCACCAATATGGCCGACGTGGTTCGCGCCATGGCCGAGCCGCTCTCGAAGGTGGACAAGATCACCATCGTGTCTACGGGCAGTGACGATGCCGCCGGGGCGCACAAAATCACCGGCGATATGACGCGCATCGCCGCACAGGTCCCCGCGCTCTTTGAGGCCCTCAGCGGCATGGATATCAAGCAACTTATGGCCAACGTAAAGGCCATCAAGACGAAGCCGGAGACAGAGAACAAGCCGGAGAGCAAATAGCTGTCAGCCACCAGCCTCTGGCTCCCGACTGGTTCAGCGGGCGCTGGAGGCTGGATGGCTGAATGAGCGAGGAAGCACAACTGCTGGTGGCTAACAGCAGGAACTGGAAGCTAGCACCCGAAAACGAGGAGGACGATATGGCACTGTTGGAGAGAGTGAGCACCCTGCTCCGCGCCAATCTCAACGACCTGATCGAGAAGGCCGAGGATCCGGAGCGGCTGTTGAAACAGATTGTGCTGGATATGGAAAACCAGTTGCTACAGGTCAAGACGCAGGTAGCCATCGCCATTGCCGATCAACATCTCTTGGAGAAGAAGCGCGCCGAACACATGGAACAGGCCGCGGAATGGCGTCGCAAAGCGGAGTTGGCCGTGCAGAAAGGCCACGACGATCTGGCCCGCGCCGCCCTCGAGCGTGCGCTAAGCGACGACCAGTTGGTGGCCGGGTTTACTGAGCAGGCCGAGGACCAGAAGTCAGAGGCAGACAACCTCCGGCAGGCGCTTCACAAACTCGACCAGAAGCTCAATGAGACCCGTGCCCGCTGCGAAATGCTGGTAGCCGAGCATCGGCGCGCCCGGGTTGTGGGCCGTGCCGCGCAGGTGCGTCAGGCCGTGGGCACCGGCCAGGAGCAGGCGCTGGGCCGACTGAAGAGCCGCGTCCGCACCAAGGCTGCCGAGAATGCCGCCGTCTCTGAAGTCCTTGCCCCCGAAACACTCGAAGATCGTTTCCAGGCCCTCGAGAGCGAGGACAAGGTCGAGTTGCTGCTGAACGAAATCAAAAGCCGCCAGTCGACCCAATAAGAGGCTGTGCCCGGCCTTCGCGCCCATCTTCCGTGTCCGGCTCCCGTGCCCGCCCCCTGTGTGCAGGAGCCGGAACTGTCTCATGAAGTGATTCTCTGTGTCCGCAAAGCATCGAATCGCGTCTAATGAAGCAGGTAGTGTGTATACGCGATGAAACGTTGCCCTGCGAACCGCGCTGAACAACAGCATGAAAGGCGGGGTGATTTACCCTAACGTTAGCCCGCCCAGCTTGATCCGGTTCGATTTGCCCTTTTGAGGGGGTCCAGCCAGGCCGGTGCCGACTCCACGATTGGTGAATGGATGCGCTTAGGTTCCTGTCTTGTTTCTGCAACATTTTTCGCTGGCATTGCCCTTCTGGGGCTGCCATCCCAACTATTTCCCCAGGAATCGGGTCCCGGCCGAGTGGCAGTTGCGGCCGAGGAACCCCCCGAAGCGCCCCAACCACAGTTCGCGCTTGCTTCCGTCGACCCGGCTGCTATTGAGGCCTCCTCCACGCAGAGCCAGAATGCTGCACAGTCTGCGCCCGGCTCCGCGCAGGGCAGCTCCAGTTCTCAATCGTCCGCTCGGCAACCCGACGCGGGAAAAAGCCAGCACGATACAGCCGAACAACAACTCAAGGAGCAGGAACATCAGCGCGTGCTCGGTGTTGTGCCCGCGTTCAACATCTCCTATCGCTTTGACGCCGTCTCCCTGACGCGAGTCCAGAAAATCAAGCTCGCCTTCCGTTCCTCGATCGACCCGGTCACCTTCGGCGCCGCGTTTCTGGTTGCCGGTTACCACGAAGCTTTGGACGACGATACCGAATTCGGCTGGGGCATCGAGGGATATGGGAAAAGGGCCGGTGCAGCCTACCTCGATGCATTCGATGGCACGATGATTGGCAATGGCTTCCTGCCCGCCATCCTGCACCAGGACCCCCGCTACTTCCGTCTGGGCCATGGCACCACAACCCACCGGATGCTCTATGCCTTGGCTACCAACGTGATATGCAGGCACGACAACACAGGCAAGTGGGAGCCCAACTACTCCAACGTGTCCGGTAACATCATCTCGGGCGCCATCTCCAACCTCTACTACCCTTCACAGAATTCCGGAATCGGCCAGACCTTGACCAATGGCTTTATTGTGACCGGCGAGGGCGCTATCGGCTCCCTGTTCCAGGAGTTCTGGCCGGACATCTCGCGCCACTTTCTCCACAAGGACCCGACCCAGGGCCGCGATGCCCAGGCCCGCGCGCTGGATGCCGAGGAAAAGAAAGCCCGGCAAGAACAGAAACAGAATCAAAACCAGAAATAGGAACGGGGCCAGAGCTGCTCAGGCGGCCGGCCCCAGGATAGCGTCGATCTTTGCCAGTTCGCCGGCATAGAAGGCAAGATTGCCGAGCGCCGCCACGTTCTGTTCAATCTGGCCCACCTGGCTCGCTCCGATCAGCGCCGAGGTCATGCGCCCGTCGCGCAACACCCAGGCGAGTGCCATCTGCGCCAGCGACTGTCCTCGTTCGGCGGCCAGTTCATTCAATGCACGCACCTGGGTTAGCCGGTGCTCTTCAATGTCGCGCTTCTTGAGGAAGCTGTAAGGCTTGGATGCCCGCGAGCCGCTGGGGATACCTTGCAAATAGCGGTCCGTCAGCAATCCCTGCGCAAGCGGACAGAAGGCGATGCCGCCAATGCCTTCTTGTCCCAATACATCCAGAAGGCCATGTTCAAGCGTGCGGTCGAACATCGAATACCTCGGCTGATGGATCAGGCAAGGTGTGCCCAGTTCCCGCAGAATCCTTGCGGCGGTCGCGGTCTGCTTTGCGTCGTAGCTGGAAATGCCCGCGTAGAGCGCCTTGCCTGAGCGCACCGCCTGATCCAGCGCACCCATTGTCTCCTCGACAGGCGTATCCGGATCGGGGCGATGTGAGTAGAAGATGTCTACATACTCCAGGCCCATGCGTTTCAGGCTCTGGTCCAGGCTGGCCAGCAGGTACTTGCGAGAGCCCCAGTTGCCGTATGGCCCGGGCCACATATCCCAGCCGGCCTTGCTGCTGATGATCAATTCGTCACGATGCGGCTTGAGGTCGAGCCGCAGAATCTCGCCGAAGTTGCTCTCCGCGCTCCCTGCCGGCGGCCCATAGTTGTTCGCCAAATCGAAATGTGTGATGCCCAGATCGAAGGCCCTTCGCACCATCGCGCGACCATTTTCAAAGGTGTCTACCCCTCCGAAGTTGTGCCACAAGCCCAGAGAGATGGCGGGCAACCGCACGCCACTTAATCCGCAGCGGCGGTACAACATCGCGTCGTAGCGCGTCTCGCTTGCAAGGTACACGGTGTTTCTCCTTCTTCGCGAACAGAGCCGCATTCACTCTTTGCGGTCTGCTTGCCGGTCCTAAGCCAGAATACCAGCGGCAGGAGCTTCCTTCTGTTCGTCCGCAGGAGGAGGCGTGGAATCCCCTGCCGCACCGGATGCTGAACTCAGACCAGCAATCTGAGAGTCACAATCTCCCAAGGTTTCACATCGAGTTCCACTGTGCCATCCGAGTTAACCGCGACCGGTTCACCCTCCTCCTCGATCAGGTTGGTTTTCCAGGCCTGCTTGATGGGCCGAAGTAGTTTTACGCGAGCACGGCCGTTGGCTTGCCCCTCCGCTTCATAGAATCGCAAGGTGATGGAATCGTCGTCTTCGCTCTTTTTGAGTGCCGTCATCGTCAGATTGGCGGGTTCAAGGCGCAGAAACTCCCCGGCGGCCGGCAAAGATCCGCCGCTGTTCCCCGTAGCCATAAACGCAAGCAGCGGGTGGTTGAAAGCAACACCCTCGCGATGGCGCTCGCGCCATCCACCTCCGTGGGGATACAGCGCCATCCGAAAGCTATGGCTCCCCTCCTGGGTGAACCAATAATCAGGGTTCCACGCCAGGCTCTTGCGTGAAGAGAGAAGCACGTGCTGCAACACCGGGTAGGTCACCGGATTGTCCGACTGGTCCGCGAAAAGGTGGACGGTGCAGTCGGAAGCTGCCAGGCAACCAAACTTTTGAAAACGGTCGGAAGAGGCATCTATCCAGTTGATGGCCTCGCGGTAAGGCAAGGGCGAATCCCCACCATCGATCAGGGAGGAGAACTGGCCCGGAACCCCAGGCGGAAAGAGCGAAAAGTCAAGTTCGTCCTTCCCCATCTCCACCGTGCCGAACGGAACCTCGTAGCTCAACCGATAGTCATGAGGTAAGTTGATGGGAAACGCCACCCGCAATTCGCGCGACTTGGGGCCGTCCCAGTTGCGGATATCCACGTCTATTTCGACACGGTCGAGCGCCGGATAAAGACGGAAGGTTTGGTGCAAGAGAAAATGCGCAAACCGTGCCTCATGCACGGAGGCACTGAAGACCGGCCCCCGCGTTGAACTCACGGTGCGGAAGTCGTGACGGCTGGTCCGATCGAAGTCCTCGGTTGTGACCTCCACCATCGCGTCCCAGCCGACGCCCGGAGCTGTGAACTGCAAGACTTCGCCGCCAAAGAACTTGTCGGACTTCAGAACCTCCTGCCCCAAGCGCTTATCGTATAGGCTGACGAGACCGCCGGCGCCTGTAATGGCGCGCAGACTATCGTTTTCCAGGGTGTGGCCGATTAAGGATTCCACCTCCGCGATTGCCGCTTCCGCACGTTCAACGAAATAGGTTCTGTAACCCACCGGCGGTACGTCATTGGCGATAAAGATGATCTCTTCGTTCGTTTCGCCTACGGCACCACCCGCGAACTGATAGGGAATTTCCGCGCCGGCGAAGTCGCGCAGACGAAATAACGTCCAACCGGCGGGTTTTGCCACGCGGCATCGCACCACATCGGTCCGCCGCCAGGAGAGCGGGTTGTAGACCACCACGGCGGGCTGCCCGGCTGATTTCTGTGGAACGCAATGCGCCAATTGGGTGCAGGCGCTGGAGAGCAGTTGGTCGGCCAGTGTGCGCGATTTCAGGTAAGACTCCACGTAAATGCGGTCGGTTTCAGTTCCCTTGTTCCCGCCCCAGCCGTGATCCGGCCAAACGTTCGCCTGCCAGGCATCTTCAAAGGTTTTGGAGGGATAAGCCCCGGCCTGGTTCACTTGCATCAAGCCTGCATACAACCTCTCCGCCGCCAGAATGCGGTTGTGGGCTTGGCGTCCCGCCAACAGGCCGGTGCGGTGCGCAGGCTCATCGTAGTATGCCCAATTCAGGGCCCAGTCACCCCGGATGGTGGTGACGTCTGGTTCCCTGGAGGTGAAATTCTCAAGCGTTCCTTCCGCCTCAACAAAGCGCAGAAGCGGAGGCTTAATCTGGCTGGAGGGCTGTCCACGGTAGTGCTCATTCCACGCATCGGCAAATCGCTTCATAGCCTCGTTCTGCTGGTGCACATAAGGCGGAAAAGAAACCGGCGGCGGAAGATAGTCGCCATTAAAATCAAAGATCATTTGATGTGGAAGTTTTTGGGAAGAATAGTACGCCTCGCGCTCACCGGCGTACTGTAACCATCCCTCATTGCCCTTGGGGTTGATCAAGGGGTTGGCATAGCGGATGGCAAAGACAAACACACCTGATCCATCCGGGCTCTCCCAGTTATAGAAACCCCAGGGCAATCGCCCTTGCAGCACATATTTGATGCCCGCCTTCTTGAGGATTTGCGGCATCTGCAAGGTCATAGCCGGCGGATCGGTCTTACAGTAATGAATGGTATCGCAGCCCGGAAAATTCTTTTTCAGCCATCGACGTCCCAGATAGAACTGCCGCACAAGTTTCTCGGGACCTACATGTACTTCGAGATTTTGAACGTAGCTCGCTCCCCACACAAATCTACGGTCGCGCATCAACTGCGCCATCTCCTGCCGTTTCTCCGGGTGCCGTTCCAGGAATTCCACCAGGTAAGCTACCGATTCCATCGAATAGCGGAAGTCCGGATCCTTCTTCATGATCTCCATTGCCGGCAGGATCAACTCAGCCGAGCGGTAATCCGCGGTGACTTTTTGCGTGTCAAGCCAGCCGAGGTCGTTGTGATTTGTTGCCAGAATGTCGAAGGTCCCACCATCGAAGTAGGAATGATAGGCGGGTACCTGCAAATTACGCGTAACCGTGAACTTTGCCTGGCTATCCCTTATAGAGAACTCGATATCCTGGTCCTCAAAAGGAGAAGGAATCCAAAGGTTCTGATGAAGCACGGATTGCGTCGGAAGGGCTTCCAGGGGAATGGTTGTGAGGACTTTCCCCGCGTGCGAAACCTGCAACCGGGCGTCGCGCACTTCCACGCCGGGGTTGATGACCGCAATGGTGGCGGATTGCACGGGCATTCCGTCGTGGACGTCGTACATGGCGAAGACAGAGAGGTCGAATGAACAATCGTGAGGCCGGGCAAAGATGCGCACCTTGCCCAGGCCGGTTCCCTGCCGCCCATCTTCGGGCCATATCTCGTCGATCGTAATGCGAACGGATTTTGCTTTTTGCGGGTTGGCGAGAGTGATGATCCGGAAGTTTTTGGACTGGTCAAGTTCGGCGCTGAAGGAGCCGCTCCCACTGAGCGAGCAAGTCACCTTGCGCGGCGTCTGCATCTTTCCCCCGCGCGTGTACGGGTCAAACACGATGTCATAAGGATGCGGTTTGGCCAGCAGCCAGATTTCATCCACGGTTTTCTCTTCAGGGAAAGTAATTTCAAGCCATGCCCCACGGGTCTCCGTATCGGTTTCCCAACTCGTATTCAGGTTGTTGCTAAGCACTTCGCCCGGCGTGTAGCTGAAAGGTGGCGATTGCTGAAACGAGGATACGCTCAAGGTCGCGCCAAGACTGGCGTTCGCAAGGTTTGGATTGTCATCCACGCGTCCGCCTTCCGATGCGGACAGCTGCAGGGACGGGAGCAGTGAGCCAAACCCCGCTCTGGATGCCCAAGCTGTGGCTAGTATTCCACTGTCTTTGAGAAACTTGCGCCGATCCATGCAGAAACTCCTCCATCGTTACTTGCAACTGCAGTGTTATATACCATCCAACTGGATAAGTCCGCAGCATAGAACATTTCAACAATAACCAGGTGAAAGCTAACTTCAAAGCGATTCAGACAGATTATCTCCATTGAAAAGCAGAAGCTGCTGCAAACTTACTTCTTCAACACAGCCTCGAAAACGTCTACCCCACTACGCTGTCGGGTCATCCCACAATCCGCGGACGACACAATCCAGGTAGTCCTGCATCTTCTGCCGCCCACTTTCCAACGGTTGACCAACGGACATGCTTCCGGTCCACTTCAATTCAAGCGGAACATTCCATATCGGTTTTCGGTTTGGAACCAATATACTCTTCGTTTCACCCGCCGGGTTCGCTTTTCGCATCCGTTACCATGCCATGGACTCGGCCCAACTGGAAAGGGTCGCCCGAGTTTTAGGGTGCACGAAACAAACCGGGCTGCGGCAACTGGAGGTATATTGGTTTCTAGCCGGAAAAACTAGATGGAAATTCCGCTGAGTTTTGGTTGGTCTACCTATGCCAACATTTCAGGAGGCGGTTTGGGTTTCAATCGAGTTTGTGAATTTCTATTCGCCCCGCAACGGAGTGATGGTTGCTTCGCCAGCCACATTCGCTTCAATTGCCTTTTCCTGCTGGCTGCGTTTTGCCTCTTTGCGCCGCAAACCGCGCACTCCCAGGAGACGGTGCCCCCCGCCAAGTCGCCCGTGGAGAGCGAACTCATCGTGGAGGGGTTGGCTTCCTACGGCCATTACAAGATCTTCGCCAGTGGGTCAGGCTGCAAGCTCTATACGGGAGGGGTCGAATACGACCGTCATTCCTGGGGCTCTTTCCTGAAGGCCCGAGTGGACTACGTGGCAGAGGTTCTGCCGCTGGTTCTTCTGGACGCACCGGTCACGCAAGATATATGGGGCACTCCGACCAGCCCCAACCGGCACGTTGTGCCTGGGGTGGGATTTTCACCGATCGGCTTTCGCATGTTGTGGCGAAATCACAAGGCGGTTAAGCCCTACCTGACGGCCAAGGGCGGGGTTCTAGCGTTCCCCCAAAAGGTGCTCTCGCAGAAGGCGACCTATGTGAACTTCAGCTTGCAGTCTGCGATGGGCGTGCAAACCAGACTTACAGATCGACTCGATCTGCGCCTGGGACTATTCAGCGATTTTCATTTTTCAAACGCCTTCATTGTGCCAGTCAACCCTGGCCTCGACGTAATGAATGCGAATTTGGGTCTAAGCTACCACTTCGGACAATAAAATCTGAAGAGTGCTACAGTAACTGCAACCTTCCTCAGGGCAGCGGGAGCACAGCATCCATGCCGGTGCACGGGCATTTGTCGGTGGAAAACTCGATAGCTCTCAGTAAGCCGTGACTGACTTCGCTGGAGCGGGCTGATCGACATCGGGCAGCTTCGGCACTCTACCAGCTTCCGAATCCGATGCTCTGCGTAGCATCCTTCTGTCTTGCGCCTCAAATGTTTCGGTGTCGAGCAGGCTTTCCATGATAGAGCTGTCCCAGCGGAACAATACGCTGCTGACAACGAGCTTGAGATCGGAAAGAAACGTGGCGCCAGCCATGTAGTCCGCGTCGAGCCGCCGTTTTGCGGGCAGAACGACCGTGTGGTAGTAGGCTTCCAAACGAGGCTTGGGCACGCTGTCGAGGACCGCCTCTTCGCGGGCAAACGCGATGGTGGCCGCGCCAGTGATCCCTGGACGGCACGGAAGAAACGAGGCAACATGCTCCGGCATCTTGGGCCGGGGACCTACCAGGCTCATATGCCCGACAAGCACATTCAACAGTTGGGGTAACTCATCGAGTTTCCACCGGCGCAGAAAGGGGCCTATCGGAGTAAAGCGCTGGTTGCCGGTCGTGGTGACCGCATGATGCGCTTTGGCCGGTGAATGGATCATGGTTCGGAACTTCAGAATGGTGAAGGTCCGGCCGTAACGGCCCACGCGCTTCTGCAAGAAAAGCGCAGGCCCGGGTGATGTCAGCCACACGGCCAGGCCGATCGCCAGCAAAACCGGAATAAGCAGAGGCAGTACCGGCAGAACGCAGGCGCAGTCGAAGAGGCGCTTGGCGCGCGACCGCGACCAGGAACTCGGCCGCTTTCCATTCAGAGTGAGTGAGGAGCGAGCCGCAGGCGTGAGGTTGCGAGCCGTCTCCAGTCGTTCGATCCCATCCGCGCCAATATAGGCGTAGAGCTGCGCGGCTTGCTTCATGGCCTTACCTTCAGAAGTTACAGTGACAAACGAATCAGCACTCAAATGACCCTCCACGGCGTAAAACTCATCGACGCGCTTGAGCATCTGTGAGACGAAAGAGTGTTATGCCAGTCTTGTGACAATCAATGTCGTCGGCCAGCCAACTCCTCCGCCGTTGTTTATTAAGAAAAGCAAATTTCTGATCTTCGCAGGCTACCGTATCAAGGCAAAAAGAAACGCGCATAACTGAAATGTTCAGGCAGAGCAATCAACCACACTATACCAGATTCGGTACGTACTAAAATGGATTGGACGCAGCGTGGTAAGATTGGTTAGAAGATACCATGTTTTTTGCCGCATTGGCATGTGATCATTTCGATGATTTGTATTTATACAAAAAGCAACAATCGCGCCGTCGCATACGCGCGAACAGAATTATGAAAGAATGATGAAGTAAGGGACGTAGTCAAACTGTCGAAAAGGTCTCGCTAAGCACTGAAAATCGTTTTATCGCGTTACACGGTCTGCGAGTTGGTGGGCAAAGCACAGTGGGGTGTTTACCCCGCACTGCATGTTTTGGCGCGCGGGCAAGGAATATCGCGCAGGTGACACAACTATTGTCTATTAGGTTAATAGAGTCAGAGTACATCCTTTCCAAAGCATCCGTTTACCGTCGGACTTGAAAATGGAGAGTGGCGTGATGGCCCGGCCCTGCCCGCGCAGCCGGATTCCCAAGTTCGGGGCGCTGGAAGAGTAAACCGGGCAAGCGGAGTCTTCAGGCCTTCCCGAGACAGGCTTGTAGGATGGCTCGTGGCCCGTGCTAGACTCGTGGCATATGATCTCGTTTGGGTGTGGAAGGGGTATCGGAGGTTACAAGTCGAACTCTGTCCACTATTGGCCTGCATTCCGGGCTCGCAAAATCCGGCAGATTGGGCTTCTTATCGTGGCGTCCTCACTGGCGACAGCGCTGTACGCGCAACTGCCATCCCAAGACAGCAATCTGGAAGGGGCACAGAGCCCAAGCTCGCAGGACTGCTCCGACCCTTTGATGGCAAGTGCATCAGCGTGTTCCGGTGACACTCAGGGAGAAGCCGCTCCGCTCTCGACTGAGCAAGCGGGCACCCCACTGCCAAGTGTATACGGCACTCGGTCAGGGAATCCCAATTCCAGTTATTCAGATATCGAACAATTGTCCCGGCAGGCTACCACACGGAATCGCGCGCAGCAAGCGCCGCTTCCGCAGGAGCCGCTGACCGAGTTCCAAAAGTTCGTCGCCTCGACCTCCGGCCAGACTCTGCCCATGTACGGTGCGAGCCTCTTTAGCAGCGTGCCCTCCACTTTTGCGCCGCTCGACATGACTCCGGTTCCACCCGATTACGTCATCGGGCCTGGGGACGAACTGCGCATTCGCGTATGGGGACAGGTGAGCATCCAAAGCAACGTGCGTGTGGACCGTTCGGGGGAGATATTCCTTCCCCAGGTTGGCCCGGTGCATGTTGCGGGCATGCCCTTCTCCGCACTCGACGCACATCTGCGCGGCGCTATCGGGCGCATCTATCACAACTTCGATCTCACCGCGGATGTGGGCCAGATTCGCGCCATTCAGGTATATGTAGCGGGAGAAGCGCGGCGCCCCGGCGTCTATACGGTGAGTTCGCTGAGCACGCTGGTCGACGCGCTTTTTGCCAGCGACGGGCCCTCGGTTCAAGGCTCGATGCGCCATATCGAGGTGCGTCGGGGTAGCACAGTGGTAACGGACTTCGATCTCTATGACCTGCTCATTCACGGCGACAAGTCGAAAGACGTGAAGCTCCAGTCCGGCGATGTGATCTTCATCCCCCCGGTCGGCCCGCAGGCCGCGGTCACCGGCAGCGTGCGAAATCCCGCGATCTACGAGATGCGGACAGATGAGTCGCTTGCCAGCCTTCTCGCCAATGCCGGAGGCGTCACATCTATAGCCGCGGAGGCACGCGTCTCAATCGAGCGCATTGAGGATCATCGCGACCGGCACGTCATGGAGGTGGCCTACGATCCAACCGGTCTGGCGACCCCACTCACCGACGGCGATATGGTGCGCGTCTTTTCCATCGTGCCCTTGTATCGGAAGACCGTCATCCTTCGGGGCAACACGGTGAACCCGGGCCGTTTTGCCTGGCACCCCGGCATGCGCATCAGCGATCTGATTCCGGACAAGGAGTCGCTGATTACGCGGAACTACTGGTGGAAGCGGGCGCAGCTCGGACTGCCCGCTCCAGAGTTTGAGTCAACGCCGGGCTTTGCCGATATGCGCCAGCCTACAGACAACCACGCAGTCACACTGAAAGTTTCCGCTCCGGAGGAGACGAGCGTATCGAACCAGCCCGGATCGCCACAGAACCAGTCTCAGTCTGGGCTACAGCAGTATCACGACCTGAGTGCGCAGCAGCGCGCCGGCAGCTCTTCCCTGGCAGCCGAGCAATCTGCTGTTTCCGAGCGAGTCCCTGCCCCTGCGCAACGAACCGAAATTGGGCAGCTCGCGCCGGAGATCGATTGGGATTATGCCGCCATCGAGCGGCTTGATCCGGAGACGCTGAAGAACATCGTGGTCCCCTTCGACCTGGGTAAGCTCGTGCTGCAACATGACGCCTCACAGGACCTTGAACTACAGGCCGGGGACGTGGTCTCGATCTTCTCAGAGGCTGACATCCGCATACCCATTGCGCAGCAGACGAAGCTGGTCACGCTGGGCGGTGAATTCGCGCACGCTGGCGTGTACTCGGTCCAGCCCGGCGAAACCTTGCGCCATCTGGTGGAGCGTGCCGGGGGGCTCACACCGGACGCCTACCTTTACGGCTCGGAATTCACCCGGGAGTCGACGCGCGCGGTACAGCAGGCCAGAATCGATGAATACGTGCAGAGCCTGGGTATGAGAATCGAACGCAGCAATCTGGAACTGGCGTCGTCTCCGGTTAGCTCAGCGCAGGACATGACCAGCGGCACAGCGGCACAGAGCACCGAACGCGATCTTCTTGCAAGCCTGCGGCAAATTCGCGCCACGGGTCGTATCGTACTGAGATTTGCGCCCGATAGCCGCGGCATGAACAGCTTCCCCGACATCACAATGGAGGACGGAGACCGCTTTGTCGTCCCGTCCGTTCCGGCCACCGTCAATGTGGTCGGTGCGGTGTACGATCAGAATTCCTTCCTCTACGCACCGGGGCGAAGGACCGGGGCGTACCTGCAACTTGCAGGCGGACCCAATAGGGACGCCGACCGGAGCCATGAGTTTATCATTCGCGCGGACGGCGAAGTAGTAAGCCGCTACAGGGGTGCAACAATCTGGAGCGGCAGCGAGTTCAACACCCTGCGCATCAATCCGGGCGATACCATCGTGGTCCCGGAAAAGACCTTCAAGCCCTCCGCGCTGCGCGGTGTGCTCGACTGGTCGCAGATGTTCTCGCAATTTGCGCTGGGCGCTGCGGCGTTGGACGTGATTCATTAGCAGGAATTGGAACACCTACCTTGTAAAATGCAGGCAGGGATACGCGCCAGTTCTCCCATCCGGCAGGAAACAATGACGACCGAAATTCCGCTTTCCGAACAGCACGAGCACATCGATTCTCTTTCCGCGCCGGAGCCAGCGGAGCATAGCGCCAAGGGGACCGACGAAATCTCCTTGCTCGATCTTCTGATCGTCCTTGCCGAGAGGAAGCGCGTCATCCTCGGGGTCACCACGGTCTTCGCTATCCTCGCGATCGTCATCTCGCTGCTTCTGCCCCAGCGCTATACCGCAACCGCTACCCTGCTGACTCCGCAACAGGACACTTCGATGGGTGTCGCGCTGGCCTCGCAAATGGGTAGCATGGGCAGCATGGGCGGCATGGGCGGCATGGCCGCGCTGGCCACCGGCAGTCTCGGCCTCAAGAATCCCAATGACATGTTCGTCGGGATGCTGAAGAGCCGCACGGTCGAGGATGCCATGGTACAGCATTTTGGCCTGATGCAGCAGTACCACATGCGGTATCTCTCCGATGCTCGCAAGGCGTTTGAGCACCAGACAACCGTGGATGGCAGCGGTAAGGATGGCCTGATTCACATCTCAGTGGAGGACGCCGATCCGCGCCACGCTGCTGATCTGGCCAACGGCTATGTCGAGCAGTTTCGGAATCTGTCTCAGCATCTCGCCATCACGGAAGCGGCCCAGCGCAGACTCTTCTTCGAGCAGGAGCTTGAGCAGGCGAAAAATAACCTGGCCAACGCCGAAGAAGCCATGAAGCAGACAGAGCAGACCACGGGAGTGATCGAACTCGACAGTCAGGCGCGCGCCCTGATCGAATCGGCCGCAGCCTTGCGCGCGCAGATCACAGCGAGAGAAGTGCAGATTCAAGGGATGCAGACGTATGCTACCGGGGAAAATGCCCAGTTGGTGCAGGCACAGCGAGAGTTGGAGGGCATGCGCGCTCAGTTGGCAAAGCTGGGAGGCTCGGAAGACAGCACAGGCGGTGAACTCATCGTCCCCAAAGGCCGGGTTCCCGAGGCGGGCCTCGAATACATCCGCAAGCTGCGCGACGTGAAATACTACGAAACAATCTTCGACATCCTTGCGCGACAGTTCGAGGTCGCCAAGCTCGACGAGGCCAAGCAGGGCGCGCTCATTCAAGTCGTGGACTCCGCCGTTCCGCCCGACAAGAGATCCTTTCCAAAGCGCGGCCTCATCGTTATCGTAGCTACTGCAATTGGATTCTTTATCGGAATTTTCGTGGCACTGGTCCTGGCCGGCTTCCAGCGTTTGAAGGATGATCCGGAAACTCGCGGAAAGCTGGCCGTGCTGCGAAAGAGTATATGAGAAGCAATGGCGATAGCGCGGTTAACGCAGATAGGTACTTATAACAGCACCTTTGTTACCAAGCGCAGCAGGTTTTATTGATCGGCCACGAATATTTTGGACTTGGCAGAATGTTAGTCTTCGGGAAGAGCCGAGCCTGAATCGGGCGGACCATCCTGTAGAGCCACAATTTCTCTAAACAGATCTACCGCAGGAGTATCGTTGTGAACTAGATCGGCCGCGACAGCACGAGAATCACAATTGCCCGGCGGTTTCCACTATCTGAAGTGGAGATCTTTTGCGGTCCCGTACTTTGCGAGCGCGCCCTTCGCAGCCATATTTTACACACAAATTCGCTATCGGCTGCCGATGGATTGGATTCTGTTGTTGCTAGACGCGGGCATGATCCAAATCATTTTCAGCCGTCATTCCCCGGCCGAGTGTTCGGGGATAGAGAAGTTCGCGCTATCTAAACCATAGGAAGGCAATCATCCTCGATGATCTCATGTATGAGAAACCTTTGACTTGAAATCGTCACGCAGGTTTACGTCTGGAAAGATGGGGCAGAAGGCAAAGAACCACATCAGGTATTGCTGAACGCTTGCGGTAGAGCTTCCCGTAAGCTGAGCGATGAATGCCACGACAAACATTGCAAGCCTGAAGGAATTCAAATACACCCTGGTCCTGAAAAAAAGGTAAAATTCCACCACAAACTCGAGCAGAACTGCGATCAATCCAAACTCGGCAAGCATTCCCGCGACTTGATTTGGGATGATGCCAGACATGAGGCCAGTCCCCATCCCGGACACGTCGATCAACTTGGCTTGCCCCAGCCCTATACCCCACCACAGACTTTTCTGTGAAGCGAGTGTGTAAGCGACGAGAAAGGAGACGGTGGTTCTGACGTTCGTGGAGGAATCGTTTCCCGTAGCAACCTGCACCAACCGATGCGAGACTGGATTGGGGGTCAAAAGCAATGCGCAGAAAGTAATCACCAAACAGACGATTACGATCAGAGATTTAGGCCGTGTTAGAAGTCTTCGGTTGCTGGTCATTAGCGATATGCCTATCGCCGCCAGGCACATGCCAAGCCCTCCCATGGACTGACATAGCAGAAAGGGAACGCCAACCATAATGAGATATACGAAATTTCGCATTCTGCCATGGCACAGGAGCCGAAGAGTCGCAAAGATCAGCAAAGGAAGCATTAGTTCTGAATAACCCGACGGCTCCAATGTCAGGAGGGAGAGCCGGAGCGGATTAGAGGCGCTAGCGATTTCGGTGCTGTCATAATTCCAGAGAAGAGTCTTCAGCGGCGTGGGGAAGGTGGCAATCGCAAACACCGCGGCACAGAAGTTGAGCACAATTAACTGGTCGAACAGCCGGTCAACACTTCCGCATTTCATGAGGGCCAGGCAAAATGCGTATACCACGACATAGACAACCCACAAATGCACCGTCGTTCGCAGATAATTCAAGGGCGCCGCAATGCCCAGGACCATGTGTGCGATGATGAAGGGCGACAAGACCAGCAGGAACTTCGTCGTCAGCCAGCGCCTTCCCTTAAGGTACAGCCAAAGAAAAAGGAAGGGCGAAAGAAGCATGGTGTAGGTGAGCCCTATAGGCAGTCCGGCGTTGTTGAAGAAAAAATAAACCACAGCAATAGGAAGATAGCTATGGATATGCAGTCCGATCGCTGCACTTGGACGATAGCGTACACCAGGGGCATTTAGTTGCGCTGTACCGGGATGTGTAATTGAGTCTGCCAAATGCCGGGTTCCTTATGCCTGATTCTGATTCCGCGCCTTAAATTCGCGCCATGGGGGGGTGGTGCGGTTGACTTCGCGGTTGCGAAGGATACCTGTTGCCTGATAGAAGGCTGCCCTCAGGAAAAAACTGCCGAACGAGACAAGACTGCAGAGCAGTTGGTGCAAACCCGTAATGTGACGCTCGGCGTAGATCGTGTGGCTGTAGACGTAATCCGGAATCCGGCTCGGGTTAAACCCACCCAAATGCAGGTATTGCCAGCGGAAAAGATAGGTACATCTGAACCCGGCGTTCCAGATCCTCTTGCAAAGGTCAACGTCCCACGTACATGAAGTATCTCTCATCCAAGTCGGTCAGCGCCTGCCAGAGGCCCGCTCGCATGAGAAGAAACAATTCCTGCATCCAATCAACGTCACAGTACTCATCCGCGCCGTACTGGTGGGATGATACCAGCATGGGGCTAAGCAGCACTAGCTGGTGCGCTGCGATCTCTGTAATGCGGAGCTGCTGGCCGTATTCTTGCGAGGCATCGGTGAAAGTGACTCATCCGATCAAATCACTGTTAGCCATGCATCAGTCCCTTTTCCCGCATTTCAGCGAGAGATTGTTCGTAGTTGCGTTCTTCGAGCCGTTGACCACCAGCCCAGGCAAGGAACTTCCGCAATCCGTCGTCAAACCGCCAACTCGGGACGAAGCCCAGTGTAGCCCGCAGCCTCTCTACACTGGCGAAGTTGTGGCGGATGTCTCCTTCGCGGAATGCGCCGGTGACCGCTACTTCGGAGCTGCTTGAGAAGTATGCGAGAGTGGCTTTCAACACCTCCGCGACCGTAATAGGACACCCCGTGCCCACGTTCAGCGCGACTGGTTTCTGCGCCGGAGCCTCGACACAGCGCACAGTTGCCTCTACTACGTCGTCCACGTAAACAAAGTCACGGCTTTCCTGGCCATCCTCGAAGATATAAATCGGCTCATTCGCCCGAGCGAGGTTTGAAAAGATGGCCAGGATACCTGTGTAAGGATTCTTGAGCGACTGCCCCGGCCCATAGACGTTCTGATAGCGCAGCGCAAAACCGTTGATGCCAAGCGTTGCTGCATACATCAGCACCATCTGCTCCTGCACCTGCTTGGTGAGCCCATACAAGGACGAAGGATGGAACGGAGCATTCTCTGGGGTCGGAACGGCCGTTGTCGCGTGTCCGCAGCAAGGACATTTCGGCTCGAAGTCTCCAGCCTCCATGGCCTCCTTCGAGCGCGCGTTGGGATAGACCACGCCATGCTCCGGGCATCGCGCAGCGCCCTCCCCGTAGATTGCCCGAGACGATGCCACAACTACGCTCCGTACTGGATACTTGCCGGTCAGCAGAAGCTCCATAAGGCCCGCGGTAGCACCAATATTCACGTCCGTGTAGTGACGAACGCGGTACATCGACTGCCCCGTCCCAGTCTCGGCCGCGAGATGAACCAGAACCTGCTGGCCCTCCAGAGCACGCTGGCAAAGGCTCACGTCTCGAACATCGCCGCGAAACAACTGCACAGAGTCACGTAAATCCGCTGGAAGGTCGGTGTTGTCTCCGTGAATCTGCGGACTGAAGCTATCAAGGATCGAGACCTTGTGGCCGGCGCGCAACAGACTTCGTGCTACACGCGACCCGATGAACCCTGCACCGCCAGTAATAAGTACACAATCTCCCAACTTTTGCCCCCGCCAAACCCATCTTAGAACAACTGGACACACACGCTGAGCTAGAACACCCAAGGTCCCATCTACGCACTGCTTAGTGCGGGCTTATACCTCTCAGCACTCCCACGATCATGCATCACCTTGTTATATCCTTGAACGCGCTCAACCACCCAGAATCAAATCTCCGATAGTTAGCTATATTTCGCATAACTTGCACTACGCGAGCCATGCGATTTTCTGGAAGGTTTGATCGGAACCTCAAGTACTCAATCATCTCTTCAACCTTGGCGAGGAAACATTGTGCCTCGGGAGAATGTTGCGCCCTTATTCTATCGCAAAGATCGGATAACAACCTAGCCTTCTTTGCATACATATCAGTTCTATCTTGCAAATGGTCGGATAATGACAATGGAGCTACCCCGCACGATTGCGTAGGATGTATGCGATAACAAATTAGCGCCTCAGGAATAATGTCGATTCTGGAGTACATTGCTATTATCCATGCGATCCAGCCGTCATGATCCCAACGTTCGGGAATGGGGATAATTTTATCGACGAGGGAGGCCCTGAAGATCATGGTACAGCCCAGAGCCTTCCATTTGGTTACGGCATCGGAAAACATATCGCCGTTATGTATTTTCATTTGCCCTGCATGCGTGAACCTGTTGACTTGCCACAACGTCTTGCCGGTATCTTGCGATTGGGAATCGATCAGACGCGCATCGGAGAAAACGCCACCCAAGCCTGGATCCCGCTCCAGCATCGCACACTGCCGTTCGAGTTTCTCTGGAAGCCATATGTCGTCTTGATCGCATAAGGCGATAACATCACCTGTGCATAAACTAATGGCTTTCTCAAAATTCTTGGTTGATCCAAGCCGTGCGTCATTTCGGACAATCAGCACTTGAAACGTGGCAGTCTTAGCAAACTCAGTCACAAGGTCGACGGTGGAATCCAAGGAGCAGTCGTCGCAAATGACGAGCTCATCCGGAAGGCGAGTCTGCGATTGAATACTATCCAGTTGTGCCCGCAGATGCTTTGCTCCATTATAAGTAGCCATCGCAACTGATACTGTCACTGTCTTTCACTCCTTTAGATGTGCGATTAATTGTCGTCCATTCATCCACAATTAGGGCAGGCGGAATGTTATGCCTAAGGTCGGATCAGATGGGCTCATCATTCGACCAAAGATCCCTTTTCGTCTAAGCAAGTTACGCAGCCTATTCGGCAGTAGCCTTAGAAGGATTCTTCTTAGTATATATGCTCTATACTCCCGACCTGATGTTCCCGCTAACTGAATAATGAGAAGACCAAAGCGGACGGAATATGTCCAGGGAAGACAATTCCAAATAGGCCCGTCTGGCAAGAAAATAGCCTTATCCTTCTCCCATCGACCTTCACGCCAGTATATATCAACAGCTATGTCTGAGCTAGCCACAGGTCTATTGCCAGCATAGATACTCCGTATTCTTCGCTGGAAAGACGTTATCGATTGCGCTGTCTCTAGTCTCTTCTTCATCTCCTCAATTTTGCGAATACTGTCTTTGTCACGATCAAGCAGCTTACTCACTTCATTTGTTAATGCTGACACGTCGCGCACTCTTAGCTCGTCAACGCAGCTATAACCCTGCATAGGGCAACTGACCCCAGTAACCAGCTTTCCATTTAGAAGTGCTTCGGGGAAAGCTGTCCCGCCTGTGAGGGGAAAGCTATCTACGTACACATCTGCTTTCTGCATGATGTCCAGGAACTTGGCATGAGGCACTCTTCCTTGAAAATGAATACGATGGCCCCAGCGTTCCTTTACTTCGTTCCACCAAGGTTCGTCTCCGGTTGGGCCGACAAGGGCAAAAGTGACGTCGCTTCGTTTCTGACACAAGGAATCGATAAAATCTCCAAAAAACAGATCTCCTGGCGCATATTTACTTGAGTCACCCGCACTCATAATTATTTTGTCAGGAGTAGCTTCTGAAGCATAGCCTCGATGCTCCGTTGCGCTGTTGAAGTCGATAGGAATACCAAGATAGCAAGAGTCCTGAAGTTGGCGCGCTCGCTTATTGATCTCGATTCCGTAGGTACTCACCTCACATACCATATGCGCAGAGGACATTCCGAAACTGAATACGTGGTCTGCATGGTTATAAAAAATGATGTGTTTGCCTGACTTGGCAAGAACTCTGGCTGCTATCACGGCCACAATATCATCCGGATGAATGTGCAAGACTACCCGCTCGGCATTTGCGCAATAGGCAAGGATCTCATTCACTAACTCAATCCCCTGACTCGCGCACAAGTGAAACGGGATGCTCTTGTCTTCAAGCGTAGATCTGAAGGCGTCCATCACTGTCCGCGTAATTAAGAGCCTGTGATCTCCTTCTTCTTCAAATGCCTTGAGCCAATTCAGGACAACCCTGGAGTGCCCACCGAAGTCGTACAGTTCCGACGCGATGAGAACGGTACCGCCGTTCATTTCCGACAATCTTGGGAGTCTAAACTTCTTGTTCTGAATGACACGCTGTTCAACAAGATTCTCTAGGTCATCGTCCTGATAAATACCGTCAGCATTAATCCAGCGAAACAGTCCATAGAATTGAGCAATGGCTAGTATATTGTCTATATTCTTCGCGGCAACCAATTGAGAACGTATCAATTTTATAATCTGTTCGTATGAATTGCGGAATATGCTGATATTCCCTTCATCATGATTCCGATTTCCAGAACGAGAGCTACTCACGCGTCGCTCCTATACTACTTGTCAGCCGGCGCGCCAACGCTCCGATGCGCCCTATTGGTCCGCCCAGGTTGCTCATGTGCGTTATCCGTCCCAAGGAGAATACCGCGAACGCGCCTGTTGCAAGGCAGCCGATCAAGATACCCCAGCGCGTCAGGGCAGTCAGGATGTCGACGCCGACGCATATGGCAAACGTCGCGGCAGACAAGAGAAGAACAGGTCTGGACCAGTGGAAGCCGATTCGCCGGCGTGCCAGCCAATATACCTGCGGCAAGTAGAGTGCGTACATCGCCACATAGGCCATACCGGTGATTGGCAAGCCCATAACTGGCGCCAGCCCTGTGATGAGACCTGTTGTAACAAGCCATGGGCCAGTTTCGGTCCAGAAATAGGCCTTTCCATCGCCCGCGGCCAGAATCACAAACCCTAATGGCCAGCTTACCACTTTGAGGACATCGCCCAGCACTTGCCAACGCAGAATCTCGATCGCGGGCGTGAAAGATGCCGCGTAGAGCAAATGAATGACCCACGGTGCTACTGACATCATGGCAATGAAAACGGGCGCGCTCAGGAGCGTCGCGACCTCCGTTTGTTCGTTTACCAACCGCCCTGCGGCTTTGGGATCGTGGATTATGCCAGTCAGCCTGGGGTAGTAGTCTGACCCCATAGCTCCGAGCACGAAGGATACGTACTGCATTGAGATTGTCCAGGCCGCCTGATATTGGCCAAGTGACTGCGCACCTAAAACTCTGGCGACATCGATCCGTATCCAGAGCTGCGCCAGCTGTTGAACAAGCCCTGCTCCCACCATTGCCAAGCCGAGGCGAAGGAGCATCTTCCATTCGCGCGATAACTCAGGTAGGGTGACGTTCTCTTTTCGTGGTTTCGGCAGTCTCGACACGTAAACGTGGCCGAGTACAAAGCTCGCCAGGGGGCCTATCAGAATGTACGCAACCAACCCAGCCTTGCCCCACCGCCAGAGCATGCCGATACCCAGCACAGTGCTGATTGCTGATCCAAAGACATTGAGACGGGCTATATCGCCGATACGGCGCATCCCTTGGATCAAAGCGCCCTGCGATGCTCCGGCAACGGAGAGCGCCACCCCTATCGAAAGCCATCCGACCGCGCCGGAATAGGAGGCGTTGCCCAGTGCATACACGGCCAGAAACGACCGCAGAGACCACACAACCAGTCCGCCGGCGCAGGCGAGGAGCATAGTGCCCCAGAACAAGGCCCGTCGCGCCACCAAGAGTGCATGCGCATCGTCCTTGCTGCAGGCCTCCGCAATCTGGCGCGTTCCCACCGAGCCCAAGCCCAAGGTAGCAACCGTGGATGCGGTCCCAATAAGGCCGGTGTACAGGCTGGCCACGCCCACACCCGCAGGTCCGAGCAATACAGCAAGAACCTTGGTGCGGAGCACACCGATTGCGATGTTGATGAACGACGCACCTCCAATAATGGAAGTGCTCTTCAGTATGCGATGGTACGATGCTTTCGCTTCAGTCATCCGTGAGCCGCGGCCTTCAACGCGGTGATCGCGGCCGTAACTCCTGCATCGTCCAACTGCGGCCCCATGGGCAAGCTGAGCAGGCGATTGGCGATGCGCTCCGCGATGGGAAACCGGCCCGCGGCATATCCCGCATCCCGATATGCCTCTTGCAGATGCGGGGGAATCGGGTAGTGGATCAGCGTCCCAATACCAGCTTCCTGAAGGGACCTTTGTAGGGCACCCCGTCGTGCATGTTGCACAACATAAATGTGCCAAACGGGCTCGGCCCACTTCGGGACTTCGGGAAGCACTAACCCTGTATCCGCCAACTCCGCTGTATAACGTGCGGCAATCGCTGTCCGGCGGGCATTCCATTCATCCAAATGCCTGAGCTTGACTCGCAAAGCGGCGGCTTGCACTGGATCCAGGCGACTGTTGTAGCCCCTTACCTTATTCACATACTTCGTTATTGAACCATAATTGCGCAACACACGAACCCGGTCGGCAAGCTCCGGGTCGTTTGTTGTTACGGCCCCGGCGTCGCCCAGCGCGCCCAGGTTCTTGGTGGGATAAAAGCTCCACGCCACAACATCTCCATGACCGCCAATGCGCTTGCCCTTATAGCGGGCACCGTGCGCTTGCGCGGCATCTTCCAGAACGCGGAGTCCATGCTTCCGCGCGAGAACGAGGATCGGATCAAGATCCGCCGGTTGGCCATATAGATGCACCGGCAAAATGACCTTGGTGCGTGGCGTAATGGCCGCTTCAATCTTGCCCGGATCAAGGTTGTAGGTGGACTCCACCGGCTCTACTGGGATCGGGGTCGCTCCGGACTGACTAACCGCCAGCCAGGTGGCGATATAAGTATTGGACGGGACAATAACCTCATCTCCCTCGCCAATCCCAATGGCCAACAACGCGAGACGTAAAGCATCCAACCCATTGGCAACGCCCACACAATGCCGGGTTTCAGTGAAGGCTGCAAATTCCTGCTCAAAGGCCTCCACATCCTGCCCGCCGATGTACCAGCCGGAACGCAAAGAGGCCAGTACCGCCAACTCAAGCTCAGCTTGAATCTCGCGATAGGCCATTCCCAAGTCGAGAAACGGGACACTCATCCTTGACTCCGCGCCCGCATGAATTCTGCATAATCGCGATAATAATCGTTTTCGTCGTAATAATTGGACGCCAACACCATGCAGACGGACCCGGAAGAGAAGTTATCCAGCTCTCGCCAAATCATGGGGCAAACATATAGGCCGTTATAAGAGCGATTAAGATGAATTCGCTTCTTGTTCTCGCCATCATCCAGGATCACATCGAAGCTTCCAGACATGGCAATAATGAACTGGTGCAATTCTTTGTGTGCGTGGCCGCCGCGCTCTGAGCCGCCGGGCACGTCATACAGGTAGTAGACCCGCTGGATATCGAAAGGAACCTGGTGACTTCCCTCGATAAAGGTCAGGTTTCCGCGCGGATCGGATATCTTCGGGAGATCGATGATTTTGCAATGATCGAGTAATCGTTCCATGTCAACATTCTCCGGCGGTCGATTCATCGACCTGTTCCCTACATCAGATGCTTTGTTGCAGCCAGAAACGAGGTAGCTGTCGCAACAAGGTACTCGACCTCTCGGAATTAAGAGCAACCCATACGCCAACGAAGGACTGTTGCTGCCCATGAATAACCGACGCCGAAGCCAACTATCATTACGCGTTGCCCATCCTTCAGCCTTCCAGATGCAGCGGCATCGCTAAGGACGATGGGAATGGTCGACGATACCGTGTTTCCTACGTGTTCCATGGCGACCACAAACTTTCCTTCCGGTATCTTGAGCTTCTTCCGTAGATGGTCGAGCATGTAGCGATTTGCCTGATGAAACACAATCAAGTCGATGTCCTCCAAGTGCAGTCGCATCGCTTCCAGAAGTCGGTCAACCGCCTCAGGAACTGCTCGAAGAGAAAAGCTGAATATCTCTCCTCCATTCATGTAGAGGTTCGATGACGCTCGTTCATTGCCGAACTCGTCCACATGCGCCTCATCGCCAGAACAAGTTCGTTGACGCAGGCCCCCAACTGGAACAATCAAGTTCTTGGCTCCGCGGCCGTCCGTTCCGTAAATGAACGCCCCAATCGGCTCATCCAATGCTTCATCGCCAATATGCACTGCTTGTATCAATGTTGCCGCGGCGCCATCGCCAAAAATGGTACGCACGCTTCTGTCATTCTCATGGATGAACTTGCTATACGTCTCCGCGGTCACCAGCAAAACATTCTTGGCTTGATCAGTCTCAATTAGACCCTTGGCTAAGCCAAGGCCGTAGACGAATCCAGAGCATCCCAAATTGAAGTCAAGCGCTCCGCACGTAGTTGGCAATCCAAGCCTGTCTTGGACCATGCACGCTGTTGTGGGTAGAAAATAATCGGGGCTTTGCGTACAGAACAACAAAAAGTCAATATTCTCGCGCCGGCATGCACGACTATCAAACAGCTTTTGACATGCCTGAACCCCAAGGTCCGACGCGCACTCGTCGCCCTTGACAATATGACGTTCCGTTACGCCCGTCTTATCAGTTATCTTCTCAGGAGTCCAGTCGCCGAATCTTGCGGCCAGCTCTTCGTTTTTCAAAAGGGTCTCGGGAAGACTGTATTCAATTGCGGCGATACTTGCTTTCATTGAGCACCCGCTGTAAGGTGTTAGACCTGTTGCTGCAGGTCCTTAGTTGCGGTCGATTCCTCTAGCAGTTTAAGAATGTCCCCAACTGTAACGCATTTAGCCAATCGGTCCGCGTCAATTTGAACATGAAGTAGTTCGTCGGCTAGGGCTAGAACCTCCAACAATTTGAGTGAATCCCAATGCTCAAGATTGCGAACATTCTGGTCTTCGCGTAATGTCCCCGTGCCCATCTCTAGAACCATTTCGAGTTGAGGGATGAATTGTTCTCTGTTCATGATATCCCTTTCCAGTCAAGAATCTACAGGGCTCCCACCTGCGCTGGCGCAAGCAATCTTTTTGCGAGGGGGCGCATTCTGGCGAAGCATTGAGGCCACTCCGACCGATCCATGCTTAGGCCGATGAGATGCGCATTCAAGCCGTTCACCTGCTCAAAGCGCTCATAACGGGCATCTCTGCTCCATCCATTCTTCAGGTGAAAGTTCAAGACTGCGTTGTTTCCCTCCATCACGACGCAATAGAGAGTTCGTATGCCGAGGATTTCAAATGCAAACGACATGCCGAGCATCTCCGCCGCAAGTGCGAAGATGCGTCGTCCATCATCCGGCATCATCATCCGGCCAAATTCGCAGCTTTCTCCATGCTTGATGTCATAGAGGCTCAACGTCCCGGCAAACCTTCCCTTAGCCACTAGAGCAAAGTTTAGCGCGTCGTCGCGTTCGAGCTGCTCAGCCAACCAACGTTCATGGCTCTGCGCAGTTAGCTCGACGTAGTTAATATACTTGCCTAGCGCTTGAGTATTGCGGAGTTGGACCGTTTCTGCGGTAAAGTGGCCATCCGTCAATGTAATATAACAGAACTCCGTACCGTAACGCAGGGGCAACTTAGAAAAAGCGAGCGTTGATAGACTCAGGCTCTTCTGATCGCCGGGCATTTCTTGCGCTCCTCCCACTCTGTCCAAAGTCTCCCGTCTCAAGAGATATTGCCTTGGCAAGTTGGTCGAATATCGGTTTTGCCGATGCTCCTTTGTTGAAACCAACCCTATCCGCACTTAGCCGCTCTCGAGGATTGCCTCTGGCTAATGCATTACTATATCATGTGGATATACGGCCCGTCGCCGAATTCATAGGTAAGCGAAGCATTTCGAGTCCCGATCACCCGCGCAGGAACCCCGCCTGCGATAGAAAAGGCTGGGATGTCTTTTGTAGCTACTGCATGGGCTGCCAAAACAGCGCCTTCATGGATAGTTACACCGGGAAGTACCGTGGCACGAAAACTCAACCAAGCTCTTCTTTCCACAGTAACAGGCGCATACACAGTATCAAAGGTGGCCGATTGCGGATCATGCTGAGCCGTCCAGATAGCAACCTGGGAAGAGAGGTTAACATACTCCCCGATAACAATCCCTGCACGACAATCAAGAATACAGTTGTGACCTACTATGCTTCCTCGAAGAATTGTTAGCCTCCAAGGGCATCTTATCTCAAATCCGGAGTAGATTTTTACCCCTTTGCCTATTGTCGCTCCCATGCACCGGAGCGCCGCCTTTCTTAGACGATTGGATGGGAGCACTGATATGAATTTGAGAGCAAACCATACTGCGGTCTGCATCAGAGAGTTCACACGCTTCGCAATCTCAGCCAACTCATGCATCCTTTCGGAGATCTCATCTCAATAAGTTCATAGTGCCAGCGACGATGCCCCTCAACGAGTTCCGGAGCGTTTATATTCCCCGGGCCGTCCGCATAGGCGGGTACCACGAGATGGCGGCGGCTAAAGCCGAACTCACTACAGCACTCTGAATCCCCTGCAAATGCGCTGCGGGATCGTGAGAGAAGACAGCGTCTCAGTGCCTATAAAGCGCAAGTCTGTTTTGAAATCTTAAGCATCGAAGTTTACTCCCACTAAGGTAGCTGAGATCCCGGCCACAGGATGGCAAACCAAGCTGCATCCCAGTTAATCACTATGGCATTCGCACCCTTGACGGGAAGCCGTCTTAATTGAGCTCCCCTTCACCACCTGCTCGAAAATGGGTTTCATTGCGCGGCCCCAAGCATCCCAATTCAGCCTTTCTTCGTAGGACCTACGGGTGGTCCTCACCAGGTCGCTGTATGCACCACCATCCCGCACAAGCTCCAGAATCTTCTCTGCATATTGTTCTCCCTTTGCGTCCGGTGGCAACAGATAACCGTTCTCCCCGTCCGTCACCACGCCTCGTACTCCTCCGGTATCGCGCACTAGCGAAGGAAGTCCGTGTGCGCTTGCTTCACAGAGCACAATTGCGCATGCCTCTGCAGTCGTCGGCAAGACTAAGAAGTTTGCACCCAGAAATAACTGCGATAGTCCTCTCCGCTGTACCGGATCGCGCTTGCTCAGAAAGGGAACGATCTCCATCTTGGGATGACGATAGCGTTCGGGTGGAACGCATCCACAAACCACCAGCCGCGCATCTACGCCCTTGCTAATCAGTTTCAGCAAAGAGTCATAAGCGATTGCGCCGCCCTTGCGCTGCCAATCGACACCAATCCAAAGCAAAGTGATTCCTCTCTCAAGCGAATGATGCAAGGTCGCTGTCCGCGATGGAATATCCTGTTGATCGAAGTTCGCCCCATATGGAATGCAATGCACCTTACGCGGATCCGCTTTGTAGTGCTCGATCGCCGTTCTTGCTGCCCAAGCTGAGGGAAAGATAGACGCGCTCGCCTTGCCGATGGCGGCGCCGTCTATTCGGTCCCCCTCCACCCGGGCAAATTTCCACATAGAAGAGTGGCTTGGATAGTAGTCCACAATGTCAGCCCAACTCATGTCTGGGTAGTAAATGATAGGTATATTCGTCGATAGATAGGCAATTTCTACCGACGCAGTAGGCGCGAAGAGCACATCGCAAGCGGATTGCGCTACGCGCAGGCCAAATGTGCGCGCAAGCCGCTTTGACAGAATGCGGTGATGATCGGAAGAGATGTGGCGCCGAAACGCTGCGTAGCTGGCGCGGTTAATAGCCCGCCCCGCAATTTCAATCGCCTTCGTCAACAGGCTGTTATCCGGGCCAAGATAAATAACTTCTCCAACGTGCTCCCGCAAGGCCTTCCCCATAAAGTGCGGAGTGCCCGACAGGGAATGAACATTATCCACCTGGAAACGATTCACGATTCCAATTTTCATTCTACTCCCAAATGCATTACTCACAAACGCACAATCATCCTTGAATCTAGGAATCAAGAAATGTCAGATTAGGCATATTCTTTAACCATGTTGTAACATAGGACGACAGCTTACCATAGGAATTATCAAAGGCAGTCACGCGCTTCCCAAGGAGCAATCCCAGTAACATGGCGTGCATCCGGTTCGTAACGATTCGATCCGAGTGCGATAACATGGATACGCCGTGTTGCACCATAGAGTTGCGAAGTGCATACCAGCAAGGAATCAGATTTAGCGGGCGGCCGCCCATTCTATTCGCGACCATACTCTTTGCGCATATGGCCCATGCCGCTTTTTGCCACAACGACATGCAATCACCCCAATCTACGGCACCGCTAACCTCTGCTCTGAATTCCTTGGGAATTGATCCCTTTTCCTTATCTCTCCGGAAAAAATATAACGGACGTCCTGCACGCGTTGCATCCGTTTCGTGCGCTTGAGGCATCTTCCCCCAAAGCCAATGCGCCATATCCGGGATCAGCGTGACATTATGCAGTCCAGAATCTGTCAGCGACGCAAACGAGGATTCGTCACGCACGAAGATATGCAAGTTATGATGGGAGGCTAACAGAGCGCAGCATGCAGTCTGATTAGCCCTGTTCGCAAAATAAACAGTTTGAGGTAAAAAGATCACCCGGTTATGCGGATACTTCAAGAGAATCTGCTCACGTAGAGACTGATGCCCGGGCCAGAGGTCTCCAAAATTTCCGCCTCCCTGCATCAGGAACGTGACATTATCATCTACTTTGAAAATACTCCGGGGAATGTCCATATCGCAACAACGTTGTTCTGGCCTGATACCATGCACAGAAAAAAACGCTTCTGTCCCAATGTTGATCAGCAGATCGCCGACATTGAAAGAACGTGGAATATCCAGATAGACAAAGCGGCTTCGTAGATTGATGTGATCGAGGATCGTCTTGAGTTTAAGTTTTAAAGCCTGCATGGGAAGTTCTTCCTGTGGCATCATGAGATGCCCTTCCTCTGATTTCGCATAACCCATCCTAATTGCATCAGTTCAAAACGTCCAGCGCCTTACCTGTGTTAGAGCGTATTTCATTAATCTTCTTCCCCAATAATTGTCCAATTGGATCGTTGATGTACTGATTGGAGAATGTTTATGTGCACACTTTAGGAGCATTTGCGCAGTCACATTTTCGCATCCTGTCTTAATCAAATGATAAGTGAAGGGTAAGGGGCCGCTGTAGCAGGCACTGGCGTAGCAAACGAGTGTTGAGAAGTATGGTCGGAAAAGCAGCAGAGAGTGACCTCTTGATCAGGTTGGGCAGGTGATGCCCTGCAATGAGCTATTGGCGCGGGTGAAGCCTCATTATGCCACAGCGAGCAACGGGCAACGAAAGGTCAGGAGATCCTTCCATTCAGGTCAGTCCAAAGTGTCGGCGGTATGTTTTGGCGACGACGGCTGCCGTGCTCTCCCAAGTGAAGCCCTTAACCCTGTCTAACCCACGGCGAGTCAGATCTTGCCGCATATCAAGGTCATCGCCTAACTTACGAATTGCGTTGCTGATGTCTTCGATGTTCTCAGGATCTACCAGCAAAGCAGCCTCAGAGCATACCTCCGCCAGTGCCGTCGTTGCAGAGGATATGACTGGAATACCTGAGGCCATGGCCTCAAGCACGGGCATCCCAAAACCTTCAGCCATGCTGCAATAAACAAACGCTTTTGCATGGCGAAAGATGGCGGGCAACTGTTCGTCGGAGACGTTCTCAAGAACCACTACGGATTGTTCTAAGTGCAACGAACTCACTAAGGCAAGCGCCTCATTGTAGCCAAAATGCCGCTGACCGACGATCGCTAGACGAGGGCGCGGCTCGCCGAGTTTTGCCCACGCACGCAGGAGGTTGACGTGGTTCTTGCGGGGCTCCAGCCGTCCGACGGTGAGGAAATACTGCCCCGACGCCAATCCTAGTTCATCGGCGACATTCCTGCCCTCCATGCCCGGGAAAAAGCGCGATGTGTCCACACCATTGAGAATTGTATGGACCTTGTCGTTTTTGACTCCGTACATTTCACAGATTTGCCTACGCGAAAAGTCACTAACCGTGAACACTTCAGCGCTCTGGCGGACGGAGCGCGGCACCATCAGGTGTGAACGCAGAACAAAAAGCCTATCGAAATACTCTGGGTGCGATTCAAAAAGAATGTCGTGAACTGTCACCGCCGTCTGGCAGGGTGAGAATGGAGGCACGATGTATTGCGTATGCAGCAGATCGAACTGGTACTGTTTTGCTAGTTGGGGCAGTTGCCAAAGAAGACGCTTCGCTGGTGAAACGTGCTGCATTGCCACGAGACTCACATTTCGAAGTGTAAAGTTGGCACTGAACCTGCTTAACCTCTCAGGGGATGCTGAGAGAACGACGAAATCGCATTCAGGCATCGCGGCAACGACGCGTGAAAAGAGTTCAAGACAGTGCGTCCGCGAACCCTGGTAGATGCCGTCGGCGACATGGAGGTCAAGGCCAATTCGAGGACGCTTGCGTGCGGCATTCTTCGCGGCTTTCATCGTCTCTGATAGCATCGGCTCATACACCCACAACCTTTCGTTGCTTCCTCATTTACATGTCCTTTTCGGGGAAGAACGCAGCGAAAGTTTCTTCTGCCTGGATAGATAATTAGGCATAGCCGCTGGTTGCACTACCGAATGCACTACAATCTGAACGGCACTGGGTCAATCTGAGTTTGTTTGCACAGTGAGCATATTCCAGCCATCTCTCGCAGATGCTTGCTGAAGCCGCCAGTTAGCGTACGACGTTTTATGCAAAAAAAACTTCAGCGCATAGAGCGTTTGCACTTGCCAGTACCAAATAAGTGCTTGCCAGCATGGTAGATTCTTGCGCAGAAAATAGATTCTGTTTCGCGCCACGTATCGTAGCACAAATTCAGAAACTGCTCCGCCGGTCAGCGAGCCGACTTTGTGCCAAAGCCTTGCTTCGGGGACATACCAGAGCGAGAGCCCTTGCTTGAAGCAACGGTATAGGAAATCTACATCATCAGAATAGACGAAGTATCGACTGTCCATTAGGCCGACGCGGTCAAAAACGCTCATGCGCACCAGAAGGCAGCAGGTGGGCGTGTAGGTCACACGGCGAGGCTGATTGAATTGTCCAGTATCTTTCTTATTTTCTCCGTCGTGTTGGATGCGATACCCCAGCCAGGGCTGAAAGCGGCCGCCCGCGCACCAGAGGACATCCGGCCGGTCGTAATAATACATCTGGCCAGTGGTCATATCGCAGTGGTGCCGATCCAAGCCGTCGTAAAGCTGCGCGATGAAGTCCGCAGGAAAGACCGTGTCGTTGTTCAGCAGCAGGACGCATTCGCATCCATCCTCGAGAGCGGAGCGAATCCCCTGATTATTTCCCTCGGCCACCCCCAAATTGTCAGGATTGGCGATGACGACGGTCGAAATATCCGGCTGTTTTCTTGCAATCTCCAGCGTTTGATCCTTGGATGCATTATCTACAAGGTAGAGGATGATATTTTCGTGTGTTTGTGCTACCAGCGAATCAAGGAACTCCTGCAGTACCGGCTCGCTGTTGTAAGTGACGGTGACCACTCCGATCTTGCCCTGTTCGATTGGTCTAGATTCAGTCACGCGTCCTCCGGTCCCGCATCTTTGCCATGGAGTGACCACAGCCATCTATGGAACGTGCAGATTGTCCAACCCAAATCCTGCAAGTGCTCCAAGCTATTGTGAAAGCTGCATGCAGCCTGATGCTCAGCAATCGTCACGCGCGGTCCAGGTCGGCGAAGCCGTGGCAGATGTCACACTCTCGGAGTATATGCTCAACCGATAAAGACGAGCTGACTCCAAATTAAGCGTTGATCTGTCTTCCAAGGCTTGGCTTCAATAGCGTCCAACGCTTAAGCAACAACCGGCTCCAGATCTTCCGCACCCACCTCAATTGCAGCATGCTGGTTAATCAACGCGACTGTGAGTACAAAGCGCAGGTTATTGTTCTTTCTAACAAGAACGCCCTCAACACCCTCCATGGCCCCGCGCTTGATGCGAACTTTCTCTCCGGTAACAAGTTCCCTGTAAGGCTCTAATCTCTTCCCACAGAATTCTGAGCGCAGAAACTCGATCTCCGCGTCGGAAACAGCAACAGGTCCCCTACCGTTGCCGACGATATGCAGGACACCGGGAGATCCAAGGACCTTCACCCGCTCGCGGCGATTGATATGTGCAAACAGATAGGAGGGAAACAGAGGCAGTTCGAGTCGAACCTTCTGACGGTTCTTCCAGACTCTAAGGGTTTCGTAGATAGGCAGAAATGACTCAATCTTTCTCAAGTCAAGCTGTCTCGCCACGGACTTCTCGTTTTGCGGCAGAGTATAGACTGCGTACCATCGGCGTTCTGAGCACGGATCGGCAATTGCTGGAGGATGATCTACATGATCGTCGAGATTCGAATTTGAAAGATCCAGACTCATCGCTGATCTAGCAATCGGCCGAGGTGCGCGCGGAAATTAAGAAAGAGTCCGTTTGCCTTTCGCCAGAACGTGAAAAAATCGCACCCGCAAAGCTCGCGATTCACAAGGCTCCGCCTTGCTGACTTAGCAAGTCAGTTCAATATCGGACTCCTCTCAATCGCCTCGACGGCCGTCAGATACGCTCGACACTTCACGTGCCGAATACCTACAGGAAAGCTCATTTTCTCAAGCTCCCTCACGCGCACCGTCCCGAAGCTTCCCGGAGTTGGCTTTATTATACCTACATGCGGAGGACCGACAAACAGTAGCTATCAACGGGAAAGAGCTTTCGGCGAAGGCCGTTCCATCGAAATTACTGGTTTTGTTTTCAATGGTTTAGAATAAGGCGCATACCGATTTGGCATTCATCAGGCGATCTCTGCGGCGAAACTTCAGCCTGATCGGTCACCGTATCTTTGAACCAGATGAAATGTTAGTCTTCGGGAAGAACCGTGCCCGAGGAAGTGGGGATATTGCCCAGGAGGAAGAATCGATTCAACGCTGAGCAGAGCGTTGCGTGCTGAACAGGCCGATGTAGGAGTGCTTGGGGTGGAGTTGATCCGAAGATTACGATCCGTAAGCAGATGCCTTAGGCCCACTTTGCTCTGCCGCTTATACTGGTGCTGGGCTGGATGCCAACGCCATCTCTCCCGCACAGCGCAATAACGACCGTCCCGTAATTTTGTGCGTTTCCCGCATGATCCGCGGCAGGGGCATTTTGCATTGGATTGACGCCGCCCGCATCTTGCACCGCGAAGGGCTGCGGTTCGACCTGTGGTTGGCGGGGTGAACGGGCGTCTGGTTCCACCTGGCAATGCTGCCGCCTTGGCGGATGCGCTTCGTTCTCTTTTATGCGATCCGGAAGTCTGCAAGCAAATGGGCGTCGAATCTCGGCTGCGTTTTGAACAACTTTTTACACGGACATCAGTCTTCGCAGCGTTCAGCAGGTGCTACGCGGCACTGGGTCTATCACTTCAGGTGTGATGCAGGTGAATCCAGACATGAAGATTGCCATCCTCGGAACGCGCGGAATTCCGGCGCGTTATGGGGGATTCGAGACTTTTGCTGAGAAACTCGCGGTTGGACTCTGCGAGCGTGGATTCGATGTAACCGTCTTTTGCGAGTCCGGGAAATCCTCGGCGCCTGATACTTTTCAAAGGGTAAAACTGCGCTACGTTTCCAATCCTCCCCTCGGTCCTCTTCAAACCGTCCTCTACGATCTGCGATGCCTGTGGGCGGCGCGCAGGGAATACGACGTTGTGTATATGCTCGGGTATGGCGCCGCTCCGTTCTGCCTGATTCCCCGGCTGTGGAACACCGAGGTGTGGATCAATCCGGATGGGCTGGAGTGGGCACGCGCCAAGTGGGGTTTTGTGGCGCGAAGCTATTTCCGGTTAATGGAATGGATATCGCTTCGCGTGGCCAATCGCATCATCGCCGATGCGGAAGCTATCGCGACGAGCCTTGCCAGCCGTCACGGCAAGCTTCCGGCATGCTCCGTGATTCCCTATGGCTGCGAGGTGATCGAAACGCCCCCCCCAGCCCAGCCGTTATCCCAATGGAACCTCATTCCGGGAAGCTACCATCTTGTTGTCTGCCGGCTTGAGCCTGAGAACCATGTGCTGGAGATTCTGCTGGCGTTTCAACAATCCCGCAGCAGCCGGCAACTTATCGTGGTGGGCAACCATCTTGCTGAAACCCGGTATGTCGCGCAGCTTCGCGCGGTGCAGGATCCACGGATTCGAATGATTGGAGCCGTGTATGACCAAGCCAAGCTGACCTGCCTGCGATACCATTCCTTTGCCTATATGCACGGTCACAGCGTCGGGGGGACGAATCCATCGCTGCTCGAGGCGATGGGGTGCAGAAACCTCATCTTCGCCCACGATAACTCCTTTAACCGTGAAACACTGGGACCTTGCGGGATCTATTTCGCAAATGCAGGGGAACTTACGCAGGCCATTGACTGTGCAGAGCAGGATGGTGCCCTGCCAGAGCAACTCAGAGAAGCTTCCAGGTCGCGCGCCCGCGCGCTTTATCGCTGGCCAGACATCATCGCAAAATATGTAGCGCTGCTGGAGCGTACGCCTTTCGATATCAATCCACTTGCAGCATCCTTTTGATCGGATCGCCGCGTACGCTGGTGATCCGATCGAACGTCTGCTGGCCTTCTTCAAGCGGCATCTCCGCGGTCCATGGGATCCACCCGATATCGCCAGCCTTGATCAGCGTCAGCGAGCGCTCGAAATCCTCCGGCGTATAGGGGAAACCCAGGCTGGACAGCCTGGGTAGAATTCAATGAAAATTGTTGAACGAGTGGTCGGCCCTGGAGGACGATCTTAGAACTTTTCTGCTCCGTGCGGCATGATTCCCGTTTGAGTACGTCACCCTGACAGGGATCAGAATAGCGGATCAGCGCCCATTTGAATCGTGTGCACCTCCCCTGCGTCTCTGTTTAAAAAATCGCGCATGAAGGCGTAACGGGGGGCATGGTATGTCCCTATACTCCGACGCGAAGCGGCGCGCCTTTCTGCCTGTGCCCAGCGATGACGCTACCGTGGTGAGTGTCGCGTTCGGCAACTGAGGCGGGTTATTTGAGGTGCAGACAAATCACTCACATCAAAAGGTAGTTGGGAATATCAGAAATGTCGCCACGCCAGAAGAAAGATAGAAGAGAACGGCGAGAAGAAACGGATTGGTTTTTCCCTTCATCAAGAGCAGCCAAGGTAGGGGGTAGAACGAAAGGTAGATGATTGCGGATGTGTGCGACTGCGGGCTCATTGCGATCCAGTGGCGATAGAACTCAAGCGCGAGGTAATACATCTGCAAGATATATAGGACTCCTGTCCCTCATTTCACAAGTGTTCGAAATCTTCTGCTATTAATGCCGGTGTTATCTTGTGGCTGCAACATTCATTCTCCTTTCTTTATTGACACATATGCGCGTAAATTGTCTGCCCAATTTGGGATACCCCTTGTATCACAAGGCCGCTGAGGATCAACCCCGGAGCCGCCACCTGACCACCAGGGACGAAGGCGGCGATTACACCCGCACCACCAACGACATAGCTGGCATTACTAGCGTTTTGGCTGCTTACAGCAAGGTCGTGACAGGCTTGCTGCTGCGCAGGTGTCAGTTGTGTACTCATCGTCTGCGGCGGGTTATTTGAGGCACTGCAGCTATTCGCTCCGCCCGATGAAGATGATCCACCCGATTGGGCTGCAAAGGCATGCGCCCCGTGGTGTCCGAAGAGTGCGCGACTCAAGGCGTCTGCGCTGGTGTCACCATCGTC
>Ga0181520_10000354_pt1 | contig 101649 bp, 85 predicted proteins | sample PEATcosm2014_Bin_29_FD_132451 | JGI IMG/M metagenome (GOLD analysis project Ga0181520, IMG submission 132451) | Peatland microbial communities from MTU Mesocosm Facility, Houghton, MI, USA - PEATcosm2014_Bin02_30_metaG | ecosystem: Environmental > Terrestrial > Soil > Wetlands > Peat | place...
CGAATTGTTGCCCATGCGCGTCAGGAACATCTTCATCTGCTCGATGGTCGTGTTCTGCGCCTCGTCGAGAATGATGAACGCGTCGTTGAGCGTGCGGCCGCGCATAAAGGCCAGCGGAGCCACCTCAATCACGTTGCGCTCCAGCATCTTGTCCACCTTTTCAACGTCGATCATGTCGAAGAGCGCGTCGTAAAGTGGCCGCAGATAGGGATCGATCTTTTCCTGCAGTGTGCCCGGTAAAAAGCCCAGCCGCTCGCCGGCTTCCACCGCGGGGCGCACCAATACAATCCGGCTGATGCGTTTGGCGTTGATGGCGGCCACGGCCATTGCCACGGCCAGATAGGTTTTGCCGGTTCCGGCCGGCCCCACGCCGAACACCATATCGTTCTTCTCGATGGCCTCCACGTAGCGGCTCTGGTTGAGCGAGCGCGGCTGCACCGTGCGCTTGATCCCGGCTGACCGCTGCTTGCCGGATTCGGCCACTGTGCGCAACGTCGCCGCAGGATCCGCCACCACCAGGCGCAGCATGCCGTTCAATTCACCGTTGTGGGGATTGATGCCCTGGCGGCGCAACGCCTCAAAGTCTTCGAAAATCCGCCGCACGCGGACCACGCTTTCTTCCGGTCCCTGCAAGTGCACGGCGTCGGAGCGAAGATCGATGCGAACACCGAGCGAGTCTTCCATCAGCTTTAGGTTTTCATCGCGGGTCCCGAACAGGGGCTCAAGGTTGGGCGTGATCTCCAAAGCGATCTTCAAAGGGTCAATGTCCTCCGGGACAGCGAATTGTATTCAGGGTGGGTGGGCAGCACACCGCGGAAACGCAAGCGCCCCCCGGGCGCTTGCAGGCAAACGGCTGATTTTGAAAGGAGTCGAAGAGCGCAGGGCACAACCGGGTCCATAGCCTGGGCTGTCCTGCAGGGCCGCGGATTGAGGTTGAGTACCAAATCCAGTATTGCGAGAGTAGCGCGAGCCGCGCTGCGCGTCAACCGTTGCTCCATTAGTTTTGATGCAGCAGTTGCCGAGGGAGATACGGGGCCGGGCCGCGAAAGGCGCATCGGCGTCAGGCTGGGCGGGGCCGACGGGGGCCCCGCTCCGGTACACTGCCCTCAATCTTCTTATGTCCCCCTTGAGGAACCCCGCGGATGTCCCTTCTCTATATCGTGGTTCTGGTCGCGATCGCCGCTGCACTGCTGGCGGTGGCCGTCCATCGCGGCCTGCTCGTGAAAACCAAGGCCGACTACCTCGTCGCCGGCCGCTCGCTTCCTGCCATCGTTCTCATCCTCACCCTGCTCACCTCGTGGATCGGCGCAGGCTCGCTCTTTGCCGGGGCCGAAAATGCCTACAAGAACGGATTCGCCGCGCTCTGGCTGCCGGCTGGCGGCTGGCTGGGCCTGCTGCTCATCTACTTTATTGCGCCGCGTGCGCGCAAATTCGCGCAGTTCACTCTGCCCGACCTGCTCGAAGCCCGATACAACCAGACCGCCCGCGTGCTCGGCACCATCGCCATCCTTTTCGCCTACGTGGCCATCACCAGCTATCAGTTCAAGGGCGGCGGCAATGTGCTGCACCTCATTTTCCCTGACTCGTTAACGCCGGAGCAGGGCACCTGGATCATCGCCATCTTCGTCATCGTCACCACAGCCATGGCCGGCATGTCGTCGGTCGCCTATATGGATGTAGCCATCGGCTCGCTGGTCACCGTCATCTGCATCGTCGCCACGCCCATGCTGTTGGCCAAAGCCGGCGGCTGGAGCGGTCTGCACGCGGCGTTGCCTGCCACGCATTTTGAAGTGCTGGGCAATTTGACGCTGGTAAAGGCGTTTGAGTTTATGGTGCCGACCATGTTGCTGATGCTCGGCAACCAGGTCATGTACCAGAAGTTCTTTTCCGCCAAATCCGAGCGCGATGCGCGCATCTCCGTCGTCGGCTGGATTCTGGGCACCGTGGTGCTTGAAACGCTGATCGTCGCCATCGCCGTCATCGGCTCTGCGCTCTACAAGACAGGCGAAGCCGCCGCGCAGCCCTACGAAATCATCCCGTACACGGCACGCCACGGACTGCCCGCCCTCATGGGCGCGTTGCTGCTCGGCGCAGTCTTTGCCAAGGTCATCTCCACGGCCTCGAATTACCTGTTCTCGCCGGCCAGCAACCTTATTGAAGACGTCTTTGTGCGCTACATCGCGCCGGGCGCGTCGAACAAGCACACCCTCATCGTCTCCCGACTCGCCGTGGTGCTGCTAGGCTCCTGGGCGCTCTATCAGGCCCTCTACGCGCCCAGCATCCTCGCCAAAATGCTCTACGCCTACACCATTTATTCGGCCGCGGTTACGCCGGTGGTGCTGGCCGCGTTCTACTCCAAACGCGCCACGGCCTGGGGCGCAGTCGCCGCCATCGCCACCGGAACCGTCGTCACCCTCGCCTGGGACGCGCCCGCCGTCAAGCTGTTCCTGCATCTCCCGTCGCTTCTCGCCGACCGCGATGCCATCTTCCCGGCGCTCTTTGCCGCCGTCGCTGCGCTCATCCTCGTCAGCGCCTTCACGCCGAAACCGACGGCCGCGCAACTGGAGAAGCTCGCCGATTGACCGCATAGTTGCCCATCCTTTCGGCAGTTTTATCGCCGAAAGGGTGGGAGAGCATGCGAAAAAACTTGCTCCGCCCGATCAAACCAGCCTTACACTGTCGTTGATCCCCCGTAGACCGCCATGCCAGTGGCTCAACTCACCCTCGAGATTCGCATCGAGCACGCCCAGTCGCTCAAGGACCGCCGCCAGGTGGTGCGCTCCCTCAAGGATCAGTTGCGCCAGGGCTTCAACGTCTCCGTGGCCGAGCTTGACGAGGCCGTCACCTGGCAATCGGCCACCATCGGCGTCGCCGCCATCTCGCGCTCCCGCGACTACCTGCACGGCCTCATGGAAGAAACCGAGCGCGCCGCCCGCCGCATGATCACCGAGCTCGGCGCCGAACTGGCCGACTCCTTTTGGGAATATATCGAGAGCTGAGAGCCGCGCCCGGGCGCAAAAACCCCGCAATCCGCCATGCTACCCTGAATCTTTGAGTTCGGCCTTCACCGCGCATTTTTGCCGTGCGCCGGGGTGGCCTGAACGGGGTACTCGCTTGCAACCCGCTGCGTTCGTCATCGCCGTCTTCGAGTTTGTCCTGCTGCTTTTCTCGCTCAGTTTTCACGAGTGCGCCCACGCCTGGATGGCCTCGCGCCTGGGCGACCAGACGGCTCGCCTGCAAGGGCGTATCACGCTCAATCCCATGTACCACATCGATCCCATCGGAACCCTGCTCATTCCGGCACTGGCGATCTTCGGTCCGTTGATCGGATTCAGCTTCTTCAGCGGGTTCCTCATCGGCTGGGCCAAGCCCACGCAGGTCATCACGCGCAACTTCAAAAAAATCAAGCGCGACGACAATCTCGTGACGCTGGCCGGCCCACTCTCGAATCTCTTGTTGGTCGCAGTCGCATTCACCATTCTGGCGGTTGTGTGCATCGCCGTGCCCGGCGGCCGAACGCTGGTGCATGAGAATCTAGGCGGAGTGCTGGCCTTCCAGGGCGGGTTGCAACCTCTGGTATTGCTTGCTTTGCTGGCCATAGAAGTCAACCTATGCCTTTTCTTCTTCAACCTGCTGCCCATCCCTCCGCTCGATGGCAGCCGCGTTCTGCGTAACATGCTGCCCTACGGTGCCGTGCGCTTCTATGATGGGATCAACATCTGGATCAGCTACATATTGATGTTTCTGGTGGGCGGTTTTATTCTCAGGCTCTTGCTGGGGCCGTCGCTCGGACTCATCTTTTCCGCGCTAGGGAGCATCTAGGGCCCGCCTTCGCCGTCCCCCTCCCGCTACAATGAAATGAGCGTTTTATCCGGTTTTTTCATTGCCATGCACGCGGCCTTTATGCAAGCCGCCAGGAATTCGAATCGCAATCATGTCTGAACTTCCCAATCTTCCGCCAAGGCCGCGCGTTTTAAGCGGCTTGAGACCCACGGGAAAGCTGCACCTGGGCAACTACATGGGCGCACTCGCCAACTGGGTCAAGCTGCAAGACCAGTACGACTGCTACTTCTTCATCGCCGACTGGCACGCCCTCACCACCGACTACGCCTACACCTCGCAAATCGCATCCAACACCGTCGGGGTCCTGCTCGACTATCTCGCCGCTGGGCTTGATCCCGAGAAAAGCGTTCTTTTTCTGCAGAGCCGTGTGCTCCAGCACGCCGAGTTGGCCCTCCTTCTCGGCATGAGCACTCCGCTCGGCTGGCTCGAGCGCGTGCCCAGCTACAAAGAGATGCAGGAGAACCTCACCAGCCGCGACCTCACCACCTACGGTTTCCTTGGCTACCCGGTGCTGATGGCCGCGGACATTTTGCTCTATCAACCCGATTTCGTGCCCGTAGGCCAGGACCAGCAGGCGCACGTCGAGCTCACGCGCGAGATCGCCCGGCGATTCAACCAGTTCTACAGCCTGAACGGCCGCGAAGTTCTCCCCGAGCCCAAGGTTCTGCTCACGCCCTCGCCCAAGCTCCCCGGTACCGACGGCCGCAAAATGTCCAAGAGCTACGGCAACACCATCCTCTTGAGCGACCCGGAGCCGGTGGTGCGCCAGAAACTCAAAACCATGGTCACCGATCCCGCGCGCATTCGCCGCACCGATCCCGGCGATCCCGACAAGTGCCCGGTGGGCGACCTGCACAAAGTCTTCTCCACGCCGGAGACCATGGCCAAGGTCTACGAAGGCTGCCGCTCGGCGGGCATCGGCTGTATCGAGTGCAAAGGCTGGGCGGCCGACTCACTCCTGAAAGTGTTGCAACCCATTCAGGAGCGGCGCGCCGCCATTACGGAGCCGCAGGCCATTGAAATTTTGAATGCAGGCTCGCAGCGCGCCGCGGTACGCGCCGAGCAAACCATGGTGGAGGTGCACGAGGCCATGAGGATGACTTTGACCACCGTGAAAGCCCGAGCCGAGCACGCGGAGTAAGGGCCACCTCGAAAGTTCCGCGGAAAGCATCGCGGCGCAGGCGGCCGGGAAAGTAAGAATGATGGAACAATCAGTCCCGTGGTGGCGCAGGGTGCTCACCGTTGCTTTCGACGGGATCCGCTCGGGATTCGGATTGTTCCGGCGCAATGGAAAAGCCGCCGCCGGCCCGGAGGCAGATGCACAGGCCGGCGCCGCAGCTCAGGGCCCCGAAGTACAAAAAGAAGAGAGTCAAGTGAAGCCATCTTCCCCCCATTCCGATCCACCCCCAGCCAAAGAGCCCATTGCGGCCAAAGAGGTCGTTGCGGCCAAAGAAGAGCAGTCCGCCCAGGTCGCAGTACCCGTCGCGCAGGAACCCGCGCCCGAGCCGCTTGCTCCCGAACCAACCGCGCCCGAACCCGCCGTGCCTGCAAATGAGCTTCCTGCTCCAACAGCGCTTGGACCCGAGATTCCCGGCGTAGCCACACCCGCGCCCATCGTCCAGGCCGTGGAAGAGCTCACCGCGGAGGCGCGAAACGTGAAAGGGCACGACTTCAGTCCTGCCGCAAGCAGCGCACAATCTTCGAGGGCTTTAGCCCCTGAAGCGAGCCTTCCCATTGCCGATTCTGAAACTCCGCCGGAAACCGAAGCCAGCGAAGAACCTGCTGCGGCAACTCCCGCTCTGGTGGAGGAGACAACGCAAATCGCCGAAACCGCATCGGCAGAAGATGTGAACAAAATCGCCGAAATCAGAGCCGAAGGCGCGCCGGAAGAGGCAACCGCTCCGGAACCGGCAGAAGAGCCATCGGAAATTCCCACTCCAGAAGCCGCCGCTCCAGAATCCGAAGCCGCTCCAATCGCCGCGCCTCTCGCGCCTGAACCGCCACCCGCACCGCCGCCACCGGTACCGCAGGACATCGCCCCCACCCTGCCCTTTACGGAAAAGCCCGCGCGCACCACCGCCGAAAAAGTCGCGGCGGCGCTCAAGGCGCGCGGCGAAGATGCCGAACAGTCGCCTTTTTCCGTCATCGTGAACCAGGTGTACGATGGCCCGCTCGACCTGCTCCTCGATCTCATCCGCAAGCAGGACATCGATATCTACGACATCCCCATCGCCAAAATCACGGCGCAGTTTCTGGCCTACGTCGACCAGTTGCGCGCCGGCGACATGGATGTGGCCGGAGACTTCATCTACACCGCCGCTCTGCTCATCCACATCAAGAGCAAAATGCTCCTGCCGCGCGCTCCCACCGGGCCTGACGACGCCGCCGAAGATCCGCGCCGCGAGCTGGTCGAGCGGCTGCTCGAACACGAGCGCTTCAAAAACGCCGCGCAGATGCTGCTTGAAAGGCAAATGCTCGAAGCCGCTTCGTGGACCAATCCCGGCATCCGCGAGTTCCAGGAAGATGCCGGCGCGGAGCCGGAGATCGCCGCCGACACCACCGACCTGGTGCGCGTCTTCGGCAGCATTCTTGAGCGCGCGCGCAACCGTCCCATCATCAATCTCGAAGAAGACTCGATCACCGTCGGCCAGATGATCCAGTTCCTGGCGCGCCGCCTCACCATGGAAGACAAGCCGGTTGCATTGCGCCGCATGCTCAGCCACACCAAGTCCGAGCGCGCCCTCATCGCCATGTTTCTTGCTCTTCTCGAACTCGTCCGCCTGCAAGCCATCCTGCTCCGCCAGGACCGCCAATTCAGCGAGATCTTCATCAAGAAACACTCCGGCTTTGACGCGCTGATGAATCAGGGCCTCGCCAACGCCCGCGACGATTGGCGATAGGGCAACCCTTCATCCCGCACAAACCTGGGGTGCCCCCGGTCCCTCGCATTTGGGGGCCGGGGATCGCACGAACCCAAACTCACTCACCAACCGAGCACGAAATGTCGTTGGGTCGCACGCCAGCTTGTAAACTGTCGATGATGATTTCGTTTCCCCGAAAGCTGTATCACCCGGCCGTATTCGCCACCATCGCCGCTCTTTTACTGGGCGCGCGCCCCGCATCACTCTACGCGCAGCAGTCGGCGCAGCTGTCGCCAGATGCCAAACTGTCTCAGGTCCCGCTTCCCGAGCCGGCGGTTGAGGCTCTGCCCCTTCCGGAAGACCGCGGCGCTGCGGATCTGGAGCAGACGCTCAAACGCCTCGGCACCACCGCCAGCGTGCTCTTCATCGTCGCCCATCCCGACGATGAAGATGGCGCTCTCATGACCTATCTTTCGCGCGGCCTCGGCGTGCGCGTCACGCTGCTCACGCTCACGCGCGGCGAAGGCGGCCTGAATGCCATGTCGGCCGAGAGTTACGACGCGCTGGGCCTCATCCGCACCAACGAACTGCTGAAGGCCGACGAGTATTACGGCGCGCAGGAGTTGTGGGGCACCGAGGCCGACTACGGCTTCTCCAAAACCCAGGAAGAAGCCTTCGCCAAGTGGGGCCACGACCGCGTGCTTTACGACGCGGTGCTCGCCGTGCGCATGGTGCGGCCGCAGATCATCCTGTCCACCTTTGTCGGCGGACCCTCCGACGGCCACGGGCATCACCAGGTCTCCGGCGAAGTCGCGCAGGAGGCCTTCAAAGTCGCCGGCGATCCCAAAGTTTTTCCCGAGCAGTTGCAAGGAGGCTTGCAACCCTGGCAGCCGCTGGCCGTCTACTCGCGCGAGCCGTTCGCGCGCATCGAAAACGGTCAAATGTTCGACTACGCCACCGGCAAGTGGGCGCCAGCCCGCTTCCATAACTACGTCACCGGCGAATGGACGGATGGCGCTCCCAAAGTCGACGTGAGAATTCCAGTAGGCACGTGGGATGCGGTGCTTGGCCGCACCTATGTGCAGATTGCGCGCGAGGGCTGGGGCAAGCAGATGTCGCAAGACGGCGGCGCGAATCCCGCGCTCAGTGCGCCGGACTCGTCGAGTTATCACCTGTGGGCGGTCGATCCCGCGGCGGCAAGCTCCAATGCGAACGCGGGCAACTCGAGCCTGTTCCAAAATCAAAAGGTCAACATCGACACCGGCATCGCTGGTCTGGCCCTTCTCGCCGGCGTCGCGCCGCCCGCGTGGCTCACCGATGGCCTGCACAAAATCCAATCCGATCTCGATGTATTCGTGGCCGACTGCAGCAATCAGGGCGGCGTCGATGGCGCGCACAAACTTGTGCCCATCTATCGCGAGACCCTCGATCTCTACGCGCGCATCAATGCGAGCGACCTGAGCGCCAAGGCAAAGTCCGATCTCGCATTCGAGTTGGGCGAAAAGATCGACCAGTTCCAGATCGCATTCAAGGATCTGCTCGGGCTCGACCTCGTCGCCTCCACCACGGGCGATGGCGGTCCGGGCCGCGGCGCATCGGCCGACGAATCCGCGCGCAGCGTGTATCCGGGCGAAGATTTCAGTGTCCGCGTGCATACCTTCAGCGCCACAAGCACCGCGCATCTCTCCAGGGCCTGGTTTGAATCCACTACCGGCGCATCATGGGTAAAGGGCGAGCCCGCCGGCGCGCCCGGCAGCTCCGAATCAGCCAACGCGCTTTTTCATCTGCACGTCCCCGCCGACGCGCAACCCACTGCGCCCTATTTCACGCGTCCCACCACCGAGCAGCCCTACTACGACATTTCGAATGAGTCTTTGCGCGAGCGCTCATTTGCGCCCTACCCGCTCAGCGCTTGGGCCGAGTTCGCTTTCGACGGTGTTCCCATCCGTCTCGGCATGGTGGTGCAGACCCTGGCCCACGTGGTCGGCGTCGGCGGCGTCTACCAGCCCCTCGTCGTTACGCCCGCTGTCGGCGTGCGCGTCGCGCCCGATGCCCGCCTTTTGCCCCTAGACGGCTCGCCGCTGCCTGTCAGCGTCACGGTGCATGCCGAGCGCGCCGCCGACGGAATGGTGAATCTGAAACTGCCGCAGGGCTGGCGATGCGAGCCCGCGGAGCAATCCTTCCATCTCAAGACCGCGGGCGACACCGAGCCGCTCGTGTTTTCGGTTTCTCCTGCGGGCGACGTGGCCGCGCGCGCCTACACCATTCAGGCCGTGGCGCGCGTCGACGGAAAAGACTACTCCATCGGCTGGCAGAGTATCGGATACACAGGCTTGCGGCCCTATAACCAGTACCGGCCTGCCGAGTTGCGCACCCGCAAAGTCGATGTCAAACTCGCGCCGGGTCTCCGCGTCGGCTACGTCATGGGTACCGGCGACACGGTTCCTGACGCCATTGAGGCGCTAGGCATTACCCCGCATCTCCTCACCAACGACGAGCTCGCCACCGCCGATCTCTCGAAGTGGAACGTGATCGTCGTCGGCACGCGCGCCTACTCCGTGCGCCCCCAGCTCGCCGCCGCCGAATCCCGCCTTGAAGCCTTCGTCGAGCGCGGTGGAACCCTTCTCGTGCTCTACCAGACCAGCAACTTTCCCGCGCCGCTGCCACTGGCCATGAATGGCATAGGCGAGCGCGTCGTCGATGAGCAGGCGCCCGTCAAGCTCCTCGACCCAGCCAGCCCACTCCTCACCTCGCCCAATCAAATCACTGCGGCCGATTTTGACGGCTGGTTCGAAGAGCGCGGCCACGGCTTCCTCGCTCATTGGGATCCCGGCTACACCTTGCTCACTGAAACCGCCGATCCCGGCCAGGACCCGCAACGCGGCGGACTGCTCGTCACCCATCGCGGGAAAGGGTCCTATATCTACGTCGCCTTCGCGCTCCACCGGCAATTTCCTGAGCTGGTGGCGGGCGCCTTTCGCCTGTTCGCAAATCTCCTCAGCGCCGGCGCGACCTCCGCCAGCGTTTCCTCGGCATCCCAGCCCTTGCATCCATAATCACTGCGGGTTGCTCCGTCCTTTCGTGGGAGAGCACTGCAGCGGAGGCCGCCTCGCGTTTTTTAATAGTGCATAAATTTTTCTAACTTTCGCTCTGCTACCCGAACATCGATAACTACAAATGTGAAAAGTATATGAATTCGTCAAATCTTAACCTTGCTCTGCGAGGCTTGGATGCGGAACATGGAGGAGGAATTTCTCAGTTGCGAGTTTTCCTCCCATCGCGCTCATCGTCGTGCTGTGTTGCGCCGGTGAGAATAATGCAGATTTTCCTACTCATTTTGATGTTTCTGCGGCACGCAAGACAGGTGTGACCCAGTGCACGCGGGTGCAGCCACAATGCCAGAACGACTCCAAACGAACAGAGAGGCCCCTATGAAACGCAAACTATACGCCGCTGCCGCAGTCCTTCTGGCAGCCAGTCTCGTTGCTTCTCACGCTCAAACCAGCGGCTCAACGGCGCCGGCGAAAAAACATGCGCCGGTCAAGAAAGCCACCACTCCACCGGTGCCTTCGGTGCAAGACCAGATTCAGGCTCTGCGCACCGAGATGCAGACCCAGATCGACAGCCTGAGAAGCGATCTCTCGGCAAAGGATGCGCAGTTGCGTCAGGCGCAGCAGGATGCCGCCGATGCCCGCGCCGCGGCCAACAAGGCTGAAGCTGACGCTCAAGCGCAGCAGCAGTCCTTCACGGAAAATGCCAGCGCGGTTTCCACGCTGCAGAGCACGGTGAGCGATCTGAAGACCAACCAGCTCTCGCTGGCCACTACGGTCTCCGACGAAACCACGAGCATCAAGAAGGCGATCGCCAATCCCGATGCGATTAATTTCAAAGGAGTGGCTCTCTCCTTCACGGGCAGCTTCTTGGCGGCAGAAACCGTGTGGCGCAGCGCAGCCACGGGCAGCGACGTCAACACCGCGTTTAGCGGCGTCCCGCTGCAGAACTCCGAAGGCGCGCAGTTGACCGAGTTCTTCATGAGCGGCCGCCAGTCGCGCCTCGCGCTCAAAGCGGCGGGCAAGTACGGAAATGTAATTGCGACAGGTTATTACGAGGCTGACTGGCTGTCGTCGGGCACGACATCGAACAACAACCAGTCGAACAGCTACACCATGCGCCAGCGCCAGTTGTGGGCCGACGCGAAGATGGCCAACGGCTGGGACTTCTCCGGCGGCCAGGGCTGGTCGCTGGTGACGGAAACCACGCAGGGCTTGACACGCGGAACGGAAATTCTGCCGGCCACTATCGACGCACAGTACGAAGCCGGTTTCGTGTGGACCCGCCAGGCCAGCTTCCGGTTGAGCAAGAACATCGGCCCGAAGGTCTTCATTGGCGCATCGGCTGAGAATGCCGAGACCCTGAACCCCGGCGGCAGCGGCCTGCCCCTCAATGTGCTGATCGGCTCGGGCGGCACCAGCGGCGGTCTCTATAACGCCGCATCCAACCCGACCACTGGCACCGCTCTTGCGAACTATACGTTTAACTATTCGCCGGATTGGGTGGCTAAGATGGCCATCGAGCCTGGCTGGGGACACTGGGAACTCTTCGAGCTCACCCGTTTTTTCCGCGACCGCATCTATCCTGGCCTGAGCTGCTCGTCCAGCGGTACTCCGGCTGTCACCACCTGCACCGGCAGCACGGCGGGCGCCTACAACGACACCGAAGTGGGCTATGGCTTCGGCGGCGGCTTCCGCGGTCCGATCGCCAACAAGAAGATCACGATCGGCCTGAAGGGTCTGTGGGGCTATGGCGTGGGCCGCTACGGCTCGTCGACCATCGCCGACATCACGCTCCGTCCCAGCGGCGTGATCGAGCCGCTGGAGGCTTTCTCAGCTCTGAGCACGCTTGAAGTCAATCCGAACCCCAAGCTCAACGTCTACTTCAACTACGGCGGCGACTACGTCTACCGCGACTTCGTTCTGAACTCCTCCAGCTCAGAGGTGGGCTACGGCCTTACGACCGCGGCCATGTCAAGCTGCGGAGTCGAGCCGAGCCCCGGCAACGGCGGAGTGAACCAATCGGCAGATCCCACCGGCGCCGGCAGTAGCTGCGCGGGCAACAACAAGGACGTGCAGGAATTCACCGCCGGCTATTGGTTCTATTTCTTTAACAATCCCCATGGCCGTCTGCGCCAGGGCATCCAGTACAGCCTGATCCGCCGCGATCTGTGGTCGGGCGCGACCAGCACCGCGAATCCCGGCGCTGGCGCACACGGCGACGACAACATGATCTTCACCTCGTTCCGTTACTACCTGCCGTAAAGCTGCAAAGCGTCAACTCAACTCCGTGCCCCATCCTTTCGGTAGTTTCATTGCCGAAAGGGTGGGAAACCACAATGCCAAAGACGCAAGAAGGGCAGCCCAGATGGGCTGCCCTTCTTATTCCTCAGGCGGCAATTCAAGCTGACTCGCTACTCCGCCGTTTCTTGAGCCTTGGTCTGCGCCACGGTCCAGTCTGCCGCGCCCACTTTGAAGCGCGCAAACCGCCGCACCGTGATGTTTTCCCCCAGCTTGCCCACCTTCTGTGCAATCAATTCCTTGATGCTGACCGCCTGGTCCTTGATGAACGGCTGCTCCAGCAGGCAAACCTCTTCATAAAACTTTGCCATCTTGCCGTCCACAATCTTCTCGATCACGGGAGCCGGCTTGCCCGTTGCCGCCGCCTGCGCGCGATAGATCTCCTTCTCGCGCTCCAGGTCGCCCGGCGTCACATCCTCGGGCCTTATGTACCGCGGATCGCTCGCCGCAATGTGCATGGCCACGTCCTTCAGCAACTCCTGAAAGTCCTCCGTGCGCGCCACAAAATCGCTCTCGCAGTTCAGTTCCAGCAGCACGGCAATCTTGCCGCCCGCGTGGATATACGAGCCTACCGCGCCTTCGTTGGTAATGCGCGCGGCCTTTTTCTGCGCCGACGCCATGCCCCGCTTGCGCAGCACCACGAACGCCGCTTCCATGTCGCCCTTGCTCTCCTGCAGCGCCTTCAGGCAGTCGCCCATCGGCGCTCCACTCTTCTCGCGCAGCTCTTTTACTTGCTTGGCATCAATCTTTTCGCTCACTGTGGTCATCTCTCTTTGTTTTCCCCCGGCCGCGGCCGGCCCCGCGCATGCATCGCGGATATGAATGATGGATCAAACTCTACGCCGGCCATGTTTCCGGCATAAGAAAAGCGTGGCCGACCATCGTAGCGGCCACGCTCAACCCGTTTTGCGCATGGTCACGCGCAGCATTCTGCTAGATACTGGCTTCGGCAGCCTCGGTCTCATCCGCCAGAACGGCAACCCCGGCGGGCGCCTTGCGAATGCCGCCGCCCAGTGCCGCTTCCAGGTCCACTTCTTCGGCTGGAGCAACCTCTGCCTCTGCTGCCGCCTCCACGATCTCTTCCGCGGCCGCCGCTTCCGCAGCCTCTTCATGGAAGGCCTTGTCGCTCAGCAGGTTCACGCCTTCGGCGGCCGAGTCGGCAATCTTTGAGGTAAACAGCCGGATGGCGCGCAATGCGTCGTCGTTGCCCGGAATTACGAAATCCACCACCGTGGGATCGCAGTTGGTATCCACCACCGCCACCACGGGGATGCCCAGCTTGCGCGCTTCCTTCACCGCAATGGCTTCGTTGTTCGAGTCCACAATGAACAGCGCGTCGGGCAGCCGCTTCATGCTCTTGATGCCGGCCAGGTTCGCCTGCAAATGCTTGCGCTCCCGCTCCAGCTTGATCACTTCTTTCTTGGTCAGCAGGTCGTAGCGGCCGTCCGTGGCCATCTCGTCCAGTTCCTGCAGGCGCTTCACACTCTTCTGCACCGTCACCCAGTTGGTCAGCAGGCCGCCCAGCCAGCGCTGGTTAATGTATGGCATACCCGCGCGCGTGGCTTCTTCGCTAATGGCATCCTGCGCCTGGCGCTTGGTGCCGACGAACAAAATCGTCTTGCCGCTGCCGCACAGCTCAACCACAAATTTCGACGCGTCCTTGAACAGCTTCAGCGTCTTTTGCAGGTCGATGATGTAAATCCCGTTGCGCTCGCCAAAGATGTATTCCTTCATCTTGGGATTCCAGCGCTTGGTCTGATGCCCGAAGTGAACACCCGCTTCGAGCAGTTCCTTCATAGTGATGGTCGCCAATGTTCCTCCTATGTGGACTGCATCCGGGCAGGTCCAACCGTGGCCCGGATTTATTCCCCTCGCGGGGAGATTTGTGAAACCAGAGATCAGTGGTCAGAGATCAGAACGGCAGTTCGCCAACTGATCTCTGATCTCTGAAACCTGATCCCTTCGAAGCGCTTAGCGCTTCGAGAACTGGAACCGCTTTCTCGCGCCCTTCTGGCCGTACTTCTTGCGTTCCTTCTGGCGCGCATCGCGAGTCATCAGTCCTTCGGCCTTGAGCAGCTTGCGCAGCTCAGGGTTGAACTCAACCAGGGCGCGGGCTATGCCCATCTTCACGGCATCGGCCTGTGCGGCCACGCCGCCGCCGCTCACCGTGGTCAGCACGTCGAAGCTCGCAGCCAACTCCGCTACCAACAGGGTGCGCTTGGCCGAAACTCTTTGCTGTTCGGTCACAAAGTACTCGTCGAACTTCTTGCCGTTGACCTTCCACTCGCCCGTGCCGGGACGCAGAAACACACGCGCGATCGCGCTCTTGCGCCGCCCCGTCCCGTAATACTGCACCAGATCTGCCATACTTCGTAAGCTCCTAGCTTCTAGCCTCTAGCTGCTAGCTTGTCCAAGCCCCGTCGGGCGTCCTTCTCATTTCATCCGCCCCTTCGCTCCAGCAGGAAAAAGCCAGAAGCTAGAAGCTAGCAGCTAGTAGCTGCTTTACAACGCCACCGGCATCTGCGCCCCATGGGGGTGCTTGTCGCCGCGGTATACCTTCAACTTTGTTGCCATTTGCCGGCCCATCTTGCTCTTGGGCAGCATGCCCTTGATGGCCTGTTCCAGAACCATCTCCGGCTTGCGGTTGATCAGCCGCGTGAACGACTCCTCGCGCAGACCGCCCGGAAAGCCCGTGTACCGCCGGTAGAGCTTCTTCTGGTCCTTCAGCCCCGTCAACCGGATCTTCTCCGCGTTGATCACGATCACATGGTCACCCATGTCGATATACGGCACGTACTGCGGATTCAGTTTGCCGCTCAGCACGCTGGCAGCCTTGGTGGCCAAACGGCCCAGCGTCTGTCCGCTGGCGTCCACCACGTACCATTTGCGGCTGATATCCTTGCCGCTCGGAATAAAGGTCGACATCTCTCTCCTGCCCTCTAAAAACCAGCCATTAGCACTTAGCTATTAGCTCTTTCCTCTTGGGTGCCCCCGGTCCCTCGCATTTGGGGACCGGGGAAGCCGCAAACCCGCGCAAACCGCGTCCGCCCATGCCAAACGCGCACGGGCCTCAAAATCTACCCACTGCCAAACAAATCTGTTCGGGTGAGAAGTTGCGGGAGTCAGCCCCGTCTTCAGGGGCCCTGGCTGCGCCGGACCTCAAACTCCCGAGTCCCGCAGCCGGTGGCCTGCTCCGCTGGAGCCCCTTTAAATTCTTTCCAGGGCGTCCCTCAGATCGGTCCGGGTGAGCACACCGAGACCCCAGGCGCAACACCGCGCAAGGACTCTAGAATACTGAAAAACAGGCCCCAAGTCAACGAAAAGACAGCTACCACTGACCCGAAGCGGGCAGTCTATCCGGCGTGGGTCAAGACGGACCAAAGTATTGCCACCCAGCCGACAGCAAAAATGAATGTGAGCAAGATCCACGGCGTGAAGTACATCGAGAACAGCCTCCGAGAGTCGAGCGGTTCAGCACCCATCACGCCGGGGCCAGCGTATCCCTTGGGGATCCTGAGCTTCCACCACAACAGCAGCCTTCTCTGGGCATTCGCGGCAAAGATAAGGGCGAGGCCGTTTAGGAACGACGTCGCAAAACCGAGAACAGAAACGATAGCCCTAAAGAATGTCGCGTCCGGCTTATCCCACGCAAAGCCGAGCGAGGTGAACAACAGGCCATTGAACGCGGCTGTCCAAAGCATTCGCTGGTTCGTCAACTCGTCTTCCCTGGTTATCATCTTTCTGACGACTTTTTCGTGAATGCTTTCCTCTGGATGTCTCGGCGTCGTCGCCATGTTGATTTTCTCCAAGTGGGGAGTCCGGCTCTCGATGTGGCGCCTCCAGCGAGCTTGCTGGGCCAAGCGGCCAATTCGGGCTCCGCAGCGATTGAACGCTGAACAGGGGAGATTATAAAGCTGCTGACAAAGGAAAGTGGCGAAATGATGTACGCCCTGGCACCCCTACCCTGAGGACCTGTACAAAAACTCGTTCAAGTGATGGACTCGTCCGTCTTGAATGGGCAAGCTGCCCAGTCGTGTCTAAACTGCAGCATAAACAACGGGGCTTTAGCCCCTGAGAGGCGCGTCTGGAGGGAGCTGCGGCCTTCAGGTCCCTGAACCGGCCAAACGCGGCCTAAACTACGGTATCCTGATAAAGCGCGCCCGTAGCTCAGCTGGATAGAGCGAACGCCTCCGGAGCGTTAGGTCGGGAGTTCGAATCTCTCCGGGCGCACCATTCCTCTTACAAATCCCTCAACTCTTTGCCTGGATTTTTCCCACGTCCAATTCCCGGGTTTTCGCAGTTTGCGCGCAATCGTCCGCGAGTCTGCTTCCGCAGGATCCCAAAGTCTCAATGTCAGCTGGGAACGCCGGAGCGAGCGATGAGCGAGCATCTGCTGCATGCAATGCTAGAAGAGCCCGCCTCCGCCGAGGCTCCTGCGCGACAGCCTTCGCCTCGTCCTAACCAATCTAGGCTGCAATGCGGAATGGGCTGGCACGCCGAGCCGTAGCCCACTGAAAGTGGGCGAAGGCTGGTGGACGCGGTAGGAATCGAACCTACAACCTGTCGGTTAAGAGCCGAATGCTCTGCCAGTTGAGCTACGCGTCCTTGAAGGTTGGAACACCGCGCGAGAGACGATCCGGCACGGCCTGCGCAGGGAGAAAAATCTCTCCCGCACCTGAAAAATATACCACAGAAGCGACGTCGAACCCAAGGCGCAGCGGCATCCTCGCAGCCGGCGCCGAATGGTCGAAATCGCCGTTCTCGATGGTGCGCAAGGGCTATTTTCTGCCGTTGAACTCGTGCACTGCGTCGAGCATGGCCACGATGTTTGCAACCGGTGTGGCGGCCTGCACGTTGTGAATGGTGTTGAAGACGAAGCCGCTGCCCGGCGCGAAGATTTCGCAGCGGCGCAACACCTGTTCCCGCACCTCCGCGGGGGTTCCGAAAGGCAAAACCTTCTGCGTGTCCACGCCTCCGCCCCAGAACACAATATGCTCGCCGAACTCGGCCTTCAGTTTTTCCGGCTCCATGCCCGTGGCCGAGCACTGCACGGGATTGAGAATGTCGAATCCCGCCTCAATCAAGGAAGGAATGAATTTTGAGACAGCGCCGCAAGTGTGCTTGAAAGTTCTCCACGGCGTGTGCGTGTGGATCCAGTCGTTCACCTGCTTGTAGTAGGGGAAATACAGGTTGCGCAGTGTGTTCACCGAACAGAACGCGGAGGTTTGTGTGCCGAAATCGGCGCCGCAGATAAACACTGCCTGCACCAGGTCGCCCACGGCGGCATAAATCCTCTCAAGATTCTGGATCGCGATTTCGCACTGGCGCGCAAAAATTTTGTGGATATAATCCTGGCGGCTGTGCGTCGAAACATACCACTCCGTCACGTCGCGAATGCCTTTGGGATGCTTGAGGAACGGTCCCGGCACCAAAGCGATGTCGCCGAATGCCGTGCCGCCGAATCCGGCCAGCACTCCCGCACCGGTTGCCGCAGCCCCCCGCGCCGTGCGCGCCAGGTGGTCCAGATCCGCCTGCGTAATCGGCTGGAACTCCTCGAGATTATCCTCCGGGTTCAGCTTCTCTTCGTCGATCGCTTCCTGGCGGATGATGGAGTCAAAGAAATAGCCGCCCTGCGTCATGCGCCCGCTCGGCGGCACGGCCCGGTCGCCTTCGGGATAAATCAGCGTGTCGCCCTTTTCATCGGTGATGGTGTTGAATTCGCCGGGCACCAGCACTTCGAGCCCGTTGAACTTCCAGCTTTTCCAGCGCTCGATGGGAAATCCGAACATCGTCGAGCGCGAGAAGACGCCGGTCACGTCCACGCCCATCGCCGCGCGCAAATCCTCTTCAATCAGCGCCAGCATCTGGAAAGGCTCGTGTACGCGTACCGGCCGCTTTTCCAGACCGTAATAGTCGCGCAGCGCCGCCACGCAACTGGCATGCACGCCGGTCACGGCTGAGCCGCCGAAATCAATGGGAATGCGATCCGGTTGTTCGTGGCGGAGAGTCTTCTGCAGCCGTTCGCGGCTGGAATTTGCCGCCTGCACCTGAATGCCGTCGCTCATCGCTCTGCGCTCCTTCCGCCGTCTCCGCCGCAGGCCAGAGCGCGGCAACATGCCGCCGCTTCCCGTGCGCCGATCGCGGATGACCTTCGCTGGAGGTTTGCAATGAGTATAGATTGGATCGCTTTGCGGTGCGCGATGGCCGCGCAATCCTCGCATTGGGGCCGCGCGTCGCGTCAATACTTACGCTGCGCCCCTCTGGCGCTTCGACCCCTACGCTTCTGCTGCTTTCTCTTCGCTTGTGCCTGCGTCCACCGGCGGCGCGACCTCATTACCCTCGTTGAACCGGTAGCCGATGTGCGAATCGGTGATAAGGTACTGCGGGTTCGCCGGATCGTCTTCGACCTTCATGCGAATCTGGCGGATAAATGTGCGCAGGTACTCAAGCTCGTTTCCGTATTCGGGTCCCCACACCGAGCGCAGCAGCTTGGCGTGGGGAATCGGCCGTCCCGCATGCATCATCAGGTAGTGCAGCAGCTCGAACTGCTTGGGCGTCAGGTGCACCGGCCGGCCCTTTTTCTCCACCAAATGGCGGCCAGGATCGAGCAGCACGTCGCCGATCTGGATCGCTGCCTCCTCGTCGTCGATTGTCTTGCTGCGGCGCACGGCGGCGCGCAACCGCGCCGTCAGTTCGCGCAACTGGAATGGCTTGGTAATGTAGTCGTCGGCGCCGGCGTCCAGCGCTTCCACTTTGCGCTCCTCGCCGCCCTGCACGGTCAACATCAGAATCGGCAGGCGCGGCGCGGCCTTGCGCATCAGCCGGCACACTTCGATTCCGCCCATGCCCGGCATGTTGATGTCCAGCAGTACCGCGTCGAAGGGTTCAGTGCGCACCAGCGCCACCGCCTCTTCGCCGCGCGCCGCCTCGACAATCTTGAATCCAAAGTTTCCCAGAATCGTGCGGAGCGAGAGCCGGATGGAGCGTTCGTCGTCCACGATGAGCAGATTGCCTGAAGTGTCCTGATTCACTGGCCGTTCCCTCCATTTTGAGGAAGCGAAAAATAAAAGGTAGTGCCTTCCTCGGCGTTGCTGATTACCCACACGTGGCCGTGGTGCGCCTCGGCCGCCATCATCACTGTGGACAAGCCGATACCGGTTCCCGCCGCCAGGTGCCGCGTTCCTTCGCTGCGGTAAAAGCGCTGAAAAATCCGTTCCCGGTCCGCCAGCGGAATGGCCGGACCGAAGTTGTGCACCGAAAGCATCACTTCCTCGTGGCTCTCCCACGCCGACACCTTCACCGAGGTCCCGTCGAAGGAGTATTTAGTGGCATTGTCCAGGAACTGTGTCAGAGCCATCGAAAGCAGATCGCGATCTCCGCGCACCGTCAGCGCCGCGTCGGGAACCGCGACCTCCAGCGGACGGCCCGACATGTGCCCGCGCTGCTCCTCGAGCACTTCCTCCACCAGGTCGCGTACAACAATTTCATCCTTCGCGACGCTCATCTCGTCCGCTTCAAGTTTGGCGGTTTGCAGCAGCCGCGTGCTCAGCAGGCTCAGTTTGTTCGCCTCGTCTTCAACCAGAGCCAGCAACTCCTCCTGCGCCTTGTTCAGCTTGCCCACCTCGCTCAACCCGGCAGTCGCAGCCTGAATCGCGGTCAGCGGCGTCTTCACGGCGTGGGCCAGCGAGTCCAGCACCGCGGCGCGCAGCCGTTCGCCCTGGTGCGCCGCTTCCACCGCGGTCTCCTTCGCAAAGACCACGCAGCGATCCAGCGTAACCGCCGTCAGCGAAGCCAGCGCATCTAGCACCAGCCGTCCCAAATCTCCGCGGATCGCAATGGCGCCGATCGAATCGTTGCCCACGCGCAACAATCTGCGGTAGGTATGCGTGGCATGATTCTCGTCGTCAGCCTGCGCCAGGTAGCACTCCTTGGCCAGTGCCCGCTCACTCTCGGCCCAGGTTCCCGCAAGGTCGCACTGGCCGGAGTTTGCGTCGAAGATGGCTACACCCTCGGCGGCAAAGATGCGCTGGATCAGGTGCGTCAGTTGCGGCCCCGGCGCCTGGTGCAGATTGATCAGCAAGGTGCTGCGGCTCAACTCGTAAAGCTGCTCCATCGACGTCCGCTGCATCTGCGCTTCCCGCGAGGTGATTTGCTCGCGCGACGAAAGACGGCTCACCAGCAACGCGCTGATCTCGAAAGAACCCAGCGCCACCCAATCCTGCGGATCGGCGACGGAAAAATGAAAAAGCGGCGGATAGAAAAAGTAATCCAGGCTAAGGCACGCCAGAACCGACACCACCGAGGCCTGCCAGAACCCGCACAGAATCGCTTCGCAAACCACGACCAGAAGAAACAGGAACCCCACCGGCGCGGCGTTGAAGTGCAGCACATACCCCGTAAAGGTGAGGAGTGCAATCACCCAGCATCCGGCCAGCGTTTCTCCGATCAGTTGTCCTCGGGATGTATGGCTCCGCGCTCCGAGCAGATTGGTGATGTGCATGACACCCAAGGCTTTCCGTCCTCGCTTACCCGTAAAAAAAGCGTAGCCAGCAGGGCATCAGCAAAACATAAATATGTTGCAAAGAATCTATAGGAATGAAGGACTTGCCGGCGTGTTTTTATCAATTGACCCACGCCGGCGCTATGCCATCCCGAGCTGGATCACTTGGTATTGGCCGCAAGGCTCTCGTAGTGCGCCGCCTGCTGGCTCATCTGTTGCGCTTCAGAGGCCAGGTAGTCGTAGCGATTCTTCGCGGCGTCCACCGGCCGGGGATACTTCGCCGCGGATCCGGCCACATTCTGGCCAAGCTGCTCCCACTCTGCCTTCTCTACTTGCGCCTGCTGCTCGAAGTCCTGCTGGCGCGACCGGAAATACGACGCCAGCGCCTGGTATTGCTGCGCGGAGTGCGCTTCCTGCTCCATCTGCTTCAGCTCCGAATGGCTGTACTTCACAGGCGTCGACGACTCAGCACGCGCGGCTACGGAGCCTGCAGCCAACGCAATCGCCATGCATGCAACATAAATTTTGGAATTCATTGGATCCTCCTTCTTCCTTCATGAAGAAGCTTGGAATGATTAACGTGAAGGAGGCATGAACAATGAATAAGGGAACAGTAGTTTCGCTCGATTGCTTATGGGATCTTTACGGCTTTCGACGCGCACGCGCTCGCCGCGGCAGCATCTTCATGCCGCCAAGCTATGTGCCGCTCGGTTCGGAAAACCGGATTGACTTCAGAGAACGGGTCAGCGCTCAGCTCTTCAGCGCCACGCGAATGTGCAGTTCTTTTAACTGCTGCTCGCTCACCGGCGTCGGCGCTTCGGCCATCAGATCGATGGCTTTCGCCGTCTTGGGGAAGGCAATCACCTCGCGCAGGTTTCCCGCGCCCGCCAACAGCATCACAATGCGATCGAGGCCCAGCGCAATGCCGCCATGCGGCGGAGTGCCGTACTCGAGCGCGTCGAGGAAGAAGCCAAAGCGCGCCCGCGCTTCTTCTTCGCTGATGCCCAGCGCCCGGAAGATTGCCTGCTGCACGTCTTTGCGGTGAATTCGAATGGAGCCCGAGCCGAGCTCGAGGCCGTTCATCGCCAGGTCGTAGCAGTTGGCGCGCACGCTGGCCGGATCGGTCTCAAGATTTTTCATATCGGCCTCGATCGGCGCAGTGAACGGATGGTGCGCGGGAACCCATTTGCCTGCGGCCAGGTCGTACTCGAACATCGGGAAATCGGTGAGCCACATGGGGTGGAAAGCACTGCTGCCGTCGATCAGATCGGACCGCGCGCCGCGCGCAGCAGCCTTTTGAACAACCTCATCGGTGATACGAAACGCTCCATGTTTGTCGGCGTACTTCTTCGCCAGCTCGGCGCGGAAGTTGCCGGCCGCCGCATACACGTTGATCTCGCGCTCCGACAAGCGCCCCGGAAACTTGGTGTCGCTCGCCTTGATGTGATGCGCCGGATCGCCGGCCACAACGATGACAAAGTCTTCCTCGGCAGCGCCCGTCAGCTCGCGCACTTTGACAGCGGACTCGGGAAAGCTCTTGGCCAGCCGTTTGAAATCGTCGATGAACTTTGCGCCCTTCTTTTGATCGAAGAGCGGGTGATTGTCTTCGCGCTCCTTGCGGCTCAGTTCGCCCACCCGGGGAATGCGCAGCGCGACAATGGGTAGCAAAGGGTCGATCTGCAGCGTAGCCAGCGCGGCATCCGTGAATGCGGAGCGCACATCGGTCAGGCCGGGCAACCGCAGGTCGGGCTTGTCGGTGCCATACTGGCGCATCGAATCGTCATAGCTCATGCGCGGGAAGGGAATCGCCAGATCCACGCCGGCCGCGGCAAACGCCGCCTTCATAAACTGCTCCACCACGCCGAACACTGTCTCCTGGCGCGGAAAACTCATCTCGAGATCCACCTGCGTGAATTCCAGTTGCCGGTCGGCGCGCAAATCCTCGTCGCGGAAGCAGCGGGCGATTTGAAAATACCGATCGAAGCCGGAAATCATCAAAATCTGCTTAAAAATCTGCGGGCTCTGCGGCAGCGCGTAAAACTCGCCGGCATGCACGCGCGAGGGAACCAGGAAATCGCGCGCACCTTCGGGAGTGGATTTAGTCAGAATCGGCGTCTCGATCTCGAGAAAACCCTGTTGGCTCAGGCTTTCGCGAATCGCCAGCGTAATCTCGTGGCGCAGGCGGAAGTTGTGCTGCATCTCGGGCCGACGCAGGTCCACGTAGCGGTATTTCAAGCGCACTTCTTCGTTCTGAATGGCCTCTTCAGAAGGCGAAAACGGCGCCAGCCGCGCATCGTTCAGCACCCGCAACTCGGTGGCCTCAATCTCGATCTCGCCGGTGGGCATTTTAGGATTGATGGCGTCGTTGTCGCGCAGCCGCACTTTGCCCACCGCGGCCACCACGTATTCCGGCCGCACGTGCTCGCCCTTGGCGTGGCCTTCCGGCGTAAGCTCTTTGTCCAGAACGATCTGGCAGATGCCGGAGCGGTCGCGCAGGTCGAGAAAAATCAGATTGCCGTGGTCCCGGCGGCGGTTCACCCAGCCCATCAGAACCACTTCCTTGCCGGCGTCAGCCGCGCGCAAGGTACCGCAGAGTTGCGTCCGTTCCAGATTGCCTAAAAAGTCGAGCACTACTCTATGTCCTTATTTCTGATTGGCTTGGCTAGGAGCCGTTGCCTGGTTTCCCGCTCATTGGGCCAGAAACGCAGCTAGCTCCGCGCGCGCAACCTTGCTTTGTGTACCGGTGGCAAAGTCCTTCACTGTCAGGATACCGGATCGGAGTTCGTCTTCGCCCAGGATCACGATGCGCCGCGCCACCTTATCCGCAGCCTCGAAAGATTTTTTCAACCGGAAACTGCCGTCGCCTAACTCGATGCTGAGTCCGGCGCGGCGCAGTTCCCGCGCCAGAACCAGTGCTGCCGCATTCAACTTTTCCCCCAGCGGCGCAACATACGCGTGCGCCAACTGCGTTGGGGCAGCCTTTTGGTCGGCTTCTGTGGCTTGGAGAGTCAGCACCAATCGGTCCAGGCCCATCGCAAATCCAATGCCCGGCGCCTTGGGTCCGCCAATGGCCTCGCTCAGCCCGTCGTAACGGCCGCCGCCCAGCAGCGCATTCTGCGCACCGAGTCCCCCATGCGTGAACTCGAAGGTGGTGCGCGTGTAGTAGTCCAGGCCGCGCACCAGGCGCGGATGCAGCTTGTACGGCACGCCCGCCGCATCAAGAGCTGCGATGACGGCGGCAAAATGATCTTTCGACTCTTGATCGAGTGAATCGGTGATCTTCGGCAGCGCATCGATGACCGGCTGATCTTCGGGCACCTTGCAGTCCAGCACGCGCAGCGGATTTGTCACCGCCCGTCTTTGACAATCCCCACACATCTTCGGCGCAACTTCAGCCAGAGCCGCGCGCAGCACGTCGTTATATCGTGCGCGATCCGCAGCAGACCCAACAGAATTGAGCTCCAACGTCCATCCTGTGATGCCTATTTCGTCGAGCAGCGTCGCCAGCAATTCGAGAACTTCGGCGTCGCGCAGCGGGCTCTCGCTCCCCGCCGAGGGCGGCCCGATCACCTCCGCGCCGATCTGCCAGAACTGCCGGTAACGCCCCTTCTGCGGACGTTCGCGGCGGAACTGCGGCCCGATGTAGTAGAGCTTCTGCAACAGGCCGCTCTCGCCCAGCTTGTGCTCGATGTAGGCGCGCACCACGCCTGCCGTGTTCTCCGGCCGCAGCGTGAGCGATTGCGCCTTTTCACTCTGTGCCCGCGCGCGATCCTCCCACGTGTACATCTCTTTCGCAACAATGTCGGTCTCTTCGCCCACGCTGCGCGCAAAGAGTCCCGTGTCTTCAAAGATCGGGGTGCGAATCTCGCCGAAGTGGTAGCGGGCAAACATCTTGCGCGCGGTCGCCTCAATGCGGTTCCACAACTCCGTCTCCGGAGGCAGCAAATCCCGCGTCCCGCGCACAGCTTTCACAGTGGTCATAACCTATCTAGTTTAACTGGGCCTTCTGCCGTCGGTCCTGGGCGGTCGTCTACGCCCTCCTCCGGATCGCCTTCACCGGCATTTCGCCAATCCTCTTCTGCCACCCCACAGACGAAGACCTGTCTGTGGGGACCCTGGGCCGGAAAAGGCCACATAGCATCACCCGTGCTGTTTAGATCAGAATGCCAAGCGCTGTAGGCGCACACTCTGCACATGAGAGGCGCCCTGGTCCCGTCAAAACCGCGCGTAAATCCATCGGTCAGTGGCCTTAAGTCATCAGTCCCTAAACTCGTTATTACCTTTACGCCTTTTGCGCTATTACCGTGGGTTTTCCATTTTTGCGCATTGGTAATTATGAGACGATGAGGAAGCATTCTCGATTGGGGCCCAAGGGCTGCACCTGCACATGCACTCCCTGTACGTCTCGAGACGGAAGCGCCCCCACTGCTGTGGTTCTGCACGATCCGGCCCCCGGGGGGTGTACCGGGTGATGATCTCGCTCGGAAAGACGAAAACGGAGCTGTACATGAACTGTTTGGCCGATCGTAATCTCCGCCTTGATGACCGCAAGGTCCATAGGATGCCCCGCAATCTTCCATCGCAACGCGCCGCGCGCCGCCTGGGCCTTCCGGCAATCGCGTGCGCGATGACGCTCCTCTTTGCCGCCGCCTGCGCTCATGCGCAGTTCGGCGCGCTGGCGGTGGGCGCCACGCCGGTCACTCAGGTCATCACGGTCACGGCGACAGTCGCGGGCACGGTCAGCAGTGTAGAAGTGCTCTCGCTGGGTTCAGCAAGCGGAGACTTCGCCGCCAATGGTCCGTCGAACTGCACCACCTTGGCAGTAGGGGGCACGTGCACCCAGTCGGTCACCTTCAAACCCGCTGCGCCCGGCTTGCGTTTAGGAGCGGTAGTCGTTGTGGGCACAGGCACGGTGAGCGGCCAAAAAGCTGTTTTGGGCACGGCGTACCTTTCCGGAACAGGCGTGGGAGGTCTGGGTGTTCTGGTTACGGGCAACCTCGAGCCCGTAGCCGGGCAATTCAAAACTTACCTCGGAGCGTTGGGCGACGACGGTCCGGCAACGCAAGCCGAGCTTGACCTTCCCGGCGGCGCTGTCGTCGATGGCGCAGGCAATCTCTACATCGCCGACGCCGGCCACCATCGCATTCGCATGGTGTGCGCCAGCGCCACCAGCGCCACCATCGCGGGAACCGGGACCAACTGCACGGGCCAAGGCATCATCGTCACCATCGCCGGCACCGGCAATCCCTCGTACACGGGCGACGGCGGGCCCGCGGCCAGCGCCACCATGAACAGTCCGGGTGACGTGGCCTTCGACGGCGCGGGCAATCTCTACATCGCCGACACCGGCAACAACGTGATTCGCATGATCAACGCGGCCACCGGCGTCATCACCACCGTCGCCGGCAATGGCCTCATCGGCAATAGCAACCTCAACCAGGTGGGCGACGGCGGCCTGGCCACCGCGGCGAACCTCAACACGCCCCAGGGCGTCACCCTCGATGGCAGCGGCAACCTCTATATTGCCGACACTTTCAACAATCGCATCCGCGAAGTGAATGCGGCCACAGGGGTCATTACCACCATAGCGGGCAGCGGCTTCACCAACCCCAACGGCACCGGCGGTTACAGCAAGGACAACATTCCGGCCGGCACCGCGGAGCTCAACTGGCCCTACGCTGTGGCCTTTGACCCCGCCGGAAATATGTACATCCCCGACTCGAATAACAATCGCGTCCGCGAGGTGCAGGAGGCGGCCGGCGTTGTCAATGCCAACAGCAACATCGTCACCTTTGCCGGAACCGGGCAGCCGCCGAGCGTACCGCTCACCTGTGCGCCAACCCCGGTACTGGCCACGCAGGCCATGCTGTGGTCTCCCACCGGCGTGGCCGTGGACGCGGCCAGCAACGTATACATCGCCGACACGCAGAATGCGGCCATCCGCAAGGTGAGCGGGCCGGCATCCTCCACGCCGGGCTTTACCTCCACGCTCCTCCAGAACGGCTGCGGCAATTCGTACGTCGACAATGCGTTCACGACCCCGGCGCTCTACGGGCCTACTGGACTTTATCTCGACGGATTGGGCAATCTGTACATCGCCGACACGGTGGATATGGTGGTCGACGAATTGCAGGGCAACTTCGTGGCCCTTGATTTCCCCTCCCCCCCGCCGGTCCTCCAGGGTCAATCCTCTTCTCCCATCTCGCAGACGGTGGAGAATGACGGCAATGCTACGCTCGACCTGACCACCATCGTTCCGGCCACCAACGCCGCGGTGGACTCCGCGCTCGCCAACTCCTGCACCAACGGCGAGCCTCTGGCTGTGAATGCGGACTGTGTCGTGGGCGCGGTCTTCGCTCCCGCGGCCACGCCCGTTCTCACCGCGCCCACCCTGGAGACGCCCAGCATCCTGGTGGGAGAAGACACGCAGCCCAGCGTCGCCGCCGCCAATACGCCTCTCGACATCGAGCTCGTCGCCACGGCCGCGCCGGCGTCTACCACCACGACCACCGTCACTTCCAGCCCCAATCCCTCCGGATTTGGGCAAAACGTGACCTTCCAGGTGACCGTCACCACGGGTCCCAACACGGGCGCCCTGACGGGAACGGTCAGCATCTCCGACACCTTTGGCGGCGCCACCACGACGCTCACTCCCGCTGCTGGCCTGACGCTGAACGCGTCGGGCGTGGCCACCTTCGCCATCTCCACGCTGGCTGTCGGCGTCCACTCCATCACCGCGACGTACAACAACACCAACGATCCGAACCACCAGGGCAGCACGTCTTCGCCGTATCCGCAAACCGTGATTGAAGGCACGGCAGTGAGCTTGATATCGAATTCGACGTTAGTTGCCGGCACGTATGATTCCCTCGTCGGCCAGAGCGTGACCTTCACTGCCACGGTCACCAGCTCCGCAGGCGGAGTGAACCCCACCGGCACGGTCACCTTCTTCGACGGCAACACGGCCCTCGGCACGCCCACCCTGAACGGGAGCGGCGTGGCTACCTATACCACTTCCACGCTCGCCAACGGCTTGCATCAGATCACCGCGGTGTATAACCCCCCCGCGGGCAGCCAGGTGCAGCCCAGCACCTCGAATGTCGTCAGCCAGGATGTGCAGGCGACCTCGACGATTGCCGTCGGCTCCAGCCTGAATCCATCGACATACGGCGCTTCGGTCACCTTCACGGCGACGGTCATGTCCGCGGCCACATCCCCCGCCACGGGAACCGTGACCTTCCTCGATAACGGCGTATCCATCGGAACCGGAACGCTCGGCGGCAATCCCGGCAAAGCGACCTTCACCATCTCTACTCTGGCCGTCGGCATGCATCCCATCACGGTCACCTACGCCGGTGACAACTACAACACAGGCAGCTCCAGCGCTCCGCCTTATCCCCAGGTGGTGCAGATCGCGCAAACCACCACCACGGTCACCTCGGCCGCGCCCAATCCCGGCATCGCCGGAACGCCGGAGACGATCTCTGCGACCGTGGCATTGACCGCGGGCAGCGCGCCGCTTGCTGGCACCGTCACCTTCACTTCGGGGACCACGACCCTGGGCAGCGCCCCGCTGAACGCTTCGGGAGTCGCCACCATCAATCCCACGCTGGCGGTCGGATCCTATCAGATAGTCGCCACCTACGCGGGCAACGCCAACGGCACAGGGAGCGTATCGCCGGCGTATCCCTATTCCGTGGTGCTGGCTACCACGCAAACCGCGCTCGTGATTACGCCCAGTCCGGCGGCGCTGGTCCTCAGTCCCATCACGTTCACCGCGACCGTGACGGGGAATGGCATCGCGCCCACGGGCAGCGTCAACTTCCTGGCCGGTACAACAATCATCGGCACTGTGCCCCTGAGCGGCGGAAAGGCCACGTTTACTGACTCGGCGCTCGCTGCCGGCACCTATTCCATGACTGCGGCGTATCTGGGCGATGCGAACAACGCGCCCAGCACCTCCTCGCCACCCGCCAGCGAAACCGTGGGCACCATTCCCACCACCACCGTACTGGGCACCGCTACCACCACGGGAGTCAATCCGCAGGTAGTTTTGGTAGCGGCGGTTATCAACAACAGCACCGGCCCCGAGCCCACCGGCACGGTCACGTTCTACAACGGCGCTACATCGCTGGGCACGGCCACGCTTGACTCCACTGGCGCCGCCACGCTAACGCCGAACCTGACCAGCGGCGTGAATTACAGCATCGACGCCGTGTATAGCGGCGACCCGGACCACGGCGCTTCCACGTCGCAGACCATCAATATCTCCGGCACTGCATCCGGTTTCGGCATCACCGTCACGCCCGCAACGGTCACCATCCCCACCTCGCAGAACGTCACGGTCACCGTCACCCTCACCTCGAACGGCAACTTTACTGACACCATCGGGCTGGGCTGCGCTTCGCTCCCGGCCTCGGTGAACTGCCACTTCACCGCCATCACTCTCAAGCTGCCGGCGGGCGGCACGGTCAGCACCCAGCTCACCATCGACACCAACAATCCGCTCAGCGGCGGAGCCACGGCCATGAATCGCCACCCGGGAAGCGGCAAATTCTCACTGGCCGGGTTGTTCCTGCCCTTGAGCCTGGGCTTCGGGTGCATCTTCTGGCGGCTGCGCCGGCGTAACTCTCGCCTCCTGACCATGGCCCTGGTCCTGGTTCTTACTGCGGCCGCATTTGTCGCCACAGGCTGCGGCGGTTTCAGCCAGATCACCGCTACGCCGGGTACCTACGTCATTCAGGTCACGGGTACCGGCGCAAGCACCAATGTGATCGAGTACCAAAACGTCACCGTCGACATTACACAGTAGGCGGGGAAGCAGCAGATGGATTTCAGTTCGAGGAAAGCAATGAGCTTGTTCAACGATTTCCGGGTCCGGCGCGGTGAATTGCCGGGGCGATTGCTCCGGGCGAGCGTGTTGCTTGCGCTGCTGGCGCCGGCGCTCCTTCTCGCATCGGCCGGCGTCCTCCGTGCGCAAGTGGTTGCCGCGGGACACCAGGGTGCGTTGAAGTTGTCGGCGGGCGCCTTCGGCTCCGGCGACACTTTCCAATACGGCCCGCGCAAAATGCTCGGCGCCGGCGCCTTTGTCGATGCCGAGACTACGGGCCACTTCGGCATTGAGGCCGAAGGGCGCTGGGTTGAGTTCCACCAGAGAGCCGACGTGCACGCCGAAACCTATTCCATCGGCGGACGCTATCACATCGACTTCGGCCGGCGCTGGCAGCCCTACGCCAAGGGATTGGTGGGAATTGGCAATTTCAACTTACCCTACAACTACGGCAAGGACAGTTGCCTGATCGTGACCGCGGGCGGCGGCGTGGACTACCTCTGGACGCACAGAATCACCCTTCGCGTCGCTGACTTTGAATATCAGGACTGGCCCGAATTCCACTACGGCAACATGACCTCGCTCAATGGCAGCGTGGGCTTCAAGGTGCGCATCTTCTAGGCTCTTCGTCTCTGCGTTTGCATCGTGACTGGGATCACGGTCAGGCTCGCGACCCCACGGTTAGCCTCAGATTGAGAGCGCGGCTTGAGACTGTGCTCGAATCGAGGAGCAAATCTTCCATGGCTTTTGTCGTCACCGATGCCTGCACCAAGGACTTTGTTTGTGTTGCGGAGTGTTCCACTGCCGCCATCGCGCCTGCGGAGAGCGATCCTGCCGCCGCTAACGTATCTCAGGTTTATATCAATCCCGATGAGTGCATCGACTGCGGCAACTGCGCTTCTCTCTGTGCGCAGAACGCGATCTTCGCGTTGGAAGAGCTGCCCGCCGATAAGGCAGACTTCGCCGAAAAGAACCGGGCCTATTTCAACTAAGTCTTCGACCGATTGATCTTGCGCCATCGCCGTGCCCCATCCTTTCGCCTTCTGAATGGCGAAAGGGTGGGATACCGCACAGCCTGTTACTGCGGTTTCGACGCCGGAGGCTGTGCCTTTGCGCTTGGCGATGTCTGCCCCTCAGGTGAAGCCGCTGGTGCTGCAACCGGCGCCGCCACCGGTGCGGCAGGCAACATTGCCGCCTGCATCGGCATCACGGGCAGCGTGAGCGTCTGCGCTGTCGCGGGGTCGTCGCGCAACTTCATATAGAGAACGCCGTTCGCCGGATGCGGAACGGCGAGCCGTGTTCCGGTGAACTGCGGCGGCACGTCGTCCGGATTGTCGAAGTCCGGCGCGGCGGCAAACGACCTAGCCAGGAACAGATTGGTCCCGCTCAGCACGCAGGGCTTGGCCGGCGAACGCGGGCAGCGCAACGCGGTAAAGCCGGGAAGGCGCACCAGCGTGCCCAGCGGCTGCCAGTCGCCGGCCGCGCCGTCGGCGGAGAGGACGCGCACTCGCACCGGCCCGAAGGCCGACGCGCCGAACCGGTCGAGTGGCTTCAGGCTGCCCACTACCGTGTTCGCGTCTTCCAGCATCAGGCCACCGTCGCTGAACGTGAGCATGGTGTGGAAGCTCGAGTCGCCCGCGGCCACTTCCACTTTTTCGTCGCGCGGAAAGGCCTGCGGCACCACCGACCTGAGGAAGAACACCAGCCTTCCCTCAATGGGCAGGTCGTCCGCGCTGCCTAGTTGCACCGGTGGCTGCGGCGCGGAAACGTCGTTCTGCACGCCTTTGCTCAGCAGCATCACCTGCGGTCGCGGCGCATCCACGGTCACCGGCGCGGTCAGCACGCGGCCGTCTTTCAGGTCCACGTGCGCCACATAGTGTTTGCCGGGAACCAGGCTCGTCGTCGACCCGCCCGCGGTCATCAGCAATACATCCAGATCCCCAACGCGGTTCAGAATCGAGGGCGTGAGCGCGATGTCCTCGATCTGCGCCTTGGCGACCTCGTCGAGACGCGTCCCTTTGAGCAGTGCCGTGTCGTCTCCCGCGCTCAGTGTCAGACCTTCCAGCGAAGCCGCCGCATCATAGGCCTCCATCTTCAGTCGGTCCGGCTGGGCCAGTCCGAACTGGTACACGGCCACGCTCACCGGCCCCGGCGACGCGTCCTTCATTGGCGCCTTCACCTCCAGAACTCCGGGTTTGGGCGACTTCCATTCCAGGGCCAGGGTGGCTTTCCCCGCCGTTAGCGCTTCCACCTTCTCCACGCACACGGTGGAGGGCCCGTCGATGTGGAGCGTGTCGTCGCGGCCCACCACCAGCGCCGATTGATCCAATTCCGCCAGAGTCCATTTGCCCGGCTGTGCCGCCACCAGCTGGTAGCGCGGGCCCTCCCAGTTGTCGAATCCCCACTTGCCGCGCACCACGGCGGTCAGCTCGCCGCCCGGCAGCGCGGAGAGCACCTTAGTGGGAACCAGCCCGCCCTTCCCCGGGTCGGCCGTTACGGGCACGTCGAGCGTGGCATGCTTGGCGTCCACGGACTCAATATGCAGGGTCAGGTCGTGCGCCATCGTGGTGGCAAATAGCAGCGGCGCACCTTCGGCGGGCAGCACCAGCCCCTGCTTCATGGCGCAAAAGCTGTCGCTGGGTTTCACTGGATGCAGCGGCTCTGGCCGCGAAGATCCGATGGGCGGCAGCGCCACCACCACCACGGACTTGGGGTTGATGAACGACGGTGGCATATTCAGCCGCAGATTCAAGCTGTCGGCCTGGGGCAGCGCCAGCGCCGGAATGTACTGGAAGTGCGCGGTGTGCAGCGAGCTCAGGATCCTCGCCGTATCCACGATGGCGCCGATGTAAGGGCTATACGCACCGGCCCCGGCCATCGTCGTCGAACTGATCTCGTTCATCAGGTTCAACGCGTTGCCGTTGGCCAGTTGGTCCACCAGCGTTTGCGCATTTGCGTCGTCGAGCACGATGCCTTCGGAGTTTTGCGAGAGGCACGAGGCCTGCTGATCGGCAGGTTTCTGAAAGCAGCTCTCGTTGATCTTGATGCCCAGGCTGCGCGCCGCCATCTCGGTGCGCGTCTTTAGCGCAGCGGGATCGAACTGCGACGTCACCTTCACGTCGTCCAGGTAAGCGTCCAGCCGCATCCGTTCCCAGCTCGCGGCCTGCAGGTCCTGCGCGGCGCGCACAAACAAGCCCGGCCGCCCGCGCACCGCATTGCGCAGGGTTGTAAAGTCGCCGCCTGTCTCTGGGGCCAGAAACACCAGCGCCTGCTGCGCTTCCGCGGGAACCTTCACGAAAACGCCCTCGTCGCGGACGTCCCGCGTCCACGTCTCCACACGCGTAAACCACTCCGGCGGGGGCGGATTGGTCGATCCCCGCAGGAACACAACCACCAGCACGAAATGCGCGGCCTGGCTCTCGGGCAGGTCGGGATGAATCCACAAACGGTCGCCGGGAAGCAGATTGGGCGTCTCGGAGATGGGCAGCGTCAATTCGCCGCGTTTCACATGCACATCCACTTTTGGACCGGAGAGATCGAAAGGCTGCCCATCGGCGTGCAGAAAGGGGGATGCCTGGAAAAGAGTCAGCAAATACAGCAAACCGCGACGCATATATCTATTTTACGAGCGGCAACGTATAACGGTCGCGAGGCTCCCCCGGCCCAAAACTGTCCCCAACAAGAAGGTTCCTGCGATTTCATGCCTGTTTTGCGTTTTTTGCGCTAAAATCTTGTCACAAATCAGAATGCCGGCTCAACATCGCCCGGGAATGGCTGGAAGCCGGCGCATACAAGCGGTTTCATTATTGCCTCTGCCGTACAGTGAGCAAGTATGAGACCCAACAACAAGGCGAGTCCCATAAGTCCAGCGAGTCGACAAAGATGGTTTATGAGACCGGTTCTAGCAACAATCATTAACTGTAGCCCGAAAAATGGACTGTAACTCCTTTTATTTCCTGGCTGGATAGATGCCCACGTATAGAGAGCCAGCCGATGCAACACTCTTGGCGCATGGTTATTTCGACCACGCGGACGCGTGAAAGCAAGCCTTCTTTATTCCTCAGAACTGGTTGAGAAAAACATAGATCGAAGGTTGCTGCCTTACGTCTGTGGCGCAGCTCCGAGCCGGATCGACCGGCCGGTGTACCTGCTGGCTCTGCGGATACAGGCGGCACTATTGGGAGAGAACGAGATGAAATCGACAAGGGGTTCGCAAATTCACATAGAGAATGGCAATCTCAGCATCCCCGCCGCTGAAGAGATGATCGAAGATGCATTAAACGAGCTCGCATTCACACAGGATCCCGGCCTGGTCCGCGCCTTGCGCTTTCTGGCGCCTCCGGGCTATCAGGCCATTGTGGAGCTATGCAGCGAAAACGGCCGCAGCAAACGCCGTGACGCATTAGTCGACGCCTGGTCGCCGGAGTACGACGAGGTGCGCATCTACTTCGAGCGCATCGAAGGCGATGAGCCCGCCCCCCGGCCGGGTCGCATGTCGCGCGACAGCAATCACGCCCCCGCGGACGAAGAGGACGCCGATGCGGTGCTTCCCGCCGATATGGATGTACGCGTGAAAGAGCTGTGCACGGCGCTGGCTGAAGCCGAACGCGGTGGCCACGCCTTCATCGCCCTCAAGTGGTTCCGCGATTCTTTCCTGCCGCGCAAGACTTATCGCTGGAACCAGCATCCTGACACGCGGCAGACGGTGCTGGCTGAAGCCATTCAACGCGGCATGGTGCTCACCAGCAAGATCGCCAACCCCAAAACGCCCGCCTACCCCACCACTACCATTCGGCTCAACCGCGCTGAAGCGGGCATTCCCGAGGAAACGCAGCGCTTCCAGCCCGTTGACGTGCAGGGCGAGCCCGTCGCCGCCACGATCGATGAGGATCGGGGGATCGAGTGAGCTTCTTTTTCCTTGAGGCGACAGCCTTCGCCAAGCTGTTTGTGCGCGAGCCGGGAACCGATGCGCTCATCCGGTTGATGGAGACCGTCGAGGACAACCGCAAGCTGATTTCGGCTGCCACGCCGCTCGAAGTCTACGCCGCCCTCCGCCGCCGCGAGCGCGCCGGGCAAATCGCAACTGAAGCCGCTGTTACCGCCTTCGAACTGCTGCGCCTTGAATCCGCCCGCATGGTGCAGCAGCCGCTGAATCCGGGTGTGATTGAGGCGGCCAGGCAGCTTCTTGATCGCACTACGCTGCGCTGGCCTGAGGCTCTGCAACTGGGCGCCGCGTTGGCCGCGCGCGACATGTTTCCCGGCACGCGCGTCACTTTTGTCTCCGCGGTCCCTGCGCTGCTCGAGGCCGCCCGTACCGAGGGGCTCGACGCCATCGATCCCGTCAAGCTGCCGGCGCTCGAAACTGCGCTCGAAAGCGAACCGGACAAAGAAGCCGATGCCGCAGGCGACGCGGAATCCTAGCGGTGTTCCTCGGCCTCTTCGACTTTGGCCAGTTCCGTCTCTTTTTGTTTCCCCCGCTCCAGCTTGCCGCCATGTCGCCGATCCGACCGCAACAACAAGAAAGCAAAGACGAGTCCGGCCACGCCCAGGCACGCGAACATGATCTGCGTCGCGGTATAGGTTCCGGTCGCGTCGCGGAGCTTGCCATTCAGGAGCGGGAATAGTCCCAGCCCCAGGTTCTGGATGGCCGTCATCAGGCCGAAGGCCGTGCCCACGCGCTTCTCTTCCACCACCAGCGGAACCGATGGCCACATGGCCGCGGGAACCAGCACAAAGGCTGCGCCCAGCACGATCATGCTGGGGACTGGATTCCAGTGCGTGATGCCCATGATGAGGTGGGCGGGAATCAGCATCAGGGAGCCCACCACCATGAGCGTGGCCCGCTTGCCGATGCGGTCAATCAGGTCGCCCGCGAAGGGCGCGAAAACCATCGACGCGAAGATGATGATGCTGGTCATTCCCGGTGCCGTCGAGAACATGTGCTGGAAGTTGACAAAGATCTGCGACAGGAAGCCGCCAGTGGACTCGCTCACCAGCGGGATGCCCCACTTGTCGTGGAACATGTCGGTCGCCAGCGCCGTGAAGGGGAAGATGGCGCTATAGAAGGTGACGCAGAGCAGCACAACGTACCAGTAGGAAGAGTTGAACTTCTTTATATCGGAGAAGACGATTTTGTCACCGCCCTCCGGCTTCGGCAGCGAGAGCACCTTCTCGCCATGCAGGTCCATGGCGTTGTACACCAGGTTGCAGAGCACACTGAACAGGCAGAAGCCCGCCGCCGCCCAAAGCGCCACGCGGTAGCTGCCGAAGTAGCGGGAGATGAGTTCCTCTGTGTTGAAGCTGAACAGCGTCCCGACGCGGCTGATGGTAAGAGCGATGCCGAAGGCAAGGGCCATCTCCTTGCCCTTGAACCAGCGGCTGATGATTGCGCTCTGCACCACGATCAGCGATTCCGAGCCCGCGCCGAAGATGAGCCGCCCGGCGAAGAGTTCCCACGTGGAATGGGCCACGGCTACGATGGTTGCGCCCACCAGGACCAGCGTGCAGAACAGCAAACTCGCCCGGCGCGGACCCAGCTTGTCATAAAGCATGCCCCCGAAGAAGACGATGACAATGGCGGCCACAGAGTAGGCCGTGTAGAGATTGCCGATGGTGCTGCGGTTCAGATGCAGAGCTTCGATCAGCGTGGGCGCCAGAGCCCCGATGCTGTCGTAGGCAAAATAGCTTCCCAAAACCAGCAGGCTGATGAACATCAGGATGGTAAAGCGGTAGGGACGCCTGGAGGGATGGAAGAATCCCATGAATTCCGGAGCTGAGCTTGCGGAAATGGGCGTGCGGCGTGCGAGATCGGGCATGAACGTGGGACTCCTCGAAGCACGGCGGAGCCTCGATTCCACGCAGCGTGAGGTCCGCAACCTCGAGGATAGCAGAGGCTCCGTACCGGCTCGGGCGTGCTGCGCGTCGCTTCGAACTCAAGCTCGTCGCGGGCACGGTGATCTCGATTCTGATCGGCCTCGCGCTCAAAACGCGCGTCGCGGACTCGCAATGGAAATGAATTGGGAGGGAAGCCGCGGAAGGAAATAGGCAATTTGTTTTTATCGTGAAGCGGAATTGCTGTCACCCTTCACGCTCGAGCCGATCCGCGCACGCGGGGCTCTGCAACAGATGGACGTTCTTCAGCGTAATCAGAACCCGAAATGATGACCGCCACCACCGTGGTGACCACCACCACCGCCGCCACCACCGTTGCGGCCACCGCGACCACCACCATCGCCCCAGTTGCGGCCACCACCGCCGCCACTTTGGTTGCCGCCGCCGGCGCTCCCTTGGCTACCGCTACTCTGCGGCGCGGCGAGCGCCGTGCTGATCTGGCCGAATAGTTGATTCACAGAATTCGCTGGGCCTTGCAAGCCAGAAATGCAAGCCAGCGCAAGCACCGTTACGAGCAGGCCGTACTCGGCCAAATCCTGGCCGCTCTCTGAGACCGCCAGGTGCCTGAACTTCTCGCAAATCGTCTTCAGCATCTTGCTCATCGCGTTCCTCTAACGTCGCTCCATCCTGGCCGCTCCCGGCGCGCTGTGGAAGATACTCCGTCATCTGCAGCGCGGTCTGAGGTCCAGGAATCCAGGGAGTTGCAGGGCAAGCAACCGCCCCCCTCCCCCTGGCAATCAAGTCCTGTGTTTGCAATGAAGCCGCACACGCGGACCCCCTGTCTCTCACCAGGAAGTGTGATCCCGAATCCCCCATCCGCGTCATGCCCTCGCCGGCGAACTCGTCGCCCGTCCAATGGTCAGATGCATAATTCATTTGTCATCAATAAAGTAACGTGGAATGGCTCCTGATCTACTGCAGACCAGATCGCATCCGTTTCCGGCAATGGTCCGCCCGATTTGCCCAGATCGAGCAGTTACTTCCGATTTTCTTCAGCTCAAGGATCGTCCGGCCCAGCCGCCCAGCGACCGAGTCCAGAATCAGAAACTTTCTTGCAAGAGCCGCCCACCCGTAAATGCAAGAGTCGATCGCAAGCAATTCGACCGACGACAGAGGGCCTGGCCCATCATCCCGCGCGCATTATTCCCGCCGAAACTTATTGGCCCGCTCGAACTCATCGCGCAGTACCTGCGTGCGCAGGTTCTCGCGCAAATAGGCCAGGCGTTGTTCGAGCGCCAGCAAGGCCCTTTCCACGGCTTCGGTATTGGTGTGGGCAATGTCGCGCCACATCGAAAACGGGCTTGCTCCCAGCCGCGTCATCTCGCGCAAAGCCCGGCCGCCCACGTCCTTGAGCTCCGGCGCGTCGCCCACTTCCTCTTCCAGCAGCGCGCTCAGCGCCGTGGCCGTGAACTGCGGTAAATGGCTCACCCACGCCACCAGCTCATCGTGGCGCGCGGCATCGAGGTCGAGCGTCTTCGCGCCCATCTTCGTCACCCACTCGCGCCAGTCCTTCACCAGAGCCGCCGCTTGTGGCGAGCGCTCCGCCGCGGCATCGTCCGTAAAAAGCCACACCGCGCCGCGAAACAGATTCGCATCACCCAGAGCCGCGCCGCCGCGCTCCTTGCCCGCCATGGGATGCCCGGGAAGAAACGCCGCACGCTCCGGCGTGTTGTACTGCCGTGCGGCCGTCTCAGAGATAATTCGCTTGGTGCTGCCCACGTCGGTCACAAGCTGCTCGGGCCCGAGAACGCCCGCCAGCTTCTCCATGAAATCGAGCGTGGCGTAGATCGGCACGGCCAGCAGCGTCACTTGGCTCGTTCGCGCGGCTTCAATAGGATCAGCGGCGATGGAATCGATCGCGCCCATCTTCAGCGCCACCCGCCCCTGCTCGGCGCCGCGATTCCAGCCCACGATGCTGCCCGTGTAACCTGCCGCGCGCAGCGCCAGGCCCACTGAAGTGCCCAGCAAGCCCGTACCGAGAATGGAGATGCGATCGATCATGATGAGCAAGTCAGCGAGTTAGCGAGCCAGCAAGTCAGCGCAATGCCGACCCGCTGACTCGCTTCATCTTACAGCGTGCGGCCGACGGCCTCGGCGAGAACACGCAACTCCGCCACCAGCTTCTCAAACTGGTCCAGAAAGAGCGTCTGCGCCGCATCGGAAACAGCCTTGTCGGCGTTGGGGTGGATCTCCAGGAGCAGCGCGTCGGCCCCCGCAGCCACCGCCGCCTTCGCCATCGCCGGAACCATGTCGCGCCGCCCCGTGCCGTGAGAGGGATCGCCTACCACGGGCAGGTGCGAGAGCTTCTTCAGCACCGGAATGGCCGCAATGTCCATGGTGTTGCGCGTCGCGGTTTCGTAGGTGCGGATGCCGCGTTCGCACAGAATCACGTCGTAATTGCCGCCGGAGAGAACGTACTCGCTCGAAAGCAGCAGCTCTTCGACCGTGGCCGCAATGCCGCGTTTCAGCAGGATCGGCTTGCGCACCTGCCCCAGCTCGCGCAGCAGGTTAAAGTTCTGCATGTTGCGCGCGCCCACCTGGAAGCAGTCCACCAGCCCCAGCATGGGCTCGATCTGCGCAATCTCCATCACTTCGCTCACCACGCAAAGTCCGTTGGCGTCGGCCGCCTCGCGCATCAATTCCAGACCCGGAATCCCCAGCCCCTGGAACGAATACGGCGAGCTGCGCGGCTTGTAAGCTCCGCCTCGCAGAAAACCTCCGCCCGCAGCCTTCACGCACGCGGCAATCGTGAAAATCTGCTCGCGATTTTCGATGGCGCACGGTCCGGCGATGATCGCCACCTTTTCTCCGCCAATGACCGCGCCGTTCTTAAACTCGACAACCGTGCCCTCCGGCCGCCACGCCCGCCCGGCCAGCTTGTAAGGCGCGCTGATGCGGTGCACGTGCAGTACGCCCGGCAGCATTTCAAACTTCGTCAGGTCGAGCGCGCCAGTGGCGCCTACGCCGGCAAGAATCGTCTGGAACTCGCCTGTAGTGCGATGCACGTCCACGCCCGCCTCTCCCATGGCGCTGATCACGGCATCAATCTGTTCTTCGGTGGCACCAGCCTGCATTGCGACAATCATGACTTTTTCCCTGTCTCGGACGCTTCGGCGCCCGCGGCGTGGCCCAGCGCTCCGCCTTCTTGTTCGGCGGCCTGGGCATGTCTCTGGCTAGCCAGCTCGTTGCGCTGCAATGCCCGCATCACGTCGATGATGCGTTCGTAGATATGCGTCAGCTCGATGTCGGGCAGCGGGCCTTTGTTGGCCGCGCGCACATTGGCATAGATGATTTTTTCGCGGTTCGGTTCGTACACCGGAAGCGACGTGGCCGCCTTCAGGTGGCCGATCATCTGTGCGGCGCGTGCCCGCTCACTGAGCAGCTCGACCAGCTGGCGGTCCAGCTCGTCGATGCGGATTCGCAATTCTTCGATGGTCATTTCAGCCTCTAGCTACTAGCTTCTAGCTCCTAGCTTAACTACGCGGATGCGAGCTTCGCCGCCTCGTTCGATGAGGAACAAGCTAGAAGCTGGAAGCTAGAAGCTAGAAGCTGCTTCTCTCACCGGGCCAGCGCTGCATGGGGCAGGCGCAGACCCTTGATAAATCGAGCCACCAAGTCCGGCGCCGTCTCCGGTGTCGCGCGCTCAATCAGCTCGACAATCGCGCTGCCAATCACCGCGGCATCCGCAAACTCCGCCACCTGAGCGACGTGTTCCGCATTGCTGATACCGAACCCCACGGCCACCGGCAGCTTGCTCCATCGGCGAACCCGCGCCACCAGCGCCGCCGCGTCCGTGGCCACGGCAGCTTGCGTCCCCGTAATGCCGGTGCGCGAAATGGCGTACACAAAACCTTTGGAGTGCGTGGCAATGGCCTCAAGCCGCGCGTCGGGACTGGTGGGCGCGGCAAGAAAAATCGGCGCCAGATCCACGCGGCTCATTTCCGCAAGATACTCGGCCGCCTCTTCCACAATCATGTCGGTCGCGAGCACCCCGTCCACGCCGGCAGCCTTCGCGTCATCGGCAAATCTCTTCAGGCCATAACGCAGTATTGGATTGAGGTAGCTGAATATCACCAGGCCTGCCTGGGGACGCGCGGCGCGAATCTCGCGCGCCAGCGCGAGTACGTCCTTGAGCCTTGTTCCTGCGTGTCCTGATCCGTGGGCCAGTGCGCGCTCCATGGCGCGCTGGATGACAGGGCCGTCGGCCAGCGGATCGCTGAACGGCACGCCCAGTTCGATCACGTCCGCGCCCGCGTCAATGGCCGCAACTGCAATCTCGCGCGTCGCCTTGAGAGACGGGTCGCCCGCAGTCAGATACACCACCAAACCCGGCTTGTGATCGAAACGTATCGCCATTGAAAAGCTCTAATATCTCCCAAAAACTGGGTGCCCCTGGTCCCTCGCATTGGGGACCGGGGACAGCAAGAAACCTCGCGATCTTACAGTTTCAACTCGCGCGCCAGAATCCCCATATCCTTGTCGCCGCGGCCTGAAAGATTCACCACCAGTATGTCACGCGCCATAAACGTCGGCGCGATGCGCATGGCCTCGGCCACGGCATGCGCGCTTTCGAGCGCCGGCAAAATGCCCTCGGTCCGCGCCAGCGTCATCACCGCATCCAGCGCCGTCGCATCATCGCACGAAACGTATTCCGCGCGACCCGTGTCGTGCAGCATCGCGTGTTCGGGGCCGATCGATGCATAATCCAGGCCCGCCGAAACCGAGTGCGTCAGCGCGATCTGCCCATCGTCATCCTGCAAGACATACGAAAACGTGCCCTGCAATACGCCCGGTGCGCCGCCCTGGAAGCGGGCCGCGTGTTCGCCCAGCGCCGTGCCGCGCCCGCCGGCCTCCACGCCAATCAGCCGCACCTCGCGGTCGTTAATGAACTCGTAAAACGCGCCAATGGCATTCGACCCGCCGCCCACGCACGCAACCACTGCGTGGGGCAGTCTTCCTTCTTTCTCAAGAATCTGAGATTTGATCTCGCGACTGATGCAGCGATGAAAGTCGCGCACCATCGTGGGATACGGATGCGCCCCGAGTGCGCTGCCCAAAAGATAATAAGTCGTCCGCACATTCGTGACCCAGTCGCGCATCGCCTCGCTGATGGCGTCTTTGAGAGTCTTCGATCCCGACGAGACGCCGCGCACCTCCGCGCCCAGCAGCCGCATGCGCTTCACGTTCAACTCCTGGCGCTCCATGTCCACGTCGCCCATGTAGACCACGCACTCCAGACCCAGCAGAGCGCACGCACTCGCCGTCGCCACGCCGTGCTGGCCCGCGCCGGTCTCGGCGATCACGCGCTTCTTGCCCATGCGTTTGGCCAGCAGTCCCTGGCCCAGCGAATTGTTGATCTTGTGCGCGCCGGTGTGCAGCAGGTCTTCGCGCTTCAGGTAAATCTTTGCCCCGCCCAGCGATTCCGTGAGCCGCTTGGCAAAGTAGAGCGGCGTCGGCCGTCCCGCGTAGTCGGCCAGCAGCGAACTCAGCTCGGTCTGGAAAGCCGCATCCGCCTTGGCCTCTTCGTAGGCGCGCTCCAACTCATCCAGCGCCGCCACCAGCGTCTCCGGCACATAGCGCCCGCCATACACGCCAAAGCGCCCGGGCCGCGACTCGGAGGGATTTGCCGGGAGAATAACCGATGCCATGAGGAACTCCTGCTTGTTTACCCAGGAAAGTGGGGAACTTCTTAGTGTACTAAAATTGCTTCTGAGCCATCGCTCCGACGGCGATTTGCGGCTCGTGCACATTTAAACGAAATACATAAAGGAGGCTAGAGCAATGGATGTCCAGCAGGCAGGTGCGCGAAATGATATTAGACAGCAGCATGAAGAAGATGAGAAGCGGGTTAACCAGCAAAGAGAAGACGGGCGGAAGATCGTAATCGCCACCCTAGCGGGGCTTGCGAATAAATATAAAAGCCCTTGGATAAACGATCTCTCGTTTAAGGCCAACAGAAGAGGAATATGCCCCGATCAAGAAGAAATTCTCGACAAGGACGGAAGAACAGTAGCGAGGCCTCCGCGCGAATGGTTGGAAGATGCGCCGGCCTCCTCAGACGTTCGCCATAAGATTGAGGCGTGCCTAGAGGCGGCAATAAGGACCAGTCGCAGAATGCGGATTTCGACAGGGAGGAATGTGCGCTGAACAGGCCGAATCGTTCGGCACGCCCCCAAAAGGGTGCACGACTCAGCTCGACTCGTTCGGCACTTCATCGCAGCAGCCAATTCTGGGGGGAACGATGTACTCGTCATTCGCGTGGGGTTTTTGGTGGCTGAACGTCGTCGCGTGCGTCTGCTGCATTCTCTATTTGGGACGTAAACGCTTTCCGGACGGCACCCCGGTTCTCCTCACAACCGGACCAATATTCATATGTCAGCTAGTTGCGGCTCTTGTGGTGCTGGCTTTGGATGCAAGTCCTTGGCACCTGATCTGGCTAGCATTTGTATCCGTCGTTGTATCAAACCCTTTCTCTGTGATCGGGCTACATCTATATAGATCGCGGCTAGATCGGCAGACTAAGGTGCACCGCGAAATGCCCGAGCGGGCCCAGGACCAGAAAATAATTGCACAGAGGCGGACGCCCGCTGGCCAGGTCAGCGAGCTAGAGGCACTGCGTCGGGAATCGCGGAAGCGAGGCAAAACTGAAGTCGCTTGCAAGACTGGTGCGCTTCTAGACAGCGATGCGAAGAGAGACATTCTGTACGAGAGCTTGGGAGAACATCCCGCGCTCACGGCCAAACTCCGCCACCATTGGCCCTATTTGGTTCGTTCGAACATGAAGCCGACACCATCGAGAGTGTCGCTAATGTTCAAAAATATGGCCGTCAAGCTGGCAGAGGAAGGGGAACCGTTCGTAGGGCTAAAGAGTCTGGAGTGCTCTTTGCTCTTCGATGAAGGCGGTCCTGACCATTGGGTTGCCGCAGCCGAAGTGCTTTGTGCCTTGCGTGATCGCGCAGCAGCGAGACACGCGGCAGCGGCGATCGAATATCAGGACGCACGCGATGCTGCAATCGAGGCGGGTTTGCAATTCCCACACTACGCAAGTCACAAAGTTCTCCGGGGCCAGTACAAGCGGATGAAGGAAATTATCCAGATCTGTAATCAGCACAAGGAATGGGTAGACACATACACTTTTACGACATCGGCTAATGGGGAGCAATAGACTGTTGATTTCGTCTACCGGTCTGCGCCCCGCCGCGCGCTGGCCACAAACGCCCGCACCTTCGCCGCATCCTTGCGCCCCGGCGCAGCTTCCACCCCGCTCACCACATCCACGCCCCACGGCCGCAGCGTCGCAATCGCTTCTGCCACATTTTCCGGCGTCAGTCCACCCGCCGCAATGAAGGGCTGCCGCCCTTCCGCGTTTTGGAAGAGAGTTTTGCTGGCAACGGCCCAATCGAATGCAACGCCCGTGCCGCCCACCGCTGCTTCCGTACGCGAATCCACCAGCAACGCATCAGTGTTTACATCGCGCGCCATCGCCATCACGCGCTCCGCCGCACTCCGATCGAAGTGCACCACACCCAGAATGCGCAGCTTCGGCCCGAATCTCTCGCGCAGTTGCGCCGCCAGCGCGGCCGGCGCGTCAAAATGCAGTTGCACGCCGGTCAGCCCCACCGTTTCCACGGTGGCCGCGATCTCATCAAATCCTGCATCGACAAAAACCCCGATCTTTTCGATCGCCGCCGGCAGTTCACGCACGATCTGCGCCGCCTGCTCGGCCGTCACCCGCCGCGGGCTCGGCGCAAACACGAATCCCACTGCATCGGCCCCGGCTTCCGCGGCCAGTTGCGCGTCGCCAAGCGAGGTGTTAGCGCAAATTTTGATCCAGAGGCTCATGCTTTGCCCGCGGCGCCCTTCAGCAGCGCAGCCAACGCCTCGCCGGGATCGGGCTGGCGCATCAGGCTTTCGCCGATCAGGAACGCATCGAATCCCGCCTTGCGCAGCCGCGCGATGTCTTCGGGCGTCGCAATGCCGCTTTCCGTCACGCGTATTACGTTCGCAGGAATGCGATCAACCAGAGCCAGGGAAACATCCGGACTCACATCGAAGGTTTTCAGGTCGCGATTGTTCACGCCGATGGCGTCCGCGCCCGTCTCGCCCAGCGTGGCGAGCACGTCTGCAAGCTCTTCGGCGGTGTGCACCTCCACCAGCACGTCGAGCGCCAGCGCGTGCGCCGCCTTGGCAAATCGCTTCAACTCCGCGGCGTTCAGCGCGGCAGCAATCAGCAGAATCGCGTCGGCGCGATGCGCCCGCGCCTCGACGATCTGGTACTCGTCGACGATGAAATCCTTGCGCAGGCAGGGAAGTGGCGCGGCCGCCGAGGCCAGTTCCAGGTTGCGCAGGCTGCCCTGGAAATACGGCTCATCGGTGAGCACGGAAAGCGCCGCAGCCCCTCCGGTTCGATAGCGCCGCGCCAGCCATGCCGGATCAAAGGCCGCGCGAATCAATCCTTTGGAGGGCGAAGCCTTCTTGATCTCGGCGATCACGGCCGGTCCACGCTCAGCCTGGCGGCGCAGCGCGGCAGCCCATCCGCGCGGATGGTGCTCCAGAGCGCGGCGTTCCAAATCAGCAACAGGCACGTCCGCCTTGGCCGCGTCCAATGTGGCCCGCGTCGTGGCCAGAATCGTAGTAAGAAAAGTGTCGGTGCGCGTGGTCATGCTCTACGCAAAGTATACGGGGACCCGGGGTTAACGTTTGGCGGCAGCCGCCGGTTCGGGCACACCCGCCAGCTCCCGCGCCGCCCTTCGCCCCAGCCGAATGCAGTCCGGCACACCGATGCCGTCGTATGCATTCCCGACCAGCCGCAGTCCGGGCAGCGCCGCCACGCGCGCATTCGCCCGCGCCATGCGCGCCTTGTGGCCTACGGCATACTGCGCCATGGCGCGACGCCAGCGCGTCACCTGCGCGAACTCCGGTTCAATCTCCGCGCCAAAAGTCTTGGCGCCCAGAATCTCCCGCATCTCGCGCCGGACAACTTCCACGAGAGCCTGGTCGGTCTCGGCGAGCAAATCGACGCGCTTCATGCCGCCCAAAAATGCGCGAAAAACCGCCTTCCCCGGCGGCGTGCGCCCCAAAAACTTCCGATGCGCAAAAGTACATGCCAGCATCGCGCGGCCTTCCACGGCCGGAACCAGAAATCCGAATCCCTCCGGCAGCGGGCCGATCTTCGCTTCGTCGTAAACCAGGTTCACAGTGATCGACGAAGAATACGGAATGCCGCTGAGCTCCGCACCCAGTGCGGCATCCACCGGCGTCAATAGCTCTCCAGCAATCCACGCGGGCGCGGCCATGATCAGCGCATCGAAAGCCTCGCTGACTCCGCCCGCCTGCACCTTCCAACCCTGCGATGTCTTCTCGATTCCGCTCACCGCAGTCCCCGTGCGCACGCTTCCGGGATCGAGGCGCGCTGTAATCGCGTCCACCAGTGTGCCCATGCCGCCGCGCAGCGCCGTAAAAATGGCCGCTCCGCGGTTTTGGGTTTTGGACGAGTTTTTCGCCATCGCCCGCATCTTCCGGTGCGCGGCCAGCATGCCCCGCGTCAGCGAGCCATACTTCGTCTCCATCTCCACCAGCCGCGGCAGCACGGTTTGCGCGCTCAGTTGCGTGGAGTCGCCGCCATAAATGCCGCTCAGCAACGGATCGGCGAGCCGGTCCACGGCCTCCTTCCCAAAATGCCGCTCGACGAGCGCCGCAACCGACTCATCGCCCTCGCTCGGCCGCGGAGGATGCAGCAACTCCAGCGCCATGCGCATCTTGGTGCGCACGCTGAACAGTCGCGTCAGCGCCGTCGGCACCAGCTTGGTCGGCACCAGGAACATCAGCCCGTCGGGCAGCGCCGTCAGGCGATTGCGCGTAACAATATACGTCTTGCGCGCGGCGTCGTTCGAAGGGATCAACTCGCCGCCCAGTCCCAACTCCCGGCAAAACTCAGCCGCCGCGGGCTTTTCCGTCAGGAACGAGTCGGGCCCGCGCTCCAGCACCGCGCCGCCCACAATCTCCGAGGCCAGTGACCCGCCCAGCCGCGGCCGCTCCTCAAACAGCGTGTACTCCACCGCCGCGCCGGCCGCGCGCGCCTTTTCCAGCTCATAGGCCGCAGCCAATCCTGCAATGCCGCCGCCAATGATCGCAATCCGCATTCTTGACCTTACTCCATCTTTACAGCAAGCTGCGGCATGGTCGCGTTCGGGAGGGAAAACAAGCGGGGCCTCACCGGAGATGCCGGTCTGCAGCAGTCTTTAATAGAATCAAGGCGCGGCCCGCTGGCGGCAAGTGATCAAAGTCACTGTGAGAGCTAAAATCGGAGGCAAGGGTGGAAGTTTCTGTTCGCCGCCATCCCCAAAATCTTGCCAGATGGCTCACATCTAACTGCTGCCCTTAAACTCTCCGCGCGCACCCTCTGCCCGTCCACCGCGCGTCTCACAATAGGAGGCTTTCGATGAGCGCCGAGATCATCCACCGGCTGCATTTTGCCTTTACCATCACCTTCCACTATCTGTTTCCGCAGCTCACCATGGGCCTGGCTTTGCTCATCGTCGTCATCAAGACGGTGGCGCTCCGCAGCGGCAGTGAAATCTGGGATCGCGCGGCGCGCTTCTGGGGCCGCATCTTCGGCATCAATTTCATCATGGGCGTGGTCACCGGCATTCCCATGGAATTCCAGTTCGGCACCAACTGGGCGCGCTTCGCCCGGCTTTCGGGCGGCATCATCGGCCAGCCGCTGGCCATGGAGGGCGTCTTCAGCTTCTTCCTCGAGTCGGCGTTTCTCGGCCTCTTCCTTTACGGCGAAAAGCGCATCTCGCAACGCATGCACTGGTTCTCCGCGGTCATGGTCTGGCTCGGCTCGTGGATCTCCGGCTTCTTCATCATTGTCACCGACGCATGGATGCAGCATCCCGTGGGCTACGCCCGCATGCCCGACGGGCATTTCGAAATGCTCAGCTTCTGGCAACTGCTGCTGAATCCCTGGGCGATCTTCCAATACATGCACAACATGACCGGCGCCGTCATCACCGGCTCGTTCGTCATGGCTGCTGTAGGCGCATTCTATCTGCTGGAGGGCAAATGCGAGGAATACGGGCGCATTTTTCTCAGGGTGGGCGTCATCGCAGGCGTTATTTCGTCTATCCTCATCATCTTTCCCACCGGCGACCTGGCCGGAAAATATGTGGCACAGAACCAGCCCGCGGCCATCGCCGCCATGGAGGGACTGTTCTCGAGCCAGGCCGGTGCGCCCATCATCCTCATGGGCCAGCCCAACGAGGAGACGGGCCAGATCGACAATCCCATCGTGGTGAACGACGTGTTGAGCTTCCTCATCTACGGCACCACCAAAGCCGAGGTCAAGGGGCTCGATCAGTTTCCGCGCGATCAGTGGCCCACCGCGCTGCCGCTGCTCTTCTACGCCTACCACATCATGGCCGGGCTCGGAACGTGGTTCGTGCTGCTGATGCTGGTCTCCGCATTCCTGCTCTGGCGCGGGCGGCTCGCCACTACGCGCTCGGTGTTGTGGGCCTTGCTGCTCAGTTTTCCCCTGCCCTACATCGCCAACACCGCCGGATGGATGACCGCCGAACTAGGCCGTCAACCCTGGCTCATCTACGGATTGATGCGCACCAGCGAAGGCTTCTCCGACACGGTTTCCGCGAGCAACGGGCTGTTTACGCTGCTCGGCTTCATGGGACTTTACACGCTGCTGGGGTTGCTGTTTACCGTGCTGGTCTATCGCGAGATCAGCCACGGCCCCGATCCCAAGGCGCACGCCGCAGAAGCCATTGCAGCCGATTGAGTTCCCGCGGCTGTTCGCTGACAACTGACAACTGACAACTGATCACTGATAACTGTTCACTGAGGTTTCCGTCATGATGGGTTTTATCTGGTTCTGGCTCGTCGCGGTCATGATCGTCGGGTACGTGGTGCTCGACGGCTTCGACCTGGGCGTGGGCGTGCTGCACATGTTTTTAATGCGCACCGAAGCCGAGCGCAAAGCCGCATTGGCCTCCATCGGCCCCGTGTGGGACGGCAATGAAGTCTGGCTGCTGGCCGGCGGCGGCACGCTCTATTTCGCCTTCCCGCTCCTCTACGCCTCGGCCTTCTCGGGCTTCTATCTGCCGCTCATGATCGTGCTCTGGCTGCTGGTGCTTCGCGGTGTGAGCCTCGAACTGCGCAACCACATCGAAGTCGGAGTCTGGCGCGCTCTGCTCGACGGCGTCTTCGGTTTTTCCAGCGCGCTCCTCACCATCTTTTTCGGCGCGGCCCTCGCCAATGTGCTGCGCGGCGTCCCCCTCAACGCCGACGGCTATTTCTTCCTGCCCTTGTGGACCAACTGGCAACCCGGCGTCGCGCCTGGCATTCTCGACTGGTACACGGTCATCGGCGGGCTCGTCGCGTTCACCGCGCTCACGCTGCACGGCGCCTTGTGGCTTTCGCTCAAAACCTCGGGCGACCTGGAACAGCGCGCGCGCAACGTGGTTCAGCCGTTGTGGCTCATCCTTGTGGCCCTCACCGTCGTCAGCCTCTTCGCCACCATCGCCGTGCGTCCCGCCAGCCTCGACAATTACTTTACTTATCCGTTCACCTTCATCATTCCCGCAGGCGTAGTCGCCTCGCTAGCCGCCCTCTGGCTCTGGAACCGCAAGCGCGAGCCGCTAAAGGCCTTTCTCGCCTCGTGCACCTATCTCTTCTTCATGCTGGCTGGCGCCTGCTGGGGTTTGTACCCGGTGCTGCTGCCCGCCACCACCGGCGCCGCCAACGACATCACCCTCACCCGCGCCATCTCCGGCCCACACACGCTGGCCGTGGGTCTCGCTTGGTGGATTTTCGGCATGGTGTTGGCAATTGGCTACGTGGTCTTCGTCTACTCGCGCTTCAAGGGCAAAGTGGGCGCCCACGCCGGCGGCCATTGACACAGAATGTCTCGGAGGGAGCAGGGACCTTCAGGTCCCTGAATCCGAGGGCAAAAATAGGTCCGGCCTTCAGGCCCGGAAATCCGCGCACGTATTCCGCGAACTCATGCTCCCGCGAGGAAAAGCTAGGAGCTAGAAGCTAGAAGCTGCCTCTCCTACAGCTCCACCAGCGTCCCCACCGCCAACGGCTGCTTGAACGCCTCTGCCGTCTGCTCCCGCTCCGGATCCCAGTTCTTCGGCTGATAAATGCAGCACGGCTCCGCGGCCAGCGGATCGCCCGTCAGCGCATAAGCCCGTGCCCGCGACCCTCCGCAGATCTCCTTGTACTCGCACGCCCCGCACTTGCCTTCGAGCCGCTTGGTATCGCGCAGCGCCTTGAAGATCGGTGCGTTGCGGTAGATCTCGCTGAGCGGCGTCTCGCGAATGTTCCCTGCGTGGATCGGCAAAAACCCGCTGGGATACACATTGCCCATGTGCGAGATGAAGACGAATCCCTTGCCGTCGTTTACGCGGCGCGTGGCCCAGCTCATGGCGCGCGTCTGGCCGTCGGCCGTGGGTGCGCCGGCCTCATACGCAGCCCCATGCGGATGTCCGTGTCCGTGCCCCATCTTTTTCTCTTCCAAATTGTGCTGCAGCAGGTAGCGCCGGTAGTGCATCGCTTCCGTAGTCTTGATCTGGAAGTTTGCCCGCCGCGACAGTTCGTAAATCTTCCCAAACACCTGCTCGAACTCCTCACCACTCAGCAAATCGTCCAACTGCCCGCGTCCCACCGGAACCAGGAAGAACACATTCCACATCACGATCGCGAGCTTTTCAAACAGGCTGCACAGATCGTCGAGGTCGTGCGCATTATGCCGGCTAATCGTGGTGTGCACCTGGATCGGAATGCCCGCCTCGCCCGCCCACTCAATGGCCTGAATCGTCCGCGCAAATGCGCCGGGCAGCCCGCGAAACGCATCGTGAATCTCAGGGCACGAGCCGTCCAGCGAAATGCCCAGCCGCACCACGCCGGCCTCTTTCATCTTGAAAATCTGTTCTCGCGTCAGCAGCGGTGTAGCGCTCGGCGTCACGGCCACCTGCACACCCTTGCCCGCAGCGTAGCGGATCAACTCAAAAACGTCCTTGCGCTTCAGCGGATCGCCGCCCGTGAAAACGAAGATCGGAATGTGCATGTCGGCGATCTGGTCGATCAGCGCCTTGCCTTCCTCGTGCGTCAATTCGTCCGGGTGCGGAATGGGTTGCGCGGCGGCGCGGCAGTGCTTGCAGGCCAGATCGCAGGACTGCGTGATCTCCCAAATGGCAAGAAACGGCGATTCGTCGTAATCGATCCCGCCGCGGGCGGGAATGTTGTGCATCGGTTGCATGAGGCCTCCTGGGGATCGCAGCCGTCGGACGCCTCGCTTCCGGCGTCTGGGCGTCTATCGCCCGGGGATTGAACGGCTTCCTGCTCGAAACTTCCTTGAGCGCCACCACTTATCATCAGCGCCCTGGCCGGAAAACCGCTTCCGAGGACCACGATTCCCAACCAGAAGACCAGCTTTTCGGTCCCTCAGGCTGTGATTGAGATCACTTTATGCGCCCAAATCAGTCCCGCTCGCTGCTCCGCTAGACATTTTTGGGAATCAGGCACAAAATCATCTCACGTGCGGCCCTCTTCCGCCCCTTTCCAACATCTATAGTGGCGGAGCAGGAAACCGTTCGCTGAGCTGCAAACGTCCGGATCGAGAGAGGGTGAGACGCATCACCCAGCATTGTGCGGCAAAACACCGCTAAACCTCTTGAAATCTGCAACCATTTGAACGCACCGGAAGGAGGTTCCCATGGCAGCCGTATTGAAGCCAGGTTGGAGCAAACCCTCCACCATCCTCTTCGCCTCCGAGATACCCGCCAACCACAAAGCCTTCGCGTTCGCCCTCGCACAAGCCCAGGAATTCGGCTCGGATCTCATCCTTTTTCATGCCTATGACACCTTGGTCGTGGCCGCGTCTGAGACCTCCGGCGTTCGCTATTACGACTACGCCGCCGCAGCCAGCGCCGAGAAGCAGCATCTGGAGCCTCTCGCGCAACGTGTTCGCGATGCGGGCCTCCGTTGTGAGGTTGTCGTGCGTCCCGGCCTGCCCGCCGACGAAATTCTCGCCTTCTCGCACGAGCGCGAAATTGACCGCATCGTGATGGGTACGCACTCTCCCGGCCCCATCGGCAAGTTGTTGGTTGGTTCTGTGGCTGAGGCGGTGTTGCGCACCGCCAGTTCGCCGGTCTACATCATCGGTCCCGACGTGGTCGACGGAAGCTATCGCAACTTTGCCACGCGCACCATTCTTTGCGCCGTCAGCCTGCACGAAGCCAGCACCGTCGTGGCCGCCTTTGCCGCAGAGCTGGCCGTGCAACATGGCGCGCGCCTCATCCTGCAGCACATCATCCGCCCCCAGGATCGCGCCGAGTTCCTCGCCGGCCGGTCGCTCGATGAAATAGAAGCGGACATGCTCGCGCTGGTTCCCACTAAGTTGCAGGGCCAGGTCGCGATCCAGACCATCGTGGTTCCCGGCGACCCCACGGAGGAACTGCTGTATCAGAGCCATGCGCAGCAGGCCGACTTGATCGTCCTTGGCGCCCAGGGTGCATCCGCTTTTGCCGCCATCACGCGCCATGGTGTGGTCTATAAAACCTTGGCCCACACCCACTGCCCGGTCATCACGCTTTCGCCGGTGGTTCTGGCGCGTTGCGGCTCCAAGTCTGAGAAGCTGCAACCCGCTGAAGCTTATCTGGCCGGCGTTTTCTAACGCGCTGCAAGTAGCGCCGGTCTCCCGACTGGCAGTAGTGGGGGTCTCCAGACCCCCGCCCGCTCTTGCCGCGCTCAAACCACTCTCAGCAACAGCAAAATGAGGATGATCGCCAGTACGAGGCTGATGCCTCCTCCGCCGTAGTAGCCCCATCCCGGCCCCACGCGGTAACCGCCATATCCGAATCCTAAAATCAAGAGAATCAGGATGATCAGTAGCATGTCGTCCTCCCACGCTCAACAAGCCGTGTGGACTTCGATGCCACGCTCCTAAGCAAGGCTGCCTCTCGTGCGTGGATAACCTTCGCCGCGGAGAAAACTCCGTGGGGCACGCATCGCCTTCAGCGAAGCCGCGGCGATTCTTCTCCGCCCCATGTGCGCGTCTTTTTTCCTCGGCTCTTCGCAATGCGAACAACCCGCAGCGCTGACGCGGCGTCCAAGCGTGCTGATGAGCCGTAAACAGAATTCACGGAGGTGATCAATGCTTTGGACGATCTTTGTCATCCTTCTGGTGTTGTGGCTGCTAGGTGTGGTTTCGTCGTACACCTTCGGAGGATTCATTCACATCCTTCTCGTGGTCGCTCTCGTGGTGCTGGTCATTCAACTGATCACCGGCAGAAGGGCGGTTTAGCGATCGCGGCCAAAGAGTGAGAAGCGGCATTTCGCCGCCCGGAGAAGACGCAGGCGGCACAACCGAAGATGCAAGCAACTCCAACTTCGAGGTGAACTCATGGATAAAGACAGAGTAAAAGGTGCAGTGAACGACGCAGCGGGACGTGTGAAACGCCAGGTGGGCGAGTGGACCGGCGACACCCACGCCCAGGTGGAAGGCTCGGCACAACAGCTGAAAGGGAAGGTGCAAAAGGCGTGGGGCAACTTGAAGGACGCTGCACGCGATGTGAGCAATAACGCGCATCGCGATAGCCAAAGCGGCGTTGAACACGAACCGGAGCGCGAACCCGGCCATAAAGAGGAGCTGGAGCGCACGCACACCAGCCACAATCGCTAGCCCGAACGCAAACGCAGCAACTGCGAAAGCGGTCGACGAAAACCTGCGAACCATAGGCAGCGGAAGGCGCGGCGCGTCTTTCGCTGCTTTTTGCGCGGAGACTCCGCCGGGACCCCCGGCTGGAGCACGGAATTGCGACTGCGCTATACTGGCGGCAACGGGCAGCCCGCAGCCGGCATTGCTCGTTTAGCGGGGTGCGTCTTCCATAAGGACTCCCTCATGGCCGCGACAGAAGTTCCGCCACCCGAAACAATGCGTTGGCGTGCGGTGGTTCGCGTGCTACGAAGTCCTTTGGATAGTTTAGGTTGCACCCTCCTCCCCGCCTCCTGCTCTCTCTGCGGCTCGCCTCTGCCGCGGCTCTCTCTCGTGCCAATTTGCGATGTTTGCTGGACGGAATTCCCCCTCCAGGCCGGGCCCGTCTGCTCGCGCTGCGGAGACGCGCTCCCCGCTGCGTTCGCAACCGGATTCTCCGCACTGTGCCGCGTCTGCCGCATGGCGCCGCCGCCGTTTGTCCGCGCCGTTTCCTATGGCGTCTACCAGGGCCGCATGCGCGAGGCCATCCACGCGCTTAAATACGACCGCCTGCACCCCGCATCCGCCGGTTTGGGCCGCATGCTCGCCGCAGCCATAGCGCAGTTTGCCGATGAAGCTCCCGCGGACATGCTGGTGATTCCCGTGCCGCTGCACCCCTCCAAGTACGCGCAGCGCGGATTCAACCAGTCGCGTTCCCTCGCCGCTGCGGCGCTGGGATTCCTGCGCAAGAGCCATCCCCAATGGCGGCTTACGCTCGCTTCCAGCAGTCTCTTGCGCCAGCGCGCTACGGAAAGCCAGGCCGGGCTTACTCCGCGCCAGCGCCGCCAGAATGTGCGCGGCGCCTTCCTGGTCTCCGATCCCGCACGCGTAACGGCGCAGCACGTGATCGTCGTCGACGACATTTTGACCACCGGCGCCACCGCGCGCGCCGCGGCCCAGGCGCTGGTCCAGGCCGGAGCCGCATCCGTTTGGGTGGCCACGCTGGCGCGTGCGCAACGCGTCGAAAAATTGGGCAGCACATCGTTCTATCAAGACACGTACCAGGACACGGAGGAAGAACAGCCGCTCGCCGGCGCATCGGCAGCGGACTCGTACGCGGCAAGTTTCAGCACGGCAAGTCTCAGCTCGGCCAGAGTCGGCAAGAGTCGATCGGCTCTGGAGAAAGCATCTTTTTAGCCTGGGGGGAAGAGATGTCGTTGGGGAAAGCCATGATCCACGCGCGCAAGCAGAAAGCAATTGCCAAGGCAGTCGTGCTGGCCGCCAGTGGCCACGAGAACGTGCAGTTCACGCACGCCCACATCCTGCAGATGCCGGTGCTGGTGCTGAATGCTTCCTATGAGCCCATCAACATCTGCGGCGCGCGCCGCGCCCTGGTGCTGGTGCTCAAGGGCATCGCCCGCACGGAAGAGGAGCACGGCCTCTCGCTGCACGCGCAGAGAACCATCATCGCCATGCCCTCGGTCATTCGTCTTCTTGAATACCGCCGCATCCCCCACCAGACCCGCGCCCTCTCGCGCAAGAACATCCTGCTGCGCGATCGCAACACCTGCCAGTATTGCGGCGAAGCCCTGCCGCCCAGCGAACTCACCCTCGACCACGTGGTGCCGCGCTCCCGCGGCGGCAACTCCACCTGGGAAAATCTTGTCGCCTGCTGCCATGAGTGCAATCGCAAAAAGGGCAACCGCCTGCTCAATGAGATCGACGACATGATCCTGCTGCGCGAGCCGCGTCCCTTCTCGCTGCACACCAGCCGCCAGATCATGCGCATGCTCGGCCGCAGCGACGACCGCTGGCGCAAGTACCTCTTCTATTAGCGGCGTCCTGCCTCTAAGAATGAGGGCTTAAATGCGGCTGTCGTCCTGAGCGCTCAAACATTGGATGTCATTCTGAGTGAGTCCGCCGCGGCGGACGAGCCGAAGAACCCGCATTTGCTTTTTTCTTTGAGAATATGCAACCAAACAGTTGCCTTTTGTTTTGCCCCGTCGTAATATGCAACCCAGAGGTTGCATCAATGGAAAACTGTATCGAAAAACGCATCGAGCTAAAGGCCCCCGTCACCCGCGTCTGGAGCGCGCTTGCCGACTATCGCGAATTCGGCGAGTGGTTCCGCGTTGAGTTGGAGGGACCGTTCGTTGTCGGACAGGTCGTCCGCGGCCGTGTCCTGCATCCCGGCTACGAACACATTATCTGGGAAGCTCTGATTGAGAAAATGGAGCAGGAGCGGCTCTTCTCCTTTACCTGGGCGCAAGTCCAATATCACGATAAAGAGCGCTATTCGCCGGACTACTCTCGCGCACCGCGCACCTTGGTTGAGTTCCGTCTTGAACCGACGGCAACCGGAACCTTGCTGACGCTGATTGAATCCGGTTTCGAGAATGTACCCGCTGCCTGGCGCGGCGACGCGCAGCGCGGCAACGATGGCGGATGGACGCAGCAGATGAACAACATTGAGAAATATGTCGCCGAGAAGTCGTAGCCGCAAACGTGCCCACCGGCCGCAGCCCGCGATCCTCTTCGCCGCCCTGGGCGATGCAACGCGCCTCGCATTGGTAGGCAAGCTCAGCTTCGGGCAGCCCGCGTCGATTGCGCAGTTGACTGCTGGCTCGCGTCTCACGCGCCAGGCAATTTCCAAGCACCTGCGCGTGCTGGAGCGGGCTGGCCTTGTGCGTAGTGTGCGCGCCGGTCGCGAAAACCGCATTGCGCTCGACCCGCAACCCCTCCAGGAAATACAGGAGTATCTCCACCGCGTCTCGCGCCAGTGGGATCAGGCGCTCGCGCGGCTGAAATCGTTTGTAGAAGAGTGACCGCAGCCTCGTAGCCGGGTGCCCCATCCTAAACGCGTTTCTTGCGTTTAGGGTGGGAGACCTCGAACCTCAATCCGCATTCTTCAAGTCAGCACAAACGCGCGACGCTCCGGCGTAAAATGGCCGCAATGATCTCACGCTATCTTTCCGCCTTCTTTCTGGCGCTCCCGCTTGCTCCCTCCGCGGCACTTTGCGCGCCTCCAAACCTCGGGCCGAACGTCTTCCTCTTCACGCCTTCCATGCCCGCAGCCGCCATCCAGCAGCAGATCGACAGGATCTACGCTATTGAACAGCACAGCGAATTCGGCACCGCCCGTTTTGCTCTGCTATTCCTGCCCGGCGAATACAAGGCCGACGTGCCGATCGGCTTTTACACCGAAGTCGCAGGCCTCGGCGCTTCGCCAGACAGCGTCCACATCGCCGGCAACGTGCACGCCGACGCCAGTCTCCCCAACAACAACGCCACCTGCACCTTCTGGCGCGGCGTGGAAGGCTTTTCGGTAACGCCCACCGGTGGAACGATGCAGTGGGCCGTCTCGCAGGCCGCGCCCTTTCGCCGCATGCACATTGAAGGTAGCCTCGTGCTCCACCAGAATCGCGGTTGGGCCAGCGGCGGCTGGATGTCCGATGCGCTCATCGACGGCAAAGTGGATTCCGGCACGCAGCAGCAGTGGATCGCGCGCAACACCGAGTGGCGAAGTTGGACCGGCTCCAATTGGAACATGGTTTTTGTCGGCGACGTCGATCCGCCCGCTGGTGAGTGGCCGTCGCCAACGTACACAAAAGTCGCGCGCGTTCCCATCGTGCGCGAAAAGCCCTTCCTCTATATCGATGGGCACGGCAACTATTTCGTGCGCATTCCCGAGTTGCGCGCCAACAGCGTCGGCATCACCTGGCGCGGCGGCGCAACGCCCGGCCGCTCCATCCCTCTCGTCCGCTTCTACATCGCGCATCCCGGCGACACTGCCGCCACGCTCAACGCGCAACTCGCCGGCGGCAAGCATCTCCTCATCACTCCCGGCATCTACGAGCTCACCGAGCCCATCCGCGTCACGCGCCCCGGTACCGTCGTTCTCGGTCTCGGCTTCGCCACGTTCAAGCCGGTCAACGGTACGGCTGCTCTCACCACCGCCGACGTCGATGGCGTGATCCTCGCCGGCCTCCTCATTGACGCCGGCCCCGTGCAGTCGTCGGTTCTCGTCGAAATCGGCCCCAGCGGCAGCCACGCCGATCACTCCCGCAATCCCATCTCGCTCCATGACGTTTTCTTCCGCGTGGGCGGCGCGGGCGCGGGCCGCGCCACGGTCAATCTCCGCATCAATGCCAACGACACCATCGTCGACCACACCTGGATCTGGCGCGCCGATCACGGCGTCGACGGCGTGGGCTGGGACCAGAACCTCAGCGCCAACGGTCTCGTCGTCAACGGCAATCGCGTCACCGCCTACGGCCTCTTTGTTGAGCATCATCAGCAATATCAAGTCCTGTGGAACGGCAACGCCGGCCGCACCTATTTTTATCAGTCGGAAATTCCCTACGATCCGCCCAACCAGGCCAGCTATTCGAGCGGTGCGGGCGTTAATGGATGGGCCTCCTACAAGGTCGCCGACGGCGTCACCACGCATGAAGCCTGGGGCCTCGGGATCTATTCAGTCTTCCGCCATCCCAACGTCGCGCTCACCCGCGCCATTGAAGTGCCGCGCACTCCCGGCGTGCGTTTTCATCACATGATCACCGTCGCGCTCGATAACCTTGGCGAAATTTCGAACGTGATCGACGATGCCGGCGGCGCAACCGCGACCAAGCCGCGCTTTACGCCGAAGCTCGCCGAATTCCCGCCGCTCGCGTCCAATGATCGGAGTCCAAAGCCATGACGCGCACTCCCGCATCGGCGATTTTTCTCGCGGTCATTCTCTTGTCCGCGCATCCCGGACGCACACAGTCGCAATCCGCCGCGCCCTCGCAGCCCTCTTTCGAGACCGCAACCATCAAGCCGACGGCAAATCCCGATCCGGGGAAGGGCTACTGGAACTATCCGGGTCAAGGCCGCTTTTCCGCGCACGGCCTCTCGCTCGAATTTCTGATTCGGATGGCATGGGACGTCGAAGCCAATCAACTCACAGGTAAGCCCCCGTGGCTCGATTCCGACTACTACGACATCGAAGCCAAGCCGGAAGAGAGCGTCACACTGTCGCCCGATGAGCTCAAGCCGCGATTGCAAAGTCTCCTCATCGAGCGCTTTCATTTAGCGGCGCACTTCGAGACAAAGATGGCCCGCGGCTACGCGTTGGTCGTCGCCAAAGGCGGACCCAAACTGCAGCCCACCAAAGGCAGCAAGTTCCCTAACTGGCGCACCGACACGAGCACTGGTCACCTCGAAGGCCTCAACTGGTCCATGACGTTTCTCGCCCAGATGCTCCAGCGCGCCACTAACGTTCCCGTCGACGACGAAACCGGCATTGACGGCAGCTACGACATCAAGCTGCAATTCGCGCCGGAACTCGAGCCGGATTCCACCCTGCCATCGCTCTTCACCGCCTTGCGCGAAACCCTCGGCCTCGAGCTGAAGGCGCAGCAGATTCCCACGCACGTTCTTGTCATCGACCACATCGATCGCGTCCCTACGGCGAACTAGCTTTCTTGCCCTGTCCAAGGAAGCGCTCCCGAGCCCCATCCTTTCGCGCTTTTTGCGAAAGGGTGGGAGAACACCTACAAATATCTTCTTACCCCGGCAAGTCCTTGAATCTGCAACTGTCCTGCCGCTTCCCGGCTCGTCTCCTCTGCCGATTCCCGTCAAACCAAGTGGTACTTTGCCTCCCACGGGCATCTAATGACGGGAGTGAAGAGGCGAACGGCACGCAAAACGCGTTCGCCGCCTCAAAAGGAGTAAGAAATGATGCTCATGCAGAGATTTCAAGCCCGGGGCCCCTGGCGACGGGTCCTTGTCGCTGGGGTGGAAGCCGCTGCCTTTTTCGCGGCCGCATCGTTGCTGTTGGCCTCGTCTCCGTTCGCAGCTGCTCAAAAGCAGGAAGTCGCGGGAAGCACGGTCATCACCATCCTTCCAGAAAACGAAGCCCCCGGCGGTATTCCCCAGGACGCTTTGCACCTAAGCTTGACGGCAAGCAATCGGCCATCACCGGATTCACACCGCTACGCGACCCACAGAGCAAAGTGGAAATGGTGGTGCTCATCGACGACGGCGCGCGCTCCAGCCTGGGAACGCAGATGAACGAAATTGCCAAGTTCATCCAGAGTCAGCGCCCCGATACCAAAGTCGCCGTTGCCTACATGATGAATGGCCGTGCCGCCCTCAGCGGGCCACTCTCCACCGATCACGATTCTGTCCTCCGCGGTTTGCATCTACCCGGGGGAGGTGGAGCGGGAATCAGCGCCAGTCCCTACTTCTGCCTCTCGGATCTCGCCAAGAACTGGCCTTCCAGCGACGCTCGTGCGCGCCGCGAAGTGGTCATGATCACCGACGGCGTGGACTACTATGACATGCGCTACGATCCCGAGGATCCCTACGTCCAGAGCGCGCTTGACGATGCACTACGCGGGCGCCTCATCGTCTATTCCATCTATTGGCGCAGTTCTGACCGCTTCGACAGCACCAACTACGGAGCCGACACCGGCCAGAGCCTGATCGCGCAGGTCACTCAGGCCACGGGCGGCTTCAGCTACTGGATGGGGACAGGCAACCCGGTCAGCTTCGCCCCTTACTTTGATGACATTGACCACCGGCTCAACAACCAGTACGAACTGGACTTCATGACGGCAATCGGCAACAAGCCCGAGATGCAGAGCATCAAGCTCTCGGTGAGCGCGCATGCCAAAGTCACTGCGCCGCAACAGGTCTACGTGCACTCCGTCGCGGAATAATCCGCGCCGCGTCGCTGTTATCTAGGGCCTTGATCGCTTGAAGAGAAATCTTCCCGTGCCCCATCCAAAGCGCGTTCTTTGCGCTTTGGATGGGATTGCGCAAGCCTCAATCCGCCCCTTCCACCCGGCACGAAAACGAGCTGGATCGCACAAACCCTAATACGCCAGTGCCACCGCGTCGCAGCGCATCTCGCTGCCCGCCGCGTACACGCGACGTCCGCCTTCCATGCGCACTTCAATGCCCTCGTAGCGTCCGAAACCGCCGTCGCTCGGCCCCATCGGCCAGCCCAGATCCACGAGCGCCTTCCGCGTTGCCACCGGAATGCCCGCTTCCAAACGCAGCAATCCGATCGGCCCCATGCCCGGGCGGTCTTCGCCCATCGACTGCGACGAGCCCTCGTGGTGCCAGCGCGGACTGTCGGCCGCGGCCTGCACGTCCAATCCATAATCCACGCGGTTCAGGACGATCTGCGTCTGCCCTTGAGGCTGCATGTCGCCGCCATCACGCCGAACGACATCCACGGCTTGCCGTCCATCGCGGCAAAGCCCGGAATGATGGTCTGGAACGGACGCTTGCCCGGCGCGTAAATATTGGGATGACCGTCCTGCAATGAAAAAAGTTGCCCGCGGTCCTGGAACATAAAGCCAAGCCCGTCCGCTACGAGTCCCGATCCCATGCCGCGAAAATTTGATTGAATGATCGAAACCATCATGCCGTCCTTGTCGGCCGTGGTGAAGTACGTTGTGTCGCCTTGGCTCGGCGCTTCGCCCGGATGCACCGGCGTCAAAATCTTATCCAGCCGAATGAGCTTGGCGCGCTCGGCCGCGTACTCTTTGGAGTTGAGCCACGCAATCGGAATCTTCGCAAAGTGCGGATCGGCGTAATACCGCGCGCGATCCTCGTAGGCCAGCCGCTTGGCCTCAATCTGCACCTGCAACGCCTGCGGCGACTGGAACCCGTAGCCGCGCATGTCGAAATTCTCAATCATGTTTAGCATCTGCAGCGTCGCGAGGCCCTGCGTGTTGGCCGGCATGCCGTACACCTCGACCCCGCGATACGTCGTCACCAGCGGCTCTACCCACTCCGCGTGATGTTCGTGCAGATCTTCTGCTGACAACCAGCCGCCGATGCGTTTGAAGTACGCGTCGATGGTCTTCGCAATCGGCCCGTTGTAGAAAGCGTCCCGCCCGCCCGCGGCAATCATGCGATAGGTGTGCGCCAGATCCTGATTGTGCCGCACGTCGTACTCATTGGGCGCCACGCCGTCCGGCATGTAGGTCTTCACCGCATTGGCTGTCTCTTCCACGCCCGAGCCCGGGCGCAAAAACGCCGCCATGTTGCGCTTGATGTAGTAGCCGATAATCTGCGGGGTCGGATCGCCGAATTCACAGGCGTTGATCGCGGGCTCGAACAGTTCCGCCCACTTGAGCTTGCCGTAACGCTGGTGCAGCGCCCACCAGCCGTCGAGCGCGCCCGGCGTGGAAACTGAGAGCGCGCCCAGCGCAGGAATCGCTCCATTCTTTGCCCGTGCCCGCACTCTTTCGAGCGTCAACGCTTTCGGCGATCTCCCGGAGCTGGCCATGCCCGTCAGCTTGCCCGCCTTCGGATCCCAGACGAATGCGAAACAGTCGCCGCCCAGGCCGGAGCTCACCGGTTCCACAAATCCCAGCACGGCATTCGCCGCCACTGCCGCGTCCACCGCGGAGCCGCCGCGCTTCAGCATCGCGATAGCGGTCTGCGTGGCCAGCGGATGCGCCGTTCCCGCCGCGCCCGAAAGGCCTAATGCCGGCGAGCGCGTAGCAAAGCTCGCGCCCGAGGGCCGGTCGCCGCTGTGAACGTCAGGTCGGGTAAAGCGCTCCGCATCGGCGGCCTGAAATTTAGGAAGCTCTGTCGTAGCGGACCCGCTCTGGCCCAGCGCTGCCGCGTCGCTTTGCATCGTGACGGCTGACGCTGCGGCAGCCAGAGGAAGTGTCTGGATAAAAGTACGGCGGCGCATGGCAAAATCCTTTTCCCTATCGATTCGGCATCAGATGATTGCATCCGTGCCCCATCCTTTTCCGCGTTGTCTGCGGAAAAGGGTGGGAAAGCAAGAACGCCGGGTTGACTGCCGGCCCATTCCACTTTCTCCCAATGTAAATGGGCGCGCGCTGCCCCGCACACGCAAGGCAGCGCACGCCCGATTTTTCAAACCACGATCAGAAGACGAACTTGCCGCTGATCTGGAGCTGCCGCGATGATCCACCATCGCTGGTGGCGAAGCGGGTTGATGTGATTTGGCCAAAGCTCGACGACTGTACGTTACCCGATGGCTGGCCAAAGTTGGGATGGTTCAGGATGTCGAAGGCATCGACGCGCAGGTTGAAGCTGAGGCCCTCGCGGATCTTGGTGTCTTTCTCTCCCGAGAGATCCAAATCAGCGAAGCCCGGCCCCGTAAAGGCATTGCGCTGCATGGTGCCCAGCGCGGTGTAAACGGTGGGTGCGGTGGCTGCCGTGGAACTGGCTTGCGTGCCCTGAATTTCAATGGCGCAGGCCGAGGTCACGTTGGTGATGTCGCAAATCGTGCCGCCGTAGCCTAGACCGGTGCTCTGGAATAACGTGACGTTGGTGATTCCAGGCAACTGCTGCTTGGAACGGACTACGGGCCCAAGCTGCGTCGGACGAACAATGCCGGTGATGCCGTTGAAGCTTGAGCTGCTTGCCAGGATATTGACCGGGTTTCCGGTCTGGTACTGGAAGATGGTCGAAAGCTGGTAGCCCGAAACCAGGCGGTTGCGGTGAAAGGGCAGGTTATAGACCGCGGTCCCGGCGAAGTGCAGGCGCACGTCGAAGTCCGACAGGCCAAGATTCTCCTGGGGGTTGGTGCTGTCGGGCAGAGTCAGCCCGCCCTGCGACCCAAGAGAGTTCAGGTCCATCGACTTGGCCCACTCGAAGTTGGTGCTGAAGTCAAGGCCGTTGCTCATGTTCTTGCCGAGCACTGCCCACAGGGCGTTGTAGTCGGAGTAGCTGTTGCTGGTCCGGTAGCCGATGTTGGAGGCGATCGCCCCGCCCGGCCGGATAGGACTGGTGGCCGCGAGCGCGGTGAACGGATGCACCTGTGTAGCGCTGGTTGCGCCCGTCACCTGATTGATGTTGGATTCAACTTCGAGATGGCGTCCCACCGAACCGTCGTAGTAGAGCTGGGCAACCAGTCCCCACGGCAGCGCCTGTTGCAGGTTCAGGTTGAAGCTCTCGATGTACGCGTTGTGGTATTTGGGGTTGACGCCGTAGAGCGAGATGCCGGCAGCCGCCGCGTCGGCATACAACGACGATACGGGAATGGCAGCGCCATTATAGGAGACCGCGGTGCTGAAGGGAGGGTTCGATGCCATCCCGACGACCACGCCCGCAACCGGTTGGTCCACCAGATAGGCATAGCCGCCGCGCAGCACGGACTTGCCGGTGCCGAAGATGTCCCACGCAAATCCCACCCGAGGCTCGTAGTTGTAGTTCTGCTTGTAGGCGGAGTTGGCCGCGAGACCGTTGGTGCCCACCTGGGTGAGTGTGACAGTGGAGGGGTTGAAGATGGTGAAGCGATTCTCTCCCTCTACTGGGGTTCCGTTCCACTCGAAGCGCAGTCCGTACTCCAGCGTAAAAGTGGGAGTCAGTTTGAAGTTGTCCTGCACGAATGCTCCCATGGAGTCGGCGTAGACGCGGCTGTCGACGATGTTCGGCTGCACGCTGAAAACGGTGGTCATGTCCTGTTCGAAAAGATCCGCTTCGGTCGCGGTTAGCGCCGCGGCCGCGCTCACAGTCGAGGTCGTCAACGATGTCGTGTAGGTCAGCGTCCCGATGTTTCCGGTGAAGCTGGCCACCAGGTAACGGCGGAACTCGCCGCCCCACTTGATGGTGTGCTTGCCCTCGAGCATGGAGACCGTATCCGACAGGACGCCGGTGGTGTCGGCGCGCCCTTGCGGAAAGCCCGATGGACCACCGAACACCATCCCGATATCAGAGAGCGTGGTCTGAGGCAGCCCGACATTGCCGCTGAGGCCGTCGGCGATGCCGACGCTGCTGGGGCTGATGGTATTGGCGGGGTTGAAGGCGATGTTGATGCGGTTGAATCCGAGGCGCGCCTCATTCACCAGGTTCGGATTGAAGATGTGGGTCTCGCTCAAGGTGCCAATCTGCCGGTGCGCGTGCCGATGGTCGCCCCAGCCGGGAATGGTGTCGCCTTGCAGCGCCGGCTCCGTACGGACGTCCTTCTGGAAGGCATAAAAGCCGTGCAGGGAGTCGGCGGCGCTGATCTGGTGGAGGATGTCGACCGTATATTGGTCGATATTCACCGGCCCGGGAGTAAACGCGACATAGTTGTTTCCGCTATTGGGCGGCGGGATGAGGGCCGTGATCGCGTTCGCAGCGGGTTTGCCAGCGGCGACGACCGCGGCCCGCTGGCTCGGAGAGTAGACAGTTTGTCCCGATCCGTTCGTGGACGTAGTCGCAGCGTTCGATAGGACGGTGCTGTTCTGCAGGATGCCCTGATGCTGGCGTAGGCCCTCGTAGCTCCCATAGAAGAAGGTGTGGCCCCTCCAGATCGGACCGCCTACGGATCCGCCGAAGTTGTCGCGCTTCAGCGGAGCCTTATCGCCGGTGTTGGCCACCAGCGGCAGTCCGGTGGCGGGGTTAAAGCTGCGATTGAAGTAGTTGCGGGCGTCGAGAGCTTCGTTGCGGAAGTAGTCGAATCCCTCGCCGTGGAACTTGTCGGTGCCGGAACGGGTGGCAACGGTCACGATGGAGCCGTCGCTGCGGCCGTATTCCGCGCTGAAGGTGGAGTTGTTCTCCTTGAACTCCGACGTGGTGCTGATCGACGGCTGAAAGGTGATCTGGTTTTGGTCGATGTCGTTGAGGTTGATGCCGTTGATCTGGAAATTGACGGAGTCCTCGCGATTGCCGGCAGTTAGAAACGAATTGGCTCCCAGGCCGCGGCTCGGCGATGTCAAGCTGCCCGCCGTGTCGGCAACAACGCCGCCGGGTGTCAGAACCGTCAGATCGAGAAAGTGACGGCCGTTCAGTGGCAGGTCCTGCACCGAAGTGTTGTCGATGACCTGCCCGACGGTGATGGTCTGCGCTTCAATCTCCTGCACCGCACTTTGTACCTGCACTGTCACTCCGGCAGCGGATACAGCGAGGCGCATGTTTACCGTCACCTCCCGGTCGACGTCCAATGTAACTTTGGATACGACATAGGAGCTGAATCCGGAGGCGGAGGCATCCACTTTGTAGTCGCCGGGCTGAAGCGATGGCACTACATAGATGCCGTCCGCGTCGGTCTTCACAACGCGGTCCAAACCGGTACCGAGGCTATGCACGGTCACCTGGGCGCCGACTACCACTGCGCCGCTCGGATCGGTTACGGTTCCAGAAAGGCTGGCTGTTGATTGCCCCCACGCCGCCAGAGCGCAGGCTGCAAGCAAAAACACGAATGTTGTAACGCGCGTGAACTTCATTCTGTCCTCCTGATAAGTGAATCGGTATGCGTAAACATCATCCCCGCAGCCTGCTTGCCATCGCTGCTTAGAGATGACACTACTCGTTGAGTGGCGGTTCTCTCTCGAAAAGGCCACCTTGCATTGCGCCATCTCTTCGATGTGCGCCGTGGAAGCGTTCTTACGGTGCAGGGCTGCTCAGCGAGGAACACGTTTCCCTGCGCCTGAACGCCCTAAAAAATGTGATCCGCGGGGGATTCTGCGTTCAGAGGTTTCTTCGTCTGCTTTGGTCTGTCAGCGACCGAACTCGTGAAATGCCGTTGGTCAAAAAAGCGAGAGTTAAAAAAACATCGCCTGCGCTGGGGCAGGCTTGAACGGGGCAAGTTACGTCAGCAGGAGCACTTTCGCGAAAGAACGCCCGTACCGGCAGTCATTCCGAACGTGCAAGTTAGATCGGAGTATACGGAATGTCTATCATTTGCGCAAGAATTTTCGATGGGAATTCATAGCGGATCCGGCCCCCTGCAATGGCTCTGGCCCCGGTTTTTTGCGCGGGCGACCGCATCAAGATCGTATAAGGATTCCGCTCGCATCCGGCAAGCCGTCTGCCCGTTGATTGACCCTCCCGGAATCGAATCCCTGCACCCAAACGCGCTCTTGCGAATCTATTAACGTGTAGGTACCACCGGGTTGCCACCGGAATCTTACGGCCTGCAACCGATCCGGCGGCAAACTAGCGCTGTTCTTCCCCGGCCCGTCGACATCCGAAACGCTGCAAGATCCAAAACCAATCAACGCCTCAGGAGACCACTGTTGTCCGCGATCGACTCCACAATGCCCGCACCGCCCTCCGGCCTCTCCGGCGCGGGTGCGCGGAGTCTGGCGAAGGCCGAGGCCCGGCCGGCAACGCTCGCCAATCCCGACCTTCATGCGCAGTGGAAACCCAGAGTCAATCCCTGGCTCATCGCCATGACGGTGGCGCTGGCGGCCTTCATGGAGGTGCTCGACACCTCCATTGCCAACGTGGCGTTACCCCACATTGGCGGCGCGCTGGGCGCCAGCACCGATGAGGCTACCTGGGTCCTCACCAGCTATCTGGTCTCGAATGCCATCGTGCTGCCGCTCGGCGGATGGGCCAGCTCCCTCATGGGCCGCCGCAACTTCTTCGTCCTTTGCATCAGCGGCTTTACCGTCGCAAGTTTTCTGTGCGGCGCGGCTCCGTCGCTGCCCATCCTGCTCTGTTGCCGCGTCCTGCAGGGCGCGTTTGGCGGCGGCATGCAGCCCATGGCGCAGGCCATCATGGCCGATTCCTTCGAGCCCCACAAGCGCGGCCAGGCCTTCGCGCTCTACGGCCTCGTCGCCGTGCTCGCGCCCTCCATCGGCCCTACGGCCGGCGGCTGGATCACCGACAACTTCTCCTGGCGCTGGATCTTCTTCATCAACATTCCTGTCGGCATCCTGGCCTTCATCCTCGTCACCCGACTCGTTGACGACCCGCCGTGGATCAAAGCCGATCCCTCGCGCCTGCGCCACATGGATTACATGGGCCTCGCCTTCCTCGCGCTGGCCATGGGCGGCATGCAGATCATGCTCGACAAGGGCGAAGAAGATGCCTGGTTTTCCTCGGACTTCATCTGCTTCTTCGCATTTCTCTTCATCGTCGGCATCATCGGTCTCTTCGTCTGGGAGTGGCGGCAGAAAGATCCGCTCATCAACTTGCGGCTCTTCCGCTTCCGCAACTTTGCCATCTGCTGTTTCCTCATGATGCTGGTGGGCGGCGTGCTCAACGCCAACACCGTCCTGCAGCCGCAGTTCACCCAGCAGTTGCTGGGCTGGACAGCAACCACGGCCGGTCTGGCCCTCACCGCCGGCGGCGTCACGCTGCTCTTCATGATGCCGTTGGCAGGCTTCGCCACGGGAAAGATCTCCGCGCGTTATCTCGCCGCCTTCGGCTTTGCCATGCTCGCCATCACATTCTTTTACGCGGCCGACGTGACCAATCTGCAGATGAGCTTTGCTGAGGCGTCGTGGCTGCGCGTGGTGCAAATGTTTCCCCTGCCGTTCTGCTTCATCTCCATTACCACCGCCGCTTATGTAGGTATGCCCAGGGAGCAGAGTAACCAGGTCGCCGGCCTCATCAACTTCGTGCGCAATATCGGCGGCTCCATTCTCATTGCCATCACCAATGCTCAGGTCACCAGCCGCTCCCTCTGGCATGAGCAGCACCTGCAGCAATCCATGCTGCCGGGAACCGTTGCCTACGACCAGCACTTCAAGACGCTCACCGGATTCCTCGGCAACTCCTTTGGCGCCGTAAACTCCAGCCACATGGCGCTGGCGCAGATCTACCAGCAGTTGAACCAGCAGGCGCAGACGCAGGGCTACCAGGATGTCTACATGGAATTGTCCTGGGCCGCCGTTGTCCTCGTTGCGCTGGCCTTCATGCTCGGCAAGAACCGTCCCGGCGCAGGCCCCGGCGCGGGCGCCGTCCACTAGAGCGCCGCGGCCATAATGTCATTCCCAGATTGCATCCCCTTCCCCGTGCCGGAAGCCGTTGTTTCCAGCCGGATTCGTCGATGTGCTCCATCCCATAGCCCCACTCCTCTCAATCGGCCTATAATGCTGGCAGAATTCACTCAACACAAAGATGCCCGTTTTTGCTGACATCTGCTGAGGAGGGTGTGATGTTGAAGTCGTCTTTGCTCTTTTTGGCGGTGGCCCTTTTGGTCGTCGTGTGCCTGCCGATTGCGGGCCGCAACCCGCAAGCTGCCTCGCCCGTACCCGCGCTCGCTCCCGCGCAAACTACCGCGCCCGCGCCCACGCCTTCTGGCAAGAATCCCGTCAAGCCCAACGCGGAATCGCAAGCCAAGGCCAAAATGCTCTATGCACGGGACTGCGCCCTTTGCCATGGCGACAATGGCGACGGAAAGAACACCATGGGCCTCGTGATGGAAGACTGGACCAACCCCGCTACACTTGCCGGCAAGCCCGACAGCGACCTGTTCGCTACCATCCGCAACGGTAAGGACAAGATGCCCCCCGAGGAAGTGGGTCGCGCCACCGACACCGAGGTCTGGAACCTGATCATCTACATTCGTTCGCTTTCAAGGAACCAGCCGCCGGCTCCGGCCGCGGTCCCGGCCCCCGCTTCAGCTCCGGCTGATGCCCCGGCTCCGGCACCCGCGCCGCCCACAAACTAGCTTTCGCGGCATCCTTCATCCGCCTTTGTAGCGCCGGTCTCCAGACCGGGGCCCCTGCGGCAGGTCTTCGTCCGTGGGGTGGCTGACCGGCTGTAGTGCGGGCCTCCCGGCCCGCACTCCGCGCCAACTGTCGCATCCGCTATCCTGTTGGAGCGATGACGGCAACCACGGAATTTCACGGCAAATGGGCGCTGGTGACCGGAGCCAGTGCGGGAATCGGTGTGGCTCTGGCGCGCGAGCTCGCGCGGCGGGGCGCAAAGCTCATTCTCACCGCGCGACGCAGGGAGCGGCTGGAATCGCTCGCCGCCGAGTTCGCCGCCGAGGGCGTTGAAACCCGCACCGTGGTTGCGGACCTGAACGATCCGGCCGCGCCCCAGCAAATCTACGACGCCACCGAGGGCGCCGCGCTCGCCGTCGACATCCTCATCAACAACGCCGGCCTCGGCCAATACGGCGCATTCCACTCCAGCCCTCCCGAGCAGGAATTCAGCATGGTCCGCGTCAACTGCGAGGCCGTGGTGCGTCTCTCGCGGCTCTTTGTTCCGCGTATGGTCGAGCGGCGTCGCGGATGGGTGCTTGTCGTTGCCTCTACGGCCAGCTTTCAGCCGGTGCCCTATCTCGCCACCTATGCCGCCACCAAGGTCTTCGACCGCTTCTTCGCATTGGGACTGGCCGAAGAAGTCGCGCCCTACGGCATCAACGTCACCGCGCTCTGTCCTGGCACCACGGAGAGCGAGTTTTTCGAAGTGGCGCGCGCCGGAGCCTTTCGCACCCGCAAGCTGCAATCCGCGGATGAAGTTGCTCGCCTCGGCCTCACCGCACTCGCGCGCGGCCAGCGCACCATCCTCCCCAAGTGGAGCGGCCGCTTCACGGCATTCCTCGTCCGCTTTCTTCCCGTCGGCCTCATCACCCACTTCGTCGAAAAAGCCGCGCGCCCCAAAAACTAGGGAGCAAGGGAGCAAGCGAGCGAGGGAGCGAGGAAAGCCAGGACTTCGGGCTTCTGGACTACTGGGTCGACGCGCCAGTCAGCTTGAACGAGTCGAAGAAGTGATTCACGTCTTCGTCGCGCCGGGCGCTCGGTGCAGGGACGGCCACGATCATCATGTAGAGCTTGGTTCCCTTGAGGATCAGCCGTGCATTAAACAGGCCGCCGCTCTGGTTGCGCCCGCTGAAATCCCGCGCCGGATAGCCCAGGTAGTTGGCGCGCGACTCCCCCATCAGCGTGGTCTGGGTTCGCGCCAGCGCGCCATCGCGCGCATTATCGAGTGTGCGTTCCACCACCTCGCCGCTCGCCCGTTCCACCGGGGGATTGTCGTCCCACGCGATCCCGTAGGTTGTCTCCGCGTTGGGCGTGGCGACGAGCATGTCCATCTCCTCGGCGCCGCCCTTCACGTTGTAGGCGGGAATCTGGATCTCGCTAGAGTCCGATGGCATGTCGATATTGAATCCATCCTGGATCCGGTTCACCGCGTGCCACGAGACGTGCGCCGGCTCGAGATCGGTGTTGGTTTCCTCCGTGGGCACGCCGCCCCCTGAGTTGCCCAGCCCCAGCCAGGCGCGATGCTCGTATACGTAATACGCGATCACCCCGACCACGACCACGATCAGCACGAAGTAGAGCAACCTTTTCACAATCTCAAGAGTGCTCGATCTGTGCCCGTGCGCGCAAGCCTTTTGCCTTCTTTTGCCTGCGGGGGGTGCCAGACAGGTAAAAGCGGTTCTCCACTTGCTTTAAGACGAAACCTCGGCCGCAAAGTGGCTTTTTCATCAAGGAAAAGCCACCTCGCACTGCAATGAAAATGTTGCATATGGATTGGAGAACCGCTTTAAGAGCCGCCCGCCCGGCCCGATTTCGTTTTTTTCGGCCCATTGATCAAAGCCTTGCAACCTTTCCCCGGGTTTTGCATCTATCTAGGTAATTAGCAGAGGCTTCCCCATGATTTCCCACCAAAGCAAGACAACTCTCTCTTGAGGGTTCTTCGGAACCTCTTCCCAAAATCCCCCCTGGACACCCTTCCTTAACTGCCTCTCGAGCGGGCCTACCGGAAGGTAGGCCCATTGCTTTTTTCGGCCTTGCCGAATCGCTCCGTCAGTCCCGCAGCCCCGAAATCCCGTGGTCCTTGTCTTCTCGCTCCCTTGCTCCCTTGCTCCCTGCGGTATGAGAATCAAAGCTGCGATGCGGCCTTCTTCCCATCCTCCATCTTCCGATCTTCCAAACATCGAGCCGCTCGACGCCCTCTTTCGGCAGGCGGGCCTGGTCCGTAACCCGCGCCGCCCGCAGCCTCGCAGCCCCCGCCCGCCCCGTCCCGCCAGTTTTGTCCGCGCCGCTCCTGAAGAACTCGCCCCGCCCCGCCCCGTTCCTCGCCGCGCCTCCAACGGCGTCGAATGGCTGCCCATTCCCGGCTGGGATTTTTCCTGGCTTTGGAGTGGATTCAGTACGCGGGCCGGAGGCCTGAGCCGCGCTTATTGTGCTGAAGACTCGCCCGGTGAGCTGAATCTCGGCTTTACCGCGGCCGATGATCGGGACACTGTCCTCGCCAACCGCCGTCTGCTGGCCGAAGCCGTCACCGGCGACGCCCAAACCCCGATCCTCGCCCTGAAGCAGTTCCACTCGAACCTTGTGGTCCACGCCGCCCGTTCCGATGCCGCCCGGTCGACAAGCGCCGGCGCAGGCCGGCAGGGCCCTCGCCGCGCCGACGGCCAAATCACCGCCGAGCCCGGCGTGCTGCTTGCCGTGCAAACCGCCGATTGCATCCCGGTTCTGGTGGCCGATCGCAGGCAACGCATCGTCGCTGCTTTCCACGCCGGCTGGCGCGGCACCGCCAAGCGCATCGTCGAATCCGGCATAGGCCGCATGCGCCTCGACTTTGGCTGCCGTCCGCAGGACCTTATCGCCGCCATTGGTCCCGGCGCTTCCGCCTGCTGCTATTCCGTGGGCGAAGAGGTGCTTTCAGAATTCGAATCGCAGTTTTCTTATGCGCGCGAACTCTTCCACGAAGTCTTTTCCTCTGACCCCGTCAAAACCAGATACCCCATGCTGTTTCTGACGCAACGCGCACCCGGCCACTCGCCCATCGGGCCCAGCCTGCACGTGGATCTCGTCGAAGCCAACCGCCGTCAGTTGCTCGACTGCGGGCTTTCCCCGCGCTCCATTCAGGTGGTAGGCGGCTGCACGCAATGCCAGGGGGATCTATTCTTCTCGCATCGCGCGTCCCACGGCCACACGGGCCGCATGATGGCCGTCATCGGCATCCGCGAAGCAGGCAAATCCCGCCAAGCCGCAAAAGTCCGCTCCCGCCGGCCGCAAAAATAGCTGGATTTTGATGCGTGGTTTGTGTAGCGCCGGTCTCCAGACCGGCTGTAGTGCCGGCCTCCAGACCCGCATTCATCCGCAGATCACTACGAAATCTTCGGGTCAGGCCCTAGGCTTTTGCTGCCGCCTCGCCTGGGTTCACCAGGTCGCGCAATTCCTTCGACGGCTTGAAGTAGGGAACTTTCTTGGCTGGCACTTCCACCCGCGCGCCGGTCTTGGGGTTGCGGCCAATGCGGGGATTCCGTTGGCGGATGCGAAACGAGCCGAAACCGCGAATTTCGATCTTGTCCCCGCTTTGCAGGGCGCCGATTACGGAGCCGAAGATGGTTTCTACGATCACTTCGCCGTCGCGCCGGGTCAAATCGCCCAGGGCTGTTACCTTCTCCACAAGGTCCGCCTTTGTCATCTCGCTTAAACCTCCGCACTCAGCATAAACGGATTTTGCCGGGGTGCGCGCGAAAAAGCAAGCCCTCTGTGAGAATTTATCCTTTGCGCATCAGCAGTTTGGGGGCACAATCCGGGGCCTCACCCGCCGCCCCGGCCCAATCCCGAGGGGTGCGCTATCATGTCCCCAGAGACTGCCCTTTGCACAACCGCCTCCGATTTCGCCCGCGGACTGTGCCCCGGGATGGCCTGTGCCAGAATGCCCTATCCGGCCTACAGCATCGTAATTCCCGCCTATAACGAGGCCGCGCGCATCGGGAACGCCCTCCAGCAAGTCGTCGCCTGTGTCCGTGAACGCGGCTGGAACGCCGAGGTTGTCGTGGTCGACGACGGCTCCCGCGACCAGACCGCCGCAATCGTCCGCGCCTTTGCCAAAGACAATCCCGAGGTCCGGCTGCTCCAGAATCCCGGCAACCACGGCAAGGGCTACAGTGTGCGCAACGGCATCCTCCACTCCTTCGGCGAAGTGGTCATGTTCACCGACGCCGATCTCTCCGCGCCCATTGAGGAAGCCGACGGTCTGTTATCCGCCATCGCCGCTGGCGCCGACATTGCCATCGGCTCCCGCTGGCTCGAGCGCACTCGCCAAACCATTCGCCAGCCGCTTTATCGGCAATTTTTCGGACGCTGCTTCAACGGCGTCACCCGCGCCGTCATGGGCCTTCCCTACGCCGACACGCAATGCGGATTCAAGGCCTTCACCCGCGCCGCCGCACAAACCGTCTTCCAGTTGCAGACCATCGACCGCTGGGGCTTCGATCCCGAAATCCTCTTCATCGCCCGCAAGCGCGGCTACCGCATCGACGAAGTCGCCGTCAGTTGGGCCCACGACGAGCGCACCCGCATCAGCTACCTCAAAGACGGCACGCGTATGTTGCAGGACATCGCCATCGTCCGTTGGAACGCCCTTCTCGGCCGCTACAACAAGCAGGTGGAGCGCATCCATCGCGCCGGGCTGGTCAAGTAGCCTTCGCTCCGATGAGACTTCCCCCGGTTCTCCAACGTCACTGGTTACAGGCGCCGGGTATTCGATCCCGCGCCGGGATGTAACAAGTCTGGAGAACCTCGCATGATGAAAAAACTCGCGCTCGCAGCTCTCGTTTTCGCGCTCGGCTCCGTCTCCGCGTTGGCCGCCGACTTTAACGGCAAATGGTCAGCCGATATTCCGGGACGGAACGGCAACACGCAGACCACGACCTTCACCTTTACGGTCGATCCCGCCGCCATGACGGTGACGGGCACGGTTTCAGGCCGCATGGGAGACATGCCCATCACCAATGGCAAGGTCACCGCCGATACCATCACCTTCGACGTCGTCCGCAACTTCAACGGCAATACGTTCACCATGAGCTACAAGGGAACGGCCGACGGCGACACCATCAAGTTCACGCGCACCTTCAGTGGCGGCGGCATGGGTGGCGGCGGCAACGGCGGCCCTCCGCCTCCGCAGGAGTTCACCGCCAAGCGGGCTCCCGCAGCCGCGACGGCGCCTCCGCCCGCCCAGTAACCGGGCGGCAACCCCGCAAAATTTTCGTCGCGGAAGCAAAGAGCGCAGTGATAGGGTGGATTCACAACGGCTGGAGGCCGCGTCCACCCTATGCTCGTTCCCACCTCCCTGCGCCTTCCCCGGCGTTTGGCCGGGATTTGCCTCTTCGCGTTTCTCGGTCTCTTGCTCGTCCCGCCCGCGCCGCTCTGCGCCCAGACCCCCCAGGCCGGGACCTTTGACGCCACCACGCTGCGTCATCCCACTTCCATGAGCATGAACTGGCTGCTCACGGCCGGCGACAATCCTGCCTACGCCCAGCCCAATTTCGACGATTCGAAATGGACGGTCGTGGACCCCAATGAGACGCTGCTGCGCTATTTTCAGAAGCGGCCTGAGGTGGTCTGGTATCGGCTGCACGTGAAGGTTGCGCCCAACCAGACGGGCCTGGCGCTGGGTGAGTACTACCTTGACAGCGCCTTCGAGATTTATGTCAACGGCCAGAAGTTCATGGCAACGGGCTCCGTTTCGCCGTTCAAGCCCTCTACCTTCGATGCCTATCTTCTCAAGCGCATTCCCGACGCAGACATCGCCACCGGATCGTTTGTCATTGCCCTGCGCGTGCATATTTCTCCGTCGGACTGGGCCGCCGGTTTTCCGGGCCTCTACAGCTACAACCTGACCATGGGCCAGGAACACGCGCTCAGAGACTCCACATGGCTTACGATCATCGGCCTGAATGCTCTCGGATGGTTTGGCACGATCACCGGACTCGGGCTGGGAATAGTGGCGCTGGCTCTCTTCGTCGCTCAATCCCATCAGCGGGAATATCTATGGATTTTTCTGCTCTTTCTCACAGGCTCGGTCCGCCTGCTACTTGCGTTCTATCGCTACTTCCATAATGGCCCCACGGAATGGCTGTACTTGACCATGCTTCTTCAGATCGCGGGGCTCATTTTCCTCACGCGCACGTACTTTGCCCTTTTGCTCATTCGCTTTGGAACCCCGATTCGCATCGTCCTCGGCATTGTCATCGCGTGCATGATGATCGGCACAGTTGCAGCGGCGACCGGGACGGGGTCGGCGGTCTTCAACCTCGTCACCTTCGTACCCCAAAGCGCGCTGCTTGCAGGCGTTATCCCGGTGTTGCTCATCGTGCATCTGCGCCGCGGCAATCGCGAGGCCGGTATCCTTCTGGTCCCCGCGATGTTCAACGCCCTGACGATTTATTTCAATATCGTCTTCTACGTTTGCACGCAGGTTCCGGCCATCGCGCGGACCGTGCAGCGCGTGCAAACGGCCATCTTCTTTCCCACCGTGGGTCCGTTCACCTTGAACCTGAACGACCTGAGCAACTGCCTTTTCGTACTCTCTCTCGCCGTTATTATCGTGCTGCGCTCCACGCGCATGAGCCGTCAGCAGGCGTTCATCGAGAGTGAGATGGCGGCGGCCCGCGAGGTGCAGCAGATCATTCTGCCGGAGCAACTGGAGCGCGTGCCGGGATTCTCCATCGAAAGCGCCTATGTGCCGGCGCAGCAGGTGGGCGGCGACTTCTTCCAGATTCTGCCCGCGTCGCAAGGCTCGCTGTTATTGGTGATCGGCGACGTCGCCGGAAAGGGATTGCCCGCGGCCATGCTGGTTTCCGTTCTTGTCGGAGCCATCCGCGGCGTCGCCGAATACACCTCGGAGCCAGCGGAGCTGCTGGCCAATCTTAACCAACGCCTCGTCGGCCGTGTGGCGGGCAACTTTTCCACGGCGCTCGCGGCGCACATCTTCCCAGATGGCTCTGTCGTCCTGTCGAACGCGGGGCATTTGCCGCCTTATCTCGATGGCCAGGAAGTGCCCATCGCGGGAGCTCTGCCGCTGGGCGCAAAATCCGGCACGCATTATGAAACCATTCGCTTCCAGTTGCCGCGCGGCAGCCGCCTCACGTTCTACTCCGACGGTATTGTCGAGGCGCAGAATTCCAAAGGCGAGCTCTTCGGCTTCGAGCGCAGCCGCGAAATCTCCATGAATCCCGTGGAGTCGATCGTCGAAACGGCAAAGCAATTCGGCCAGCAGGACGACATGACCGTCATCGCCATCACCCGCGATGCGGCCCCCATCCGCGACGCCCAGGCGCAGAAAGTTTCGGTCCCGGCGTCGGCGCTGGTGAATTAGGCCGTCGCCGCCGTCGCTATCGCCTGCAACCCGCGCGCTTCAATCTCGAACTCGCGCATCTTGTACTTCTGAATCTTGCCTGAGAGCGTCGCCGGAAACTCCGTTACGAAGCGCACGTGCTCGGGAATCTTGTAATACGCGATCTGCCCCTGGCAGAATTTCTTGATCTCTTCTTCGCTGGCGGTTACACCGGGCCTCAGGCGAATCCACGCAACGACGATCTCGCCCAGCCGTGCGTTGGGAATCCCGAACGCCTGCACCTCGCCTACTTTGGGATGCGCGTAGAGGAACTCCTCCACCTCGCGCGGATAAATGTTTTCGCCGCCGCGGATGATCACGTCGCGCGAACGTCCGGTGATGTGAATGCAGCCATCCTCGCGCATCACGCCGAGATCTCCAGTACGCAGCCACCCGTCGGGTTGGATCACCTGCGCCGTGCCCTCCGCGTCGCCGTCGTAGCCCTTCATCAGCGCGTAGCCGCGCACGCATACTTCGCCCTGCTGGCCGCAGGACAGCGTCTCCTGCGAATCGAGTGAGGCAATCTTGATGTCGGTCTGCGGCATGGCGCGGCCCACCGTGTTCACGCGCACTTCCAGCGAATCGCCGGCGTCGCTCATCGTCACCACCGGCGAGGTCTCCGTTTGCCCGTAGGCAATCACCAGTTCGCGGATGTGCATTTCTTCGAGCACGCGCTTCATCAGCTCCACTGGGCAGGGTGCGCCGCTCATCATGCCCGTGCGCAGGCTGCGCGTGTCGTAACTCGCAAAATCATCGAGCCCGAATTCCGCCACATACATCGCCGGAACTCCGTAGACACTCGTCGCGTGTTCCTCATGCACCGCCTTCAGCGTGGCCCGCGCGTCGAAGGTCCAGTTGGGCAGAATGATGGCCGCGCCGGAATTCAACGCGCTCATGGTCCCAATCACGCACCCGTAGCAGTGGAATAGCGGCACCGGGACCACAATCTTGTCCTGCTCGGTGTAATGAAATCCCTGCGCCAAGAATTGTCCGTTGTTCACCACGTTGTGATGCGTCAGCATCACACCCTTCGGGAGTCCAGTCGTCCCGCTGGTGTACTGGATATTCGCCACATCGTCCACGGCCACGCAATCCGGCAGCTGGCCCTCGGCGTCCAGCAGTGCAGGCCATTCCGGCGAGTCAAAATAAATGGTGTGTTCGAGCTCGAGCGAGAGCCCGTGACGCGCGCGGCCCAAAATCTCCGCGTAATCGGCGCGTTTGTCCTTGTGCCACAGAAAGAGCGCTCTCATCCGCGAGCGCGTCAGCGTGAACTGCAGTTCGTGCGAGCGGTACGCGGGATTCACATTCACCAGCGCCGCCCCGGCCCGCGCGCAGCCCATGTGCAGGATGATCCACTCGGCACAGTTCGTGGACCACAATCCCACGCGGTCTCCGCGGCGGATGCCCAGCGACCACAATCCCCGCGCCACGCGGTCCGCCTCGGCGCTCAGCTCCGCCCAGGTCAGCCGCCGCTCCTGGTGGCACGAGACCACTGCAGGCCGGTCCGGGTAGCGATCCGCCGTTCGTTGCAGCAGGTCGCCAATCGTCAATTCCAGCAGCGGCCTAGCCGGCCCCCGCCGATAGCTCTGGGTCAAAATCTGCTCGTCGATATTCATGGAAACAATGGGCATCCTGTTTCTGCCTCTTCTTGAGCGACGAAGGGCAGTGTACGCCGCAAGCCCCGCCAATTCGTGTGATCCAAGCCACACCGAAGCGGCCACCAGGCAGGCCGAGCGAAGGGGCCCGGATTTCGGTATCATCAGTGCTATGAGCGTTGAAACCGTGAGCTCTGGCCCAACCCGCGCATTCCAAACGTACGACCCCCGCCTGGAGCCCATCGCCGCCAAGGTGATGGCCCAGCAGCGGCTCAGTGCGCACGACGGCCTGGCGCTCTACGGCTCAAGTGACGTGCTTGCCGTGGGTTGGCTGGCCAACCATGTGCGCGAGCGGATGCACGGCGACGTCACCTACTTCAACGTCAACCGCCACATCAACCCCACCAACGTCTGCGTGGCAGCCTGCAAGCTCTGCGCCTTCGGCCGCAAAAAGGGCGACCCTGCCGGCTACACCATGGCCCTCGAAGAGGCATGGGAAACCGCCGCCTCCGGCTACTCCGAAGCCGTCACCGAGTTCCACATCGTCGGCGGCCTGCACCCCGATCTGCCTCTTGAGTTTTTCCTCGATCTCGTTCGCGGCCTCAAAGAGCGATTCCCCAAGGTGCACATCAAGGCCTTCACGATGGTGGAGATTGCGTTTCTGGCTCGCCGCGCCAAGCTCAGTATTGAAGAAACCCTCCTCAAGCTGCGCGATGCGGGCGTGGACTCCATGCCCGGCGGCGGCGCGGAAATCTTCGCTGCCCGCGTGCGCTCCATCATCTGCGATCACAAAATCGACGGCGAAGAGTGGCTGGAAACCGCGCGCACGGCGCACAAGCTGGGCTTCAAATCCAACGCCACAATGTTGTACGGCCACATCGAGAACGACGCCGACCGCGTCGATCATTTACTCAAGCTCCGCGCCCTCCAGGACGAGACCGGCGGCTTCCAGACCTTCATTCCCCTCGCGTTCCATCCCGAAAACACCATGCTCGATCATCTGCCGGTGACTACCGGACTCACCGACATCCGCCAGATCGCCGTAAGCCGCCTCTTGCTCGACAACTTCCCGCACATTAAGGCCTACTGGCAGATGATGACGCCCAAGATCGCGCAGATTGCGCTGCGCTTCGGCGCAGACGATCTCGACGGCACCGTGATCGAGGAGAAGATTTATCACGATGCCGGCGCCACCACCCCGCAGGGCATGACGCGCACGCAACTTTGCCGCCTCATCACCGAGGCCGGCCGCGTCCCCGTGGAGCGCGACACCCTCTATCACGCGGTCACGCGCAGCGAAGACAGCTTCACTGTCGCGGTTTAGTTTTTCCATCGGGGAAACCGGCCCTGGTTCTGCGCCATCGCCGCCGGCGGCTTCTCGTTGGCCGTAAATTCCGTCCAGGGTCCGGCTTTCATGTCGTGCAGAATCGGCTTCTGCCACGCGAACTCCGGATGCGCGGCAAGAAACGGCGTCGCGATGAAATCCTCGCCGCAGGGATGGCCCGCGCGGCCGATGAAGCTCATCTTCGCCGCCAGATCTGAGTCCATTACCTTGCCCGTCACCGCGCCCATCGGATCGAACGGCGGGTCGCCCCACACCTTCTCGCCCACCGGCGAAGTGTCCATATGGCCGCAGAGGCTTCGCTTGCCCGCATCGGCCTTGCTCTCGTAGGTATCGTAGTGGTCTGAGAGATAGGCCTCCGCCAGCGCCGTATCCAATTGGCCGTAGTGCTCCTTCACAAATTGCTCGGCGCGAATGTGCCGCGCATTCGACGAACTTTCCGCATTCTTCGCATCGAATCCCGTGGTATCGTCGCGGATCAGCTCAGGATCGGCCGCAAAATTCGACGACACAAAATAGCCATCCTTCTTCTTCGTCAACGGCGTGTGGTGCAGCCCCAGTTCAAGGTAGCCAATCTCGCCCGTCTTGCGGTCGCCGATCAGCCACGAATTCGCGTAGCCGCCGTTGTTGCCCTTGCGCATGATCGCCGCGTACTCATCGATTGACGTTGCATACTGCATCGCCTTGCGCGAGCGGTCAAACTCGGCAATCCCATTCACGTCGAATCCCTTGATCTGGGGCAGCGTGGTCTCGGTAATCATCAGCCCGCTTGCGTTCACGCCGAAGTCGTCCTGGCTTGTGATCACGCCCGGCATCCCGTCCATCAAAATGTGCTGTCCGCTCGCGGGCAAAATGTCGAAGACCACAGTCCAGCGCTCGCCCTCCGCGTAGGTGGTCCAGTTGCTGTGCGCGATCACAATCTTTCCGCCCTTGGTCGCCGATCCCGTAGCAATAAACGCGCTGCAGTGGCCCGGTGCCACGGCCTGCGGCGGATTTGCCCTGTGCTGCTTCGCATCCAGCCATGGCAGATAATATTGCCCCAATTCCATAATGCCGTTCAGCGCCACAATGTCCCACACGTCGAGCGTCGACCCTTGCGCCTTCAGCCCTGCGGCAATCCCTCTCAACTCCTGTTGATATTCCGCATCGAGATGCGGCCACAAAATGTTCTTCCCCGCCTCGCGAAAGAAACTCCACTGGTGCTCGTAATCGTGCGGCGCTTCCACACGGTATACGTGGACGTTGTCTTCAATCTCCCTCGCCAGCAGATAGCCATGCTGATAACCGATCTGTTCCGGCGTGCCCTCTAAATGCACATACGTCCATCCACCCTCATTGAACTTGTAGGCGCCGTCAAGACGCGCATCGGGTGCTGCGGCAGCGGATGCGGCAAACACGGTCACAAGCGTGGTGGCAAGCAGCAGAGCAGGGAAGCGCATACGGCGAACTCCTTGGGAGTTTGATTCTTCAAGTACGAAGGGGTGATCGAACTCTCGAGTTTCTCAGTCTGGATAGAGATGAGTGTACACTCGGCCACCCGGCTTACTGCCGCACCACCACGCCGTTCTTCATCACAAAACGCACACGCTCCACTACGCTGATGTCGTCGAGCGGATTGCCGGGCACGGCGATGATGTCGGCGTAGTATCCGGGTTTCAACTCGCCAATTTGCCCGCCCCAGCGCAGCAGTTTGGCGCCGTTGATCATATCGGCCTGCAGCACCGCGAGCGGCTTCATTCCGTAGCGCACCATCAACGTGAGTTCGCGCGCCTGTGTGCCGTGCGGAAACGGTCCCACGTCGGAGCCCACCGCAAACGGCACTCCCGCCGCAATCTGCTTCTTGAACTCCGCAATCTTGTAGTCGAGCATCGCCGATTCGGCCGCCGCCTGGTCCTGCGACTCACGGTGCGTCGCAAAGTAGTCGAAGATGGTGAAAGTGGGCACCGCAAAGATGCCCTTCTCGCGCATCAGGCGCATGGTCTCGTCGCTGAGTTGCGTCGCATGGTCAATCGACGCCACGCCGGCCTGTGCGGCATAGAGCGTGCCCGGTTCGCCCATGGCGTGCACGCCCACAAACGTGCCTAGCCGGTGCGCTTCCTCCACCGCCGCAGCCAGTTGCGCTTCGGTGTACTGGTACGGCGTGTGCAGCACCCCGTTGATCATCCGGTCCGGCCCGGTCTCGTAAATCTTCGCGAAGTCCGAGCCTTCCTTGTGCTGTTCGCGCATCACGGCCACAATCTCATCGGCCGTGTTCGCGTAGTCGGCATTCGAGAGCACGTGCTGCGCGGGATTGAAATGGTTGGCGTCCTCGTGCCCGCCCACAATATCAATCGCATTCCCACTGACGCGCAGTCTGGGGCCCGGAATCAGTCCCATGTTGATGGCGTTGCGAATCGCCGTGTCGGCCGAGCCCGCGCCTTCGGTGCCCATGTCGCGCTCGGCGGTGAAGCCGGCCATCAGGTCGGCCTTGGAAGCCTGCTCCGCCAGAATCGTGCGCCACGGCACGGATTCCACGACCGTCTGCAAGTCCTCCGCGCCGGGATGCAGAAACAAGTGCACGTGCGCGTCAATCAGGCCGGGCAACAAGGTGGTATCGCCGAGGTCGATCATTGCTGCACCCTGCGGATGTTCCACCGCCGTTCCCACGGCCTTGATGCGCTCGCCCTCAACCAGAATCTCGCCGGGCTGGAGCACGTTCCCCGTATCGACCTGAAGCAGCCGCGCCGCGTGCAGCACGATAGGCGCGGCAGGCGGGTTCGCTGGCTGCTGCGCGGGAGCAAAACTGGAGGCAGCAAGGAGCGCAAGTAACGACAAGTGACGTTTCATGCCATCAGAGTAAGTCGCTGAAGCGCCAATGTCGATGGGAATCTGGCGCAAACAGCGAGAAGGACGGGGCGGATTAGGAACTCGTACATGGGTACGAATATAGAGCATTTTCGATTCACTTGTTAACACCGACAGTACCGTGCGAGGAGCGAATTTCTTGAGGAGATCGACCTTTGGCATTTTGCATTCTATTCACAGCAGAATCGAAAACGCTGTAGCAACAAAATGGCGGCTTGCGGCAGCAAAGGCGGGAGACGTGCAGGAACAACGAAGTGTGCCGGGAGCAAGGGGGAGCGTATAGTCAATGCATCAATCAATGCATTGATTGATGCATTGGGAAAGAAGGGGTGATGAACCGTAGAATCGACGCACACATCGCGCGCACCCAGTTCGGCCAACTCATGGACCGCGCCGTCCGCAAAAAGGAGCGGTTCGTCGTGGATCGCCGTGGAGAACCGTCGGTCGTAATTCTCAGCGTGCAGGATTATCTGGAGGCGGTTAAGTCCGCGCCGGAGTGGCTGCGGAAGGCCTGGACGGAGGCTGGAAAAAGGGGCGTGGATAAGCTGAAGATGAAACGGATCGACACTGAAATCGACGTCTACAGGCCGGGAAAACTGGCTACCGAAAAATGACGCGCGCCTATTTGTCCCATTATTTAGGGATGAGGCGTGAGGAAGCAGTTCATTGTGCCCCAGGGACCGATCGCCGGGAATTCGGCTCGCCGAAGGACTAATTGTGCAGTGTCCGACGTGCTTCAGCTAAATCTATTCTGAAACTATAGCCGTGCTTCCTTAGCAGTCCGAGTAGCTCTGCGCCGCTTAGAAGCGTAACAGGTTCATTATTCGCGAAGGCATAGGCGTCAGTTCCATACGTGCTCGTGGTAACGAGGATTCCTCGTGACGCGCCCTCCTTACGAACTACTGCACACAAGTCTCGGACCGCGCTGACATCGACGGTATTCGTATAGCGCTTCGCTTGAATTACATATTTACCGCCATGAATGGGATCGGGGTCGAATACGATCGCATCAACTCCGCGGTCCCTACTCGCCTGAGTGATCTTCACCTCTGCACCTCTACCGGAGAATTCCTTCTCAAACAGTTCTCGAATAAGGTGCTCAAAGTCTTGCCACTCCATCATGGCAAGGTTGGTGCTGCCATCAAGGCTTTTGCATCGACGAATCGTGAGTCTACACGCCTTAAGTTGAGCATCGGCTCAACTGGAACAATCTCAATCAATTTCCCGGCGGATTTGCCGTGAAGATGATTGAATGCGGCGACGGGATCGACGTCTCTAAGGTTGAGCGACACCAGTTGATGAGGTTCAGCCATCAGTGATGCTGTGTAGGCAATTGTATCGAGACCAGTGGTTGGCTCGCGAAATTCAACCCAGCCATTCAAAACAAGTAGTTTGACGGTATTCCCCGTGTTATTCCTTGCAATCTCGAACCCGACCCTCAATAAAATTGCAGGGTGCACCTTCGGGATAAACTCCCTTCGCTCTGATTGATTCAAGGGCTTTGCCACCATACCGATTTTTTGTTGAACAAACTTGGCGGGCGGCCTGTGCACGACATCAGGCAATCCCAACTCGACAATCAGGATATGCTGGTCTTCGTCATAATCGGTATTCCATAGGCGAGGCACCGAACCCGGAAGATCGAGGCTTCCCAAGACAAACTCCACTCTTTCGAGCACAGCCTCTTTTGCTCCGTTCTTGAATCCTTCGAGCACTGTCTCGAATTTGTGTTGCTGTTCGATGCAGTCTTTCGCGTATTGTTCAGAGTGTTGCCTGTATTTTGCCAACTCCTCCTGAAATAGTCTCGAGTTGGTGTCAGCGTACTGATCCCAGCGGGTTCGTTCTTCTGCATTCCACTTGTCAATTTGGTTAATTAGACTGGCTTGTCTTGAAAGAATGTCAAGTCGACGCCGGTTGTACTCGCCCACTCGCGTTCGTTCGACTTCAAAGTACCGGCGAACAACCTTTTCTCGAATTGCTCGCGAGTCAAATTCAAACACCGCTTCGCTAATGAGGTGCGGCGACCAAGAGAATCTTTCAAATCTTTGATCGGTACGTACCGGAGCCGCGTGGGGATATTCGCATTTCTGCCTGAGGATGACCGCCTCTTTTTCTGACCAAGGGACAGCCTCGGGGCGTAGTATCTTGTCAATCTCCCCAATGTTCATCTCGCTATGGAACGCGCGCTGGGGCGAGAAGGGTTGCTTTAAGAAGGCTTTTTTCTCCCAGGGCGGGCGTTCCGGCTTCCAGACTGTATTGGTTCGCCGACGCTCTAGTTCCCCTTCCGCGCGCCTAATCTCGCGCTCTGCCGTGGTCAAGTCATCTGGAAGAGCGATCCGGACCAAAGGGGCGAATTTGGTTCTCCGTGCTTCGAAGCGCCGTGCTCGCATTCTTGCAATCTCGCCAGCAAGGCCCTTTTGAGTTTCGCTAATTGCGTTAAAAAAAGCACTGGCCAGTTTGAACAGTACCCACCCAATAGCGAACACCACGACCAACGCGATAATAAGCTCTTCAGGCATGGATGGATCCTAATTTGTAGGCAACATCCTAAGGCTAATACGCCCCAATCCCCGTCAGGTTCTGCCCCAGGATCAGCGTATGAATGTCGTGCGTGCCTTCATAGGTCTTCACGGATTCGAGGTTCATGCTGTGGCGCATCACGGGGAAGTCCTCCGTGACGCCGTTCGCGCCCAGAATGTCGCGCGCGAGGCGCGCGCATTCCAGAGCCATCCACACGTTGTTCCGCTTGGCCATGGAAATGTGCTGGTGGCCCGCTGTGCCCGCATCCTTCAGCCGGCCCACCTGCAATGAAAGCAACTGCGCCTTTGCAATTTCACTCGCCATCCATACCAGCTTTTCCTGCACCAGTTGATGGCTGGCAATCGGCTGGTTGTGGAATTGCTTTCTGGTTTTGGCATAGTTCAGCGCCGTCGAATAACAGTCCATGGCCGCGCCGATCGCGCCCCAACTGATGCCGTAACGCGCCTGGTTCAGGCACATGAGCGCGGCTTTCAAGCTCGTTGCGCCGGGCAGCAGGTTCGATGCGGGCACGCGCACGTCTTCAAGCGTCAGACCGCTGGTTACCGAGGCGCGCAACGACCATTTTCCGTGAATGTCATGCGCCGAAAACCCCGGCCGATTAGTCTCGACGAGAAATCCTCGAATACTCTCGGCGCCCTCGCCCAGCACGCCGCTTTCATCCTCGATCCTGGCCCAGATCACGGCCACATCAGCGATGGAACCTGACGTAATCCACATCTTTTCGCCGTTGAGGACGTACCCATCGCTCGTTTGCCGCGCGCGCGTGGTCATGCCCGCGGGATTCGATCCGAAGCCCGGCTCGGTCAACCCAAAACAGCCCAGCTTTTCGCCGCTGGCCAGTGCCGGCAGCCATGCATTTTTCTGCTCGTCGGAGCCAAACGTGAAGATGGGATACATCACCAGCGCCGATTGCACGCTCACAAAGCTGCGCAAGCCCGAGTCGCCGCGCTCCAGCTCCTGCATGACGAGTCCATACTCCACATTCGACATGCCCGCGCAGCCGTAGCCCTCCAGGCTGGCGCCGTAAAAGCCCAGCTCGCCCATGGGCGCGACCAGCTCCCGCGGAAAACGCCCTTCGCGAAAGCACTCCTCGATGAGGGGAATCACGTTTGCGTCCACAAACTCGCGGGCCGTGCGGCGGACGAGCAATTCCTCTTCCGTCAGGCTCGCGTCGAGATGGAGAAAATCGAAACCCCGAAATTTGAAGGCCACAGCCGCACCTGCTGTTCCGGCGGTTCACCGGGACAGATGAGGGTACCAGTCCGTGGCCTTCTTTTCAATCGCGTACTGCCGCGGGCTTTGCCGCGCTCAGACGTTGCGCGGCATCGGCTTCTCGTGAATCACCATCCAGTTCACGCCGAACTTGTCGCGGAACTGGCCGAAACGGTGCGCGAAGAAGGTCTCTTCCATCTTCATAAAGACCTCGCCGCCCTCGGTGAGCGCCGCGTAGATGCGCTCCGCTTCTTCATTGCTGTCCACAGCAAGCGCAAGATACGCGCTGCGCATGGGCTGCACGCGCTCCGGAGGTCCATCGCTTGCCATCACGAGCGTGTCGCCGATCTGGATGCGGGCGTGGAGGACGTGTTCCGCTTTCAGGCCTGGAGGCAGATTTTGCGGACCGCTAGGGCCGGCCATCGCACCGAATGTTCCTTTCACCAGAATCTTCGCGCCGAGGTGCTTGACGTAGAAATCGAGCGCCTCAGAGCACGTGCCGGGGAAGTTTAGATATGTGGTCAGCTTCATCGTTTGGATTTTCCTTTCGGGGAATTGGATTGTGTATTCGCTTTCGCTTTTGCCCCTTTTCCACCTGCCTTGAACGGTGGCAGCAGTGGCGTCGGATCGCGCTGCTCCCAGCGCCGGTAAGTCTCCGCGAGCACGGCCGCGCGATTTTGCTCCATGGCGTCAATCGCGGCGCAGGGCGCATCCGTCTTCTCGTGATGCGCGCCCCAGATCAGCAGTTCCAGCAACACCGGAGCCAGCGCAATGCCTTTTTCCGTCAGCCGGTAATACGTCCTGCGCCCGTCATCGGCCGCCACCTCGCGCTTCAGAATGCCGCCGTCCTCCAGTTTTTGCAGCCGGTCGCTCAGGATGTTCGTGGCAATCCCTTCGCCGGAATGCTGGAACTCGCGGAAGGTGCGGTATCCGCGCACCATCATGTCGCGCACAATTAGCAGCGACCAGCGGTCGCCCAAGAGGTCGAGCGACACGCTTACCGGGCAGCCGGAGCGAGCTTTCGCTTTGGAGGTCCGGGTCACGCATGCATCCTACAAAAATCACTTGCATTTTGCAATCGAAATCTGATAAAAACGCCTTCATCCGCCGCCTCCCCGTCCGCGCGGCGCAATTTCAATTCTTTCGGTGGTCTCCATGAGCGCTCTTGCGGAATCCTCGCGCATCACGCCCTTCCTCTGGTTCGACAACAATGCCGAAGAGGCTGTCGCGTTCTATCTCGGCGTCTTCCCCAACTCGCGCCGTCTCGGCGAGCTGCGCAATACCGGCGATGCGCCCGGTCCCAACGGCGGCATTCTTACCCTTTCTTTTGAGTTGGACGGCCTGCGGTTCACCGCACTCAACGGCGGACCGCACCACCAGTTCACAGACGCCATCTCGTTCGTCGTGCGCTGCGAAACGCAGCAGGAGATCGACTACTACTGGTCGAAGCTCACCGAGGGAGGCACGGAGGTGGCGTGCGGCTGGCTCAGGGACAAGTTCGGCGTGAGCTGGCAGGTCGCGCCTGCGAACATTGGCGAGCTCCTGAAGACCTCGAAGGCGATGCAGGCCATGATGAAGATGAAAAAGCTCGATATTGCCGAACTCGATCGCGCCGCGCAAGCACAGCGTGTTTCTGCGGGCAGTGTGTCAATTTGAGAGAGGCGCCGATCAAGGGAAGACCCCTGGTTGATAGCGCAAGAGACAGGAACGAGTTAAGCGCTCTCCCTACAAAGGCACAAATTGACCCGCCACACAAACTCAGCGTTTGGCCGGGACGAGCTTCGTCGTATCGTTGATGTACAAAGTGGACGAGTAAAGCCCCAGCCATCCTTGATAAGTGACAGGCGCGAAGCCGGAAGGGCCTCCGCACGCTTCTGGATCGAGGGACAACCTATACCCCGGAACCATCTCAGGGGCCGCCATGGCTGAAATAGGTTGACAGCTAACTGGAAAATCCGCGAACTGGGGGGGCATAGACCCGGAAATCTCCGGGTTATTCACATAGCCAAAGCGCTCGACATGGACCATCAGCTCGTGTTCCGAGCCCGCGTCGATAGCGTTGTCCGGGATCCCGGCGGCGTGCAACTCGGCGATGGCCACAACCCGGGCACGATACGCGCTAAAAACGTCGTGGGTGCCAGCGACCGCGTAGACCGCGAACAGCCCCACAAGCACCAGACTGGCAGTCGGCAGGTTGAGCCGAACGCGATCCTGAAAGAATCGCAGAAGCAGGAGCACGCCGATTGGGAGAACGAGCAGGAAATGGCGATCATAGATCCCCTCAAAGGCTCCGCGCAGAAAGAGTATGCCGAGGTACGCGAGGGTGAAGGGAGCGAGAAGAACGAGCAAGCTGTGTCCGGATATGTGTTGTGCCCCTTCTGATGAGGCGGCAGTCTGGTGCCGACTGGTGACCCAGAAAGTGAATAAGCAAGAAGATCCGAGAACGACGGCAGCGAAGAGGGCGATCCGGATGTCACTCGCGAGCCAGGCGGCGCGACCATTGCTGAACAGCGCGATGTCTGCAAAGCCGCCCTGCAGGAGAATATAGCTACCTAACGGAGCAAACAATGAAGCGAAAATGCGGTTGTGTTGCAGGAAGAGCCCACCGGCCACGCAAAGCACGCCACCGGAGGCGATCACCGCACGGGCTCGCCGGCTGCGGACCCAGAGCGCAGGTATAAAGGCGAACAAGACGGGCAGCAGGAACATGGCAAAGCTGAACGAGCCCTTGATGCACAGGCTCACAAGGTAGTTGACACTGTGGCGATTAAACCGCCCGGGTAGGAGCGAACCCGTCATTGAGTGCGCGTAGGGCTGGTGATGATACCAGCGAAGGGTGACGAAGATGATGACCGCAGAGACGAGGTAGACTAGGGCTCCAGTGAGAATAACATGTGGCCGGCGCCGCAGGAGCCAGACTGCGCAGGGCACCATGACGAGGACGCCGAACCAGACCAATTGACGCACGTTACCGTCCAGGGCATTCGAAAGGGCGGCAAAGGCTAGCCACGCGAGTACAGATCGGTCGGTCTTAGCTTGCAGTGCGCGCAGACAGGCATAAATACAAAGTACGACGCAGAAGAGCCCGTAAATATCGTTCATATAGCTGACCGCAAGCGGCAGGAATAGCGGGCTGAGAACGAGGGTGAGGGTGCCGAGAGTGGCATTGCGGAGATTGATCCCCGCGCGGAGCAAGGTGCGCTGCGTAAGGTAGGCGGTAGCCAAGGCAACGAGCAGCGTAGAGGCGCGAATGGCAGTGAACGACGGGCCAAAGAGGCGGGCGAAAAGGGCGCCCAAAAAGAGCTGCCAGCCTAGGATCGGCGCGGCCCAACCGTTGTAGACGATGCGACCGGTCTGAGCGAGTACCCGGGCAGACTTGATATAGGACCAGTCATCCATCATCCCGATCTCTGCGACCGGATAGGCGGCAACGGAGCAGAAAAAAAGCAGGAGGGCACACAGAAGCGCAGAGCCGTGTGATTTCGATATCAGTCTCAAGCGCGCCACCTTCGGGTTTTAGAAAGACATGCCCCCTACGGGTTCCAGAAAGAATCGATTGACTCGGATGTTCTCATATTGTAGCTCAGGTCGGCTAACGAGGTAGTGGGTCAATTCGGGTCTTGATAAGGGAAAAGGCTCAACGCGTTCCTGTCCCCTGCGCTATCATCGGTGGGCTTTTTCCTCGATCGGCGCCCATGTTAAGTTGCCCCGATACAGCGGTTCCAGAATTGCTGTACTCAGGAGCCTCGATGCCAAGTGGCGTTTTCCGATCCGGGCTCCCCACAGACAGGTCTTCGTCTGTGGCGTGGAAGTAAACGCCACCTTTCACCGAGCGAAGTGGGGTACGAGAATTCTGGAACCGCTCTAAATTCCCGCGAATCCTTTCACCCACCCTCTGCTATTCTTAATGGTTTACCTGTGCAGGAACCGGCCCGCAAAGGACGGGCCTTTCCGGACGGGGTGGAGGAAGTCATGCCGGAGCACAGAGCGCGAAAGCATCATCAGGACCGTGTGGCAGAAACGCTGCGCGAGGAGATCGGCGTCCTCATCGAGGGCGAGCTCTCCGATCCCCGCATCGATCTCTGCTACGTCAGCGAGGTCGCACTCAATCCCGGCGGAAAATCGGCGCGCGTTTATGTGGCCATCGACAGCGCCGTGAAGGACATTGCCAAAGCCGAGGCCGACACCGTCGCTGGACTCGAAGCCGCCAAAGGCTACATTCGCCATGAACTCAAGGAGCGCATGGGCAAGCGCCACGTGCCCGAATTGATCTTTCTTGCCGACCGCTCGGGCCGCTTCCAGGCGCGCATTGACGAGCTCATGAGCCGGTCGCGCAAATCCAAATCGGCCCGCGAGGCCGCCGCAGCCGCGCCTGCGGCATCGCAGCCAGGCGATGCGCGGCCCAGCCCCACGGCCGGGAAATCATCGCCGGAACAGAAGGCATCATTCGATTAGCAGCATGAGTGCTCATCGGCAAAAACCCGGACTCCATGCGCCGATGGTTGCGCCTCTGTCGGGTTCTGCGCCAATCCCCGGCGTTCCCACTCCCGACCCCCTTGCCGCTATCCTCGATGTACTCGATCGCGGCCGGCGCTTCCTGGTCTGTTCGCATGAGCGTCCCGACGGCGATGCCGTGGGCTCCATGTTGGCGCTGAGCATGGTGATTGAGGAGATGGGCAAGTCGGCCGATCTGGTCACGGCGGATCGGGTTCCATCCGAGTACCGGCAATTGCCGGGCGTCGATGCGATCCGCACCATGCGTCGCATCCGTGGCTCATACGACGCGGCGATTTTGCTGGAGTGCGACAGCCTTGTGCGCACGCGGCTCCGCGGGCTCGATGCATTCTTTTTGGTCAATATCGATCACCACATCACCGGCCTCAATTTCGCGCAACTCAACTGGATCGATTGCAGTGCGGCCAGTGTGGGCGAAATGGTGTATCGCTTGGCGCAGGCGGCAGGCGTTGCCATTTCGGCGCAGATGGCGCAGTGCCTTTACACCACCATCCTCACCGACACGGGGGGATTTTCTTACGGCAACGTGCGTGAGTCCACCTTCGCCCTGGCGCGCGAACTGGTACACGCCGGCGCCGATCCCATCGTCATCGCTGAGGAGGTCTACTACTCTGCGCCTGCCTCCAAACTGCTGCTGCTGGGTGCGGCGCTGCGCAGGCTCAAACGCGAAGGCCGTCTGGCCTGGCTTTGGGTCAATCACCAGGACATGCAGCGCGCCGGTGCCACGGAGGCAGATTCCGAAGGCATCGTCAACGTTGCTTTGGGCATGGCCGGAGTCGACGCCGTACTCTTCCTCCGCGAATTGCCCGACGGCCACATCCGCGCGAGCCTGCGCAGCAAGGGCACATTGAATGTCGCGGAAATTGCCGCTCGCCTGGGCGGCGGTGGTCACCAAAACGCCTCCGGCTGCACCCTCAATGGACCGTTGCCGCGCGCGCTCAAGATGATTCTGGCTGAGCTGCGTGGCGCCTTGGGAATTTGAGGCCCGGCCCTGAGGCCAACTTGAGAACCTGGGGAAATCTGTTAGCCTTGTCCCTGTCGAAATTCTGCAACGTGTTCGCGCCGGTTGCGGCGTGGATGGCATGCGGGCCCGGGATGATCCCCCATCCTTCCTGCGTCAATAGGGAAACCACGTCTGAAAGGAGCATGCTCTTGCGCGCTCCTGAAGAAATGGTCATCGAGAATTGGTAGAGATGGGAAATCCCGTGGAACCGTCGGCTCCTCATCGATCCGGAGAGCGGCGCTGGCGCCTGCCGCGCTGGCCCATCCTCTGCGAAGCGGCAATCTTTCTTGCCTTCACCGTCTTTTTCCTTCTATATGGTCTGACCCCCATTCTCGGCGGCGACGGAATGGGTCTGGTAGGAGCCGACGAGCCGCGCTATGCCCAGATCGCGCACGAGATGCTGGTGCGCTTCGATTCCGCGCATACCCTCAAAGGCCGCCTGGATGCCTGCGTCACGCCCTATCTCTACGGCCATCCCTGGCTGGAAAAGCCGGCGCTCTATTATTGGCGCGCCATGTTTCTCTTTCAGGACTTCGGTGTCCACGACTGGAGCGCCCGCCTTCCCTCCACCACCTTCGCCTTCATCATGGTGGCGCTCATCTATCTGCATATGCGACGATTCCGGCCTGGCGGGCATCTGGATGCGGCCCTGATCACGGTGGCCTGCGCCGGCATCATGGGCTTCGCGCGCGGCGCTTCCACCGATATGCAAATGGCCGCCCCGCTGGCCATCGGTCTGTTGGGTTGGTACGCCTGGTACGAAACCGGCTCCAAGTTCTGGCTCTACGATATTTACTTCTTCACCGGCCTCGCCACGCTGGCCAAGGGCCCCGTCGCCCCGCTTCTCGCGGCGCTCATCATTTTCGCGTTTGCCTTTCTGCGCAAGGAGTGGAGCATCCTGCTCCGCTCCTTGTGGTGGCCGGGCATCGTTCTCTATTTCGCCATGGTGCTGCCCTGGTTTATTGCCGTGCAGCATCAGAATCCGACCTTCTTCCGTGAGTTCTTCCTCGAGCACAATCTGGAGCGCTTTGCCACCGACCGTTATCAGCACAACCAGCCATTCTGGTACTACCTGGTGGTGATGCTGCTCGCGCTCATGCCCTGGACCGTGATCGCAGTGCGCGCGCTCATCGATGGCATCCTCACTTCGGTGGCGGAGTGGAGGTTGCGCCGCTCCCGTGACGGCAAGTGTCTGCCCACGCGCCCCGGCGACGCGTTTCCCGAATTTCTGGTGCTGTGGGCGTTCATCCCCGTCCTCTTCTTTTCCTTCTCCGAATCCAAACTCCCCGGCTACATCCTTCCTTCCATCCCGCCCATCACCATCCTCACCGGCGACTATCTATTCCGCCGCCGCGGACCGCGGCTGAACCGTTGGCTCCTTCTCGGCCATGCCGCGGTTTGCGCCACCACCACCGTGGCTGTCCTGCTGATGCCCTGGTTCGTGGCGCACAATCTGGCCATGCCGCCCATCCACGCCATGACCGCTGCCGCTCTGGCGGCCATCGGCGCAGGCTTGTTGATCCTCGTTGTGACCAGAGGCTTTGGTGTGGCGTGGCTGCGGCCGGCCACCTGTTGGATTCTGGTGGTTCTCGTGCTGTTCATTTATGGCGTGGGGCCGTTTTTCGGGATTCCGGGGATTCCCGCCACCAAGCGCGTCATTCATCTGCTCGATCGCACCTATTCGGCGCGGCCTCTGGCTGCAAAGCTGGATACAGTGGCGCCTCCCGGCGAAACCGTGGCCGTGTTTCACGTGCGCCGCGACGTGGAATTCGGCCTCGGATTTTACCGCGATCAGGAAATGGTGAATTACGACGTAAACGGCGTTCCAGACGAGCAGCATCTGCTGGTTGCCCGCGTTCAGGGCCGTCATGGCGTCGACCTCGATACCCAGATGGCTCTTGAGGAGCTTTTGGAGGGCCGTCCGCATCAGCAACTCTTCAGTTGGCCGGAGCAGGGGCTGGAGATTTATCTGGTGGGAGCCCGCTGAAAGGCCAGTAGTGGATCAGTTTGAAGCCGTCGTGAAAGGGCACGACTTGAGAGCTTGCTGAAATATGCGTCGTGGCGCACGAAGTGTCAGGGCACGACTTGCCGGGGTCCCTAGCGACAGGTCTTCGTCGCTGGGGTGGCTTCAGTCGTGCCGCAAAGACGCGAAAATGAATGAGGGGCTTTAGTCCCTGAGGGACGGTTTCTCTCGATCTGACTCACTACCAAACCGGCTCCTTCACTTGCGGCCTCACGCGCACTCGTGTCAAAGTGGCCGGAAGGGTGTTTCGCATCAGGAGCGCGAACGGCCGCCCTCGAGCACCCCTTCGGAGAACGATGCAGGAAATGGACGCGAACCTCGAGATTCTCGACCTGCGGCACTTCGCGGCGCCCGTGCTGCGTCCCCTACTCGATGCGGAGAGCGAGATCTGGGCCCAGCGCCTGCACTGGGACTATCGCGCCTCGGCCCGGCTGCTCATGCAGTATCTCGACAACCGCATGTTGCCTGGCTACGCCGCCATTGAAGCCGGCAAGGTCACCGGCTACGTGTTTTGCGTCTATGAAGAAACCAAGGCGGTCATCGGCGACGTATTCGCCCTGCCCGGCGTCGCTGAAAGCTCATACGGAGGTTCCAGCCCGGCCCGCGCCCGGGAAGATACGCTGCTGCGGCACCTTTTCGAGTTGCTTCTCAACTCGCCGCACGTTGAACGCATCGAGTCGCAGTTGCTTCTCCATCCTTCCGGCCAATTTGCTCCGGCCTTTCGCGCGGCCGGGTTTGAAATCTTCCGCCGCCTTTTCCTGGTGCAGCCTCTGGCAGGGCGTTGGAGCCAGCCCCATGCGGATCTGCCCGGAAACCTGGAGCTGCGTCCCTGGCGCGAAGCCGATCTGGCCCCGGCAGCGCGCCTCATCTGCGAGGCGTATCGCGACCATCCCGACAGCCTCATCAACGATCAGTACCGCTCCGTCCACGGTTCTATGCGTTTCCTCAACAACATCGTGCGCTACGCCGGTTGCGGCACCTTTGCCGCGCAGGCCTCCTATGTGGTGGTGGAGCGCGTCAGCCGCGAGTTGGCAGCGCTGGTGCTGGGCTCGCGCGTCAGCGAACAGAGCGGGCATCTCACCCAGGTCTGCGTGCATCCCGAGTTTCGCCGCCGCGGGCTGGCCCGTTTGATGCTCGCGCAGGCGGCCTTCAACTTCATGCGCCTCGGGGCTACTGAAATCTCGCTCACCGTCACTGAGGCCAACGCCGAGGCCATCCAACTCTACCAAGACGAAGGCTACCAGCCGACCCACAGCTTTGATGCCGCCGTCTGGCAGCGCACGCACGCGGCCTAGCCTCCGGCGCCGCCAGCCCCTACGCCACCCGCTCGCCAGGCAACGAAGCCTTGGCCACCGCCGCCATCACGAAGACCCACGCCAGCCCCGCAAGAACGTCGATCGCGTAGTGCACCTGGAGCACGATGGTGGAGAGGGTGATGCCGCATGCTGCGGTCACGGCCGCCGCCATCAGCCACCCCGGCGCCTTGCCGCGGCTCAGCCACACAATCAGCCATGGATTGGCCGTGTGCAGGCTGGGAAAGCAGTCGTAAAGGTAGCGGTAATTCGACTCCAGGAACGCGTAGACCCGCGTCGACTCAAGAAAATTGGAGACCGTCGCGCCGGCCAGCGACAAAGGACCGGAGACGGGAATCAGCAGATAGCAGACGTAGCCCGAATAGAGCGAAAGAATCAGTGCGCGCCGCACCAGGCGGAACTGCTTCCTGTCGCCTGTACCCAGAAACCAGCCCACGGCCAGCAGTGGCGTGAACGGGTACAAGGCATAGAAGCCGGACATGACCCGCGCAAACAATCCGCTGTCGAGTCCCCACTGCATGAACCAGAGATAGGGAGTCTTGCCGAAAATCGCCACGTCGGCAGCCATCATCTCGTGGTCGAATGAGGGAATGCCCAGCCACGCCGTGATCGCGGAAGCGCGGAGCAGCCGCAGACTCACATAACCGATCACTGCCACCACGATCGGCCCGAAGTCATAAACAAAATGCAGAGCGCCACGGGCGCGCGAGTTGAAGCGCGAAGCCGCCAGAAGGATGCAAACCAGAATGGCGGCCGACCAGAGCACGACCCGCGCCAGCAACTGGCCGCCGTGCGTAGCGAACAGTGGAGGGTGAGCGACGGTGAAAATTGCCACCAGAAGCAGAAACAGCCCGGTCAACAATTCGTCGAGATAGGAGCGGACGAAACCCAACATGATGCCTGCGTGAGGATGAGGCATCAGTGTACGTGGCCGCAGTGCGCCAGGGCAAGGCGAGGCGTGTCAGAATGCCGCCCCGCCGTTGAAATCCGCGGTAATGGCCGCGCTTACGCCCGCCATGCAGGCCGCATCGGAAAAAATCAGCCCCAGCTCTCGGTTGTCGGCCAGCGACGGCGTGGTGAAGTTCTCCGAGCCCACGAACAGCTTCGCATGGGCCGTGCCGTAATCGGCCAGCACCGTCTTGGCATGAATGTAGCGGCCCGTATTCGACGAATACGTGGCGATCTTTGCCCCTGCGGTTTTCAGCGTTGTCAGCGTGGCGTTGTACTGGTTGTTCATGTTTTCCTGCACCAGCGTCACCGTAGCGCCACGCTTCAGCGCCGCCACAACCGCAGCCACAATCGTCTGGTCGCCGAACTCCTCCTGTGAGATGAGCAGCGATTTGGTGGCCCCGTTGACCAGCCCCAGCAGCGCGCTGCTCGCATTGGTCGGACTCCACACCAGGTTCTCGCCCGTGGGCGGCGTAATCTTGGCGTTCGTAAAATCCGCGTTGAAGGTCGTCTCAATGGCGGCCACGTCGGCCGCATTGTTGGTGATCACTGCAAAGTCGCGCGTGGTCTTATAGGAAACTGGCGTCAGGTTCAGCGTCATGATGGCCGAGGTCGCAGCATCCACGGTGATGGTCTTCTGGTGTGTCACCGCGTACGCCGGATTCGCCCAGTGCACGCCGCACTTGTTTTGCTGGAGATAGTTGTAGGCCGGAGTGTTGACTTTCTTTTCGTCGCCGCTCTGGTCCAGGATCACGCGCACCGCGACGCCCGCCTTCGCGGCTTTGGCGAAAGCGTCCATCACCGTCACGTCGGTCAGCTCGTACATGGTCATGTCGATCGACTTCTTCGCCGATGCAATCAGGCTATAAATCGCCGTCAAACCCTGGTCGGGTTCGGTAACCAGCGTGTAGGTGGTGGCCGGTGCGTGCGCCTTGTGCGTTGATGGCGCAGGATGAGAGGGCTTGGGGGACGTCTTGGTCGGCATGGTCGTCTCCGTGGGGTCGGCAAGGCTCCAGGGCCGTTTGGGAAAAATTGTAGCGCCGGCCGGCACGTGCGCAGCAGGAATTCTGTGAACCTGCCGTCAATTAAAGAGCTCGAAATGCAGCCGCCATTTGGAGCAGAAAAAGGCCCGCCTCTCGAACGAGAGACGGGCCTCTTGGTTTTGGTTGACAGTTACGCCTTGGCCGACGTCAGCGCTCCCAGGTCCGCGGCCAGCCGCTCCGTGCTGAAGGACTCGATCACGTCGCCTTCCTTCACGTCGGTGAAGTTGGCGATCCCGATACCGCACTCCATGCCGTTGGTCACTTCGCGTGCGTCGTCCTTGAAGCGCTTCAGCGAGCCGATCTTCCCCTTGAAGACCTCTGCTCCGTCGCGCATCACCCTCACCTCTGCGTCGCGGCGGATTACGCCATCCACCACGCGGCAGCCCGCAATCGTGCCCACCTTGGGAATGCGGAAAACATTCACGACTTCGGCGCGGCCCGCGTAGTTCTCCTTGAAGGTCGGTTCCAGCAGGCCCATCATGGCCAGGCGAATCTCGTCCGCCAGCTCGTAAATAATCGAGTGCAGGCGGATTTCCACGTTCTCCTGGTTGGCCAGTTCGGCGGCCTTGCGTTCCGGACGCACGTTGAAGCCGATGATGATGGCATTCGACGCCGTCGCCAGCAGCACGTCGCTCTCGGTAATGGAACCCACGCCCGAGTGCAGCACCTGCACCCGCACCTTCTCCGTCGACATGCGGATGAGCGAGTCGGCCAGCACTTCCACCGATCCCGTCACGTCGCCCTTGATGATCAGCGGCAGGTCCTTGATGCCCGACTGCCTGATCTGCTCTGACAGTCCTTCCAACGACATGCGCGAACTCTTGGCCAGCTGCGCCTCGCGCTCCTTCATCTTGCGGTATGTCGCAATCGACTTCGCCTTGTCGCGGTCGGCCACCACCAGGAACGTGTCGCCGGCGTCGGGAATCGCTTCCAGGCCCAGTACTTCGACTGGTGTCGAGGGGCCGGCTTCTTCGAGCGCGCGCCCGCGGTCGTCGAACATGGCGCGCACCTTGCCGAAGGTGTTGCCCACAATGAAGCTATCGTTCAGGCGCAGCGTTCCATCCTGCACCAGGATCGTACCCACGGCGCCGCGTCCGCGGTCCAGCTTGGCTTCGAGCACGCTGCCCACAGCCTTGCGTCCCGGTGTGGCCTTCGGCGCCCGGATGTCGCTTACCAGGCAAATCATCTCCAGCAGCAGGTCGAGATGGATCCGCTTCTTGGCGGAGACCTCGACAAACACTGTGCCTTCGCTGCCCGCCGCCCACTCTTCGGGAATCAGCCCGCGGTCGGCAAGCTGTTTCTTCACGCGATCAGGGTTGGCTTCGGGCTTGTCAATCTTGTTCACGGCCACGATAATGGGAACCCCAGCGGCCTTGGCGTGATCGATGGCTTCGAGCGTCTGCGGCATCACTCCGTCGTCGGCTGCCACCACAATCACCACGATGTCGGTGACCTTGGCGCCGCGCGCGCGCATGCGCGTAAACGCTTCGTGGCCCGGCGTGTCGAGAAACACAATCTCACGACCTGATGCCGGCGAACCTTCCTTGGCGAACTTCACCTTGTAGGCGCCGATGTGCTGCGTAATGCCGCCCGCTTCGCCCGCGGCCACGTCGGTCTCCCGGATCGCGTCCAGCAGCGACGTCTTGCCGTGATCCACGTGACCCATCACGGTCACCACCGGCGCGCGCGGCACCTCGAGCTCGTTGGCGTTGTCCGATTCCAGCACCTCTTCGATCGCCTCATTCGCCAGTTCCTCTTCGTAGGTGATCACGGTGGCCGCCGCGCCAAACTTAGCGGACATGTCCTTGATCATTTCGGAGTCCAGCGACTGATTCACCGTGACGAAAATGTTGCCCATCATCAGGGTGGCGATCAGGTCCTTGGCGCGCACGTCCAGCTTCTCGGCCAGGTCCTTCACGCTGATGCCCTCGGTCACGGTGATCTCGCGCGTTATCGGCACCGGCTCATTGCTGTACTGCATGCCGCTGTAGCGTGGCGGCGGCACAAAGCCCTTCATCGGGCCTTCTTTAGTCTTCGGATACTGCTGCTGGCCACGGCCGCGGCCGCACGAAGCTGCGCGCTGCGGGCGCGGCGTCTCCGATGGCGCCGCAGCGCCCCCAGGTCCGGGACGCGCGCCAAATCCGGGCCGTGCGCCAAAGCCGGGACGCGCGCCAAAACCAGGCCGCGCGCCGGCCCCTGCCGGTCCGCCCGGCGCGAATCCGCCTGTGGGAGTGCGCGTGGGATGCTTGGGTCGCGGACCGCCTGCAAAGGAACCGGGAGCTCCTGGCCCAATGGGGCCGCGTTGTCCCGGCCCGCCTGCGGGCCTGCGATCGAAGATCGGCTTGCCGCGCTGAATTCCGCTGCCCGTTCCCGCTGCCGGAGCCACGGGAGCAACATACGAAGATTTGTAGACTGGCCGCGGTCCGGTTTGCGGCATCACCATGCGGCGCGCAGGCAATGCGGGGGCCACCCGGCCCTGGCCGCGCTGCGTCGTCGCGCTTGTTGGCGCACCCGTCGATTGTGCGGCAATGGTGGCTACGGATGCTGTAGCTTCCGCCGGGGGCGCAGAGGCCTCAGGAGCAGCCGGTGCGGCCGCTGCACGTTCCAGTGTGGCTGCCGGTGCCGGCGCCTCAGGAACCGCGAGCGGCTTGGCAGGTGTTGGCTTCTCTTCGCGCGCGGCCGGAGCCGCGGGCGGCTTCACTGTGCCCGCAGGAGGTGGCGCAACCACCACCACCGGGCGCGCAGCCGGTACCGCGCCTGCGGGTGGCTTGGCCACCACGGCGCCCGACGGTGGGCGGCTGGCAATGGCCGGAGGAGCTGTGGGTGTGGCAATAATCGGCGGTGCTTGCCGCGGCTGCGGAACAATTTTCCGCGGTTCCGGGCGTGCCGCTGCGGCGGCGGCAGCCGGGGGAGCGGCGGGCGCGGTGTGCGCCACGGGCTTGGCCGGTTGTGCAGGTGGGGCGGCCGGCTTTGCCGGCATGCGCGCGTGACGCGCTTCTGCTTCCTCTTCCTGCTTCTTGGCCAGAATGGCCTTCATCACATCGCCGGGCTTGGAGATGTGCGAAAGATCGATCTTGGGAACCACGGTTGGCGCGCTCTGCCGGCCAGCCGCGGCGCCATGTGAGGCTTGCCGCGCTTCCTGCCCTAGACGCGCACGCACCTTTGCGGCCTCGTCGGCTTCGAGCGAACTGGAGTGCGTTTTGCCCGCAGCAACACCGAGCTCCGGAAGAATGTCGAGAATCGCGCGAGACTTTACTTCCAGCTCTTTCGCGAGATCGTTGATACGAACCTTGCTCATCCGCCTCTTTTCAATTCTGTGCCGCCAAAACGCCCTTAGTTGCTCATAGCTACCTCATGGCACTGGCCGCTCTTCAACATTGCGTTAACGTAAATCTGGCCTGGGAAGATGCTGCGCATCCTATGCGCCATCCTCTTTAGCCGGCTGCTTGCCTTCTTCTGTCTCGTCCGTCTCAGTGTCCACTGTGTCTCGATCCTCAGCCACGGGCACGTCTTCAACGGCTAGTTCTGCCGCCGTTACGCCCTGGGATTCAGAGTCGGCTCCAGCTTCCGCTTCAGCGCCGGCTGGGTTCTCTTCTTCCGCATTGGCTGCCTGCACGCCTTCCAATTCTTCCATCACCACGGCGGCGTTTTCGGCTTCTGCTTCCGCGCTGTCTTCAACCGCTGGTGCATTTTGAATTTCCGCTTCGCCGGATTCCTGTGCAGCCGCCTCCACTGAAGCGCCTTCGTCAACTTCCCCGGCTTCGGCCGCAGCCGCCGCTGCTTCTGCCTCTTCAAGCTGCCCGAAGTAGTGCCGCACGGCCACCGAGATCTTCTCCAGCGTCTTCTCGCCGATGCCCGGAATCTCCTCCAGCTGCTCCGGCGTCATATCGGCCAGTCCCTCCACGGTCGTAATGCCCGCGGTCACCAGCTTTTGGATGATGCCATCGCCCAGCTCCGTCACCTGTTCGATCGGAGTCGTCGGCGCGCCGGCCAGCGCCTGCATCTGCTGCTCCACCTCTTGCCGCTTCTCTTCTTCGCTCTTGATGTCGATCTTCCAGCCCAGCAGCTTCGCCGCCAGACGCACGTTCTGGCCCTTCTTGCCGATGGCCAGCGACAATTGCGTGTCGTCCACAATCACTTCCAACTGCTTATCGGTCAAGTCCGTGATGGAGACGCGGCTCACCTTGGCGGGCTGCAGCGCCTTCTCGGCAAAGGTCGTGATCTCGTCGGAGAACTCGATGATGTCGATCTTTTCGCCGCGCAATTCGCGGATGATCGACTGCACGCGCATGCCCTTCATGCCCACGCACGCGCCCACCGGGTCCACGTCCTTGTCGCGGCTCTGCACCGCAATTTTCGTGCGCTCCCCGGCTTCGCGCGCAATGGCCCGGATCACCACCGTGTTGTCGTAAATCTCAGGAACCTCAGACTGAAAAAGGTTCGACACCAGCTCCGGCGCCGCACGGCTCACAATCACCTGCGGACCCTTGGCCGCGCGGTCTACCTTCAGCAGCACCACGCGCACGCGCTCGCCCACGCTGAATTGCTCCAGCCGCGACTGCTCGCGCTTGGGGCAGCGCGCTTCGGCCTTGCCCAGGTCGAAAATCACGTCCTGGCCCTCGATCCTCTTCACGGTCGCGTTCAGCACTTCCTTTTCGCGGTGCGCGTATTCCTGGAAGACCGTATCCCGTTCCGCCTCGCGCACCTTCTGGAAGATGATCTGCTTCGCCAGTTGCGCCGCGATGCGGCCCAGCGGGCTGGTGTCGCGATAGATGCGAATCTCGCTGCCCACCTCAGCGCCGGGCGCCATTTCGTTGGCCTCTCCCAGCGTGATCTGGTTCACCGGATCCTCGATCTGCTCTTCGTCGGCCACCACCGTCTTGTAGATGTAGGCCTGGATCTCGCCTGTCTCCTTGTTCAGTTCCCCGCGCATGTTTTCCTGGGTCTTGTAAAACTTGCGCGTGGCCAGGGCAATGGCTTCCTCCACCGCGCCCACTACGATGGCGGGGTCGATGCCCTTCTCCTGGCTCAGGAGCTCGATACTCTGATACAAAACGCTGGTGGCCATACTCTTCTTTAGCTCCTAGCTACTAGCCTCTAGTTTCTAGCTTGTTCTTGCGGTTGATGTGATCCTCGCTTCCGCTAAATAAGAGCTGGAAGCTAGGAACTAGAGGCTAGCAGCTGTCTTTCAAATCTCCGGTACCAGATTCGCCTTCTCAACATTGCTGAGCGCGATCTCCACCGTGTTCAGGCCCGTCTTCCGGCTCTTGCTGTTTTGCTTGATCGCCGCCAAGTCGAGCGTTATGTTTCCGGTCTCCGGCGGAGTTCCTTCACCCGCCACGAGTCTTCCCTGCCAGTGCCGGTTGTTGCGGACCGGCTCAAAGGTCTGCACCTTCACCAGGCATCCTTGAAACCGCTCGAAGTCTTCCGGACGGGTCAACTTCCGATCAAGTCCGGGGGAACTCGCTTCCAGCGTGTACGATTCGACGGGAATCAGATCC